>ERZ1090865.2-NODE-2-length-311881-cov-30.607762_pt1 | contig 311881 bp, 251 predicted proteins | sample MGYA00478478_ERZ1090865 | MGnify/ENA primary metagenome ERZ1090865 (study PRJEB33644, sample SAMEA5815715) | chicken gut metagenome | biome: Chicken; feature: Gastrointestinal Tract; material: Caecum | place: Ireland | collected 2019-01-01 | study: A study of the... | reverse complement strand
CCTCTCCATGCCATGGAGATGCGCTACCAGCTGCGCCATAGCCCCGTTTTCAGTTGTCGGTTCGCGGGAGTTACGTGAACCCGCCGCGAATCCGTGGCAGAACCCGTAGGCTCTGCTGAGTGGAGCTAAGGGGATTCGAACCCCTGACCCTCTCCATGCCATGGAGATGCGCTACCAGCTGCGCCATAGCCCCGTTTTCAGTTCTTGCCGCTCTCGAAGAGCCTTAGATACATTACAACACGGATGTCATTTCGGCAAACATGGCGTGTCGCGCGGGTTGCCGCATGACATCGGTCACTTGCCCGCCGTGTCGGTCCCCGAGGTTGACGAGCCCGCCGACCCCGAGGAGGTGTCGGAGCCGGTCGTCCCCTGGGTCCCGGTATCGGTGGATCCCTGCAACGTCCCACCGCCCTGCGATGACGACCCATCGACTCCGGTCGAACCATCAACGGACCCGTTCCCGGTCCCGCCATCCGTCGTTCCGTCCGTCGACGACTCGCCGTCAGGCTGCGGCGTGGTGGTCCCCGAGGTACCGGAATCATTCGAACCGGAAGCACCGTCTGTGTTCCCGTCTGTGTTCCCGTCCGTCGTGTCCGGCGTATTCGTCGACGGGTCGCTCCCGGTCGTCCCGTCATCCGTACCCGCGGCACCGTCTTCCGGCTCACGGTCGCGGTCACCGCCGTCAACCGGCCCGATCGGCCGCTCGGTATAGGACCGGTCGACCCAATCGCGCACCACGCTGTCGGTTCCCTGCCCCTGGGTCACGGCCAGGATGATGCCCGCGGTCACCGCCACCGCGACCAGGGCGCTGCCGATGGCGACGAGTATGGCGACACGCTTGGCTTTTGCCGACGTCGCGGATCCGCGTTGCCGGTTCACACCCGACCGGTTGCGGCCGACTTCCGTCACCCCCGATGACACGCCATCGCGCCGTGATGCGGATGCGCTGCCACGCACCACCCGCCCTGTGGCCGGCATCGTTTGCGTGGAGGCCATGGATTCGGCAGTGGATTCGGCGATGGCGTCCAGCCGCGTGGTCGCATCATCGGCGGATACAGCCGTTTCACCTTCCAAGCCGTCCGTCGCATGGAACGGCACGGCGTTCTGCAGTTTCTCCGATGATGCCTTGAGCACGTTCTGGTAGATCTGCGAGGCGACGGCGGAGACGATCGAACCGACGGCCACGCCGATGACGGATCCGGCGATGCCGATCTTCGCGGACAGCAGGAACGAGGTGACCGCGGCCAGCGCCCCCGCGCTGAGCTGCGTGACCGATAAACCCTTGAAGAAGTTTCTCACGACTCTCGACCGTAGCGGCGTTCCCTGCCGATATCCTCAACTTACGCTGAAAGCCGTTGAAGTTTCACGATACCGTTGCAAACCACTGCCCCCCCCCAAAAAAGCCGACACCATCCTACGACCTGCGGTACGGCCCACGGTACGCCGCGGCCGCCAAGTTTGCATCAGCTGGTTGTATCAGCCGTGTGACGGAAACGCCCGCGCCGCGGCATCCTGCCGTCCGGCGGTGTACATTCATCAGCAACGGTACGATTCAGACGGGGGGATTCACGATGCAGCATGGGTCATCCATACCTCGACGCCACCGCACCGGCCGACGAGTCGCGGTCGTCATCGCCGCCGTCGCGGTGGTCGCGATCGTCGCCGCCGTGGTCGTCGCGCATCTGTCCGACACCGGCGTCATCACGTCCCCGTTGGGCGGCGATACGCAGCCCTCGGACGAGACGATGCGGGACCGGTACCCGATGACGCCCAGCGACGTGGACTTCGACGGCGACGGCGTGGATGACTACACGGATATCCTCGCCGGCGCCCGCAAGGACGCCGAGGCGGCCCCGACCTACGACGACGGCTACTACCAGGGCGGCTACCCGCCCGCGGACCGTGGCGCCTGCACCGATGTGGTCTGGCGTGCGTTCGCCGAGGCCGGCTATGACCTCAAGGCGATGGTCGACGCCGATATCGCCGCCCACCCCGCCGACTATGCGAACGCCGCACCCGCGCCCGATCCGAACATCGATTTCCGCCGTACCGGCGTGCTCGATGTGTTCCTGTCCAAGTACGCGCAGACGCTGACCACCGACACGTCCGACAAGGCCGCCTGGCAGGGCGGCGACATCGTGGTGTTCGAAACCACCCGGCATATCGGCGTGGTCTCGGATCTGCGCGACGGTGATGGCCTGCCGTTCATCATCCACAACATGGGCCAGCGCCAGCGCGAGAACGATTACCTCGCGTTCCGCAAGCATATGGCGGTGACCGGCCATTACCGGTTCGACGCCTCGCAGGTGCCGCAGGACGTGCTGCGGCCGTGGAACGGCTGAGCACGCCCCACGCCATCCTCCCTTCGTTTGCGTACTCGTAAAACGAAGGGTGCCCCGGAATCACATGAAATTCCGGGACACCCAACGATTCCGTTCGTCATTCAGCCGATCCGCTCAGCCGATCGGCGGGTTCTCCCACTGCGGGGTGTCGGCGATGGCCGGCCCGTGGTTGTACTCCATCAGCCGCCAACGCACCTCGCCGCTGCTCCGATCCAACGGCAGCAGCCGCACCCAGTGGGCATTGCGCATCGACAGCACGCTGGCGAAGTCCGGGAACGCCGCGCTGATGCCCAGCAGCGTCTGCAGGGTCTGGGAGATCCATGCGCCGTGGGTGAAGAAGAACAGGTCGGTGTGCTCATCGCCGAGGGCCGACCACTCGTGGATGGCCTCCACGCCGCGCCTGCCGACGGCCTCCTTCGATTCGGCGCCGTATTTCATCTCACCGCCGCGGAATTCGGCCCAGGACCGGTAGTCCTCCGGGTAGCGTTCGGCCAGGTCGTCCACGGCCATGCCGTCCCACTCGCCGAAGCTGCGTTCGCGCACGCGCGGGTCCAGATGCACATCCAGTTCCAGCGGGTCGGCGAAGGCGTGCGCGGTGGCGGAGGCACGGCACAGGTCCGAGGCCACCACAATGCGCTTCGTGACATCCGGCCGGCGTTCCACGTACAGTTCGCGCAGCGTCTCGCCGGTGCGTTCGACCTGCCAGCGGCCGACCTCGTCCAGCGGGATGTCGACCTGCCCCTGCAGGCGGTGCGCCGCGTTGTACGAGGTGCGGCCGTGGCGGACAAGGAAGATGGAACGGACGTGCTGGCTCATGACTCCTCCGGATGCTCAAGCTCAAGGTCGATGGTCGGCTGGTCGCGCCACAGGCGTTCGAGCCCGTAGTAGTCGCGCGATTCCTGGTGCATGATGTGGATGACGAAATCGCCGTAGTCAAGCAGGATCCACTGGCCTTCGGTCAGGCCTTCGCGCGAGCGCGGCGAGAGTCGGGCCTTCAGGTGCAGGTCCTTCTCCACCTCCTCGGCGATGGCCAGCACCTGGCGCTCGTTGGAGGCGGAGGCGATCATCATGACCTCGGTGAACGCGAGCAGGTCGGTGACGTCGAAGGCCACGATGTCGTTGGCCTTGACGCGGTCGGCCGCGGCTGCGGCGATGCGGACGGCGTCGATGATGGTGGTTGCGGCGGTCATCGGATCAGCGCTCCCAGGCGGGCTTCCAGCCCTCGACGACGTGCTGCGTGTTCTCGGAGTAGACCATCGCGTCGTCCGGGACGGCGTGGCGGATGACGGAGCCGGCGCCGGAGGTCACGTTGTCGCCGACTTCGACCGGGGCGACGAACAGGTTGCCCGCGCCGATGTGCACGTTCGAGCCGATGTTGGTGTGATGCTTGTGCACGCCGTCGTAGTTGGCGGTGATGGTGCCGCCGCCGATGTTGGTGTGTTCGCCGAGGTCCGCGTCGCCGACGTAGCTCAGGTGCGGCACCTTGGTGCCGTTGCCGATATGGGCGTTCTTCATCTCCACGAACGCGCCGGCCTTGGTGCCGGTTCCCAGTTCGTTGCCGGGGCGCAGGTAGGTCCAGGGGCCGATGGTGGCGTCCGCACCGATGTGCGTGCCCTGCACGCGGGAGCGTTCCACGGTGGCGCCGGCATCGACGACCGCGTCGATCAGCGTGGTGTAGGGGCCGACGACCGCCCCTTCGCCGATGACGGTGCGCCCCTGCAGGAACGAACCGGGCAGGATGGTCGCGTCGCGCGCAATCTCAACGTCGTCCTCGATCCAGGTGGTCGCCGGATCCAGGATGGTGACGCCGTCACGCATCCACCGCTCGCAGATGCGACGGTTGTACGCTTTAGACAGTTCGGAGAGCTGGACGCGGTCGTTGACGCCCTCCACAGTCAGCGGGTCAGGCGCGGCGAAGGCGCCGACGTTGCCGTCCGCCTTGGCCATCTCCAACGCGTCGGTCAGGTAGAACTCGCCCTGCGCGTTGTTCGACTTGAGTCCCGCGATGGACTTGGCCAGCACGGCGGCCTCGAACACGTAGACGGAGGTGTTGACCTCCTGCACGGCCAGTTCGCTGCGGTTGGCGTCCTTCTGCTCCACGATGCGCAGCACGTTGCCCTCGCGGTCGCGGATGATGCGGCCGTACCCGGTCGGGTCGTCGAGGATGGTGGTCAGCACGGTCGCGCCGTTGCCGCTGGCCTCGTGGAACCCCAGCAGGTCATGCAGGGTGCCGGCGTCGAGCAGGGGCATGTCGGAGGCGGCGATGAGCACCGGGCCGCTGAGTTCGCCGCGTTCGGCCAGCTGGGTCATCGCGCACTGCACGGCGCGTCCGGTGCCGGGGATGTCGTCCTGGTTGACGATTTCGACCTGGTCATTGTAGGAGCGGGCGGCGGCGGCCACACGGTCGGCCTGGTGGTGCACGACGACGGCGAGCGTGTCCGGATCCTGCGCGCCTACGGACGCCATCACGCGTTGGAGGAAGGTTTTGCCGGCGAAGGTGTGCAGCACCTTCGGGGTACGCGAACGCATGCGTGTGCCCTCGCCCGCGGCGAGGATGATGGCGGCGGATAGTGCCATGAGATATGCTCCATTCCCTCGTGGACTCGCCTGGGGCGGCGGCCGCGAGGGCCACCGCCCCGGCACCAAGCTCCCCCACCTGGACTCGAACCAAGACAAAGGGTTCCAAAGACCCGTGTGCTGCCATTACACCATGGGGGAACGGCGGGACGAATCCCGCCAAGTGTTCATTATGCCATACGGCTGGACCACGTCAACCGCTCCAGCGGGTTGCCTTGCGATTCCGGGGTGTAAACCGTATCGGAGGATTGCCGTCAGGCGAACAGGAAACCCTGCCCGTGATGCTCGGGATAGGTGTCGAACAGCTCGGCGACCGAACCATCCTCGAACACCGCGCGGATGGCGCTGGCCAGCAGCGGCGCGATCGAGAGCACAGTCAGGCCGTCCCAGCGCTTCTCCTCGGGAATCGGCACGGTGTCGGTGAGCACCACCTCGCGGGCGCCGCACTCCTTGAGCCGGTCCACCGCGGGGCCGGAGAGCACGCCGTGCGTGGCCACCACGGTCACGGAGTTGGCGCCGGACTCGCGCAGCACCTTGCAGGCGCCGGCGATCGTGCCGGCCGTGTCGATCAGGTCGTCCACGAGGACGCAGTCCTTGCCCTCCACGTCGCCGACCACGCGGTTGGCGACGGCGCGGTTCGGCCGGGTGATGTCGCGCGTCTTGTGCACAAAGGCCAGCGGGCCGCCTCCGAGGCGCTGCGCCCACTGTTCGGCCACGCGGATGCGGCCGGCGTCCGGGGAAACGACGGCGACGTTGTCCAGATGATTAAAGAAGCGGTCCCGGATGTAGTCGACGAGCACCGGCATGGCGATCAGATGGTCGACCGGGCCGTCGAAGAACCCCTGGGACTGCGCGGCGTGCAGGTCGACCGACATGATGCGGTCGGCACCGGCGGTCTTGAGCAGGTCGAACATCAGACGGCAGGAGATCGGCTCACGGCCGCGGTGCTTCTTGTCCTGGCGCGAATAGCCCAGCAGCGGGCACACGGCGGTGATCGAACGCGCGGAGGCGCGCTTCAACGCATCGATCATGATGAGCTGTTCCATGATCGACTTGTTGATTGGGTTGGCGTGGCTCTGCAGCACGAACACGTCCGCGCCGCGCACCGATTCGGTGTAGCGCACGTACATCTCGCCGTTGGCGAAGTCGTAGGCCGTGGTCTCCAGGACATCGATGCCGAGTTGCTCGGCCACGTCCGCCGCCAGCTTGGGGTGGGTACGCCCCGTGACGAGAATGAGGTTCTTATCGGGCTTGCCTGTAAGGATTGCGCTCACCGTATCTCCAAACGTGTGTTTCGCTGACGTGGACTGAACCTTAGTCTAACCATGTGCGCCGACGTGCGACACGGCCGGACGCCGCCGACCAAGACCTCGCTGATAACGCTCACATCGGCGGAATCCCGCGCCTGCTACTCCGACCGCCGCCGGTACAGACCGTGTTTGCCGATGTACTGGACCACGCCGTCGGGCACCAGGTACCAGACCGGCTCGTCGTGCGCCGCGCGGCGCCGCACATCGGTCGAGGAGATCGCCAGCGCGGGGATCTCCAGGGTGTCGACCTTACCCTCGGGCAGGTGCGCCCCCTCGGGGCCGGAATACCCCGGGCGGGTCACGGCCACGAAGTGCGCCAGGTCCCACATCCGCTCCGCGTCCTTCCATTCCATGATCTCGGCCACCGCGTCCGCGCCGGTGATGAAGAACAGTTCCGCGTCCGGATGCTGCGCCCGGATGTCACGCAACGTATCGATGGTATAGGTAATGCCGGGACGGTCGATATCCACCCGGGACACGGTGAATTTCGGATTGGACGCTGTGGCGATCACGGTCATCAGGTACCGGTCCTCGGCGTTGGTCACATGCTTGTCGAGCTTGAACACGGGGCGTCCGGTCGGCACGAAGATCACCTCGTCCAGGTCGTACACCCAGGACACCTCGGAGGCAGCCACTAGATGCCCGTTGTGGATAGGGTCGAAGGTGCCGCCCATGATGCCGATGCGCCGACGGCTGTGCCAGTTGCCTCGCGCCGAGAGCCTGCCCTTGCCGGGCGCGTGGACGCTCTGCGTCGCCGCCGCAGGCAGCAGGTCGGACATCCGGCGTTCCTGCTCCCCCGCCATCGTCTCGCTCGTATCCGCCGTCATGCGGCAACGCCCCCCTCATGCCCGGTCTGCCGGCGGTCGGCCTCGCGCGTCTCCTGCTCGACCTGGTCGGCGGTGGAGATGGCGCTTGAGGCGTCGATCCTGTCCATGTCCTCATCCCACTCGTCCTGCACGACCTGTTGGATCTCGGCGAAGGTCGGCAGCGCGAAGTCGGGCTGGTACAGTCCGCGGATCACGGCCACGCATTCGGTGACCTTGACCAGCGTGTCGGTCATCCCGTCGACGTCCCCGTCCCGTTCCTGCCTGCGGAAGTCCAGGATCCGCCGCTCCATCAGTTCCATCTGCGCGCCTACCGTGGCCAGCTGGTCCCCGTCCAGATCGGCGACCTCAGGCGAGTCGGTCTCCGGCCAGCCGATCAGCACCGCGTCCGCGTATTCGAGCGAGGCGCGCTGCGCCGCCGTGGCGATGCCGTCCTCGATCTGCACCAGGAACACGTAGCGCACCAGGCTCAGCCGTTCCGCCGCGATCCGCAGTCCCAGACGCGGATCGTCCAGATCGGCTCCCCACGGGTTCGCCACGTTCGCCCCGCCGCCGGTTGTCGCTTCCTCAATCATGCTCGCACCTGCCCTGTTCCGTATCCGATCCACTTGGTCGTGGTCATCTCCCTCAGGCCCATCGGACCGCGGGCGTGCATCTTCTGCGTGGAGATGCCCAGTTCGGCGCCGAAGCCGAACACACCGCCGTCGGTGAACCGCGTGGAGGCGTTGACCATCACTACTGCTGAGTCTATACGCTGGGTGAACGTTTCCACAGCCGAGTAGTCCTCGGCGATGATCGATTCGGTGTGTCCCGTGGAGTGGGCGTTGATGTGGGCGATCGCCTCGTCCAGCGAGTCGACCACCTTGATCCCGATCTTCAGCGCCAGATACTCGGTGTCCCAATCCTGCTCGTCGGCATGCGCCAGATCCAGGTCCAGGATGTGCGACTGCCCGATGATGCGGTACGCGGTCTCGTCGGCGCGGATGGCCACATGCGCGTTGGCGAGCGCCTGCGCGGCCACCGGCAGGAACCCTTCGGCCACGTCCCTGTGGACGAGCAGCTTCTCGGCGGCGTTGCATACGCCCACGCGCTGCGTCTTGGCGTTGAGCAGGATCGGGATGGCCTTCTCCGGGTCGCCGCTGCGGTCGATGTAGATGTGCACGTTGCCGGCGCCGGTTTCGATGACGGGCACGGTGGAGTTGCGGACCACGGACTGGATGAGCCCGGCGCCGCCGCGCGGCACCAGCACGTCGATGTGGCCGCGCGCCTGCATCATGGCGGTCGCCCCGTCCCTGCCGTAGGCGTCGACGCTGGCCACCAGGGCCGGGTCGAGGCCGTGCTCGGCGAGCGTGCCGCGGATGACCTCCAGCGTGGCGGCGTTGGTCCGTTCGGCCGCGTGTCCGCCGCGCAGGATGGCGGCATTGCCGGATTTCAGGCACAGGCTGGCCACGTCCACGGTCACGTTGGGGCGGGCCTCGTAGATCATGCCGATGACGCCGATGGGCACGCGGATCTGTTGGAGCCGCAGGCCGTTGGGCAGGGTGGAGCCGCGGACGATCTCGCCGAGCGGATCGGGCAGCGTGGCCACGTGGCGCACGCCCTGCGCGCTCTGCCGGACGCGTTTGGCCCCGAAGTACAGGCGGTCGAGCTTACCCTCGTCCATGCCGTCGGCGCGGGCCTGCGCCATGTCGGCGGCGTTGGCTTCGGCGATGTGGTCGGCTTGGGCGTCCAGGGCGTCGGCCAGGGCCTCCAGCAGGTCGTTCCTGGTTTCGCCGGTGGTGTGGGCAAGGTCGGATTGCGCGGTGGCTGCGGCGTCGGCCAGGGCGTTGACGGCGGCGTGCACTTCGGGATTCGTCATACACCTTAGGGTATCGCACGCATGCGTCGTCATGACGGGTGTTCCGGGATATGGGCGCACCGCCATGGGGCTGCCCATGCTCAAGGATAGACTTAGGAGCGTTTGGCAACCCGACGATTCGCGGAGGATACAACGTGACCACGTTCCATAGCACGCGCAGCACCACCGATTCCCTGACCTCCAAGCAGGCGATCCGCCAAGGCATCGCCGCCGACGGCGGTCTGTTCGTCACCGACGCGCTGGGCGAGACCCGCGTGGACGTGGCTCAGCTGGTCGGCAAGTCGTATCAGGACATCGCGGTGACGGTGCTGGGCGCGCTGCTGCCCGATTTCTCCGAGGCCGAGCTGCGCGAATGCGTCGAGGCCGCGTACGGCCCGCAATGGGGGGACGGGGCGATCACCCCGTTGAAGCCGTTGGGCGAGGATTGGGTCCTGGAGCTGTTCCATGGCCCGACCTCCGCGTTCAAGGACGTGGCGCTGCAGATCCTGCCCCGGTTCATGGCCCGCACCACGCCCGCCGACGGCGACGCGGACGAGAAGATCATGATTGTGACCGCCACCTCCGGCGATACCGGCAAGGCCGCGCTGGCGGGGTTCGCCGACGCCCCGGGCACCGGCATCACCGTGTTCTACCCGCAGGGCAAGGTCAGCCAGGTGCAGGAGCTGCAGATGACCACGCAGACGGGTTCGAACGTGACCGTGTGCGCGGTGGAGGGCAACTTCGACGACGCGCAGTCCGCGGTCAAGCGGATCTTCGGCGACCGTGACCTGGCCGCCCGTCTGGCCGGCGACGCGCATGTGCGCCTGTCGTCGGCGAACTCGATCAACGTGGGCCGTCTGGTGCCGCAGGTCGTGTATTACTTCTCCGCCTACGTGCAGCTGGTGGAGCGCGGGGCGATCGCGCTGGGCGACGAGGTGGAGTTCTGCGTGCCGACCGGCAACTTCGGCGACATCCTGGCCGGCTATTACGCCAAGCTGCTGGGTCTGCCGGTCAAGCATCTGATCGTAGCCTCGGACAGGAACAACGTGCTCTTCGAGTTCCTGACCACCGGCACGTACAACCGCCAGCGTCCGTTCTTCCAGACCATCTCCCCCTCGATGGACATCCTGATCTCCTCGAATCTGGAGCGCATGCTGTACTACATGTCCGATAAGGACTCGCGTCTGATCTCGATGCTGATGAACGATCTGAACCAGTGGGGCGCCTATGAGATCCCGGATGAGATGCTGGCGCGCATCCGCCATGTCTTCGGCTGCGGCTGGGCCGACGAGGATCAGGTGCGCGAGTCCATCCGCGACTGCTGGGAGAGGAACCGTTACGTCATCGACCCGCATACGGCCTGCGGCTATTTCGTGCTCCGCCAGATGCCGCGCGATCCGTCCGTGCCGCGAGTGCTGCTGAGCACCGCCAGCCCGTACAAGTTCCCGCGCGTGGTCAACGAGTCGCTGGGCTTCGAGGCGACCGGCACCGACTTCGCATGCATGGATGTGCTGGCCCGCGAGACCGGGACGACGGCCCCCGCCGCGTTGCGTGGTCTGGAGAACGCCGCGGTGCGGTTCGACGACGTCGTCGCCATCGACGGCATGGCCGACGTGGTCGAGCGCGCCGCGCACGCCCTCTGACCGACACGCCACTGAGGTTTCGGGGTTACAGTTCCTTGTTCAGCCAGATATGGCGGGAGATGGCGTAGGAGACGGCGACCGCCGCCGAGCAGCCGATGACGCCGATCAGCCCCCACATCCAGCCGGGCATGGCGGCCAGCGATTCGGCCATCGAGTGCAGCACCTCGTCGGGTATCAGGATGATGCCCACGCCGAACGCACCGGCCACGACGAACACGGCCGACCAGAACCAGCTGGACGCCTTGGTGAATTCGAAGGCGTAGTAGAACGGCATCTCCAACGCCACGATCGCCACGAACGCAGCCATCGCCACGCCCACGACCATGCCCGTCGGCAATACCGAGACCGGCGTCGGATCATCCTGCCACGGCAACGGCATCCAGACGGCGTCGATCAGCCACAGCAGGCCGATCTGCACGATGATCTCCGCCAGGCAGACCAGTCCCAGCACGCCGGCGGACAGGTATCGGCCCACAACCTGATGGGACCGGGTGACCGGCACCAGCGCGCTGAGACGGCCGCATTGGACGCTGCTGGTGTTCACGAACAGCCCGGCCGCGGACAGCGCCCAGTATCCGACGGTCAGCGTCAGGCACAACGCCAGCGCGCCCACCGTGCCGACCATGAACGCGATCAGCGGGAACAGCAGCGGGAACAGGAACGTCACCAGTATGGAGACCAATCCCGAATCGGTGATCGTCTGGTAGTCGAGCCGCATCGCACGGCGAATTGCAACGGATGCGTCCTTCATGGTCCTCAGAACTCCTTTCGGCGCCGGCAGGCGATCGACACCGGCAGGGAGACGGCCGTCATGACGACAAGGACCCCCAGCCCCGCGGGGATGACGACCGCCGGGTTCGCCATCGCCTGCGCAACGGCGTCGCCGAACGCGTTGAACGCATCCTCCGGCACGAGATACAGCGTCACGGTGACCAGCACGGCCACCCCGACGAAGAACGCCGCCACGCACAGCAACGCTTTGCGCATGTCGTTCCACCGGTAGAACAGCGGGAACAGGACCAGCTCGAACACCATGAACGACCATGTGCTGCCCAGCACCGACGTCGTCAGCGCCTGCGCCAGACCGTTCAGGTTCCCGTGGGCCGTCAGATGCAGGATCGCAAGCGCCAGCGTCGTCTCCGCAACGATGATGGCGGCGAACACCGGCAGCGTCAGATACCGCCCGATGACCTGGTGCGTGCGGTCGGCGGGGATGATGCCGTTCATCCGCCCATGCTGCTCCAGCCATTCGTAGCTGAACGCGCTGATCGGCAGGATCGTGCCGACGCCGAACACGCTGCCGACCACGCCGCCCGTGGCGAAGTCGGCGGCACCGGAGGTTCTGCCGGCCAAGCCGAAGATGACGGCGAACAGCAGCGGCAGCAGGAACGGCACGAAGCCGCTGGCCGAAGATACGGTGATGCGGGCCATGTCCAGACGGAACGAAACCAGTACAGCACGCATGTCGCTCACACCTCCTCCAGCGAAGGCTGCCCGACGTTGGTCAGGCGGATGATGTCGTCGATCGACGCGGGTTCGACCACGATCTGGTCCGCGGGGAAGATCGGCAGGTTCTCGGCACGCACCAGCGCGTCGAAACCGGTGGTGTAGCGGTGCACGCCGACGCACGCCTTGGCGGGCAGTCGGTCGAGCAGGTCGAGACCGGCCTTGACGATGCGGAACGAGTCCTCGAACTCGTCCTTGGGGCCGGTGAAGTACAGTTCGCCGTGGGTGATGTAGGTGATGAAGTCGGCGGCGCGTTCCAGGTCGGCTGTGATATGCGTCGAGAACAGGACGCTGCGCTCGCCGTCCTCGATGGTGGCGGCGAGGATGTCCATCAGCTCGTCGCGGGCGAGCACGTCCAGGCCGCTGGTCGGTTCGTCCAGGATCAGCAGACGGGCGTCGTGGCTCAATGCCACGGCCAGCATGAGCTTCATCTGCATGCCGCGGGAGAGCTCCTTGACCTTCTTGCCGCGGTCCAGGCCGAATCGCCTGAGGTGGCCGTCGAAGACCTCATGCCGCCAGGTGCGGTACATGCCGCGCATGACGCGTTCGACCTTGTCGACGCTCCAGGTGTCCACGAAGTAGCTGGTATCGAAGACCACGCCGAGCTGCTCCTTGACGGCCTCCTCGTCGGCGACCGCGTCCAGGCCGAGGACCTGGATCTGGCCGGCGTCGCGGCGGATCATGTTCAGGATCAGCTTGATGAGCGTGGACTTGCCGGCGCCGTTCGGGCCGATCAGGCCCATGATGTAGCCGGCGGGCAGGTCGAAGGTGACGTCTTCCAGCGTGAAGCCGGAATCGTAGTGTTTGGTCGCGCCCGTGACGGACAGCGCCATCGGTGGTGTGGTGGTCATGACTGGTCCTTGTAGCTTGCCTCGAGCATCGCCATCAGGTCGAGCAGCGGGATGTCGGCGGCCTTGGCGGCCGTGCAGGTCTCGTCGAAGATCCGCTGGATGCGCGTGCGGGCCCGCCGCTTCATCAGCTCGGTCCCCTGGCTCATCACGAACGTGCCTTTGCCCTGGATGTTCTCCACAATGCCCTCGTCGGCCAGTTCGTTGTACGCCCTGGTGACGGTGAGCACCGAGATCCGCAGCTCCTTGGCGAGCTTGCGCAGGGAGGGCAGCGCCTCCCCTGCGGCGAGTTCGCCCGAGAGCACCGCCGCTCGAATCTGATCCTTGATTTGCTCGTAGATCGGTTCTCCGGACACGGATGAGATGATCAGCTTCACCGCGTATCCCCTTTCTGATTGTGCTAGCGGAACAGTGATTAACTGTTCTACATAACACTATAACAGTTTCGGGGCAACTGTTCAACTCGGACCATAACAGTCGGCGCGGCGGCCGAGATTACAGGATCTCGGGGGCGTCGGAGAAATCGAAGAGCACGCCGTCAGACACCTCGCAGATCTCGGCCCAGTCGCCGGCGGAGGAATCGTCGTTCATGGCCCAGACCGTCATGCCCACCGACTTGGCGGCCTTGATGCCCACCAGCAGATCCTCGAACACCGTGCAGTCGGCCGGCGAGACGCCGAGGCGTTCGGCCGCCAGCAGGTAGACATCCGGGCTTTCCTTGCTCACGTCGCCCGCGTCATCGACGCTGACCACTTCGTCGAACAGGCCGCCGATGCCGACGTGCGCCATCGCCGGGTCGCGCAGGGCGGGCGGCAGCGAGGTCGCCACGGCCAGCTTGGCGCCCGACGTCCTGAGCAGGTGCAGGTACTCGACGGCGTGCGGCTTGGCCTCGACCACGGTGGAGTAGGCCTCGCGGGCCATCTCGTCCCATTCCGCCATCAGCTGCTCGGGGGTGTCCTCCAAGCCGAAGCGCGCGATCGTGTATTCGGCGATCTGGCGGAACTGCATCGCGGAGACCTTGGTCATGTAATCGTCCGGCACCTCGATGCCGCGGCGTCCCAGGAAGTCGATGTCGACCTGATCCCACACGCCCATGGAATCCAGCAATGTGCCATCCAGATCGAAGATGGCGGCCTTACCCGTATTGATGCCCATACGCCCAGCATAGTCCATCCCGCCTGTCCGAATCCCCCGATTCGGACAGGAACGATTCCCCAAATTCTTACGGAATCAGCCCGATTGTGAGCGTTCACATGCACGATTCCCCCGATTCGGACGAAATGCACCGGAGTCTGAGCGCTCACACACAAGAGTCCCCGATTGAATCCCGATTCGGCATCCGTTGGACGGCAGGCCGGACTCGATGGACGGACCGGTGGTTCAGTCCAGATGGCTTTCGGCGAGCAGCTCGCGCGCGTGGTCCAGCGAGGTCTCCGACTCGCTGCCCGAGAGCATGCGTGCGATCTCGGCCACGCGCTCCTCCTCGCGCACCTCGTGCACGGTAGTGGACACGCTGTCGGCGGACGGGTCGCCGCCCTTGCTGACCACGAACTGGGCGTCCGCCCAGGAAGCGACCTGCGCCAGATGGGTGACGACGATGACCTGCGCGACGCGGGCCAGTCGAGCCAGTCGCCGTCCGAGCTCCACAGCGGATTTACCGCCGACTCCGGCGTCGACCTCGTCGAAGATGAAGGTCATGGCGGGCTGGCCCGGCCGCGCCGGGGGATCATCGGCCCGCACGCCGCCGAAATCGGTCACGCCTGCCCTTTCTGAGTCCGTTTCGGTGGACCCGTCGCCACCATCGGCATCCGGGATGGCGACCGAAACGTCGTCCGTCCCATATCCCATGCGGCGTTCGGCGGCCACCAGCTCCAATGCCAGCATCAGTCGGCTCAGCTCGCCGCCCGATGCGCTTCTGCCCATCGGCAGCTGCGGCGAACCGGGGAACGGGGTGAACAGGAACGCGATGTCGTCGCGTCCGTTGGCGTCCAGCGGCCATGTGCCGCCGCGGGCCTCGTCCGCCTCCCGCGGCGTGACGCGGATCTCCAATCCCGCTCCGGACATCGCCAGCGAGGACAGCTCCTCGCCCACGCGCGCGGACAGTTCCCCCGCCGCCCGCCGACGCACGGACGACAGCCTATCGGCTGCCTCCAGCGCGTCCTCGAACAGCCGCCGGCGCTCCTGCCGGAGCTCGGCCAGCTTCTCCGGCGAGGTGTCCAGATCCTCCACGTCCAGCACGGCCCTGTCACGCCAGGCGATTACGTCGGCCAGGGTCGGCCCCCAACGGCGGGTCAGCTCGTCGAGCTCGTGGATGCGCCCGTTGATCGCGTCCAGATCGTCGACGCCCTCCTCCATATCGATCTGGCGGGAAAGGCTGAACACCACATCCGACAGATCCGCGCCGATCGATTCCAGACGGTCGGCCAGATCGGAGAACGGCCCCTCCACATGGATGGCGCGCAGGTGCTGCACGGCGCGTGTGATCAGATCCGAGGCCCCCAATGCGTCCGGATCGCCGTCGACCGCCGAGGCGTCCAACGCGCCCAGCGCGCCGCCCACGCCCTGGGCTATCTCCGCGGCGTTCTCGATGCGGCTGCGGCGGATCTTGAGGTCCTCGTCCTCCCCCGGCTGCGGATCGACCCGATTGATGCGCTCGATCGATTCGCGTAGGTAGTCGGCCTGCTGCCGGATCGAGGACTCTTGGCTGGCCAGTTTCTCCAGCCGTTCGTCCATGGCCGCCAACGCCTCCCACGCCTGTCGGTATGAGGCCAGTTCCGCCTGGTCGCCGGCCACGGCGTCCAGGAACTCGCGCTGTCTGGCGGCGGAGGCGATGCGCAGCTGGTCGGCCTGCCCGTGCACCGTGACCAGTTCGTCGGTGATGCGGCCCAGCACGGATCGGGGTACGCTACGGCCGTTCGCCGTGGCGCGCGAGCGCCCGGACGCCGGCACGCTGCGTGCCAGGAACAGCTCGCCGTCCTCCGGCTCGACCCCGGCCTCGGCGGCGATGGCGGCCGCCGCGGTCTGCGGCCCGGCCATGAACACCCCTTGCGCCCATGCGGCGTCCGCGCCCGACGACACGCGATTGGCGTCGGCGGCGGCACCGGAGATCAGGCGGATGGCGTTCAGCAGCATCGACTTGCCGGCACCGGTTTCGCCGGTGATAGCGGTCATACCCGGGGCGGGCGTCAGCACGGCCGATCGGATGGGCCCCAGATTGCGGATTTCGAGTTCCTCCAGCATGCCGGATCAGACCTCGCTTCCGCCGGTGTCCCCGGTGGCGCAGGTGCCGCAGCAGCGGTCGGCGTCATCGCTGTGCACGACTTTGGCCGCGGACGGCCAGGAGACCGCGACCTGCCCGTGGTGGACGTCGCCGGTTTTGCGCGCCTGTTCGCGCCAGCCGACCACCGGCAGGTCGAATTTGCTGACCAGACGGCTGGTGAACGGTGCGCCGGACAGACGTGCCAGGCGCAGCATGTTGCGCGATTCGCGCACCTGGACGCGCGTGCCCTTCGGCAGTTCGCGCTGACGGCGCCCGTCGCAGCAGATCCAGCCGTTCGTGGAGGATTCCTCCAGGATGTCCAGGGTGAACGTCGAGTGCGAACCGATGATCAGCGGACGCGCGAACAGCGCATGCGCGGCGTTCGGCACCAGTTGCAACGCCTTGACGTTCGGCCAGATGATCGGCCCGCCGGCGGAGAACGCGTAGGCGGTGGATCCGGTCGGGGTGGAGACGATCACGCCGTCGCACCCGAACGAGCTCATCTCCACGTCGTCCACGCGGATGGACAGCTCCACCATCCGGCCGCGGTCCACGCGCTCCAGCGTGATATCGTTCAGCGCCCAGTCCTCCAACGGCCTGTCCGCGCCGGGCATCCACACGTCGGTATGCGCGATCATGCGCTCCTCGATCGAATAGTCCCGGTCGGCGATGCGTTGGATCGCCTCGCTCATCTGGAAGCTTTCGAATTCGGCCAGGAACCCCACATGACCGAGGTTCACGCCCAGGATCGGCACGTCGGTGCAGTGCACCAGCTCGGCGGCGCGCAGGATCGTGCCGTCGCCGCCCAGCACCACCACGATCTCGGTGTCGGGGTCCACACGCGGCGAGTCGCCGCCGAAGCGCGGCGCGGCCACGTTGTCGACGATCGACACGCGGAAGCCGGCGTGACGCAGCTGATCCACCGCCTCGGGCACCACCGTTCCGCTTTCGCGCAGACGGCTGTGCGTCACCACCACGGCACGGCGATCGCTGCCCATAATGCCCCTTCCGTTCAAGGTCCATGCGGCGGCGTTCCGGCCGCCCACACCCATCCTAATCGAAGCCGCCCCTGCGCGCCGTACAATGGTGCCGTCAGCCGAACACGTGTCCGGATCGGCGTCACGGACGCACTACGGGCCGCAGCGGGGCCGGTTCCCGGTAAGGAGCAGTGCATGAAGCCATCCAACAGCCATAGACCGCCGATTCGCCGGCGCACGTCCCGCGGCACCGATCTGTGGCGCGCGCTGGTGGACCCCGATCAGAACCCCTCCGCCCGCAGACGGGTGCTCGGCGACCTGCTGCTCGCCTACCCCGGACGGTTGACCATCATCTACTTCATCATGCTGGTCGTCATCGCCACCGTGCTCCTGACGCTGCCCGTCTCCTCGCGCTCCCCCGGTTCCACGGACCCGCTGACCGCGTTCTACACGGCGGTGTCGGCACTGTCCACCTGCGGCATCCCCATCGTCAACAGCACCGAGCACTGGAGCGTGTTCGGCCAGTGCGTGATCCTGGTGTCGGTGCAATTGGGCGGGCTCGGGGTCATGACCTTCGCCTCGCTGATCATGCTGGCCACGGCACGGCATCTGCGCGCCTCGCAGCGGCTGCGCACCGCCAACGAGCTGGGCGCCTCGGCGTTGGGCGAGACCAAGGACGTGCTCGCCGTGGTGTTCGCCACCACGTTCATCATCGAGGGCATCACGTTCGCGGCCCTGTTCCCCGGGCTGTTCTCCATCAACAAGGGCGATTGGGGGCAGACGGCCTGGGAGGCGCTGTTCTACGCGGTGTCGGCCTACAACAACACCGGGTTCACGCCGGATGCGGCGGGTCTGCACGTCAACAACCCGGCCGTCGGCCTGCCGATCCTGCTCAGCGCGTTCTGCGGCACGCTCGGCTTCCCCGTGCTGCTCAACCTGGCGCGCGCCTGCCGCCACCGCATCCCGCCGCGCCGTTGGCAGCTGCATACCAAGCTCACGCTGGTCACCACGTTCGCGCTGGTCCTGTGCTCCCTGCTGTGGTACGTGGCGGTCGAGTGGAACAACCCGCGGCTGTATGCCGACGCCGATCTCGGCGTCAAGCTCCAGGCCGCGCTGTCCGCCGCGGTGATGCCCCGATCGGCCGGGTTCGACCTGTCCTGGGTGCCGGAGCTGAGCGATCCGACCCGTGTGTTCATGAGCATGCTGATGTTCATCGGCGGCGGCAGCTCCTCCACGGCCGGAGGCATCCGCGTCACCACGTTGGCCGTGCTGGTGCTGACCTGCCGGGCCGCACTGACCGGGCACAACGACGTGACGGCCTTCCGTCGCCGCCTGCCTGCACGCGTGGTGATGATGGCGGTCAGCGTGACCCTGATCTTCGCCCTGCTCACCTTCATCGCCTCGCTCGCGCTGATGTTCGTGACCGACAGGCCGTTGAGCGACGTGCTGTTCGAGGTCTGCTCGGCATTGAGCCTCGGTGGGTATTCGGTCGGCGTGGCGAACGCGCAGGAGCCGGTCACGCTGATCATCCTCGCGCTGCTGATGATCGCCGGCAGGCTCGGGCCGACATCGGTCCTGTACACGATCAGCCGACCGCATGCCACGGAGGCGATGAGGTATCCGGAGGAAAGTATCATCGTGGGGTAATACCCCGTCGCCCGTTATGGGTGGCATGGATGCGGCCCGCGTAGCGCGTACAGGAAAGGAATGGGACGATGGCGAACGGCAATCGCAGTGTGCTGGTGGTCGGGTTGGGGCGGTTCGGCAGCGCCGTGGCCACCACGCTCGACCACATGGGCCAGGATGTGCTCGCGGTCGACAGGAACGCCGAACTGGTCAGCCGATGGTCGTCGATCCTGCCCACCGTGCAGGCCGATCTGACCGACGTGATGGCGGTCGAACAGATCGGCATCACCGACTTCACCACCGCCGTCGTGGCGATCGGCGACAGCGTGGAGGCCTCGGTCCTGGTGACGAGCAACCTGCTGGACGCCGGCATCAGCGACATCTGGGCCAAATCCGTCTCCCTCCAGCATGCGCGCATCCTCGAACGCATCGGCGCCACGCACATCATCAACGCCGAAACCGACGCCGGCAAACGCGTCGGACACCTCGTCTCCGGCAACTACCTGGACTACATCGAGATCGACGGCCCGCACACGGTCGTCAAGATCCACACCCCGAACCACCTGATCGGCTACAGCATCGCGGAGGCCCAGGTGCACGAACGGTACGGGGTGACCGTGGTCGCCGTCAAATCGCCGAACCGCGACCTGGAATACGGGTCGAAGGATCTGGTCATGCACCGCAACGACGAACTGATCCTCATGGGCACGCAGGACCAGATCGAACAATTGATCCGCGGATGACACCGCCCGGGACCTGCATGACGAAAAACCGCGGAACGGCGCGGCTCCCCGGCCGCCGTACGACGGTTGACCTGCAGAGTTGCTTGCATCGGCGGTGTGCGCTCCGATAATCGAAAGGTACGGCGATGCCGCCGTCATGTAGGGAGAGCACCATGAATCTGCGTCTGTCGGATGGTCATGTCGCCGCCGGGCGATACCGCACAATCACGGCCCGCGGCCACACCGTCATCGATCCGGGGGTGGTCTTCGACACCCTGGTAGTCGCCGGCGTGGTGACCATGGTCGGGTGCCGGGGCGGAACGGTGGAATGCAGGGCGGGGCGCATGGTATGCACCGGGGATATGGACGTCCGCAGCATCGGCGGCTATGGCGAGATCCACGTCTCGGGCAGACTGTCCTGTCAGACGCTGCGATTCGTCGGCGTCGTGAGCGCCGACGGAGACCTCGTATGCGCCGGAGATGTCACCGTCGACGGCATGCTGAGCAACGACAGGATCATCTCGGCCACGTCGGTCAGATTGCGTGGTGTGCTCGAAAGCGCGGATGTCCGGACCGATACGCTGAGCATCGAACCGTTGCACAGCATGATGCTGACGCGGCATGCGATGGGCGAGTACACCGCATCGAGCCGCGCCCGCACCGTGGTCGGCAATGCGGTACGCGTCCATGCCCTGACATGCGTGACCCTGCATGCCGACGCCGTGGAGCTGTCGGAGCGTTGCCGGATCGAGCGCTTGTGCAACGCCTCGCATGTCGCCGGCGACGGCACGGCGGATGTGTCGCTGTTCCGCCCGACCTGTTCGCAGACGCATCTCAAGCGCCGCAGGGCCTGAACGCCGCTCAGCGCTCCGCCGCGCGCGCGTACAGCAGGTACTCGGCGTTGCCGTGCGTCCCCTCGATCGGCGATGGCGCCGTGGCGACGACGTCCAATCCGCATTCGTCGGCGCATGCGGCGACGGCCGCCAGCGCCCGCTCGCGCAATACGGGGTCCTCGACGATGCCGCCCTTGCCCAGATGCCCCCTGCCGACCTCGAACTGCGGCTTGACCAGGAGCACGATATGCGCGTCGGGGGCGGCGATGCGTGCGATCACCGGGATGACATACGTCAACGAGATGAACGAGACGTCGGAGACCACCATCCGCGGCCGGTAGGGCAGATCGCCGTCCCGCACGTCGCGGATGTTGACGCCGCTCATCTCGATGATGCGCGGATCTCCTGCGATGCGCGGGTCGAGCTGTCCGTGGCCGACGTCGAGGGCGATGACGCGGTGCGCGCCGCGCCGCAGCAGCACGTCGCAGAATCCGCCGGTGGACGCGCCGATGTCCAGGCAGTCGAATCCGACCGGCTCCGGCAGCCCCGCGGCGCGGAACGCGTCGAACGCGCCGACCAGTTTGTAGGCGCCGCGGGAGACATAGTCGTCGCCTTTGTCGATGGCGATGTCCGAGGCGGAGGCGATCGTCTGCGCCGGTTTGACGGCGGTGACGCCGTCGACCATGACCTTGCCCGACTTGATCAGCCGTTGCGCCTTGGCCCGGGATTCCACCAGCCCCAGCGCCACGAGTGCGGCGTCCAGACGGTCGGGGATCGTGGTGCCGCCGTTGTCGATGCCCATCAGATATCCCGGCTTTCGTTGAGATCCTGTTGCAGCGCGTCCAGCACCTGCTGGAAGGCCGCGATGCGTTGGTCGTCGTCCAATCCGTCGAGTTCCGCCAGTTCGGGGAACCGCGCGGTCAACGGTGTCGGGGTCTCCCGCTGCGATTCGCTATCGGCATCCGGCATGGTGACGTTCACTCCCCCGCTCCGATGACGTCGAAATCCGGCAGGCTGTCGGCATCCAACGCCCGCCCGTCGTCCGAGGCCTCCCAGGCTGCGCAGCATGCCGCCCGCAACGCATCCATGGCCGTCACGTCGTTCACGGTCAGTCGGCCCGCAGCGTCGATGGCGGCCTCGCACCGTCCGCATACCCAGCGGCCGTCCGGTTCGCGGCGCGGTGCGGGCATCGGCTTGTTCAGCGCCCGCAGGTCGCGGGCGATGAAGGTCGGCCGCAGGTGCCGGGGGGCGAGCATCAGCTCATGCGGGTTCGTCACGCCGGTCAGCACGGCCAGGGAGTCGTATCCGCCGCGGTTGCCCGCCTCGATATCGGTGTCCAACCGGTCGCCGATGGCCAGGCACAGCTCCCGTCGGACGGGTTCCGCGCCGTCGGCGGCCGCCAACAGCCGGGCCTCGTCGTACATGGCCGATTCCGGTTTGCCGGCGCAGGCCGCGGGCTGCACGCCGGTGGCGTTGACGACGGCCTGGACCATCGACCCGCATCCGGGGGCGATGCCCAGTTCGCGGGGTATGGTCAGATCGCGGTTGGTCACGTAATAGGCGGCGCCACGCTCCACGGCGAAGGCCGCCTGCGCCAGCTGGTTCCAGGTCATATCGGGGTACCAGCCCTGCACCACGGCGGCGGGATCGTCCTCGGCGCGCTCCACGATCTCAAGCCCCTGCCAGGCGATCTCCTCGCGCAGATGCTCCGCACCCACCACCAGCACCTTCGCGCCGTGCGGCACCGCGCGGGCGACCATGCGTGCGGCCACCACCGAGGAGGTGATGACCTGCCGGGGTTCGACGCTCAGGCCGAATCCGATGAGCTGATCGGCCACCACGGACTGGAAGCGCGAGGAATTGTTCGTGGTGTATTCGATGGCCATGCCCCTACGCTCGGCGTCTCTGATGGCATCGGAGGCGTGGTCCACCGGGTTCTTGCCTCGGTAGACCACGCCGTCCAGGTCCAGCAGCGCCAGCGCGTAGGCTTCGGCCAACGGGCGATCGGAGCCGCGAAGGTACGCCGGCATGCCGTCAGTCCTCGTCGGAGGCCGGCTCGGTGGAGTCGTCCTGCGGCTGGTCGGCGTCCGATTCGCCGGTGGCGGGTTCGACCACGGATGAGGCGCCGTCCTGCGCCTCCTGCGCGGGCAGTTCGCTCTCGTCGTCGGATTCGGTGTCGTCATCGTCGATGCCGGCGTCGGCCAGGATCTCGCGCACCTCGTCGTCCACGGTGAAATCGGCGTCCTCCGACTCGTCCTCGCCCGACTCGTCGTCGGTGTCGGACCCATCGACCTGACCCTCGCCATGCTCGCCGTCGTCGGCCTCGTCGTCCGGGGCGAAGCGCGCGTCGTCGGCGGTGATGCCGAGGTCCTCCATCAGGTCCTCCGACATGGTCTGCAGATCGTAGTCGATCAGCACGTCCTCGTCGGTCTCATCCTCGTCCACGTCGGCGTACTGCATCTCCAGCTTGTCCAGCATCGTGTCGAGGGCCACCGCCTCGTCCGTGCGCCCGGCCTCCTCGAGGAAGTACTGCTCGGCCTGGACCGCGCGCATGCGGTAGGCGCCGGCCAATCCCTTGGAACGGCCCAGCGTATGCACGATCTGCACGGCCTTGTCCCACATCTCCAGATCGCCCAGGGCGCCGGCGTACACCAGGAACATCTCGGCCTTGGCCTCGCCGCGCAGATACTTGGCGTCGTCGGACATGGCCAGCTCGATGGCCTTCTTCGGATTGCCCACGCCGCGCTCGCAGTCGGCGATGAACGGCAGATAATCCAGGAAGCCGTTCATGCGGTAGGCGGTGCGGAACTCGCGCATCGCCAGCTTGTAGTCGCCCTGACGGTAGGCGATGAACGCCAGCGTCTCACGGGCGATGTCGATGCGGGAGGCCTGCTTGGCGGCCCACTTGGCATGCGCCAGCGCATTCTCCGGATCGTTCTCCTCCTGCGCGTACGCGGCCAGGATATGCAGGCCGATGTTCTCGGCATGCTCCTTCGACAGACCGCGCAGGCGTTCGCGTTCGTCCTTGGACAGCATCGACCATTCGAGACCCTTGGGCATCTTGGGCTCTCCCGGACGACGGTCGGTGTACGGGTTCTGCGAGGGGAAGCTCATCGTGCCGTCGGAATTGCGGCGCGGCTTGGACATGTACTCGCCGCGCTTGGCCTCACGGTACTGGCGCTTCTCCTCGGGGGTGAACTCCCGACGCTCGTCGCGGGCCTGCTCGTCGCGGCGGCGGTCCTGGCGGTCCTGATGATACGGACGGTTCCGGTCGCGGAATCCATCGCGGCCGCCGTCACGATAGCGCGGATTGTCGCCGCCATGCTGGCCGTTACGACGGAAGCCGGAACGATTGCCCTGCCCGTTGCCGTGATGGAAGGAACGGTTGCCGCCACCCTGTCCGTTACGATGGCCGCCGTTGCCGTAACGACGCTCGCCCTCACCGTCGTTGTAGCGGCGTTCGCCGTCACCATTGTAGTGACGATCACCGTTGTAGCGGCGCTCGCCGTTGTAACGGCGTTCACCGTCACGGTGGAACCGACGCTCGCCGTTGTAATGACGTTCACCGTCGCGGTGGAACCGGCGCTCGCCGTCACCGGCACCATGCCGTGCGTCATCGTGGCGACGGTACCCGCCGTTGTCATCGTGACGGCGCGGCCTGAACCCCTTGTCGCCGTAGCTCTTGCCGCCGTTGCCGCGCGGCTTGAACCCCTTGCCCCCGCGATTGCCGGGGCGGCCGGAGCCGGGCTTGCGGCCGCCGTACGAGCGGCCACCGTGCGAAGCGTGATTGTTGTTGCCTTCTGCCATGTCGTTCCTTTTCATCCGCCGCTGCTGTCAACGGCCGTTCATCGTTACCGATAGCCTACATCGTTGCCCGAACCGCACGGTGTCCCGCCGCGTCGGCCCTCGGGGCCTCAACGGCGGGACACCGTCATGGATCGGAAATGTCAATCGTCAGCGGGCCGCCACCACGCCAAGCGCCTTCTTGCCGCGGCGGATCAGTGCGAACCGCCCCTGCAGGAGGTCGGACTCACCCAGCACCTGCTCCTCGTCGTCCACACGCACGTTATTGAGGTACACGCCACCGGACCTGATGGTCTTGCGCGCCTCGGAGATCGACTTGAACAGCCCGGCCCTCACGCCGGCCTCGGCCACGCGATCGCCCACTGCCACGCGGGCGAAGTCCTTGGAACCGTCCTCGTTCTCGACCTTCAACCCATCCAGCGCGGCCTCAAGCGTGGCCTCGTCAATGGACGCCAGGTCGCCGCCGCGGCCGAACAGCGCCGCTGAGGCATCGATCGCCGCCTGCGTGGCCGTCTCGCCGTGCACGAAGCTCGTCACCTCCCACGCCAACGTGCGCTGCGCCTCACGGGCGCCGGGGTTGGTCCGGCTCTCCTCGACAAGACGTTCGATCTCGGCCTTGGGCAGGAACGTGAACGCCTTGAGCAGGCTCTCCATCTCCACGTCCGGACGGTTGAACCAGAACTGGTAGAAGCGGTACGGGCTGAGCATCGTGCCGTCGATCCACACGGCGTTGCCCTCGGACTTGCCGAACTTCTTGCCCTGGGCGTCGGTGATGATCGGGCTGGTGAACACGTTGACGTCCACGCCGCGCACCTTGTGGATCAGGTCCAGGCCGGAGGTCAGGTTGCCCCACTGGTCGTTGCCGCCCAGCTGCAGCGTGCAGTGGTACTCGTCGAACAGATGCAGGTAGTCGTTGCCCTGCAGCACCTGGTAGCTGAACTCGGTGAAGCTGATGCCGTCCTCGGAGTTCAGGCGCCTCGCCACCGTGTCCTTGGCCAGCATGGTGCCCAGGCGGAAGTTCTTGCCGACATCGCGCAGGAAGTCGATGACGGTCATGTTCGCGGTCCACTCGTAGTTGCTGACGAACCGGACCGGGTTGGCGCCCTCGGTCTCCAGGATGCCGCCGATCTGCGACTTCAGACGCTCGGCCCACTGGGCCACCACGTCCTTGGGGTTGAGCGTGCGCTCGCCGGACTGGCGCGGGTCGCCGATCAGGCCGGTGGCGCCGCCGACCAGCGCGATCGGGTGGTGCCCGGCCGCCTGCAGGTGGCGCATGTTGATCAGCTGCACGAGGTTGCCGATATGCAGGGAGGGTGCGGTCGGATCGAAGCCGCAATAATACGTGATCGGCTCACCGTTCAGTGCCTCGGCGAGTCGCTCCCGGTCCGTGGACTGGGAAATCAACCCGCGCCATTCCAGTTCATCGAGGAGGGTGTCGAACCCGGCCTCCTTGAAGTCGATGACGTGAGCCATTGCTGTTCCATTCTCCCTATCGAGTTGTATCGGTTTGATGCCTGTGGTTGCAGGCGTTCCCAGTCTGACAGCAGAGGCCGACACTGCGGCCTTGCTGATACTGTGGGGATATGAGCAAGAGGGAGAAGAACACGGTGATGGACCGCAAGGCCATGAAGGCCGCGGCCAAGGGTGTATTCAAACGGCAATACTGGCTGATCGTGGTCATGTGCCTGATCGCCGCACTCATCGGGGTGGAATACACCTCGTCGCTGTGGGTGGAGACCTATGAGGATCCGACCATGGCGCAGCCGACCGTTGTGGATCAGACCGCCGAACGGCTCGGGACCATGCTCGGCCAGATGGCCACGGGCAATGAGGCCCAGGTCCGCGACGAGGTATCGCGCAACGAACAGGACATCCGGGATGCCGACACCATCGCCGTGCTCGGCCGGTCCCGCGGCGTCTTCGCCACGGTGCTCAACTCCTTCTCCTCCGGCAGCATCCTGCTGACCGTCTCGGATGCCGCCCGTTCGATTCTGCAATCGCCCGACGCCGGCATCATCACGCTGATCGTCATCAGCCTCATCGTGTATCTCTTCGGATGGCTGTTCGTCCAGGAGACTTACACGATCGTCATCCGGCGCATCATGCTGGAGGCCCGGACCTACGAGCGGGTGCCGCTGCGCCGGTTCCTCTACCCGATCCAGACCGGCCGCTGGCCGCATATGGCCTGGACGATGTTCCTGACCACGCTGTATCTGATCCTGTGGTCGTTCACCATCGTCGGACTGTTCGTGAAATCCTATTCCTATTTCCTGGTGCCGTACATCATGGCGGAGAATCCGACGATGGGCGCCAACGAGGCGATCACGCTGTCACGCCGCATGATGAAAGGGCACAAGTGGGAGTGCTTCGTCATGCAGCTGTCGTTCATCGGCTGGCATGTCCTGAGCGCGCTGACGTTCGGTCTGGTCGGCATCTTCTGGCTTAACGGCTATCAGGCCGCGTTCTTCGCCGAGTATTACGCGCGGCTGCGCGCCCTGACCAAGGGTAACGGCGTGGAGGGCAGCGAGCGGCTGTGCGACGAGGCGCTGTTCGTCCGCCCCGACCGCGCGACAGTCGAGGTCGTCTACGCCGACGCCGCGGAGGCGATCGCCTCCACATCCCGCGAGCACGTGCAACGTCCGACCGGGTTCACCGGGCTGCTGGCCGACTGGTTCGGCATCACGCTGCGCCGCAACGGCAAGGTGGATGCCTGGCAGCGCCATGAGGCGCAGATGGATGCGCTCGACCACGCGAAGGACATCCTGGACGGCCGCTGCTACCCCGGGCGGCTGGCCCCGGCCCCGATCAGCACCAAGGTGGAGCGGATCTCCGGCCCGGATGCCACGCGCAGCTACACGGTGCTCAATCTGGTGATGATGTTCTTCATCTTCTGCTTCGTCGGCTGGATCTGGGAGGTCACGCTCGCCTTCATCACCGAAGGCATGTTCGTCAATCGCGGCACCCTGCACGGCCCCTGGCTGCCGATCTACGGCACCGGTGGCATCGCCATCCTCGTGCTGCTCAAGAAACTGCGCAGCAGGCCGGCGTTGGAGTTCGTGGCGGCGATGGCGCTGTGCGGCGCGATCGAGTATTTCTCCTCCTGGTATCTGGAGGTCACGCACGATGGCCAGCGCTGGTGGGATTACACCGGGTATTTCCTCAACCTCAACGGCCGCATCTGCGCCGAGGGCCTGCTCACCTTCGGTCTGGGCGGCCTGGCGATCGTCTACCTGCTGGCGCCGGCGCTGGACGATCTGCTGCGCCGTGCGAACGTACGCGTGCTGACGGTCGTCGCCGCCGTGCTGCTGGTCGCCTATTGCTGCGACCAGGTCTATTCGGCGCAGCATCCCAACACCGGCGCCGGCATCACCGACTACAAGGGCTCGGACACCATATCCGCGCCCGCGGTGGATTCCACCATTCCGCTGGTTCCGGTACCGCAAGCCGTAGCCACACAGCGCAGTTGACTGATCCCTCAGTCGCGGCGCAGCAGCTCGCGGATGGTTTCCAGCACGCGGTCGTAGTTCACGGACTTCAAGTGGGGGAACGACTCGATCATGCGGCGCTGCTGCTCGTTGAGCATCAGCGCGGCCACGTCGCGCAGACCGGACAGCACCTCCTGCGAGGATTCGGCCCAGTCATGGATCCTGCCGCGCAGCGCGTCGCGGCCCCACTGCCAATGTTCGCCGGCCTTCGCCGCGTATCCCTGCACGATATCGGTGAACGCGGCCAGGCTGTCGTCGAAATGCGCGATGCCGGCCACCGTGACCGTCAGGTCGATGATCAGCAGCAGCAGACACACAATCGACAGCCAATGCACCACCGGCAGGGGCATCAGTCCCGTCCAATACTCCACCTGTGGTTGGATGACCCGCACGATCACCACGCCGCCCAGACCGAACACCACGGCTCCCAGCAGGCAGATGCGCCCGTTGAGATTGAAGCGGAAATCCGTGTAATCCCACCATCGCGCGTGGAACAGCCGTTCCATCGCCCACGAGGTAGCGTATTCCAGGACGCTCGCCCCCAGCGCGGATACGAGGAACAGCAACACGGGATGCCCGGACAGCCCGCCCAATAACAGGCTGGCCAGCACCGCCCCGGTGCCGTAGATCGGGCACAGCGGGCCGTTGAGGAAGCCGCGGTTGACGAACCGGCGCTCCTGCACGGACACCAGAATCGACTCGTAGACCCAGCCAAGGAACGAGTAGAACAGGAACCACAGGAACAGGTGTTCGACGGCAAGCATAAGCGCCCTCAACCGCGACGGTTCCGGGCCGCCGCGGACGGCAGCGCAGGCCGACGGACCGCAACGCCGCGCCCCAGCGCCTTCGGCTGTTTGCTGAACCGGTCCGGGGACAGGGTCTCGCGGGTGGCGCTCACCTTGTCAGCCATCGTGACCAGATACCCTTCGATGTACCGCGGCGGCAGCGGGGTCAGCGGGAACATGTGCCGTGCGATGCTGTCACGCTCCACATGGTTGAGGTCGTCGAAGTCGCGCATCGCGTTCTCCAGGGCGGCGCGCCCGTGGGTGAAGCCGTGCAGCCGGTGTTCGCCGTTGTCCCAGTCGTGCCAATCGTAGAGGAAATAGTCGTGCAGCAATGCGGCGCGGATCAGCGAGCGCAGATCGACACGCCGCCACAGCCGCAGCCGGTCGGCCATCCATACGGCCAGGCAGGCCACGCGGATCGAATGTGCGAAGGTGGTCACGGCGCCGTGCTGGTAGCAACGGCGTTCGATCATCATGTTCTCGTGCGCGATGATCTCCCGGCCATGCCGGTGCACCAGCATGCGGATCTGCCGTCGTGTCAGCATGGTTGTTCCCCCAACGATTGCGGCGCAGTAGCGCGGTCGATTGTCCGTCCGTTCCCGATTGTAGGTGCAGCCGGGGTCACCGGCACTCATCCACCCGGATGAATCCCGCCCAGTACCCCCGTCGTCATCGTCAGCGGCCGTCATGCCATGGTGCCGCATCGTTATGCGGGTGTCTTGAGCGGCTCCGTACCGGACATACGCGGTGCGGAACTGCTCAAGCCCGGAAACGTTTTCGGTTCAGGAAAGGAAGTTGCGCAGCATCGTCATGCCGTCGGGCGTCATGATGGATTCGGGGTGGAACTGGACCCCGTAGACGGGGGCACGTCCGGGCCGGACGTCGGCCACGGCCATCACCTCGCCGTCGTCAGCGGTGGCCGTCACCTTGAGTTCCAGCGGCAACGTGGACGGGTCCACCGCCAGCGAATGATACCGCGCGACCGGCACGTTCGGCGCGCATCCGGCGAACAGCGGGCAGCGCGGATCGAGTTCGGTCGGCGACTGCTTGCCGTGCATGAGCCGGCGCGCGTAGGTGATGGTGGCCCCGTACGCCTGGCAGATGGCCTGGTGGCCGAGGCAGACGCCCAGCATCGGCACCACGCCGTTCAGTTCGCGCGCCACGTCCACGATCACGCCCGCGTCCTCGGGTCGTCCCGGCCCCGGGGACAGGACGATCCGGTCGGGGTGCAGCGCGCGGATCTCGTCCAGCGTCAGTTCGTCGTTGCGGACCACGCGGATGTCGGCGTCGATCGACCCGATTGCCTGCACCAGGTTGTATGAGAAGCTGTCGTAGCTGTCGATGAGCAGGATCATCGCATTCCCTCCCCCGCGATCCGCAGCGCGTCCAGTGTGGCGCCGGCCTTGTTCAGACATTCCTGGTATTCGTTGTCGGGCACCGAATCGGCCACGATGCCCGCGCCGGCGCGCACGAAGACACGGCCGTCCTGCGCGAAGGCGAGGCGGATGCCGATGCACACGTCCATGTTGCCGGTGAAGTCGAGGTAGCCGATCGCCCCGCCGTAGACGCCGCGCTTGACGCCCTCCATCTCGCCGATCAGCTGGCAGGCGCGGATCTTCGGGGCGCCCGAGAGCGTGCCCGCGGGCAGGACCGCGGCGATGGCGTCGAGCGCGTCGCAGTCCTCGCGCAGTTCGCCGCGCACGTTGGAGGCGATGTGCATGACATGCGAGTAGCGTTCGATGTCGCGCAGCCGCTCCACCTGCACGGAGCCGAACCGGCTGACGCGCCCCAGGTCGTTGCGCCCCAGATCGACGAGCATGTTGTGTTCGGCCAGTTCCTTGGGGTCGGCGAGCAGTTCCCGTTCGAGCCGGAGGTCCTCCTCGTCGCTCGTGCCGCGCGGCCGCGTGCCCGCCAGCGGGAAGGTGTGCAGGACGCCGTTCTCCAGACGGACCAGGGTTTCCGGCGAGGCGCCGGCGATCTCGATGTCGGTGCCGGACAGGTAGAACATGTACGGCGAGGGGTTGGTGACGCGCAGCACCCGGTAGGTGTCCAGCAGGCTGCCTTCGAACGGGGCGCTCAGCTGGTTGGACGGCACGATCTGGAAGATGTCGCCTTCGTGGATGTGTGTCTTGGCGCGTTCGACCATGGCCCGGAACTGGTCGCGGCTGAACAGCGCCGTGATCGGCCCGGTCAGCCGTCCTTCGCCGTTCCGCCACCGCTCCCCCTCGCGCAGCAGCCGTTCGAGCCGGTCGAGTTCGGTGACGGCCTGGTTGTATGCGGCTTCGAGGTTGCCGTCCAGCGGCATGTTGACGATCAGGGTCACGGTCTGGCGCACGTTGTCGAAGGCCACGACCTTGTCGAACAGCATGAGTTCCAGGTCGCGCAGCCCGTGCGGGTTGTCCACGTCACGCCGGACCGTCGGCTCCGCGTATTTCAGGTATTCGAAGGCGAAGTAGCCGACCAGGCCGCCGGTGAATGGCGGCATGCCCTCGATGCGCGGGCTGCGGTACCGGCTGAGGATCTCCCGGATCCGCGCGGAGGGGTCGTCGGTGTGGAAGGTCGTGTCGCCGATGGTTATCCGCCCGTCGGTGCAGGTCACCGCCAGCGACGGTTCGAATCCGAGGAAGGTGTACCGTCCGCGCCGTTCGCGGCCGACCACCGATTCGAGCAGATAGCAGCGGTCGGACACGGCCTTGAACGCGCGTAACGCCTCGATCGGCGTGATGTCGTCGGCCAGGATCTCCCTACCGACGGGCGCGATGGTGTATGCGCCCGAGGCGGCGGCCCGTTGAATGGTGTCCAATGGTGTGGTGGTGAACATGGTGGCGCTTTCGGTCCGGCAGTAGGTTGGAGCAAACAATACCGCGCCGTCGTTGCCGTGCATCCCGCATGTTCACGATGCAGACATCCACATATAACGCCGCAGGCCCCTCCCGGCGTTCGGGAGAGGCCTCCGGATTGTATGCGACACCGGTCCGCCGTCGGGCACGATATGCGGCCGGACGGGACCGGCGTACGGCGCTCAGGCGTTCCTGGCGTCCTTGCGGATCTTGGTGGCGTAGATCGCGGCGGCGACGGTGACCGCGAACACGATCCAGCCGAGCCAGTTCACGGAAGAGCCGAGCAGCTGGCTGAGCACCACGGAAATCATGCCGCCCGAGATCAGGTAGACAACGCCGAGCACGATGAACAGCACGCCGAAGATCTTGAGTGCGCCGCGTTCCATGGACGCGGACTGGTTGGAGGAGGTCACGATGGTTCCTTTCCCGAAAGCTCTCTTCCTTTGGGCATGGATCCATCCATGTCCACCCTCAGTATGGACTGCATCGGCGGCCGTGTTCACCGCAAACAGCCCGAATGTTCCCCTTTTGCGGCAGAAACCGCCCATTCGGGACGTACCGTGATCAGTCCACCGATTTGAGGCTTTCGACCATATCCACCCGGTCGAGCCGGCCGCGCATGGCCAGTACCACCACGGCGCAGAACACCAAGGTGAGCAGGAAGGCGTACAGGTAGCTCAACGGGTGGATAATCCGTCCGAACATCACCACATCCACCTCCACCGTGGCGATGACGAATCCCTCCAGCCAGGTGCCGAGCGCCAATCCGAACAGATCGCCGACCAGCGAAAGGATCGCGATCTCCCGGAAGATATAGGCGTTGACCTCGCCGCGGGTGAACCCCAGCACCTTGAGCGTGGCGATCTCGCGCACGCGCTCGCCGATGTTGATGTTCGTCAGGTTGTACAGCACGATGAACGCCAGCGCCGCCGCCGAGACGATGAGCACCACCACGATCAGGTTGATCGAGCTCAACATCGTGGAATACGTGTCGATCGAGATCGCCGAGAACCCGACCGTGGACAGATGCGGCACCTCGCGCAGGGCGGCCGACAGGTCGTCCCTGGCGCGTTGGCCATCCGGCGCCACCGCGTACGTGGTCCGGTACGCGAGCTCGGTGTCCATCCCGTCGTCCTGCGCCGCGGCTTGCTGCCAGGCTTCGGGCCCCACATAGACCATATTGCCCACGTAGTTCTCCACGATGCCGGTGATCCGCGCCCGCGCGCCGCCGCCCGTGGCGTTGCCCATGCCGTCCTGCCGGTACAGGGTCAGCTCGTCGCCGACATGCAGGCCGAGCGTGGCGGCGGCCTTCTCGGTCACCAGCACCGCGTCGTCGTCGAATGCAACCGGGGTGTGGCCCACGCGCTCACGGAAGGTGATGACGTCGGACAGCGCCGACGCCTTCTGCGGGACGATGACCTGCACGGCCAACGGGTCGGCATCGTCCGCGCCCGCAACCTGCATGTTCTGCACATCCACGCGGGTCAATTCGGTGGCGTCATGTTCGCGCAGCGTGCGCCGCACCGATTCGAGATCCTCGTCGGTGGCGTTCGCGTTCAGGCTGACGACGGTGTTGTAGTGCTGGATCGTTCCGAACTGGTTGTCGATGATGTCCCAAATCGAATCATGCAGGCCAAAGCCGACCAGCATCAGCGCCGTGCAGCCGCTGATGCCGATGAGGGTCATGAGGAAGCGCCGCTTGTACCGGAAGATGTTCCGGCAGGTGACCTTCCAGGAGAACGACATCCGCCGCCACAACGGTCCGACGTGTTCGAGCAGGATGCGCTTGCCGGCCTTCGGCGGCCGCGGCAGCATCAGCCGGGAGGGGGTCTCGCGCAGGCTGGACACCACGGCGAACCAGGTGCACAGCAGAGTCACGCCGACACCCAGACCACCGGAAAGCAGCGCGGCACCTGGCTGGATCGGCAACGGCAACGATGGCGCAGGCACCGCGTAGATGATGGCGTACGCCCGCATGACGATATACGGCAGAACCTGGCTCAACGCGGCGATGCCGATGACGGCTCCGGTGACGCTCGCCGCGGCCGCATACGCCAGATACTTGCAGGCGATGGTGCCGGTGCCGTAGCCGAGCGCCTTGTAGGTGCCGATCTCGATGCGCTCGTTCTCCACCATGCGGGTCATCGTGGTCAGGGCCACGAGCGCGGCCACCAGGAAGAACATGGCCGGGAACACGTCGGCGATGCTGTCCATGCGCTCGCTGTCCGCCTGGTAGCTGGCCGCGCCCTCGCTCTGGGTGCGGTCGAGCACATAGAGTTCGGGAGGTTCCATGGCGTCGATTTCGGCCTGCGCGTCCGCCAGCTGCGCCTCGGCATCGGCGAACTGCTGTTCGGCTTGGGCCTGCTGCTGGCCGAGTTGCGCGCGGGCCGCGGCGATCTGGCCGTCACCGGGACTCAGCTGCGCGGCGGCGTCGAGCTGTTGCGCCGACGCATCGAGCTGCGCCAGCGCCGCATCACGTTTGCCCTCATAGGTGGCACGGCGTTCGTCCAGCTCCTGCTGGAGGGGGCGTGTGATGTCGTCCAGACGGGCGTCGGCCAGATCGTCGGTCTTCCGCTCGATGCGGTCGGCGACCCGGGTCACGGCTTGTTCGTAGTCGTCGGATCCGCTTTCGTGGGCGTCCGCGCCCTCCACGGTGGCGTAGATCTCGGTGTACGCGGCGTCGACGGCGAAGGCGTCGCGCGGCGCGTACAGGTACTGTTCGATCATGCCGGAGCCGAGCGTGGTCGACCCGAAGCTGACCGTGTACGGGTAGTTCGAGGAGCTGACGGTGCCGACGACGGTGAACTCGCGGCTGTCCAGCGTCCCGTCCAACGCATCGGTGCCGTAGAGCACATGGATGGTCTGCCCGATGTGCGGCTCGCCGGCGGCAGTGTCGGCGGAGACCACGCATTCGTCCTCCGCCGTCGGCCATCGGCCGTCGCGCAGCAGCAGACGGTTGAGATATTCATCGTCATCGGAGGCGACGGTCACGCCGTCGGACGTCTCGCCATCCGACGCGCCGTCCGGCAGCAGGGAGACGCGGACGGCGGTCTGTTCGTCGCCCGTCTGCATCATCACGTCGGTGGATATCGAGGGCATGGCATCCGCGATGCCCTCGATATCCCGCACGCGCTGCACATCGTCATCGGAGAATCCGAGTGTGGAGAGCAGCCGGATGTCCCACAGGTGCGTGCCGTCGTAATACCGGTCGGCGGACGCACGCATGTCGGGGCCGCTCATCTGCAGTCCCGCGAAGAAACCGCAGCCGAGCGCCACGATGCCGATGATGGCCAGGAACCGTCCGAGCGAACCACGGATGGAACGCCGGACGATCTTGGCGAACGCGCCGTGCATCAGGCCAGTGAGCCTTCGGGCCTGTAGGCCGGGCCGTCGCTGATGGAGACGGCGAAGACATGGAGGGATTCGACCTTGGACTTGGCGTCGACGATCTGTTCGCGCACACGTTCGGGCGCGGTGCCGCCCTTGCCGCGGCGTGCGGCCACCGAGCCCTCGGTGGACAGCACCTCGCGCACCTGCGGGGCCTTGTCGGCGGGCAGGTACCCCTCGAATACCGTGATGAAGTCGGCGTCGGTCAGATCCCACAGCTCCTGGCCGCGCTCCTCGGCGATCTTGACGCAGGCGCCGGAGAGCTCATGCGCGTGGCGGAACGGCAAGCCGTTGCGTACCAGCCATTCGGCGATGTCGGTGGCCAGCGCGAAGCCGGTCGGCGCCTCGGCGGCCAGACGGTCCGTGTCGAAGGCCATCGTGGCCACCATGCCGGTGAAGGCCGGCAGCAGCACCTCCAGGGTGTCGACCTGGTCGAACACGGCCTCCTTGTCCTCCTGCAGATCGCGCGCATACGCGGTGGGCAGGCCCTTGAGCGTGGCCAGCAGACCAGTCAGGTCGCCGATGAGACGGCCGGACTTGCCGCGCGCCAGTTCGGCGATGTCCGGGTTCTTCTTCTGCGGCATGATCGACGATCCGGTGGAATAGGCGTCATCCAGCCGCACGAACGCGAACTCCTGCGTGTTCCAGATGATGATCTCCTCGCTCAGGCGCGAGATGTCCACGCCGAGCATGGCCGCCACGAACGCGAACTCGGCGACCAGATCACGCGAGGCGGTGCCGTCGATCGAGTTGTCGGTGACGCGGGAGAACCCGAGCTCCACGGCCACGTTCTGCGGGTCCAGGCCGAGCGTGTTGCCGACCAAGGCGCCGGAGCCGTACGGGCTGGCGTCGATGCGGGCGTCCCAGTCCACCAGGCGCTGCACGTCGCGCAGCAGCGGCCAGACGTGGGCCATGAGCTGATGGGCGAGCAGCACCGGCTGGGCGTGCTGCATGTGGGTGCGTCCGGGCATGACCGCGTCCCCGGCCTGCTCGCACTGGGCGATCAGCGCGTTGACCAGGTCGAGCGTGAGCCCCGCGACGCGGCGGGCGTGGCGGCGCAGCCACATGCGGATCAGGCAGGCGATCTGGTCGTTGCGCGAACGCCCCGCACGCAGCTTGCCGCCCAATTCGTCCCCGGCGATCTCCAGCAGGCCACGCTCCAACGCCGTGGCCTCGTCCTCGTCGTCCTCGATCGGCGCGAACGCCCCGGAGTCCACGCGGCGCTGCAGCTCGTCGAGGGCCTCCTCCATGCGGTTGAGCTCGTCCGTGGTCAGCAGGCCCGCGCGGCCGAGCGCCCGCGCATGGGCGCGCGATCCGGCGATGTCGTCGTCGGCCAGACGCCAGTCGAACTGGGTGGATTTGGAGAGTCTGGCGAGCTCGGGCGAAGGACCGGAGGAGAACCGGCCGCCCCACAGGGCAAGATGTTCGTTCTGTTCAGTCATATGTCCACCTTAATACGAGTCCTCCCTCCGGCGGGAAGCCGTCGGAGGGAGGACGTGACGCTATCGGTTACTCGACGGTGTTGTCCGGCACCTCAATGCCGTTGCCGAACTTGACGTCGCGGGCGGCGGCCACGCGGGTGGGCAGGCCGTAGATCTCGATGAAGCCGTTGGAGGCGTTCTGATCGAAGCTGTCACCGGAATCGTAGGTGGCCAGGTTGTAGTCGTACAGCGAGGTCTCGGAGCGGCGTCCGGTGACCACGGCGCGGCCGCCGTGCAGGATCATGCGGATCTCGCCGGAGACGTACTGCTGGGTGTCCTCGATGAACGCGTTGAGCGACTTGACCGCCGGAGAGAACCACTGCGCGTCGTAGACCAGTTCGCCCCAGCGCTTGTCGATGTCGCGCTTGATGCGGTGCTGTTCGCGCTCCAGGCAGCAGTTCTCCAGCTCCTGGTGCGCGGTGATCAGCGCCACTGCGCCCGGGCACTCGTACAGCTCACGGGACTTGATGCCGACCAGTCGGTCCTCGATCAGGTCGATGCGGCCGATGCCCTGGGCGCCGGCGCGGCGGTTCATCTCCTCGATGGCCTGCAGCGGGGTCACGTCGCGGCCGTCGATCTTCACCGGCACGCCCTGCTTGAATTCGATGATGACCTCGTCCTCCACCGGGGGGAAGGCCGGATCGTCGGTGTAGGCGTAGCAGTCCTTGGTCGGGCCGTTCCACGGATCCTCCAGGAAGCCGGTTTCGATGGCGCGGCCCCAGACGTTCTGGTCGATCGAGTACGGGCTCTTCTCGGTCTGCACGATCGGCAGCTGGTGCTCCTTGGCGTAGGCGATCTCCACGTCGCGGGTCAGCGACAGGTCGCGGATCGGGCTGATGGCCTTGAGCGTGGGGTCGATGGACTGGATCGACACCTCGAAGCGCACCTGGTCGTTGCCCTTGCCGGTGCAGCCGTGGGCGATGGTGTCGGCGCCGAACTGGTGGGCGGCGCGCACCAGATGCTTGGTGATCAGCGGGCGGGAGATGGCGGAGACCAACGGGTAGACGCCTTCGTACATGGCGTTGGCCTTAAGCGCCAGCATGCAGTACTCGTCGGCGAACTCGTTGCGAGCGTCGACGACGTAGGCCTCGACCGCGCCGCAGGCCAGCGCGCGCTCCTTGATGGTCTCCAGGCTTTCGCCGCCCTGACCGACGTCCAGCGAGACGGCGACCACGTCCTTGCCGGTGCGGTCCTTCAGGTACGGGATGGCCACGGAGGTGTCCAGACCTCCGGAGTAGGCCAGTACGATGCGGTTCTTGTCACTCATGTTCTGCCCTTTCTATCGAACGCTGACTGCAAGTATATGCATAGGCCTGTATAAATATTCACCATCGGTGCGTCGTGACGCCAAACCGGACGTCACTGCTCCGATGTGGTCTTGGAGGCGATGTCGAGCAGCCACTTGGATCGGGTCGAGGCCATGGCCTCATCCGCGCAGATGACCATGACGGTGTCGTCCCCGGCTATGGTGCCGAGCACGCCGTCGAGCGGCTGTTTGTCGATCACGCTGGCCACATACTGCGCAGCGCCGGATGGCGTGTGCACGACGATCAGGCTGCCCGCGCTGGCCACCGAGGTCACCAGCCCCGACAGGACCCGTGACATCTGCTGTTCGCCCTTGCCCCCGGCATGCGGGGCGGGGTTCTGCTGGCGCCCGCCGATCGTGTAGGCCACGGTGCCGTCCGCCAGGCGTGTCTTCACCGCGCCCAGTTCATCCAGGTCACGGCTCAGCGTGGCCTGCGTCACCTCGATGTCCTCATCGGCCAGGATCTGCGAGAGCTGGGACTGCGAGGTGATGACGTGCTTGAGCAACGCCTCCTCGACCGCGCTCAGGCGGGCGGCCCGGGTTGCAGGCCGCTGCAACGGATTCGCTTCCGACATATCCGCCTCTCAGGCTCAGGACAGCAGGTCGGCGTCGCCGCGCTGCCGGCCGATCAGCCAGGTGAGCAGCGCCTTCTGCGCGTGCAGGCGGTTCTCGGCCTCGTCCCACACCACGGACTGCGGACCGTCGATCACCGAAGCGGTGACCTCCTTGCCGCGATAGGCCGGCAGGCAGTGTTGGAACAGCGCGTCGGGCTTGGCCAGCGCCATGAGCTCGTCATTGACCTGGTAGTCCCAGAACGGCTTGGAGCGCACCGCGTACTCGGCCTCCTCGCCCATCGACACCCAGGTGTCGGTGAAGATGCAGTCGGCGTCCTTCGCAGCCTCCTGCGGGTCGGTGGTCACCAGGATCGAGCCGCCGGTCTGCGCGGCGATGCGTTCCGCATCGGCCACGATCTGCGGGTCGGGCAGATACCCGTACGGGCCGGCCACGCGCACGTGCATGCCGGCCACCGCGCCACCGAGCAGATACGAGTTGGCCATGTTGTTGGCCGCATCGCCGAAATAGGCGATCGTCATGCCCGGCAGGGCGTCCACGCCGCCGCGGAACTGGGCGATGGTCAGCAGGTCGGCCAGGATCTGGCAGGGGTGGAACGCGTCGGTCAGCGCGTTGACCACCGGCACGGTGGCGTATTTCGCCATCTCCTCGACGCGGTCCTGTCCAAAGGTGCGCCAGACGATGGCGGAGGTCATGCGGGTGAGCACGCGGGAGGTGTCGGCGACGGGCTCGCCGCGGCCCAGCTGGGAGCCTGACTTGTCGATGACCAGCGGGTACCCGCCGAGCTCGGCGACGCCGGTGGCGAAGCTGGAACGGGTGCGGGTGCTGGGCTTGTCGAACAGGACGGCGACCGCCTGCGGCCCCTCGAACGGACGGTGGTGGAACCGGTTCTCGCGGAACTTCATGCCGAGTTCGAGGATCTGCTTCTGCTCCTCATGGGTTACGTCGTCGTCGCGCAGCATGTGGCGCAGTTGTCCGGTCATGGTCTTCTCCTTATGCGTGTTATGCGTGGTGTGGTGGATTTCAGTCGTTGGGCAGGTCGTTGGGGATGCCGGCGAGGATGGCGACGGCCTCATCGACGTCCTGTTCGCTGACGATCAGCGGCGGTGCCAGACGCAGCGCGTCCGGGGCCACGGCGTTGACGATCAGCCCATGCTCCAGAGCCCAGTTCATGGCGGCGTGCGAGCACGGATGCGTCAGCTGGATGGCGTTGAGCAGGCCACGGCCGCGCACGTACTCGAACAGCGGGTTGTCCGAGGCCATGATGCCCTGGCGCAGCTGCTCGCCGCGCGCCTCGGCGTTGGCGATCAGACCCTCCCGCTCGATGACGTCGAGCGTGGCCAGCGCCGCGGAGGCGGCCAGCGGGTTGCCGGCGAAGGTGGAGCCGTGGGTGCCCGGGGAGAACAGGGCGGAGAGCTTCTCGCCGAAGGCGATCATGCCGCCCATCGGGAAGCCGCCGGCCACGCCCTTGGCGAACGTGACGATATCCGGCGTGATGCCGCCGGACAGGTCCTCGCGCTGGAACGCGAACCACGCGCCGGTGCGTCCGATGCCGGTCTGCACCTCGTCGATGATCAGCAGCGCGTCGTTGGCGTCGCACATGGCACGCACCTTGGCCACATAGTCGGCGCCGAGCGGACGGACGCCCGCCTCGCCCTGGATGAGCTCCATGATGACGGCCGCCACCGGCCCCTTGCCGTACCGGCCCAGACCGGTCTGCCCGAACGCCTCGTACAGGGCCATCGGGTCGCCGGCCTCGACGAATTCGATGTTCGGCACCAGCGGTTCGAACGGCATGCGGATGACCGGCTTCCAGGTGGCCGACAACGCGCCCAGCGTGCGGCCGTGGAACCCGTGGGTCAGCGCGATGATGCGGGCCGGCTTGCCGCCGATCTCCGGCGCGGCGCCCGGCAGCGTGCGCCCGTACAGCTTGGCGAGTTTCAGGGCCGCCTCGTTGCCTTCGGCGCCCGAATTGCCGAAGTACACGTGCGAGCCCTCCGGTGCGCCGGCCAGCTTGACCAGACGCGCGGCCAGCTCGATCTGCGGCTCGGTGGCGAAGTAGTTGCTGGTGTGCGCCACCTTGGCGGCCTGGGCGCTGACGGCCTGCACCCAGGCTGGGTGGGCGTAGCCGAGCGAGTTGACGGCGATGCCCGCCAAGAAGTCAAGGTATTCGTTGCCGTCCACATCCCAGATGCGGGTGCCCTGCCCGTGGTCCATCACACGCAGCGGCGTGCCGAACACGTTCATGTGCACGCGCGAGTACTCGCCCAGCCACTTGCTGTCCTCGGGGCCGAGCGTTTCGGTGGTCTGCGATTCATCTGCCATAGGAACTCCTCATTTCCACGCCGTCTTCCGGCACCACCATCGTACCGATACCGGCGGTGGTGAAGATCTCATTGAGAATCGAGTGCGGCTTGCGGCCGTCGATGATGTGCGCCTGGGGCACGCCGCCATCCAGGGCGCGCACGCAGGCCTCCATCTTGGGCCGCATGCCGCTCTCCAGGTCGGGAAGCATGTCGCGCAGGTTCTCCACGCCGATGCGGCCGATCAGCGAGTTGCGGTCCGGCCAGTCGGCATACAGGCCGTCCACATCGGTCAGGATCACCAGCTTGCGCGCGCCGAGCGCCGCGGCCAGGGCGGCGGCGGCCGAATCGGCGTTGACGTTGAGCACCTGCGTGGCGTCGTCCTCGTTCGGCGCGACCGAGGAGACCACGGGGATGCGTCCGGCGTTGATCAGGTCCTCGACGGCCGACGCGTCCACGCTCACCACATCGCCCACCAGGCCGATGTCGGTGGCCCGGCCGTCGATGACCGGCCTGCGCTGCATGGCGGAGAACAGGGCGCCGTCCTCGCCGGACAGGCCGACGGCGAACGGGCCGTGCGCGTTGATCAGGCCGACCAGTTCGCGCGAGACCTTGCCGGTGAGTACCATGCGCACCACGTCCATGGCCTCGGGCGTGGTGACGCGCAGTCCGCCGCGGAACTCCGATTCGATGCCCAGCGCGTCGAGCATCCGCGAGATCTGCGGGCCTCCCCCGTGCACCACAACCGGGTGCAGGCCCACCTGGCGCAGGAAGACCATGTCCTCGGCGAAGCACTGCTTCAGGTGTTCGTCGACCATGGCGTTGCCGCCGTATTTGACCACGATGCGTTGCCCGGCGAACTCCTCCAGCCAGGGCAGCGCGTCGATGAGCACCTCGGCCTTCTGGTCGGGGGTCAGGTCGGTGTGGACGTCCAGATGGTATCCGGGGCCTTTCCAAGTTGTCATGATGGTTGTTCAGCTTTCGTAATCGGCATTGATATGCACATATTCGTGGGTCAGGTCGTCGGTCCATACGGTCGCCTCGGCATCGCCGGCGTTCAGGTCGATGTCGATATGCACCTCCCGCGGCGTCATGTCCACCTCGGAGCGGTCGCGGCCGGGCTTGCCGCCGTCGCAGATGCGCACGCCGTTGATGTCCACGGTCACCCGGTTCGGGTCGTACGGCGCCACGGTTTCGGGAACCGTGCCCAGGGAGCTGACGACGCGCCCCCAGTTCGGATCGTTGCCCGCGATCGCGCACTTGAGCAGGTTCGATGCGGCCACGGCGCGCCCGCAGGCCAGTGCGGCGTCCTCGCTGGTCGCGCCGGCGACGGTGATCCGCACGTCATGGCTGGCGCCCTCGCCGTCGCCGATGATCTGGCGGGCGAGCGTGGCGCAGGCCTTCGCCACCAGCGCGTTGAACTCGTCGGGGTCCGGTTCGACGCCCGAGGCGCCGGAGGCCATGAGCAGCACCGTGTCGTTGGTGGACATGCAGCCGTCCACGTCGATGCGGTTGAACGAGGTGTCGACGCCGACGGCCAACGCCGCCTGCATCTGCCCGGCGGTCACCACCGCGTCGGTGGTGATGACGCACAGCATGGTGGCCAGCTGGGGGGCGATCATGCCCGAGCCCTTGACCATGCCGCCGATGCGGTAGCCGTTGCCTTCGATCTCGACGGTTTTCGGCTTGGTGTCGGTGGTCATGATGGCGTGCGAGGCGTCCGCCCCGGCCTGGGCGGTATCCGCCAGCGCCGCATGGGCGGTCGAGGCGCCGGCCAGGACGTTGTCCAACGGCAGCAGCTCGCCGATCAGACCGGTCGAGCATACGGCCACATCCTCGGGCGTGCAGCCGAGCAGTCCGGCCACCGTGGCGGCGGTGGCGGCGGACTGGTCGTACCCGGCCTGTCCGGTGCACGCGTTTGCCCCGCCCGAGTTGAGGATCACGGCCTTGGCATGGCCATCGGCCACGACGCCCCGGGTCCACTGCACGGGCGCGGCGCAGAACCGGTTCGGCGTGAACACGCCGGCCATCGCGTCCAGCGGGCCGTCGTTGACCACCAGGGCCAGATCCTTCTTGCCGTCCACGGCGGAGATGCCGGCCTCCACGCCGGCCGCCCTGAATCCCTTGGCGAACGTCACGCTCACGGTGCCACTCCAATCTTCGTCAGTCCCTGATCCTCAGGGAGTCCCAGTGCGATGTTCAGTGATTGCACGGCCTGTCCGGCGGTGCCACGGTTGAGGTTGTCGATGGCGGCGAACGCGAGCAGACGGTTCGCCTTGCGGTCCACGACCACCTGCAGATGGGCCGCGTTCGATCCGATGATGTTCTGCGTGGCCGGCAGCACGCCCTCCGGCAGCACGACCATGAACTCCTGGCCGGCGTAGGCTCGCTCCCAGATCGCGTGGATGTCGGCATCGCTCATCGCGGCCCCGCGGTCGGTCAGACGGGCGGAGACCGAGGCCAGGATGCCGCGCGACATCGGGGCCAGGATCGGCGTGAACCCGAGTGTGAAGCGGTCCGCGTCGGCGGCCGTCAGGCCTGCCGCATGGGCCAGGTTCTGCAGGATCTCGGGGATATGGCGGTGCGTGCCGCCCACCGAGTAGGGCACCGCGGATCCGAACGCCTCCGCGGCAAGCAGATTCGCACGCTTGAGGTTCTTGCCGGCGCCCGAGTAGCCGACGACCAGATCGGCCACGATATCGGTGGTCTCGACCAGCCCTTCGGCCACCGCCGGCTGCAGCGCCAGCGTGACGGCCGTCACGTTGCAGCCGGGACCGGCGATGCGCCGGCTGCCCGGAAGCACGCCGCGCTGCCGGACGTACCCGCCCTCGGCGTCCCTGCCGACGATGAGCTCGGGCATGCCGTACGTCCAGTGCTCGTAGAAGTCCCCTCCGTAGTAGGCGTCCCACGCGGAGCGTTCCTCAAGCCGGTGGTCGGCCCCCAAATCGATGACGACGGCGTCCGGGTCGAGCTGCGCGGCAAGCGCCCCGGAGGCCCCGTGCGGCAGCGCCAGGATGATCACGTCATGGCCGTTGAGCACCTCCGGCGTGGTGTCCTCCACCACCAAATCGGCCAATTGCGGGATGTGGGGCATGTGTCGGCCCAACCGGTCCCCCACCGAGGAATGTCCCGCCACGCAGGTCACCTCGAACGCGGGATGCGCCGCCAGGATGCGCAGTGCCTCGCCTCCCGCATATCCTGTGGCCCCTGCCACGGCGACCGTGTATTTCGCCATTTCGCGTCACCTTTCCGCGCATGACCGTCATGCACTCCGAATACATCACCCAGCATACACATTATGCAGTACATTGCATATTATGCACGCCAAGTCGATGGACGGTCTTATGGCCGCAACAGCAATGCCCCGCACCGCCCCACACTTAGAACAGATGCAGCGAACGGAACTCGTCCAGCACATCGGACCATGTCCGCTTGCCCATTTTGTCCTTGATATTGCGGTGATAGGAGAAGACCGTGCTTTCGGCGATACCGAGCTCGCGGGCTATGCGGGAGGCGGGCATGCCTCCCAGCGTCATGGCGATGACGCGTTTCTCCGATTCGCTCAGCGGCCTGGTCCGAGGTCGCCCCCGACCCTTCGCCAGGCTCTGCTCCACGGTGGGGAAATCCGTGTTGTCCGGATAGCCGGCCCCGCCCGCCGCGGCGGCAAGCACCTCGGGCAGCTCCTCGACCAGCCGTTTCTTGTCGAGGAGCGCCTGCCCGCCCGCATCCCGCAACGGTTTGCGGTAGGTATCCATGTGGTAGGACGTCATGCCCACCACGGCGCAACGCGATCTCATCTCACGTATCGAACGGCATACGCCTACGCCATCCATCCCGGAGAGCGCCATGTCCAGGAACAGCACGTCGGTCCGATGCGCGTCGAAGCAGCATCGATGGATGGCCGTGGCCACGTCACTGCTGCCCCATACGTCGAGACTGACCTCGTCACGGCGGTTGAGGCGCCCCAGCAGCGCCTTCATGTACTCGACGCTCAGGATATCGTTATCCAGCACCCCGATTCGGAGCGTCGTCCGCATGCTCATATCACGCATGGCACCACCTTACCCCCCATCAATGCCGCCATACCGACACATATGGCACCGCATGACGAGACAACACCGCTCTATGCGCGGATTGAGGTGGTTCCCTCCCCACCCCCTTGATCAACCATGCCGCCCAGCAGCTGCTGATACAGGTCCATGGCGCTCAGGCCGTTGATCATCAGCCATATGGTCGCCACCGTATACAGCGCGTTGATGATGACGGCGGCCAGCGCCAGTCCGTAGCCCTTCATGCGGAAGTTCCTGGTTCGCCACATCGCCACGCCGCCCATGATCGCCGGCAGCACCGGCACCGGCATCAGCAGGGCGAACACCAGCGAGAGGATGGCGTAGAAATCCCAATGGCCATACAGCGGGTTCTGCCGCGGGTCGTCCATGTCGATGCCGTGGAACGGCTGTGGGCCGCGTTCGCCCGTCTCGGGACCGCCGGCGGACGGGGAGTCGTATCGGGGTTGCCCGAATGAGTCGCCGGGACCATACAATCCATTGGGAGCGTACGGCTCCGCGGGACCGCGGTCGGGCATGGCCTGCGGACCGCTGGGCCCGTTCTCCGGGGCTGGTTCGCTTCGTTCCGCTTCGGGGCGCCCGTACACGTAAGGATCGTATCCGGCGGGATACTGGCTGGCCATGGCCCCGTACTCAGGCTGGTTCACCTGCCCGTATTCCGGCTGCGCTCCAGATCGTTCGGTCGACGCATCCGGCTGCGACTGATCGTTCGATGCGGTCATGGACTGATACTCCTTACTGTGGTGGTCGGTGATGCACCGGTTGGTACCGATGATACGAAACGGGCTTGTCTTCCCTGTATCCCCGGGAAGACAAGCCCGCATCCGCCATGACTCAGGCGCGCAGCTGGGCGCCCAGTTCGGCCGCCCTGTCGATGATGGCCTTGCGGATGGTCTCGCTGTCCTCGGAGCCGAGCGTGCGGTCGACCGCACGGAACGTGACGGCGTAAGCGAGCGACTTCATGCCCTCGCCCACCTGGTCGCCGGTGAACACGTCGAACAGCTCGATGGATTCCAACACCTCGCCGGCCGCCTCACGGATCGCGTCCTCCAGCGCCGCGGCCGTGACCGACTGTGGAACCGTGAACGCCAGATCCTGCTTGACGGGCGGGAACGTGGAGATCGGCCTGGCCTGGATCGGGGCGTTGTCCAACGCGGCGAACAGCGCGGTCAGGTCCAGTTCGAAGGCCGCGGAATGCGCCGGGAAGCCAAGCGCCTCGTTGACATGCGGATGCAGCTCGCCCACCACGCCCACAACGGTCTGCCCGGCCAGCACACGCGCCATACGGCCCGGATGCCACTGCGCGGGCACGTCGTCCGGAGCGGGCTGATCCAGCGTCAGATCGGCGCCCAGCCGGTCCGAGATCCTGCGCACCGCCTCCACGGCGTCGCTCCAGTCCACGGCGCGGCGTTCGCCCAGCCAGCCGGTCTCCACCGCATTGCCGGTCAGGATGCCCGCCACATGCATCGGCTGTGCGGGCAGACCGGCGTCAAGCGCCGCCAGCTGCTCGTCGGTGGGGCGCACGCCGCCCGGCAGTGCCGGAATCGCCGGGGCCTGTGGATCCCACAGGTACACGTGGCCGATCTCATACAGCGAGACGTTCTCCAGACCGCGGCGCAGGTTCAGCCGCACGGTCTGCGCCAGCGTCGGCAGGATGTCGCGGCGCAGGAACGGACGGTCGCCGGCCAGCGGATTGGCGATCTCCACGCTCACGCGCTTGATCTCATCGGCGTCATAGGCGAACGCGCGGTAGTCCTCGTCGCCCACGAACGGATAGGTCAGGGCCTCCACCAGACCGTATTCCGCCAGCTCGTCGGCCACCTGGCGCTTGCGGCGCTGATCGTCGGTCAGTCCGACCTCGCCCTCCACGGGGGCCGGGGGCACGGTCACCGGAATCTCGTCATACCCGACCAGTCGGGCGATCTCCTCGACCAGGTCGCACGGCTCGTTCAGATCGGGGCGCCAGCTCGGCGGCATGATCGAGAACTCGCCGTTGCCGCCGCCGGCCACACCGCACCCGATATCGGTCAGGATGTCGCAGATCCGGTTCACATCGGTGTCCAGCCCCGTCACGCGCGCGACCTCGGTGGACTTGAAATGAATCGCGCGACGACGCGGCACATTGTTCACGTCGGTCGGATGCTCGGAGGCCTCGCCGTTGCCGTAGCGGATCAGCAGCTCGGCGGCCATCTGCGCGGCGGCGGGCTGCAACTGCGTGTCCACGCCGCGTTCGAAACGGCGGGAGGCCTCGGACGGGGTCTTGTGACGGCGGGCGGAGCGCGCGATCGACACCTGGTCGAAGTGCGCGGCCTCCAGCAGGATGTTCTTGGTCTCGGCCGTCACCTCGCCGTACAGGCCGCCCATCACGCCGGCCAGACCGATGATGCGCGATCCGCGCTCACCGTTCGGGGAGTCGGTGATCAGCAGGTCCTCCACGCTCAGCTCGTGGTCCTTGCCGTCCAGGGTGACCAGATGCTCGCCTTCGCGGGCGCGTCGCACCACGATCGGGCCTTCGAGCTTGTCCATATCATAGGCGTGCATCGGCTGGCCCAGATCGAGCATGACGTAGTTGGTCACGTCCACGGCCAGCGAGATCGAACGCACGCCGGCGCGGATCAGGCGGCGGCGCATCCAGTTCGGCGTCTTGGCGGACGGGTCGAAGCCGCGGATGGCGCGGGCGTAGTAGCGGTCGCAGCCGGGCACGCCGTGAATCGGGTTGTCGTCCTCGATCGACACCTCGATGTCCGTGGGGGTGCCGGGTTCCAGACCCTCGGCGAGCGGGGTCTTCCCGTCCAGCGCACTCACCGGATCGACGTAGGCGGCGCCGGTGGAATGGTGGTATTCGCGGGCCACGCCGCGGTACGAGAGCGCATAGCCGCGATCCGGCGTGATGTTGATCTCCAGCAGCGGCTGGTCCAGATGCAGCAGGTGCATCGCGTCGTCGCCGGGCTTCAGGGCCTCGTATTCGGCGGGGGTGAAGCCGTACTCGCGCAGCAGGATGATGCCGTCATGGCTGTCGCCCAGACCCAGCTCGCGTTCGGAGGCGCACATGCCGTTGGAGATATGGCCGTAGGTCTTGCGCGGTTCGATGCGGAAGTCACCGGGCAGCACGGCGCCCGGCAGCGTGACGACGACCTTCTCCCCGGCCTTCATGTTCGGGGCGCCGCACACGATGCCGCGGGGCACCTTGTTGCCGTTCTCGTCGACCTCGTTGTACTCGTCGCCGACGTCCACGTGGCACCAGTTGATGGTCTTGCCGTTCTTCTGCGGCTCGGGCGTGGCGTCCACCACGTAGCCGACCACAATCGGACCGGTCACCTGGGAGGCGTGGATCTCCTCCTCCTCCAGGCCGACCTTGACCAGGTCCCTGGCCAGCTGCTCGTACGTCAGATCCTCGGGGACCTCGACATGGTCCTTGAGCCAATCAATATCAACCATAGGCATGGGCTTCTCACTCTCCCATCACGAATTGCTTGCTGAATCGCACGTCGCCCTCGACCAGGTCGTGCATGTCGTTGATGTCATGGCGCAGCAGCAGCGTGCGCTCGATGCCCATGCCGAACGCGAAGCCGGTGTACACGTCCGGGTCCAGGCCGGCGGACTTCAGCACGTTCGGGTTCACCATGCCGCAGCCGCCCCATTCGAGCCAGCCCGCGCCGCCCTTCTTGTCCGGGAACCACAGGTCGAGCTCGGCGCTCGGCTCGGTGAACGGGAAGTAGCTCGGGCGCAGACGGGTCTTGGCCTCCGGGCCGAACATGGCCACGGCCAGCTTGTCCAGCACGCCCTTCAGGTCGGCCATGGTCAGGTGCTTGTCCACGGCGAGCGCCTCGCACTGGTGGAACACCGGGGTGTGCGTGGCGTCCAGCTCGTCGGTGCGGAACACGCGGCCCGGCGAGGCGATGTACAGCGGCACGCCGTATTCGAGCAGCGCGCGCACCTGGTCGGACGAGGTCTGTGTGCGCAGCACCATGTTCGAGCCCACGAAGCCCGCGGCGTCACGCGCCTGCGAACCCTTGACGTAGAAGGTGTCCTGCATCTGACGCGCCGGATGGTCGGGGCCGAAGTTCAGCGCGTCGAAGTCGAACCATTCGGTCTCCACCTCCGGGCCGGAGGAGATGCGCCAGCCCATCGAGATGAAGAAATCCTCCCAGTCCTCCATGACCTTGGCCAGCGGATGGCGCGCACCCAGCGGCTTGCGACGGATCGGCAGCGTCATGTCCACGGTTTCGGAGGCCAGCGCGCGGGCCTCCTCCTCGGCCTTCAGCTCGGTCTCCCTGGCGCCGAACGCGCGGCCGAAATCGGCGCGCAGCTTGCCCATGAGCTTGCCGGCGTCCTTCTTCTGGTCGGCGGGCAGCGTACCGATGGCCTTGCTGGCCTGCGTCATCGCCGAATCGGCGCCCGCATACTGCGTCTTGATGGCTTTCAGTTCCTCCGTGCTGGAGGCGTTCTCTATCCTCGCGATGCCCTCGGCGACCGCCTCGGTCACCGCCTGAGCATCGAACACCGCTTGTTGTGCCACGAGCTCCCTTTCCTGCGTCTTCCTACATCGTCAACCGCGCAGCAAACCCGCAAAAGCGCGATTTACCGGCGTTTTACGACTTCACATTCTCCCAAAGCGACTCGACATAGCCATGCTCATCAGCATGACGGCGGCGCTGGTGCCCAGATTCAGAGACTCCGCCCGGCCGTAGATCGGAATCGAAACCACCGTGTCCGAACGCTCCAGCACGTCGTCCGGCAGGCCCCGCGCCTCGTTGCCGAACAGCACCGCCCGGTCGGTGTCGCGGCCGCCGTCACCGCCCAACAGTTCGGGCAGCGGCACCGGACGATTCCCGGGCGTGCCGTACACGTCGGCAGCCGTCACCGCCAGTCCCCGCTCCGAGCACCATGTGAAGAATTCCCCGGTGGTCATCGTCAGCACCGGCAGGTGGAACAGCGAGCCGGCCGTGGCACGGATCACCTTCGGGTTGAACATGTCCACGCACTCGTCCACGAACACGACCGCCGCACAGCCCGCGGCATCGGCCGCGCGGATCACCGTGCCCGCGTTGCCCGGGTCGCGCACCTGCCAGAAGGCCGCCACCAGTGATGGGTGTCCGCCCGAACCTCCGACTCCCGGCGTTTCGGGGGCGGTGCCGGTCATCGCATCCCTTGTGGCCTGCATGTCCCCCACCGCCACGATGCCCTGCGCGTCACGGCTCATCCGCTCGACGACCCCGGCGCTGCACAGGTGCACATAGACGCCGTGGGACAATGCCTCCGCCACGATCGGGGCCAGCAACGCCGACACCGGGATCCCCTCGCATGACTCGTCCGGCATCCGCGCGTAGCCGTGCCGGGCGAGCAACGCCATATCGGTATGCCCGGCGCCGTCCGAATCGTCGACAGCCACGTACACGTCACGCACGACCTGCGGCACGCATCGCACGGCCTCGCGCACGGATTGCGGTCCCTCGATCACATACTGGCCGGTTCTGGCCCGGGACCGCCGGTTGGACAGATCCGCCACCCGGCGCACCCGTTCGGACTTCAGGTTATCGATGATGGTTCGCTGCATCGGCATACCCTCCACCCTACAGCCCGGCATGGCGTGGCCCGGTATCGCGCCGGGACGCGTGTCACCGACGATGGAACGGCGTGCGGCCTTCGGCGTCGTCGGGACCGGCATACGGCATACGCATGTACAGCACCCAAGTGCCGTCCTCCTCGCCCACGAACATCACGCCGCCGAGGGATTCGATCTCCTCCCGGTGCAGACGCAGGCCGTTGACGCCGGGCAGATCCAGGACGTCATCGATGTCGTCGCTGGTCTTCCGCTCGTCCGGAATCGGATTCATCTCCACGAGTTCCAGATGGCGTTCGCCCAAGGTGATCACCATGTTGTAGGCGTTCTCGCCGCGCACGGAATGCCGCATGATATTGGTGAACGTCTCGTCGATCATCGCCAGCATGCAGGATTGCCGTACGCTCGCATCCTTGCCCGAGAACGGTGTCGGGGCGCCGTTATGGTCGATCACGCGCACGTCGCCGTGGATACCGGACTCGGACAGCCGGCGTTCCCATACGCGCACGCGCTCGTTCAGCCGCTCCTGCGGTCCCTCATGCGCTCCGTCCGGATGCTTCTCCGCCGTCTCGGCGCTCAACTGGCGGATGACGGCATGCACGCCGTCGAGCACGCGGACGGACTGCTCGTTGATCTGACGCCAGGCCTCATGCTGTTCGGGATCGCCGCACTGACGCATCTGCCGTTGGGAGACCCGTGCGATGTTCGCCAGATCACCGGTCACCGAGTCGTGGATCATGCGCGCCACCTTCACGCGATGCATCAGGTCCTGCGCGCGTTCATCCCGTAGCCTGAGCTCCATCAGCTTGGACCGGTTGCGGTTGACCTGGCCGAAGTTCAGGATCAGCAGCAGGAACGTGAGCACCGGGGCGCTGTTCAACGCCAGATTCCAGCTGACGTCGGGGAATCGCCATGCCTGCACGTAGATGCCGACCAGTACCGGGGCCGCCACAACCAGACCGAAACGGATGCTGGTGTCATACACCAGCATGCCCAGCGTGTACGCCATGCATAGCAGCTCGCCGGAACCGTGCAGTGGCGTCAGGCAGCAGGCCACCGAGAAGTACAGGGCCACGATCACCAAGGACGGCACGGGGAACACGCAGGGCGACGATCATGTTCGACGTGTCGCCGGATGGCATCACCAGGGTCTCGATCAGCTGCACCATCGCCAATGCGCCCACCTGCCACAGGCGTGTGGGATGCCGCAGCGGATTGATGACGATCGGCTTGGTGCCCGCCATCGGACGTGGTCCAGATCACCTGCATGTCGTCGGACAATTCCTCAATGCTGGCCTTCAGACTCGGCAGTACAAATCGGTCGTTGTCCACATGCCAACGGTGATTTCCCGATTCACTCGGGTACCTCCCAACACACTGATCCCATACGGGATTTGTCTCCTCTTATCAGCATCCTACGTGTAATCCCCCTCCCCGGATCCAAATCCGCAGGCGCCGCTCATTGCCCGAGGAAGGAGAACGACCCGGCGCAAACCGCTGTAATCAACGCAATCGCGGGGATGGCGATGCACGCGCACAGATATACCCAATCGAGGACATCCACGGTGCTGACACGCGCGTGGCTGCGCGGCCCGTCGCCGCCAAACCCGCGCGCCTCCATGGCCGTGGCCAGCGTGGTCGACCGTCTGATCGACAGCACCAGCAGCGCGAAGGTCTGCGGGAGGAACGCCTTGACCTTGTTCTCGTCGCCCAGGCCGCGCGACCTGCGCGACGCGGTCAGCGCCGCCCAGTCGTCATGCAGCACGGAGAACAGCCGCATGCCGGCCAGGCCGCCGTACACGAACCGGTCGGGCAGTCTGAGGATCTGGCTGAACGCGTCGGCCAGGTCGGTGGCGTCGATGCCGAGTACGGCGATGATGGCGGGGATGCCGATGGCCAGGATTCGTATGCCGGTGGCCACCGCCAGCTCGGCCGACCGGTCGGTGATGTGCATCAGCCCCCATTGCCACCAGGTCTCGCCGCCCTCCTTGCCGTACAGCAGCACGGCGAGGGCAGAGCCCGGGGCGCCGATGAAGATCGGCCAGGTGGACCTGACGACGCGCCAGGGCGTCAGCCCGATGCACCACAGGATGATGAACTCCAGCACCAGCGCCACCGTGGCCGAGACCCAATCCAAGCTCAGCAGCATCGGCAGCGAGGCCAGGAACGCGCCGATCAGCCGGTACGCGGGATTGCGGGCGGCCAGGAACGGCGAGCGGCTCGACGGCTTGGGGTCCTCGACGCGCTCGTTGACCGGGCTGACGGGGATGCGGGGGTCGGACGCGCCGGACGCCGTCCACTCCCCTGTCCGGTCGGAGGGGGTGAGTTCCACCAGTCGGGCGCCGAGCGCGGTGACCAGTTCGCGGTCGTGCGTGACCACGATGATGCTCACGCCGTCGCCGCGCAGGCCGTGGATCAGGCGCACGATCTGCATCCAGGTGCGCCGGTCCTGGCCGAAGGTCGGCTCGTCGAGGATGAGCACGCGCGGAGCCGCGGCCAGGGCGGAGGCCACGGTCAGCCGCCGTTTCTCGCCGCCGGAGAGCGTGTACGGGTTCTGCTGGGCGTATTGGATGAGCCGGAACCGCGTCAGCAGTTCACGCGCGCGGCGCTCCGCCTCCGCCTCATCGCACCCGGTGCGCAGAGGCCCGAGCATCACCTCCTCCAATACGCTGCCGCGCGCGAACTGGTGCTCGGGGTTTTGGAACACGTAGGAGATGCGGGAGGCCAGCTCGGTGGACTTCCAAGCGATCGGCGCGTCGCCGTCCGCGTCCGCGGCCAGCTGGGCCGAAGCCTGCACCTGCCCGCGCACCGGTTCGAGCAGACCGGCCAGCGTCAGCGACAACGTGGATTTGCCGGCGCCGTTCGCGCCGACCAGCGCGGTGATCTGTCCGGCGGTGAAATCGAGGTCGATATGCTCGGCGATGGCCTTCCCATCGCGGCCGATGGACAGATCCCGCGCGGACAGCAGCACCTGGCCAGTACCGACGGACGGATCGTATGACGGCTCATCGTCGGTGTGGATGCGGACGATCTCGTCCTCGGGGCGGCGGTATCGCTCCGGCAGCCAGATGCCGAGTTCGGCGAAGTCGAGTCCGGGATCACGGAACACCTCGTCCGGGGTGCCGTCGGCGACGACGACCGTGCGTTTGAACCCGCCGCGGTCGACCTCCTCCTCATCGCCTTGCTGGGCGATGCGGGCGGACTGCTGTTCGTCGGTCTCCAACCCGAGCACCACCACGCGGTCGATCATGTCGATCCACGGTCCGGCGCGGTGCTCGACCAGCACCATCGTGGAATGGTAGGTGTCGAGCACATCGCGCACCGCGTCCACGACCTGGGTGACGCCGTCGGGGTCGAGGTTCGCCGTGGGTTCGTCGAGCAGCAGCACGCCCGGACGCATGGCCAGCGCGCCGGCCAGGGCGAGTCGCTGCATCTGCCCGCCGGACAGGTGCAGGGTCGAACGGTGCAGCTGAACCCCTTCCAGTCCCACCGCACGCAGACCGTCGCGCACCCGCTGCCAGATCTGGTCCCGCGGCACGTTGAGGTTCTCGGGACCGAACGCCACGTTGTCGCCGAGCCGCTGGAAGATCGCCTGCGCATCGGGGTCCTGCAGCACCAGGCCGATGCGGCCGCGCGCGCGGGTGACCGGCACGTCGTCAACCAGCACGCGGCCTTCGGTCACGCCGCCCTCCGCGTCGGTGGTCAGCATCGTGCCGTCGGCCGTCATCTCGGTGCGTTCCGCGTTCTCCTCTCCCCCAAGCAGACCCGCGGCGCCTTCGAGGATCGTGGATTTGCCGATGCCGGACGCGCCGAGCAGCAGCACACGCTGCCCCGCCTCGATGGTGATGTTCAGCCCCCGTACGGCGAAATGCCGGCGCGAGGCGTGACGGTACCCCCAGTTCTCGAAGCGCAGCACCGCGTTGTCGGTATGCGTTGCGTCATGATTCGCCGACGCGGGATCGGTTCCCTGTCGCGCGGTGTCGATGCTCAGCTGTTCGTCCACGATTCCCCTTGAAAGTCCTCGGCCGCATAGGCGGCGGTTCATACGACGCTGACGGCGCGGGCGTTGCGGCCCGCGCCATGCGTCAGGTTCAGCGGCCGCGCACCTCGCGACCAGAGGCGAACTTGTCTAGCGCACCGGTTTTGGCGAGCGCGATGTACAGGTACCACATGAGCACGCCGGCGAACACGATACCGGAGATCACCGTGGTGAGGACGTAGACCACGCCGTAGGTCTGGAACACGTCGATGGCCTGCAGGTTGGTCAGGAAGGAGTATCCCCAGCAGGCGACGCCGGAGAGGGCGCCGGACAGGATCGTCACCGGCAGGTTCCACTTGCGGTAGGCGAAGATCAGGAAGGCGATCTCGGCGAACAGGCCCTGCACCAGGGCGATCAGGAAGGTTTCGACGCCGCCCCACATGTTGCCCATCAGCGCTTCGAGCACGCCGGCCACAACCTCGGCGTAGACGGCGGCGCCCGGCTTGCGGACGATGATCGCGGCCAGCGGTCCGGCGAACAGCCACAGGCCGTTGAACACACCGGCCAGGCCGGGGATGATGGCCTCCAGCGCGCTCCACGGCGCGGCGGTGGCGATGGCGACGACCCAGTAGATCAGGGCGCTGGCCACGCCGATCACCGAGGCGACGGCGATATCGACGACACGCCATTTCAGGACGGCTTTGGATTCGGTAATAGCAGAAGACATGCGATGTGCCTTTCTCTCCCGCGCGCCGACTTTCGGCGCTGCGTCAAGGCACGGGAAAAGAGCGACGTCCGTGCGCCGGCATTACCCGGTATACGTTCAATCGGTCGAGGTAGCCCTCATCTCAGCCTCGCCGTTCCTGCGGATGCGGGAACCGGCGGCGAAGCCCCCGTGTCGGTTTCCGACCCTACCGCATCCCCTGTCCAAAACCGTGGCACGGCACGGCTTGCGGATACGACAAAGGGTTCCGTACCACTTGCACGCGGTACGGAACCCTTCCATATGCGCCCGTCAGCGGGCGAGCTTGTCGAGCAGCAGCGCCTCGGTGACGATGTTCTTCTTCAGGCTCGGCATCGAGATGGACTCGTTCGGGCTGTGCGCGTTGGCCTTCGGATCCTCCGGTCCGGTGACCAGCACCTGCGCCTCGGGGAAGATGCGCTGCAGATCCGGGATGAACGGGATCGAGCCGCCCTCGCCCTTGTTGACCGGGGCGACGCCGAAGGCCTCCTCCATGGCCTCCAGCGCGTCCTTGGTGGCCTCCGCGTTCGGATCCATGGCCCAGCCCATGCCGTTCTCGCCGGGGGTCACGGTCACCTCGCAGCCGAACGGCGCGTGCGCCACCAGGAAGTCGGCCAGCGCCTGTTGCGCCTGTTCGGGGCGCTGGTTCGGCGCGGTGCGCAGCGAGAGACGGAACGTGGTCTCGTGGCTGATCACATTGAACGACCCCTCGACCGGCTGGGCGTCGAAGCCGATGACTGTCACGCTCGGCTTGGTCCACAGGCGCGAGGCCAGCGAACCGGTGCCGGCCAGACGGTAGCCGGGCAGGATGCCGGCGTCGCGGCGCACATCGGCCTCGTCCAGGTCGCGCTGCAGACCGCCGACCGGCTCCTCGGCGGCGACGCCCGGAACCTGCATCTCGCCATCGCCGTTGTACATCGAGGCGATCAGCATGGCCGCGAGCGTGTTCGCGTCCAGGATCGGGCCGCCGTACTGTCCGGAGTGCACCGGGTGCTCGAGCACGCGCACATGCACGTCAAGCGTGGTGTTGCCGCGCAGCGACGTGGTCAGCGAGGGGATGTCGGCGGACCAGTTGCCGGAATCGGCCACGATGATCACGTCGGCGTCGAATTCGTCGCGGTGCGCCTCGATGAACGGGATGAAGCTGGGCGAGCCCATCTCCTCCTCGCCTTCGATGAACACCTTGATATTGACCTTGAGTTCGTCGCCGAGCGCCTTCAACGCACCGGAATGGATGGCGATGCCGCCGCAGTCGTCGGCCGAGCCACGGCCGAACAGGCGGTCGCCAACCTGCGTGGCCACGAACGGCTCGGTCTGCCACACGCTCGGGTCCGGAACCGGCTGCACGTCATGGTGTGCATACAGCAGTACGGTCGGGGCTGCCGGATCCACGATGCGCGAGCCGATGACCTCCCAGGCACCGGGGGTGCCGTCGGCGTTGTGCGCCTGGGCCACCTTGGCGTCGATGCCGACAAGGCGCAGCTCCTCGGCCACGAATTCGGCGGAACGGCGCATCTGCTCGCCGGTGATGCCTTCCGCGGAGATCGACTTCAACGCGATCTTGCGCTCGATCAGTTCAACGATGCGCGGCCAGTCCTCCTCAACGCGGGACCGGATCTCATCCACGTTCACGGATGCCATGTTTCTCCTTTATATCTGGGGTTCCTGGTCTTCCAGGGCGTAGTCCTCCGCCCGCCCCGGCCCTCCGCGTGCGCCGCTGCCGGCGAAGTGCCGACGAATGGCCGGAATCGAGCGTCTAGACGTCACCGTAACCTGCAAGCATGACATGGAACCCGTTTAAGAAGCAGGACGAGGCACAGGTGCCCGTCGAGGAATCCGCCAAGGCCGCCAGGCCCGAACCCTCCGCCGGCAAGGGGCATGCCACCCCGAAGCGCAAGGACGCCCAGGAGCAGAACCTGCGCCCGCTAGTGCCCAAGGACCGCAAGGCCAGCGCCAAGGCCGCCAAGGCGCGCCAGCGCGAGAAGGAGAACGCCGAGTACGAGGCCATGCGCACCGGTGACATCAACCATATGCCCAAGGCCGAGCGCCTGCCGTGGCGCGTGTACATCCGCGACTATGTGGACGCCCGGTTCAACCTCGGCGAGTTCTTCATCCCGGTGGCGTTCGGCATCCTCATCCTCTCGATGGTGGTCACGTTCTTCGCGCCGATGCTGTCGCTGCCGCTTATGCTGCTGCTGTATGTGTACCTGTTCGCCGCGATCATCGATGTGGTAATCATGTGGCGCAAGCTCAAGAAGAAGCTGATCGAGAAGTTCGGCGAGCGTTCGGTGGCCAAGGGCATGCGTTCCGGCTCCTACGCGTGGAGCCGCGCCATCCAGCTGCGCCGCTGGCGTCTGCCGAAGCCCAAGTACCCCAAGCGCGGCCACTGGCCCGAGTGACGGGGGAGCCCAGATCTCGCCCAGATCTCAGGGGCCGCCGCACGATCGCACCGCCTGCCGGTCGCGTTCGTGCGGCGGCCTTCGTCGTATCCGGGGGGCGGTGTTCACAACGGTTTCCGCAACCGTTTCTACAATGGGACACGGCACTTCATTGGTTCACTATGCTTAGGAGGCATCGATGCCGCAGACATTCGATATCGTCGTCATTGGGGCGGGTCCCGGCGGGTACGCGACGGCGCTGCGTGCGGCGGAGCTGGGGTTGTCCGTCGCCCTGGTGGAACGCGACGCCACGCTCGGCGGCACCTGCCTGAACCGCGGGTGCATCCCCTCGAAGGCGCTGCTGACCGCCGCGCACGCGATGCACACGGCGAGGTGGGCGCCAGTCACCGGACTACAGGTGCAGGTGACCGGATTCGATTTCGGCGCGTTACGCGACTACCGGATGCGCGCCGTGGACGCGATGGTCAAGGGTCTGGCCGGTTTGGTGGCGCATCGCGGCATCACCGTGTTCCGCGGTCAGGCTTCGCTTGCCGGCGCACGTCAGGTCACGGTCACGCCCTCCCCCGGCTGTGAGGCCGTGCTGCGGTATATCAAGGCGGGAGTGGCGGAACCGGTCGGCGACTGGATGCGGCTGGATGCGGCGAACGTGGTGCTGGCCACCGGGTCCCGCCCCCGCCCGCTGCCCGGCGAACCGTTCCGTGGCGCACTGATCGATTCCACGCAGGCTCTTGAGCAGGACACGTTCCCGGATAGTGCGATCATCATCGGCTCGGGGGCGATAGCCCTGGAGTTCGCCTCGTTGTGGAGCCAGACAGGCTGCGAGGTCACGCTGCTGATCCGCAAGGACCGGGTGCTTTCCGGCTGGGACCGCCGTACCGGCATGACGTTGACCCGCGAGCTCAAGCGCGCGGGCGTGAACGTGGTGACCCGCAGCCATGTGACCGCCGTGGATACGGGGATGAATCTCGGTGCCACCGTGCATTACACCCGCGAGGGCGAGGAAGGCGAGCGGCAGGCGTACGCGCAGCTCGTGCTGGCTGCCGTGGGCCGCGATCCGGTCACCGATTTCGATTGGCTGGCGGCGGCGGGCGTGGCACTGGACGACCGGGGCTTCGTCGTCACCGATCCCCGGGGGCGCACGTCGGTGCCGGATGTCTGGGCGGTGGGTGATATCACCGCCGGTCACGCGCTGGCGCACCGCGCGTTCGAACAGGGTATTGTGGTGGCCGAATCCATAGCGGGTCTTGATCCGCGTCCGGTCGACGAGACGACGGTGCCGCAGATCGTCTTCTCCCTGCCCGAGGCCGCGAGCGTCGGCCTGACCATGGATCAGGCGAAGGCGCGCGAGGATCTGGTCGGTGTCGGGGAGACAGCGTATCCGATGATGGGCAACGCGCGCATGATGATGAGCGATGCCGCCGGCTCGCTGTCCGTGGTGACCGGTGCCGACGCCGACGACCCCGATACGCAACGCGTCCTCGGCGTGCACATGGTGGCGCCGGATGCCAGCGATCTGATCGTGGAGGCGCAGCAGCTGGTCGGCAACCGCGTGCCGCTCACGCAGGCCGCCCGTCTGATCCATCCGCACCCCACATTCGCGGAGGCGATGGGCGAGGCGCTGCTCAAGGCCGACGGCCGCCCGTTGCACACGCGATAGACCGGTGTTGTCACCGTGCTGCTAGACTATTGGTTCTAGTGTGTCCACTCTCATAACGAAGAAGCGAGGAATGATGGCGTCCAAGGACGAGAAGCCGCAGAAGAAGCAGAGTCTGTTCAAGCAGATCGCACAGATCTACAAGTTCACGGTTGCCGACGACAAGAAGCTGCCGTGGCTGCTGGCCGGCGCCTGGCTGGCCCCGGTGGTGCTGTTCGTGATTCTCGGCCTGGTGTTCCATTGGACGTGGCTGACGTGGATCTTCGTGATGGTGATGGCCATCATGGTCGGTGCGCTGTTCGCCACCATGACCCTGACCAACCGGGCCGACAAAGTCGGCTACGCGCATCTGGAGGGCAAGCCGGGCGCGGCCGTGAGCGTGCTGAGCAACATCAGCAAGGCCGGGTTCAACTTCCCCGAACAGCCGGTGTGGTTCGATGCCAAGACCAAGGACGCGATCTGGCGCGGCACCGGCTTCAACGGCATCTATCTGCTCGGCGAGGGCGACTACGGTCGCGTGATGCGCGCGATGGACCGTCAGGAGCATGCCATCAAGGGTGTGACGGCCGGCTCCCAGATCCCGGTGTACCGCATCTGCGTCGGCACCGGCGACAAGCAGGTCAAGCTCAAGGATCTGCGCAAGACCATCGTCAAGCAGAAGGCGTATGTGCCGTCGGGCCACAAGAACAAGCTGATCGCCAAGATCCACCCGCGTTCCCGTTTCCTGCTCACCCAGCGTGAGCTCGACATCCTGAACGACCGTCTGCGCACGCTGCAGACCAAGCAGGGCATGGGCATCCCGAAGGGCATCGACCCGACCCGCCCGCAGCGCATCAGCCGTCGCGCGATGCGTGGCCGCTGACGGCCGCCGGCCTCGGTACATCCGGCATATGAAAGAGCCGCCCGATCGGGCGGCTCTTTTGCTATCCATCCCAGTCCCGTTCCGCTTTCAGTTGCCTGCGCGGGTGAGACAGAAACTGGAAGCCGGTTAGGCGATCGAGACGACCTCGTAGCCGGCGTCGGCCACGGCGGCGGTGATCTGATCGTCGGTCACATCCTCCGGCACCGTGACCTGGGCCGATTTGTCCTCCAGGCTGACCGACACGTCGCTCGCTCCCGGCAGGCCCTCCAGCGCGCGGGTGACGTGCCTGACGCAGTTGCCGCAGGTCATGCCCTCGATACCGAGTGTCTTCTTCATTGTGGTACCTCCTTGTTGGTTGGTGATTGATGGTACACCGTTCTGCCGAACCGGCGAGGACGATTCGGCGGTGCGGGACGCGTCCCGGCTGGTCTCAACACTCGTCTCGAACGTCGAGATCGCAACCGTCCCCGTCATACGGTCCGCCGCCCCGTCGGGCCCCGCCGTCTCGGACCGTGCGGCATGCTTCGGTTTGAACAGGCGCAGTCGCAGCGCGTTGCCGACCACGAACACCGAGCTGAAGCTCATCGCCAGCGCGGCGATCATCGGGTTCATCCTCAGGTCGAAGGCCGCATACCAGCAGCCGGCGGCGATTGGTATGCCGATGATGTTGTAGAAGAACGCCCAGAACAGGTTCTGCTTGATGTTGCGGATCGTGGCCTGGCTCAGCTCGATGGCGGCCGGCACGTCGTTGAGGTCGCTGCGCATCAGCACGATGTCGGCCGATTCCATCGCCACGTCGGTGCCCGCGCCGATCGCCAGCCCCACATCGGCCCGGACCAGCGCGGGGGCGTCGTTGATGCCGTCGCCCACCATCGCCACCTTCCGGCCCTCGTCCTGCAGGCGGCGCACCTCGCGCTCCTTGTCCTGCGGCAGCACGTCGGCCACCACGCGGTCCACGCCCACCTGCCGGCCGATCGCCTCGGCGGTGCGGGCGTTGTCGCCGGTCAGCATGACCACGTCGAGTCCCATCGCTCTCATGCCGGCGATGGCCTCACGGCTGGTCGGCTTGACCGTATCCGCCACGGCGATCACCCCGAGCAGACGGCCGTCGACGGCGAAGAACAGCGGGGTCTTCCCCTCGCCGGCCAACCGGTCGCGGACATGCTCGACCGGAGCCATATCGATGCCGGATGCCGCCATCATCGCCGCGTTGCCGCCCAGGCATTCCCCGCCGTCGACGACGCCGCGCACGCCCTGGCCGGGGATCTGCTCGAATCCATCGGCATTCGGGACGGTCAGGCCGCGTCGTTCCCCCTCGGCCACGATGGCCTTGGCCAGCGGGTGCTCGGACGGACGCTCCAGCGCGGCGGCGACGCGCAGCAGATCGTCCACAGCGACGTCGGCGCGATGAACGACGTCGGTGACGCGCGGCTCGCCCCGCGTGATCGTGCCGGTTTTGTCCAGCACGACCGTGTCCACGCCGTGCGCGATCTCCAACGCCTCCGCGGATTTGATCAGGATGCCGTTCGCCGCGCCACGTCCGGTGCCGACCATGATGGCGGTGGGGGTGGCCAGGCCCAGCGCGCACGGGCAGGAGACCACCAGCACGGACACGGCGATGGTCAACGCGAATTCGGGCGTCTGTCCGACGGCCAGCCAGACCGCGGCCGCGACGACGGCGATCGCGATGACGATCGGCACGAACACGCCGGCCACCTTGTCGGCCAGCTTGGCGATGGGCGCCTTGGAACTCGTGGCCTCGTCGACCAACCGGATGATCTGTGCGAGCGCGGTCTCGTCGCCCACCTTGGTGGCGCGCACCGTGATGTAGCCGCTGCGGCTGGTCGTGGCCCCGATGACCGTGTCTCCGACCCGCTTGTCGACGGGCACGGATTCGCCGGTGAGCGCCGACTCGTCCACCGAGGCGGTGCCGGACAGCACCACGCCATCCGTCGGGATCGATTCCCCGGTGCGGACGACCAGCACGTCGCCCGCCTGCACCTGTTCTGCGGGGATCTCGCTCTCCACGCCGTCACGCAGTATGGTGGCCCGCTTGGGGCGCAGATCCAGCAGCGCGTTGATCGCATCGGAGGTGCGGCCCTTGGCGCGGGCCTCGAAGAACTTGCCGAGCGTGATCAACGCCAGGATCGTGCCGGCGCCCTCGAAGTACAGGTCGTGGGAGAACTGAGAGACCGTCGCCATGTCGCCGTGGCCCAGACCGAACGCGATCTTATACAGCGCGTAGATGCCATAGACCACCGAGGCGCCCGCGCCGAGGGCGATAAGCGCGTCCATGTTCGGCGCGCGATGCCACAGACTGGTGAACCCGCCCTTGAAGTATTGCGCGTTCACCGCCAGGATCGGCAGCAGCAGCAGGAACTGGGTGAAGGCGTAGATCATCGCGTTGCCGTCGCCGAGCATGATCTCCGGCAGCGGCCAGCCCATCATATGGCCCATCGCCAGGTAGAACAGGGGCACCGCGAACACGAAGGACCAGATCACGCGGCGGCGCATCGCGCGGTACTGCCGACGCGCCCTGTCCGCCGGCGTCTCCGCCGGCCCCGACGTCGCCTTCCCCGTAGCCTCCCGGGCCCGAGGGGTGGCGCCGTACCCGGCCTGCTCCACCGCCTGCACGATCTGGTGGCTGTTCAGATCCGACTCGTCGTACTCAACGGTCATGCTGTTCGTCAGCAGGTTCACCGACACCTGCCGGACACCCGGCAGCGCGTTGACCGCCTTCTGGACATGCGCCTGGCACGCCGCACAGGTCATGCCGGTCACGTCGTAGCGTTCCTGGGTCATCCGTTCCTCCTCTCCTATCCAGGCCTGATATACCTCAAATTAGCATCGGATCGCCCGCTGTCCGCCCTCGGCATACCCCTCTTGCGCGCCGGCACGAAACATTCCCGTAACCCAATGGGCGCATACGCGAAACCATATCTTCTACACTTGGAACTCGTAACCATCCCATGTGAAAGGAGCGGTCCAGTGACTGCAATCAAGACCAAGGCCGATGCCGAGGCGCTGATCAACCAGGAGGGCGTGGAATACGTCTCCGTCCGTTTCACCGATCTCATCGGCGTCCAGCAGCACTTCACGGTGCCCGCGAGCGAGTTCCTCAAGGATGCCTTCGACGAGGGCATGCCGTTCGACGGCTCCTCGGTGGAGGGTTTCCAGGCCATCAACGAGTCCGACATGAAGCTCGTTCCGGACGTCGAGACCGCGTACATCGATCCGTTCCGCAAGCACAAGACCCTGAACGTGGCGTTCTCGATTGTCGACCCGCTGACCGACGAGCCGTATTCGCGCGATCCGCGTCAGGTCGCCGCCAAGGCCGAGGCCTATCTGAAGGCCACCGGCATCGCCGACACCGCCTGCTTTGCGCCGGAGGCCGAGTTCTTCCTGTTCGACAAGGTCCGTTTCGAGAACTCCATGCAGCGCTCCTTCTACGAGGTCGATTCCGTGGAGGCCCCGTGGAACACCGGCAACGACGTGGAAGAGGACGGCACCCCGAACATCGGCTTCAAGAATCGCGTCAAGCGCGGCTACTTCCCGGTGCCGCCGAGCGATCATTACCAGGATCTGCGTGATGACATGGTGGCCAACCTGCAGAAGGTCGGTCTGGTTCTGGAGCGCGCCCACCACGAGGTGGCGGGTGCCGGCCAGCAGGAGATCAACTACCGCTTCAACACGCTGCAGCACGCCGGCGACGATCTGATGAAGTTCAAGTACGTCATCCATGAGACCGCGTTCCTGGCGGGCAAGGCCGCCACCTTCATGCCCAAGCCGATCGCCGGAGACAACGGCACGGGCATGCACTGCCACCAGTCGCTGTGGAAGGACGGCAAGCCGCTGTTCTACAGCGAGCAGGGCTACGGCGGTCTGTCCGACATCGCCCGCTGGTACATCGGCGGCCTGATCAAGCATTCGTCGTCGGTGCTGGCGTTCACCAACCCGTCGCTGAACTCGTACCACCGTCTGGTCCCGGGCTTCGAGGCGCCGGTCAACCTGGTGTACTCGGCCCGCAACCGTTCGGCCGCCATCCGTATCCCGCTGGCCGGCACCTCCCCCGCCGCCAAGCGCATCGAGTTCCGTGCGCCGGACCCGTCCTGCAACCCGTTCCTGGCGTTCTCGGCCCAGCTCATGGCCGGTCTGGACGGCATCCTCAACCACATCGAGCCGCCGGCTCCGATCGACAAGGATCTGTACGAGCTGCCGCCGGAAGAGCATGCCGGCATCAAGCAGGTGCCGAGCTCGCTCGCCGAGGCGATGGACGCGCTGGAGGAGGATCACGACTTCCTGACCGCCGGTGACGTGTTCACCGACGATCTGATCGAGACGTGGATCGACCTGAAGCGCGGCGAGATCGATCAGGCCCGCCTGGTTCCGACCCCGCTGGAGTATGAACTCTACTTCCACATCTGATTTTCAGCCCGACTGAAAACCATCCATCGATACCCGCGAATCGTTGATATAAAACGATTCGCGGGTATTCGTTATGACTCAGAAAACACGGTCAAATCCCGTTCTCCTACACTCTCCTACAAACTGAAAAGTTCAGAATGACACGCCTGGAACACAAAATGCCCCAACCGGGTATAGATACGACGGAATCGTAAGTTAGCCAGATAATACAACCGATCTTAGGCCCGATCAATAGCTGTACGGATACATGCATTCATCGGACGGATCCCGCCGCCCGGTCTTCGAAACCGACATGCCTGATCCAGACGGGTAATCCCTATCATCTCCGTATTCGTCGAACCGCTTCCTTATACACGGTATTATCATCGCGTACGGATACGACGACGACCAGCATGGTTTCCTCCGTTCGCTCCAAGCGATAGACGGCGCGCAGCCCATCGCCTTTGAGTTTGACCTTCAGATAGCCGGTGAGGTTGCCGTCACGTTTGTGTCCCAGTGGTTTCCCGTAGCCCCCTTCGGTGAATGGGAGCGGGTTCTCCGCAACCTTGTTCAACATCGCATGGACATGGCTCTTGGCCGGTTCGCGCAGCCGACGGATATCCTTCTCCGCGTCCTTGGTGAAGGTGATGGCCCATGGCATCAGTCGAACTCCGGTTCGAATCCGTCATCCACCGGACGGTAGTCGCTGCCGAAGACCTCGCTCATGGTACGCCGTGTTCCGTCATCACGGTTCATGCGTTCGACGGCTTCAAGATAGAGAGCGAAGTCCTCATCGGCCTCCGTGTATCTCCGGTAGTCGTCGGGTGTGATGATGACTGCGGCGGGTTTGTTGTTGCGCATGACCACAATCGGGTTCCCGTCCCCGATGCGGTTTACAGCCTTGCTGACACCGCCGTGGCTGAGTTCGGACACGGACATGATGTTGTCGAGCGCTATTGTCGCCGCCATGACGCCTCCTATAAGGATAATTCATCAACTTATTATCATCATAATTATATACATACATATGGTCACGTTGGGCGGCACATATGCCGCCGCCCACTATCGAGAACATCCAATGCGGCAGCATCCACAGAGGGCTCGCAAGGCACAGCCGTCTCCTATACCCATTACACACGTCACTCGTAGCGCTCTTGTCAAACCAGCCGAGGACAGCAGCCAAACCATCGAAGAAATCGCCGAACAATGCGAAACAATCCAAAGCTGCGCGAACGGGGAGGCATGACCAAACGTCTCATACGGCGGTGGCGACAGCCTGCAGCCGGCGGTAGTCGAGCGTCCAGCGTTCGCCGTCCCATAGCGCGGGTTCGACCATCCTGCAAGTCCGGTCCAGCACGTCACGGCGCTCGTCATCGTCCAGAGACTCCAGCTCGGAGGCATAGAACTGCCTCAGCCACGCCTCCAGGGCGTCGTATCCGGGAGACAGCGGAGTCGGACGGTCATAGTCCCGGATGATTCCAACGTGCAGGCCATGCCGTTCGAGCCCGTCCGCGAACGTCTCGACGGTGGGGAACGTGAACTTGCACCAGTAGTCCCGGTCGTGACCGCGCATCACACTGGCGAATGCGCCATCAACCGTCGCGATGTTGCCATGCGCGCCGAACTCGCATATCAGCGCACCGCCCGGCTTCAACGCGCGGTGTACATTCGCCAGCAGACGGTCGTGGTCCGCGATCCAATGGAACACCGCGTTCGAGAAGATCACGTCCCACTGCCCCTCATACGGCAGGTCGAGGGCGTCACGCACCTCGAACCGCAGGTTGGGCGCGTGGTGCAACGCGGCGGCGCGGGCCACCATGTCCGGAGAACTATCGACCCCGAGCACCTCGGCCGCCTGTTCGGCCAGTTCAGCGCTCAGTGTGCCGGTGCCGCAGCCCAGATCCAGAATCCTCTGCCCCGGATCATCTGGCAGATAGCGCAGCAGCCCTTCGCCGTAACGTGCCACGAAGTCGTGTCTGCTGTCATACAACGCCGAATTCCACTGCATAAGTTCACCTTCTCATTCGTTCGTATTATTACCACAACGTGCTCAAGCAAAACGGCTTGACGTCAAGAACCTCACGTTCAAGAGCACCTGGCCCGATTTACACTGTTGCGAAGAGTCGAACCGTAAATCATCTCGCACTATGAGATAAACCGTTCGATGAACCATCGCTCGTGCGAGACGACGATCAGCGCGCCGGGATACTCGGCGAGCACCCGGGCCAGCGCCTCCTTGGATTCCAGGTCCAAGTGGTTGGTCGGCTCGTCCATCACAATCAGTTCCGGCCGGTCCAGCAGTCCCAGGCAGAGCAGCAGCTTGCGCAGCTCGCCGGGCGAGGGGCTCTCCCCCGCCAGCAGCTTGTCCGGGTCGGCGTTCAATTGGGCGTAGGACGAGAGCACCCGCGCACGGTCCCTGGTCGGCAACCCCGTCAGCCGCGTCATTGCACGGCGGGCATCCTCGTCAGTGGTGTTCTGCGCAATCGTCAGCATCCGTACATCGGCGGCGGCCCGCAACAACGCCCGGATGACCGTGGACTTGCCCAGTCCGTTCGGACCGGTCAGACCGATATGGTCGCGCGGACCGACGCTCAGCAGCGGGATGCGCACACCCACCCCGTCGACGGCCATGTCATCGTCCGCGGCGACGACCCGCCACAGACCGCCGTCGGCGCACAGCCGCGACCGAGCGACCGTCACGGCATCGTCGACGACCGCCGCATCCCCGAATCTCACGACGCCCGGCCCGATCCGTACCAGTTCCGCGCGATGGCTGGGCGCGGCGTCCATCCAGATGTCGCCGTCGTATCGCTTGGCCGCGACGCTCAGCGATGCGGCCTTGCGTTCGGCGGCGGCGACGCGTCCGCTCAGCTGGGCGTAGGCCTGTGACGCGCCGGAGTCCAGACTCGTGGCCTTGGCCAGATGCAGGGCGCCGCGCGCATCGTGATCCTTGGGGTCGATGCGCCGGCCGCCGTTGTCCCTGGCCGCGTTCGCATGCTGGACCTGCCGGAAACGTTCGGCCTGCGCGCCGCGCAGCCGCTCGTGCTCGCGACGGGCGGACCGCAGCAGCCCGGCGTCGCGCTCGTCGTTGGCCCGCCGCTGGGCGTTGGCCTGCGTATAGCCGCCCTGATAGACGTTGACCACGGTCACGTTGCGATGGCCGACGTGCCTGCGCTCGAATATCAGGCTCCGTCCGCAGGTGGCGTCGATCAGGTCCGCGTCGTGCGAAATGAGCACGCCGATGCCCCGGAATCCGCCCATCGCCGCGGCGATGGCGTTGCGGGTCGGCTCGTCCACATGGTTGGTCGGTTCGTCGAGCACCAACAGGTCGGGGCGCTTGGCCAGCGCGCAGGCGATCTGCACGCGTTTGGCCTCGCCGCCGGAGAGCGTGTCATAGCGGTACAGCCAGCCGTCGTCCAGACGCAGGGCCTGTCTGACCGACAGGGCTTCGGGCGACCAGTCGGCGGCAAAGTCCTCAAGGTTGTCGGGAACCTCATCGGTCGACTGCGGGCAAACCCCGATGACCAGTCTGACCGGTGCCGGCGAGACGCTCCCCGCATCGGGGGTGAGGCGTCCGGTGGCGATGGCGGCCAGGGTCGATTTGCCGATGCCGTTGTCGCCGAGCACGGCGGTCCACCCCTGGGGGAAGGAGACCGAGATGTCCTCAAACAGCGGCTCGGGGGTACCCGGATAGGTGAAGTCGATATGGGATAGTGTCAGCATGATGGGTTGCGCCATGGTGTTCCTCTCGGGCGCGCCGCAAACGGATAGGGTCGATGGCGACTGCTGAAGGCATAGGATGGGTGCGGCGGCGCGCCACAATGCGCATCGCCATCCGCAACAGTCATCCTATCGGCTGAGCAATGTCCCGATCATCCTTCCGCTGAGCCTCCTTGGCATATGGGGAGGCCATCCGACATACCGCCCTCCAGTATAGCCGCCGATGACGGAATCGCCAATACCGGCCGGGCCAAGCCCCTAGGCCATCAGGCGCTCGGCCACGGACTTGAAGATGCGGCCCAGGCCGTCGGTCCTCAGGGAGCCGTCCCTGTTGAGCACGGCGGGACGCCCCGACTCGCCGGTCTCACGGATCTCGGGGACCAGCGGCAGCTGGCCCATCAGCGGCACGTCATAGCCCAGCGCCCGGGTCAGCTGATCGGAGACGCGCTCGCCGCCGCCGTTGCCGAAGATCTCCAGCCGCTCGCCCTTGTAGTCGAACCAGCTCATGTTCTCGACCACGCCGCGCACCGTCATCGGCACCTGCAACGCCACCAGTCCGGAGCGCACGGCCACGTCGGAGGCGCTGGGCTGCGGCGTGGTGACGACGACCAGTTCCGCGTTCGGTAGGGTCTGCGCCACCGAGATCGCCATGTCGCCGGTGCCGGGCGCCAGGTCGAGCAGCAGCACGTCCGGCTCGCCCCACCATACGTCGGAGAGGAACTGTTCCAGGGAACGCTGCAGTCTGGGCCCTCGCCACAGGATCGCCCGGTCGGCCCCGGCGAACATGCCGATGGAGATCAGCTTGACGCCCCATGCGGTCACGGGCATCAGCATGCCGTTGAGATTGGTCGGCTGCGAGTGCACGCCGAACAGACCCGGCAGGGAGAATCCGTAGATGTCGGCGTCGATGGCGGCCGTGTCATAGCCGAGCGCGGCGAACGTGGCGGCTAGGTTGGCGGTGACCGACGATTTGCCGACGCCGCCCTTGCCGGAGGCGATGGCGAAGATGCGGGTCTTGCTGTCCGGCTTGGTGAACGGGTTCTGCCGCCGTTCCGCCTTGAGTCTGTTCACGAGCTCGGCGAGTTTGTCGTCGTCCATCGTGGAGACCTCGATATGCGGGATCAGATCGGCGTCCGGATAAGAGGCGACCGCCGCGTTGATCCGATGGGTGATCGCATCCGACAGCGGGCAGCCCTCCACGGTGAGTTCCACGTGCACGGTCACGTCATAGACGCCATCCGCGGCGGGCGTGACCTCAATCGCCGGGATCATGCCCAGTTCGGTGATCGACCGCCCCAGTTCGGGGTCGATGACCTTGCTCAGCCGGTCGTAGATGTCGGCTTCGATCCGTTCCATGGCTCCTCCTCGCGTCGGCCGCTGCTTGGGCATGCTTCCACCCTAGCGTGCGATCGCACGCCATGCCAGAGCGACGCCCCGCCGTGTCGGCCAGGCCGGCGGGAGCGCCGTGCGCCGGTTCAGTCGAAGCAGTAGGCGGTCACGATCGGCTCGCGGCCGGTGGTGACGTCGGTGAAGTATTCGTACAGGCTGATGCCGAGCATGCTGCCGCCCAGGTTGGCCACATTCGTGAACCCGTGCCCCTGCAGCAGGCGGACGGCGTTGTAGCTGGTCTGCGATGATCGGCAGTTCAGGTACACCGGCCGGTCGGTGGGGATCTCGTCCAGCCGCGCGCGCATCTGCGTGAGCGGGATATTGACAGCGCCCTTGAGATGGCCCTTGGCGAAGGCACCGGGTTCGCGCACGTCGATGATCGTCGCCCCGGATTCCACGAGTGCGCGCGCCTGGTCCACGTGGGTCTGCCGGTAGTCGCCGCCCAGCAGGTTGCCGGCCACGAGCGCGGCCACGTTGACCGGGTCCTTGGCGTTGGAGAACGGCGGCGCGTAGCACAGTTCCAGGTCGCGCAGATCGTCCACGACGGCGCCGAACTTGATGGCCGTGGCCACCACGTCGATGCGTTTGGCGGCATCCCCCTGCCCGATGGCCTGCGCGCCGAGCACGCGTCCGGTCGGCACCTCGAAGATCAGCTTGACATGCAGCGGCCGCGAGTCCGGCATCAGCGAGACCTTGTCCTGCGGGATGACGTACGCGTAGTCGTAGCGCAGCCCCTCGCGCTCGCACTGCGCGGCGGTCAGCCCGGTGCCGGCCGCGTTCCATTCGAACACCTTGATGCAGTTGGATCCGATGTATCCGGTGTTGCGCACGGCGCGGCCGCAGATGTGGTCGGCGACCTGCCGCGCCTGCTTCTGCGCGGGTCCGGCGAGCTGGAGCATCATCGGGCGATGGGTCAGCGCGTTCGTGACCTCGATGGCGTCGCCGATCGCGTAGATGTCCGGGTCGTTCGTCCGGTAGGAGGCGTCGGTCAGGATCGCCCCGCGCCCGTTCACGTCCAGTCCGGCGTCGGCGGCGAGCGCCGTGTCCGGCCGGATGCCGACGGCCATGACGACGGCCTGTCCTTCGATTACGCGCCCGGAGGCCAGGGTCAGGTCGTTGCCCTCGCAGCGGGTCACCTGGTCGCCGACGATGAGGTTCACGCCGTGGTCGAGCAGGGCCTTGTGCAGGATCTGGACCATGTCTTGGTCGAAGGTGTTCAGGATCTGCGGTGCGGCCTCCACCAGCGAGACCTGATACCCCGCTTCGACGAGGTTGACCGCGGCCTCCACGCCGATGAACCCGCCGCCGACCACGCTGACGCGCGTCACGCCGCGTTCGGTCAGGAACGTGTGCAGACGGTCGACGTCGGTGACGGTTTTCAGCGTGAACACGTCGGCCTGGTCGACGCCGGGGATGGGCGGGACGATGGCCCGTGCGCCCGGCGAGAGGATGAGTTTGTCGTACGACTCGTCGTACTCGGTGCCGTCGTCCAGGTTCCGGACGCGGACGGTGCGCGAGTCGCGGTCGATGGCGACGGCCTCGCTGTTGACGCGCGCGCCGATGCGGTACCGTGCGGCGAAGGCCTGCGGGGTCATCATGACGAGTTTGCCGGTGTCCTCGACGGTGCCGCTCAGGCGGAACGGCAGGCTGCAATTGGAGAACGAGACGTGCGGCCCCTTGTCGAGCATGACGATCTCGGCCCGCTCGTCCAACCGGCGCAGACGCGTCGCCGCGGTGGCGCCTGCCGCTACGCCTCCGATGATCACGACCTTCATGGCAACCTCCTTGCACACCATGGGCTCATCCCGCGAGCCGACGTCTTCCTTCAGCATAACCCGCGACCGTTGGCCGTGGCTGCGACCCGCGCCGGATCGACCGATCCGGCGCATCATCTGCGGCGGTCACGCCTCGCCGGTTTCCAGCAGCCGCTTGAAGCCGTCCTCGTCGAGCATCGGCAGCCCCAGTTCCTCGGCCTTGGCGGCCTTGGACCCGGCGTTCGCGCCGACGACGACGTAGTCGGTCTTCCTGCTGACCGACCCGGCCGCCTTGCCGCCACGGGCGATGATCGCCTCCTTGGCGGAGTCTCGTGAGAAGTCCTCGAGCGAGCCGGTGACCACCACGGTCTTGCCGGTCAGGGTCTGCGGCAGGTCGTTGGTCTCCACAGTGGTGCCGACGCCGGCCGCGCGCCACGCCTTCAGGATCGCGCCGCGCCAGTCGCCGTCCTCGCGTGCCGCGGCGAACCAGTGCACCACCGATTCGGCGATCTCCGGGCCGATGCCGTCGATCTGCGAGAGGTCCTCCGCGGTGGCGTTTGCGATCGCGTCGAGCGAGCCGAACGCGGAGGCGACCAGCCGCGCGGTGGGCGGGCCCAGGCGTCGGATCGACAACGCCACGAGCACGCGCCACAGGTCCGCGTGTCGGGCCTTCTCGATCTCATCAAGCATCTTGCGCGTGTTCTCCATCGGCCGGGTGATGATCGGCTGGACGCCCGTCCCCTTCGTCTCCGTGCGCACGACAACCGCATCGGATGGCACGTCATACCCCGGATACGCCGTCGCTCCTGCGGAGTCGGCACGGCTCTCCGCACCCGTCGGCTCCCCGACATGCCCGTCCGTGGTTTCCGACGCGCCCTCCCGTTCGGCCAATTGTTTGGCGGTGAGCTTCCGGGCGGGGGCCGGCGCGGTCCAGAACGCCTCGGTCTGGTACCACAGCCCGCTGCCGCCGATGCGCCTGCGCACCTTCTTGCGCGTGCCGTTCGCTCCGACGCTTTCGCGCACCTCGATGATCGGGATCTCGCGCCAGACGCGCACGTCGCGCAGGTCGTCCACGTTCAGGTCGAACAGCCCGGCCTCGCTGGTCAGCACGGGGGTCTGAGCCGGCGGCAGCGTCAGGCCCGGAACCGGCTCGTAGTCGGCCGGCTCCTCGCCGGGCGCCACCACGATCTCGTGCCGGGTGCCGCCCAGGTGCGGGGCGTACAGCTCCACCGCATCGGGACGGTTCTCCTCGGGATTGGTCAGGGCGATGGCGCTCTGATCGCCCAGGTGCTCGATGTCGAAGGCCTTGCGCGAGGCCAGGTTGATGATGCGTTCGGTCAGCTGCGCCGGACAGCTCTCCACATTCGGGCAGCGGATGTCCTTGTCGCCCTCCTTGGCCGGGGCGAGTCTGGCCCCGCAGGAGGGGCAGCGCTCCGGCATGACGAATTCGCGCAGCCGATCCTCGCGCCCTTTGCGGCGTTCCAGCACCGGTCCGACCAGTTCGGGGATCACGTCGCCGGCCTTGCGCACGACGACCGTGTCCCCGATGAGCACGCCCTTGCGTTTGACCTCGAAGGGGTTGTGCAGGGTGGTGCGGGCCACGGTGGAGCCGGCCACATGCACCGGTTTCAGGATGGCGACCGGCGTGACGCGGCCGGTGCGGCCGACCTGCACGGTGATGTCGAGCAGTTCGGTGTTGACCTCCTCCGGCGGGTATTTGTAGGCGACCGCCCAGCGCGGGGCGCGCGAGGTGGCCCCCAGCGCACGCTGCAGCGCCAGGTCGTCGACCTTGACCACGATGCCGTCGAGCGCGTGCTCGATGTCGCCGCGGTGTTCGCCGTAGTAGTCGATCATCTCCAGAACCTCGTCGAAGGTGGAGACGGTGCGGTTGTGCGGGGAGACGGGAACGCCCCACCTGCGGTACAGGTCGTAGGCCTGCGACTGGTCGGCGATCTCGTCGTGCGAGCCGGCGGCGCGTCCGGCGCCCCAGTCGAGCCGTCCGATGCCGTGCGCGTAGAAGCTCAGGCGACGCGTGGCGGTGATGCGCGGGTCCTTCTGCCGCAGCGATCCGGCCGCGGCGTTGCGCGGATTGGCGAACGGCGCACGCCCCGCGTCCGCGTTCTCATCGTTCAGAGCACGGAAGTCGTCCCACCGCATGAACACCTCGCCGCGGATCTCCACGAAGTCGGGGATATCCGAGGACTCGCCGCCCAGGGTCTGCGGGATTGAGGCGATGGTGCGCACGTTCAGCGTGATGTCCTCGCCGGTCACACCGTCGCCGCGGGTCAGTCCCTGTTCGAGCACGCCGCCGCGGTAGATGAGGTTCAGCGCCAGGCCGTCGATCTTGACCTCGCAGCTCATCGGCAGCGCCCGGCCCTCGGGCCAGTCCAGGTCGCGGCGCACGCCGTCGTACCAGTCACGCAGCTCCTCGATCGAGAACACGTCGTCCAGGCTCATCATGCGCGAGGGGTGCCGGACCGAGGCGAACTCGTTCGAGAATGTGCCCCCGACGCGGTGCGTGGGCGACTGCGGCGAATCCAGCGAGGGGAACGCCGCCTCCAACGCCTTCAGGCAGCGCATGCGCGCATCGTAGGCGGCGTCGGAGGACACCGGCGCATCGTCGATGTAGTAGGCGATCTGGTCGGACTCCACCCACGCGGCCACCTTGGCCCACAGCCGGGCCGCATCGTCCACGTCCAATGTGGACGCATCCAGCGCGGACAGCCGCATCGCGTCCGCGTCGTTCGCCTGCAGCGCGCCGATCCAGGCCGCCGATCCGGGGGCGAACGCTGCGGCGCCGGTCGGCACCTCCGCTTCGACCGGCGTCTGCTCCGAGCCGTCGACAACGTCGAAATCCCACGCCAGCTGTTCGGATTCAGGGCTGGAAGGCGTCCTGCTCATCGTTGCTCCCCGCGTCTAGACTGTTCGATACTCATTCGATTCTAACGGTCCCCGACCCGCCGGACGGCACCGGAAAGCCGCCCGACGTTCAGGAACTTAAGGAGCGCAGGAACTGGGCCTGAACCACGTCGATGCCGTCATGGCCCGTGTCGTCCATGCGCGCCGCCGCCACGGACAGCGTGCGGGCCGGCACGAACATGCCCTGGTCCACGCATACGCGGGCCGCCTTGCGCACGATCGAGGCGACCTCGGTGTGCGGCCATACCGGCAGGCCATGGTCGGCCAGCGCCTTGGCCGCCTCCTCCACGCTTTCGGGCACGTTCAGGCACTGCGAGTGGGCCCGGGCGAGCAGCTCGTTCAGCTCGGCGTCCAACGCGCCGATCCGCCCCGGCGCGATACGCTCGCTCATCAGATAGGCGGCCGCGGCCACCTCGAACTGGTCGCGCATCCATTCGGCGTAGGCGAACCGGTAGTATGCGAACGCGGCGTCGTCGCGGTCCAGGGCCACGCGCAACGCGTTCAGGCAGGCGGCGCGCGCCGAATCCCAATCCTCGTTGCGAGCCAGCTGCACGGCCAGCTTCATATGCGACAACGAGTAGGCGGGCGCGTAGGAGACCATCGCGTTCAGATGCGGCAGCGCCGCCTCCACGCCCTTGAGCTGGGAGAGGATGTCGGCCAGCTCCATATGCGTGTAGAACACGTTGTCCGGGATGAGCACCGTGCGCTCCCCCGGCGTGGCGAACAAGCGGTTGTACACCACGCGTTCCGCGTACGAGTTGAAGTACCGGGGCACGCCGTCCACCGCGGCGAACAGCGATTCGACATGCGCGAGCGCCGCTTCGGCCGTCCCGATCGCCTGCTCGGCGCGGCCGGAGAACAGCAGGTCTCGCGCCTTGAGCCGTTCGGCGTCCAGGTCGGCCGACAGGCTGAACTCGAAATCGGGGGTGTCCGTGCCGTCGATCAGGGCGCTGGTCACCTGCGGGGCCAATGCGGTCAGTTCGGGGTCGTCGATGCGTTCGATCAATGCCATCGCCTGCTGCGCCTTGGCCACGGTCGGCATCGAGCCGTCCGCGGCGAGCCGGTGGAACTCCGCCACGCCGCGCTGCAGCAGGTCGGCGCGCTGGATCGACAGGCCCGTCACGTCACGGGTGCCCAGGATGCGGGCCACGGGCCTGGCGAACACCGCCTCGGCCAGTTCGGGCTCCTCCTGGGATCCGACCGGGGAGAACCGGCTGTCGCGCAGGTCGAACTGCGCGTCCACCGGCCGCAGTCCCCCATCGACGTCGACGTCCAGCACCGCGTCGAAGCGCCGGTAGGTCTCCAACGGATGGTTGAGCCCGTCGCGGCGCAGCAGCGCGAGGAAATCGTCGCGTTCGAACGTGACCGTCACCAGGTTGCGCACGGTCGGATTGCGCCGCAACGCCTCCAGCGGATCGCCGTCGCCCCCGTCGTCGGCGATGTCGGTGGCCTCCGCCACGCCGCTGGCGTCCTGCACATCCTCGGGCGCCGCGAACATCATCTCGTCGATGTCCACGTCGCGCATCAGGTCCTCGAACTGCGCGTCGATATTCGACTCGTCCGCCTGCTGCGCCTGCTCGTCCTCCGCCGCCGGATGCTGGCCGGGGGCGTCGGCGGCGTCGGTCTGCTCCAGCGGATCGTCGGATTGCAGGATATGCCGGCGCGCGGGGTCGCCGTGCACGTCGCCGTCCTTCGGATCGCCCTTGGCGCCGCCCAGCCCGGCCTCCGAGGTGCGGATGCGTTCGAACATGTGCAGCGCCTGGCTCATCAGTTCGCTGATGGCGCTGTCCTGTTCGGCCACGGCCTCCTCCAGGCCGATCGAATCGATGTGCAGCGACACGCGTCTCACACGGCTGTCGGCGCCGAAGCTCAGCGCGGCGATCATCAGTCCCACGCGCAGGTTGTACGCGGAGCTCATCGCGGCGCGCTGGTGCTCGTCGATCGCCACCCAGCCGTGCCGGTCGGCGTCATACCGGCTTTCCGGCATCATCGAGGCGCCGGCGGTCGTGAACGCGATGGCCACGTTGCCCTCCGCAAGGTTCGAGCGGATCTCCGCGTCGAACCGGTACGGCAGGCGCAGCCGGCGCAGCAGCAGCGACATGGTCTGCCGGTACACCCATTCCGATCCGTCGGCGTCCGTCGGCTCGGACCCCTGCCCGGGTTCGTGGGCGGTCTGCGCGGGGTCGGGGTGTTTCGCGCCGATCTCGACGGCGAGAGAGCGCGCCTCCTCCACCAGTCGCACGACCGCGGCGATGCCGTCGTCGTGCAACGGGTCGATGTCGATGTCATCGCCGTCGGCGTTGTGCAGGGCGATGAGGGCCGGATCCTGGAGCAGCGCCATATCGATCTGCGCGGCCTGGGCCCGGGTGACCGTGTCCTCCGTGGGCTGCAGGCCCAGGCGGGCGTTGCGCTCCAGCCAGGCGCTCACCGCGGCGAACCGGTTGAGGTTGCCTTCGATCCTCAGGGATTTGAGCACCGGGCCGAACGTCATCGTGGCGTCCCATGCGAAGAAGTAGCAGCCGGAATAGGTGGAGGTGTACAGGTGCAGCGGTTCGGCGCCGTGCACGGCCTCCAGCCCCGTCGTGGCGTCCAGCACGCCGGCCTCGCGCATCAGGTCGGCGAAGTGGTCCTCCAGCCCGGAGGCGCGCAACCCGTGTGCGCGGGCCTCCATCGTGTCGCGCAGGGAACGGCGGATCGCCCCCATCGGCGCCTCCCGGTTGAGCCTGCGGAAGATGTTGCCCGAGCCGAATCCCAGCAGCAGCCCCTGCATCTGCGGCAGCATGTACGCGGCGAAGAACGCGATGGCGATCGCGTCCCGGTATTCCAGGTCGCGGCGCATGGACTCGGGCAGGTTCGCGCGCATCTGTTCGAGCGTGTACCGGTTGCCGGATTTCAGCCATGAGGCCAGCCACATCATCCGCCCGCGCGCGTCGCGGCCCACCACGCCGCCGCGGATCGCCCTGCGCTTCCCGTCCCGTTCACGCCCCGGAACGGACGGCAGCGTCACCTCCTCCTCCCGGCTGAACATGAACCGTGGCTCCATACCGTGGGTGTCCATCCTCGGATCGTCGCCCACGAACACGCGCCCCTGCGCGTCGGCGAGCGCGATCTGGCAGAACCGGTCACGCCCCACGAACACGCCGAGAGAAAACGACCTGGACCCGTTGCCGGGCAGTTGCGCCCAGCCCAGGCGCAGCGTCTCCGGCACGCCGTCGAAGCCGTCGAACAGCCGGCGCTTGACCAGCGGCGTGAGCGTCATCGCCTGCCGCTTCAACTCCCCCAGCATGTCCTCGGGCGAGCGGACCGCCTTGTCGAAGGCGTTGCCCTGCGGCGCACCATGCGGGCGGTTCCCCGTTACGGAGCCGGCCAGGGTACGGAGCATCTCAAGGACCGTGCGCACGCCATGACGCGCCCGCGCAAGGCCGTGCGATCGGGAGTTAAATGAAGACATGGTTGTCATTCTCCCAATTCACTCAGACATGAAGCCGTTAGAATAATCGGGTGAACTCTTCCCGACACCGCCGCCCGTTGCTGGCCGTTCTGATCGTGGCCGTGGTCATCGCCTGCCTGGAATGCGTGGCGGCCAACATGCCGTTCTGGACCACGTTGGCCGCCAGTACGGACACGGCGTCGGCGTCGAATACCATGGGGCCGGGTCTGGAGCGCCGCGAGGACGGCATGCTGGTGGTCACCGACCAGACCCGGGCGTATCTGGATGTGCCCGCCGACGGCACGTCCTCCTATATCCGCATCGACCCGGTGCCCGGGGAGGTGCTCGCGGCGGCGGACGCGGCGGACGCCCCCTATCGGACGGTGTACGTGCGCGCCGATGGCGACGGGCATGCGGGACGGATGACGTCGGTGGCGGTCAGCGCGCCGCGCTCCCTGTATCTGAGGGTGCGGGCGAATGACACCGTGCGGCTGTGGATCGCCGAATCGGCCGGGTCGGTGGTGCCGATCGCCGCGGTTCATGCCAACGTGCGTGTGCCGTTCTCCTTCGATTGGCTGCGCGTGGCCGCGATGGCGGCGATTGCGCTGCTGGTGGCGTTGTGGCGGCCCGGTTCGCGGCTGTGGCGGATCACGTTGGATCCGTCGAGCCGCAGGCAGCGGCTGGCGTTCGCCGCGGTGATGGCGGCGGCCGCGGCGGCGACGCTGGTGCCGGTGGCCATGCAGCTGTCCGCGCAGTTGGCCTCGGATCCGACCGCGCTCAGTTTCAGCAAGCCGAACGCGTACACCTATGACTTCGAACAGTACGGCCGGGTGGCCGACGCGTTGATCCACGGGCGTGTATGGGTGGATCTGCCGGTGGATCCGGCGTTGCAGGCCGTGGACAATCCGTACGATGCGGCCACGCGCAGCCGGCTGCTGGCCGATGGCGTGCAGCTGTTCTGGGATTACGCGTATCACGACGGGCACTGGTACTCGTACTTCGGCGTGCTGCCGGCGGTGTTGTTGTTCGTGCCCTATCAGCTGGCCACGGGGCGGATGCTGCCGTCGGGCGCGGCCGAGCTGGTGCTGATGCTCGGCGTGCTGGTGTTCGCCTGTCTGCTGACGATCCGTCTGATCCGGCGTATCGCGCCGCGCACCTCGCTGGCCGCCACGTCGATGGCGATCGTGTTCGTGCTGGTAGGGTCGAACGCGCCGTATCTGTGGTTCCGCACCAATTTCTACTCGATCCCCTGCGCCGCCTCGCTGCTGCTGTCCACGCTGGGGCTGTGGCTATGGCTGGGGGCCTCGATGCCTCGCCGGCGTCCGGCACGCCCCGACGCCGCGCCGTTGAAGCTGGGGCATCTGGCCGGCGGGGCGCTGTGCATCGCCGCGAACCTGGGGTGCCGCCCCACGTTCGCGCTGGTGGCGTTGCTGGGGATTCCGCTGTTCTGGCCGCAGCTCAAGGCGCTGTATGCCGGTATCCGGCAGCGGTCGATCGGCGTGTGGCAGGCGCTGCGCATGCCGATGGCGGTGCTGGTGCCGGCGGTGTGCATCGTGCTGCCGCTGCTGGCCTATAACGCCGCCCGGTTCGGTTCCCCGCTGGATTTCGGCAACAGCTACCAGTTCACGGTCACCGATATGACGCGCTTCACGCCCGCGCCGGATACATTCCCGCTGCTGGTGGCCTACTATCTGTTCCTGCCGCTGCGGTTCACGGCCGAGTTCCCGTTCCTGGCGCTATCGCCCACGCCGCTGCCGTCCTGGGCGTATGCGGAGGAGATGATCGGCGGCCTGTTCATGCTCTGCCCGCTGCTGATGCTGTCCTTCGCGTTGCCGTTCCTGCACCGCCGGCTGCGCGGCAGCGGCTGTTGGGGCCTGCTGGCCTGCGGATTGGCGCTGGGGCTGGCACTGCTGGCGTTCGACGCATGGGAGGGCGGCCTCGGTTGGCGGTATATGATCGACTTCGCCTGGCTGCTGGCGTTGGCCGCGCTGCCCGCCTTCCTCGCCATCACCGGCGCCGTGGACTCCCACGCTCCGGCGCTGCGACTGCGCCGTCTGCTCATCCTGCTCATCCTGCTGGCCACCCTCGTCGTCACCCTCCTCGGGTTCTTCGTGCCCGGGCGCGACGACGCCCTCATCGGCGTGAACTCCGGGCTGTATCACACCGTACGTTCCTGGTTCACGCTGTTCTGACGGTACTTCCAGCCGCGTATTGGACAATCACCGGCAATTCGTCAGGTTATCGGCGTATAACAGTGCCACGTATCCAACACATCAGTCGTCATGCCAAGGAGCGGAAGGCCAGTCATCCGATGAGCCGTTTCACCACACGCCTGCACCCCCGTACGCTGCGCTGGATCCTCGCCGCAATCGCGGTCATCGTCGTCGCGCTGCTCTGCCTGCTGCCGCAGCCCGACGTCAACGCAACCGTCCGACAGACCCGCATCGAGCGGCTCAACGCGCTGGTCGAGAACGTCTACACCGCCGATTTCCAGCAGATGCGGCAGGAACAGCTCATCGCCGAACGTGACGAGGAGCCCCGCACCATCGACAACATCTACGTCAAGGACGATCCCTACGCCACGAACACGCGCTCGCTGTACGTCTATTTCACCACCGAACAGCCGGCGACCGTCAGCTACACGGTGGCGGCCGAGGGCTACCCGGACTTCTCCGCGGACGCCTACGAGGGCGTCGACGGGGCCACGACCGAGCACGAGTTCCTGGTGCTCGGCCTGCTGCCCGACCTGACGAACACGATCACGCTGACCATCACCGGTGAGACGGGCGGCACCACCGAACGCGTCATCGAACGTGAGGGACTGAGCCTGCTCGGCACCGAGGAGGTGCGGCTGGAGCAGCCGGTCCAGCCGGACGAGGGCACCGATCTGGGCAACGACCTGTACGCGATCCTGGGCAATGACAGCGACGATCAGGACTTCATGTTCTACTACGACGCCAACGGCGTGCTGCGCGGCGAGGTGCCGATCCTGTTCTACCGCAGCCATCGCCTGCTGTTCGACGACGACGGCCTGATGTGGTTCTCCGCGTCCACCGAGAAGATGGCGGCGATGGACCGGCTCGGACGACTCGTCAAGATCCTGGACCTGGGAGACAGGTACATCCTGCACCACGATTACGCGTTCGACGCCGACCAGAACCTGGTGCTGCTGGCCACCGAGCTCAACCGCAGCGATGGCTGCGTGCAAGACCAGATCGTCAAGCTGGACACGGACACCGGCAAGGTGACGCCGCTGCTGGACATGGGCGACATGTTCCCCGAATACAAGATGTCCACCGACCACGCGGGCATCGACGAGTCGGATCTTTCGGCGACCGGCAAATGGGATTGGATCCATTTCAACACCATCCAGATGCTGCCGGACGGATCGGCGCTGCTGTCGGCGCGCGAGACCTCCACCATCATCAAGATCGACGATCTGGAAGGCACGCCGACGCTCGACTACATGATCGGCGAACCCTCGGTATGGGCGGGCACGCCGCAGGAGGATGACTTCCTGACCAAGGTGGGCGACTTCCCCGACACCGGCGGCCAGCATTCGATCACCTACGTGGACGATCCGGCGCTGCCGGACGGCCAGTACTATCTGTACATGTTCGACAACAACTACGGTTCGGCGCAGACGCGGCCGGATTTCGACTGGACCGTGATCGACGGCATCGTGACCAAGTACAGCATCGCCACCGAGGGCGCCTACTCGCAGTACCGTCGGTATCTGGTCGACGAGAACGCCGGCACCTACACCGAGGTCAACGCCTTCGACGTGCCGTATTCGCCGCTGGTCAGCTCGGCGCAGGAGCTCGATGGCGGGCGGGTGCTCATCGACTCCGGCCTGCAGGGGCTGTTTGGCGTGTACGACGAATCGACCGGGGAGCTGCTGGCGCAGTACCGCATGAAGCTCAACACGAGCTACATCTACCGGGTCTACGAATACGACTTCAAGGGCTTCTACTTCGCCTGATCCCGCAATCCTGCACATTCACGCAACCTTGCGTCGGTACAATGGTCGCCTATGGGATTGTTTGACGCTTTGATGGGCCGCAAGCCGACCGCCCCCGCGCCGAGTGCGCTCACGTTCACGCTGGCCGATGCCGGATACACGTACGATGACGGCAATGTCGGTCTGGAACCGACCTCGTTGACCATCAGCGAACGACGTGTGGCCCTCATCGGCCTGAACGGGTCCGGCAAGACCACGCTGCTCAAACTGCTCGACGGCGCACTGACCGCCACGAGCGGCACCGTGAGCATCGCAGGCGGCGAGGAATCGCTGAATCCCGCCGTCAAGCGCGACCTGAAGCGCATCGAGGACATCATCGGCCGGGTGCGGCGCGAGGAGATCCCGAACAGCTACTACAAGGCGGCCACCATCGCCGAAGCCATCGACGAGCCGCTGAAGAAACACAAGGTGCCCGAGTCGGAACGGCAGGCGATTATCGGCAACCTGTTCGCCCACTTCGGTCTGGCGGAAGTCTCGCGACAGCCCGCCTCGGCGCTGGATTCCGAGAAACGGCATCTGCTGGCCATCGCCTCCGCGTTGAGCTTCTCCCCCGCGGCCATTGTGGCCGACGAGCCGACCAAGGGTTTGGACGAGATCGGCACCGCGCATGTGGCCAGGGCCCTGTTCGGATACAACAAGCAGGTCGTGTTCGCCACGCATGACACCGAGATGATCGTGCGCCCCGAATACGCGATCGACCGCACACTGGTGCTCGATGACCATCGGATCGTGTTCGACGGCACGCCGGCGGAGTCCGTGGCCTTCTACAACGACCTGATCCGAGCCAAATTCGAGGCCGCCAAGGGTCAGAGGTGACGGCACCCATTCGAATTTATGAGTAAGCAAATTAGGAGATATGCGCCATGCCGTTGATAAGTACGTTTTTCGGCATCATCATCACGATGAACATCAATGATCACAATCCGCCACATCTGCACGCCAGATATGGCGAACATAAGGCCGTGTATCTATTTGACGGCACTGTAGATGAAGGGAGTCTGCCACGCAAACAGCACCGTCTGGTTGTTGCCTGGATAGAACTGCACCGTGAGGAGCTTGAAGCAAACTGGTGGCTGCTCCATAATGAAGGTGAGGCGCAACGTATTGCACCTCTGAGGTGAAAGGAACAGCATATGAGTGTGTCGAAGCTTGTCGAGATCACCGACGCCGTCCCGCTGGATTCTTCACGCGTAGCCGTGCGATTTGATGATGGATACTCAGGGGTGTTGGACATGTCTGCGTATCTCCGTGACTGGCCCGCTTATCGCAAATTGCGTGATCCATCTTTTTTTGCAACGGCTCGTGCCGGTCTGGGCACCGTTATCTGGGGTGATGGCAGTATCGACGTCGCTCCAGAGGTCGCGCGTGAGGAAGCCACTCCACTTGGCGCGTGACGCACGATGGCAGACAACTCCGCCTGCCGCGGCGGGGTTGTCTGCCATCGGCGATCAATCCTTATCCGTGACTGTGACCTGTCCGTTCATCAGCATGGGGAGGAGCCAATCGCGAAGGGAGGCAAGGGTCTGTGTCTGTTTCCCAAGCTGTGTTATACATTGCCGTAACTGCCTGATTGCGCAGTCGAATTCTTTAAGGACCTCTCGTGCAGGCAAAACAATTTTGCTCTGGCTGAGGTGATCGGAGGTAATATGCCCCATCGTCGTCTTTCGAACTTCCGCCATTTTTCTGAAAGTGACAAGACATCTTACAAGCTGCTGATAAACGTATTCCGTCGGCACCTCAGACTTTGGGATTACTTTGAATATATGCTGATTTAACCCTGCCCTGCCACCATTCCAAAATTGAACCTCCAAAGAGGCTGACCAAGCAAACAGCAAATCACCATCATCGATGATGTTGGAGCCAGGAATGTTGCTCGCAACTCGTTCGGTATTTTTAGAAATACCCTCGCGCATCTCACGAATCTTCACGACCGGCAATCCTTGATCAGTGGTGTTGGGGCGATAATTCTGACAGGCGAGTCCATTTATATAATCCGCGATGCCGTACAAATTGGTTGCTGTCCAGCCTTCAGGAATCTCACGCTTGAGCTGGTCGTTCCAGACCATCTTGCCACCGCTTGAGCGATAGGGATTGCCGTTCTCGTCGGGGAAGTCGAACTGGGTGAACCAATAATCATAGATGAGCTGCGCCGTCTGCTCTAGCTCGCTCACGAGCTTCTTATTGCTGGCAATCTTGTCGTCGATTGAGGAGAGGACATCGGCAATTGCCACCTGTTCTGCGTGGGAAGGCAAATCGATCTCCACCGCGCGAAGGTCTTCACCCACGAGATGTTTAATAGTCGTCTCGACAAAATATTGGTTGAGGCCACCTATGCGGCCCTGGAGTACAAACCAGTAGTAGAGCCACCGCACATCAACACCCTCATGTGGGCGAATTCTGTGCAGCGCCTTCTGATAGCGCACGTCCGGAAGCTGTTCTCTCCAGATCGCACAGCGCCCCGGTTCTCCCCCCTCGCACATAATCAAGTCGCCATCACGTAATGAGTAGCGCTCTTTTTCCGAATCCTCGAACTTCATAAGCGGCAAGTCGTCGAGGTCAAACTCACCCCAACGCACATGGATATTAGCTAGATAAGGATGCAACTCGCCTTTATTCTTTTTGGCATCAAGCATTTTACCAAGTGCGGTATCAGCAATATCTCCCAATTTCACCTTACGCATCACGTAGCTCCGCTTATATTTCTCGATGATGAAAACTGGACATTAAACTCGACAGCATTGCTCCCACAACTTGCAGAAGAAAAAAATATCAACAAGTTGCCGAACTGGTTTGTACCACGAGTTGTGGCGCAAATCAGACATAGCGGTGCCAGTCGATGTATGTGGCAAGTTGCTGCGCACATCGCCCTTCTGTGGGGGGCAGATCAGTCTGTTCATGGTTACTTGCCGCTCCTCCCGACCGCCGGGTCGAAGCACAGCCGCTGCAACTGCGTCTCGATCTCGCCCTGCAGACGCTCACCTTCGGCGAAGAGCCTGTGAAGCGTGTTCATCTGCTCGACGAGCTTGACGTCGAACTCGCCCGGCGTGAGGTCCACGTAGTCAATCTTCACATCGAAGTACTGACCGGCGCTGAACGAGTACTTCTTCTCGGAGATCTCATCCATGCTTGCGAGCACGCTGAAATCGTCGACCTCCTTGCCGGCGTTGAAGGTGTCCACGATGCGGTGAATCTCCTCCTCAGAGAGGAAGGTGCGCTGGTTCTTGCCGTCCGCCTTGCGTTTTTCCCCCAACTTGGAGGCGTCCATCAGGAGCGCATTCTCATGTTCCTGCGACTTGTCAAGAAACACGATGCTCACGTTGGTGCCGGTGTTCGCGAAGATGTTCGACGGCATGCTGACCACGCCGCGCAGCATCTTCCCATCCACTATGTGCTTGCGGATGGCAAGCGGAATCTTGCCCTTGGCAGTGAGGAACCCTGTGGGCACCACCACGGCCGCGCATCCGTCCGGTTTCATGGAAGCCATAATGTGCTGGAGGAACATCAGGTAGATTTCCATCTTCTCCGGTTTTCCTGTGATGTTGGGTACCCCGGCCCAAAAGCGCTTGCGGTAGGCGTCTGCCGCTAGCATGTCACGCGTATCCGAGAAATCGGCTTTGAAGGGCGGATTGCTCACGATGTAGTCGAATTGTCGGACGCTACGGCCATCCGAAGAAAGATGGCGTGGGTTGGCAAGGGTATCGTCATGTACGACGTTGGGCAACGAGTGCACCAAGTTGTTAAGGATGAGGTTGAGCCGCATGAACTCGTTGGCCTTCTGGCTGCGGTCCTGCGTGTAGATGGTGCAATTGTCCTCGCCGATGCGATGTGCCGCTGCCAAGACCAGCGTCCCCGTGCCGGCGGCCGGGTCGTACACAGTTACGTCACGTGTGCTTTCCGGCACCAGGATATCCGCGATGATGGTGGCGATCGAGTGCGGAGTGAAGTACTCGCCGTAGGTGCCGGAGTCCTTGTTATAGTCGCTAATCAGGTACTCGAACACAGCTGCGAAGAAATCGTACTTCTGAGCAAACGCGCGCTCGAAAGAGAAGGCAACGAGTTTGGTCACCAGCTGCGCGCAGAAACCGTCGCGCTTGTTCTCCTCTACGATAAAGCGAGAGACGCCGCCGAAAAGCTTAATGGCTTGTCCCTGCCCTGTCTTGACCGAAAAAATGTCGATATTGTCGTCGGCAACCCCCAAGAGAGCACCGTCGAAGAGCTTCGCAAAACTTTCCTGGTTCTTGCGGTTGAACAGATACGGCAGAAGGTATTCAGGCCGGATGATCGCGGTGTCCGCCGGCAGATCCACCAATGCAAGTTCGCGGTCGTCATCGCTCAGGGCGGCATACGCGGCCTCCGCATTATCCGTGTTCTTGAATGCGGGTAGCTTACGCAACTCATGAAGGAACTTGTCATTCAGGAACTTGTAAAGGAACGCCTCAGTGATGATCTTGTACTCGGAGCTGTCATTAGCGAGCCCTGCGTTGGCGCAGACGGTTTTGAGCCCGTCGATCATCGCCTTGGTGTCCGCCAGTATGTCCATTCCAGGAAGGGTATTGCTGCCTGACACTATGCGGCCTTTCCGATCTCGTCAACGTACTCGTTTGCAATATAGTCGGCGATGCCGAACAACTGATCCTTAGTGGGTGTGAGCCCCTCGTCACGGCAGGAACCGCTAACCTGACCTCGAACCTTCTTGCGGAAGTATTCGATGTTCCCCAGTACGTTGTGATTATCAAGCACCATTTCGTCGGTCGCGTTTTTCACTCGAATGAGCATATCGAACATCTGGATGTTACTCGTCGTGAGGGGAGGCGGCGTACGTAGTGCGAGCTTATGCGTGCGAACGAACTTCTCATCCCCGCCATACTTCTTGGCAAGAGCCGCATTGCGACGGTTGACATCGTCTACGCGACGCTTCAGATTGTCAAGCTCCGCCGTCGTGGCCGTCATCTCCTCGCTGGTCATTTCCTCGATGTTAAGTTTTCGGAATTTCTTCTTTAGCTGTTCCATCAGATTCACATACTCGGGATCCTTGGGGTCGATGTTGTTTGAGAACGACCCATAGGTTTGCCGTAGCGTATCAGTGAACCTATCCGCGATCACCATTTCGTCAGTGCTGATACGTCGGAAATGGAACTCGATCTGGTTCAACAGCACGTTGACGGCACCAGTCGACATGTCCCTGAGAGACAGCGCTTCCTTGTTGTTGATGGTCTGGATACGCAAATTCACATCACGCAAAAGCTCAGATGCCTTGGCCACATCGAACCTATTGTAGAGGTCCTCATACCCCTGCATCTTGGCAACGTTATGAAGATCCTTGTATCGGGCAAGGGCGTTTCTCAGCTCAATCAGTTGGGCCTTGTCATCGATGAGACCAATTTCGTTCTGGAACTCGACCACGTTGTCGGTCGTATAGCCGAAAAGTATGTCCTTGATTCGGGCAAGCTCCTGTTCCACGGCCTCCTGGTCTTCGAAGAGACCGCTGTATTTGTTATAGTCCTCCTGTAATTCACCCGACAGCTCGTTGAGATAGGCCCGGTTGGTCTTGTCATATTCCTCGGTGATGTCGGCGAAATCCACCACATAACCATAGGCGAGATCATGGTAGGGCCTATTCACGCGGGTGAGTGCCTGCAACAGGTTGTGCGCCTTGATGGTGCGACATAGATACAGCTTCTTCAATCGATGGGCGTCGAAACCGGTGAGCAGCATGTTGAAGACAACGAGGATATTGATAGGGCTATCTTCTTTCTTGAAGCTCTCGCAAATTTCACGCCGGTGTTCTTTGGTTCCTTCGTTATAGAGAACAAGCTCGGCTGCTAAATCCGGATCGAATTCGCAGATCTTAGCATAGATGCGTCTAGCTTGCTCCGCGCTGCGGGCCACAATCATCGCGCCAATCGAGTCGTCACCGAGCCGTATCTGGCTTTGGATGTAATCATTGACGATGTATTCCACGAGCGGCTCTACATAGCGGTCATTCTCAAGCACATCATCGAGCTTCACCAGTTTGTCAACTTCTTGCAGTCCGTTCACAATCTGCCGCATTTTGACGCGAAACTCCGTCTGAATGTCCTCCCGAAGAAGCTTGAGCGTGTAGCCATCAGCAATCGATTGGTTGTAAAAGTACGTGTGGATGTAGTCGCCAAACACCTGTCTGGTGTTGTTGCCGTCCTTGGTGCCGATAAGCGGCGTTCCGGTGAGGGCAAATCGCACCGCGTCCCGGTCGGAGGTAACGAGCTTGGTCAAGAAGGCACCACCATTCTTGTAGTCCCGGTGTGCCTCGTCGATGAAGTAGACGCGCTGTATATCAAGACTATAGTCAAACTTTACCGATATGGAATCTTCAGCAAATTTCTGAATATTCACTACGGTGATGACCGGTGTCTGCGAATCGCTCACCACATTCGTGTCATCGCCGGAGCTTTGCAACGCACGGGTAAAACCTGCCTTGTCGCTTACCACGTTGACGACCGCGCCACGGGCACGAAACTCATCCGCCGCTTGATCGGCGAGATCAAGGCGATCGACGATGAAGAAGAACTTTGCTATCCGATTCCTTGCCTGGTAAAAGTCCCGAAGGCAACGGGTCAGAAAGAATGCCAATGCCGTCTTGCCGCTGCCCTGCGTATGCCAAATGACGCCTTGTTTCACCCCCACATCAAGTTTGGCGTGAACCGCCTGAGTAGCGAAGAACTGCGGGTAGCGCATCACGTGCTTCTGCAGCTCTTTCACACCTTCTTCATTGGTTTTCTCCACATAGGCGATGCCGTAATGCAACAGGAATATGAATCTCTGTGGGGAAAACACAGAGGAGACGATGCGGTTCGCCGGTGTACCGGGAAGTATAGAGGACTCATACTCGCCGCTGCCGTAATACGAGGTGAGATTGTTGTCCCGCAAGATGAACCTCTCGGTCTCCTCATTACGGGGCCCTACAATCGCCGTCATCTCCTCCTTGTTCTCCTCACGGAAATGGTTGTAGGCAAGATTGCCGTACGCGCTGCTTGCATAGAACGATCCCTGAAGATGATGCCGATCCGAATTGTCATACTCCTGGTTGTTCGAGAACACCATAATCTGCGTGATATTTGCAAAGCGACGGAACGCCTTGTTTGAGAAACGAGAATGCATGCGGTCGCGTTCCGCTTTGATGCCATCCTTGTTGTTCTGCCGTTTGGCCTCCATGAAACCGAGCGGCATGCCATTAACCAGAAATGTGATGTCCGGCCTGAAGTTGTCCTCGCCGTTGGCGTAGGTCAGTTCGGTCACGACATTAAAGCTGTTGTTGCCAATGTCGTCGAAGTCGATGAGCCGGTACCCTTCGATACCCGTCTGCAGTAGCTTGAAGAAGGTCCGCCCCAAATCATCAGCATCAAGGGATTGTCTGAGCTGAGCAACCAGATGCCGCTCACGGGCCTCATCCACGCCGCAGCGGTTGATGCGTGCAAGCGCTTCACAAAACTGCCTGTGAAAGATGTTCGTATCGGGGTCGAAATCCGTGTCGGCTTCGAGCTTGCGTATGGACAGGTACTGATATCCGACGCGTGTGGCATGGATGACCGCTGGAATCTTGACGTACTTGTCTTCTGGACGCTCCATAAACGTCACCTCTCCCGTTCCACATTGGCACCATAAATGGTGCAGCACCACACGTCTATCTTTTCGTAATACCCCACGATATGCCTCCTTACGCAGGCCTACACGTCAACTGCATTTTACCATTCAGACAACATCCAGCTCGGAGCACATCTGCATTTAACCCACTCGTTGCATTCACGATAGCGGAATTCCTCATGCAAGGTCGTAAGATCATGACCTCAAACGGTTGCCTTGTCCATTTCAAGGCAGCCAAGACTGCCGTCTGATGCGGCGACCGCGCGGTTCTCGCTCCCCTTACTCGCCAATCATCGTGGCGATCGTATCCAGCACCGCGCGGATGTTGCGCGCGAACTCGTCGGGCTCCGGCAGCAGTGAAACCGCCAGGTACCCGTTCGAAGCCATATCGAAGAAATACCCCGGCTGGCCGGTCAGCCGATGGTCGGCGATCATCCGCAGCACCAGCTCGTTCTCATCGATGACGGACGGCACGCGCAGCAGCACGTTCCAGCCGCCCTCCGGTCGCAGCAGCGAGGTCACCCCCAGCGGGTCATCGGCCAGCAGGCGCCGAAGCGTGCTCAGGTTGCCGAGCACGCGTTCCCGCACGCGCATGGTCTGCACGGGTGCGGCCTCCAGCAACCCGGGGATCCGCCCGGCGATGATATCGCTCATCGGCAGGTAGTCGTCGGCGATGACGTCGAGTCGGCGCATCGCCTCAGCGACGTCTTCCGCCGGGCCGGACACCTGGATCCAGCCAACCTTGGCGTGCGGGGCCGCCAGCATCTTCGAGAATCCGTCGAGCGCGAAGGTGAGCACGCCACGCTCCCCCGCCAGTCGAGCGTTGCTGTCGAACGGCTCCAGTGCGTAGTCGTAGAACACCTCGTCGGCGATCAGCGCCACGTCATGCGCCCGGCACATCGCCACGATGGCCTCACGTTCCGCCGGTTTGACATAGGAGCCTGTCGGATTGTTCGGGTTGATCAGCACCAGCGCGCGGATACGGCCGCCGTCCGCGCCGTCAAGCAGGGCTTCGAGTTCCGCCGTGTCGATGAACCAGGAGCCGTCGTATTGCAGCTGGTATGCGATCGTATCCACGCATTCCAGACGCGCGATCGATTCGATCAGCGGGTAGCCGGGTTTCGGCGCGAGCACCGCGTCGCCGGCGTCGCACAGCAGCTTGATAAGCCACGAATACGCCTGCGATGTGGAGCTGAGCAGATACAGATGGTCGGGATCGACGGGGCGGATGCCAAGACCGGCGACATCATTCCGGTGCGTGGTGTCGGCTGCATCCGCAATGTCCGAGCGGACACCGGCGTTGTCCGCATGGCGGATGTCCGTCTCACGTGGACCGTCCGACGACCTCCGGGTCAGGAACGCGGCCAGCGCCTCGCGCGCCGTACGGTCGCCGCGCGGGTCGGCGGCGTACGTTCCCGGCACCTGCACCGGGGCCAGGCCGTGGCGTGTGGGATTCGAATCGTTCAGCTTACCGAGGGCGATGCCGTTGCGGCGCGCCACGGCCTCGGCCTGGGCGATGGGATTGGGTTCGCTGATGTCGACACGGGATGAGAAACGCACGACTCCACTGTACACGCCGCGACCGGCAGCCATATGATAACGCCGCCCCGGATGAAGGGGCGGCGTTATCATCAACGTTCAGTGCGAAACGTTACTGCTTGGTGCTGGCGAAGTACGCGGCACCGACGATGCCGGCCTCATTGCGCAGCTTGGCGGGAACGATCGGGGTCTTGATGTCGATGTACGGCAGGAACTTGTCGCTCTGACGGCTGACACCGCCGCCGACCACGAACAGGTCCGGGTTGAAGTACTTCTCCATCAGGCCGTAGTACTTGGTCAGGCGCTTCGCCCACTTCTTGTAGCCGAGGTCCTCGCGCTCGCGCACCGAGGAGGCGGCGTACTTCTCGGCGTCGCCCTTGCCCTTCGGCAGTTCGATATGGCCGAGCTCGCTGTTCGGGATCAGCACGCCGTTGTAGATCAGCGCGGTGCCGATGCCGGTGCCCAGCGTGGTGGCGATGACCAAGCCGTTCTGGCCCTGCGCGGCACCGTACTGCTGTTCCGCCAGACCGGCCGCGTCGGCGTCGTTGACCACAACGACCGGACGGCCGCAGGCCTCGGAGAAGACGGCGGTCACATCCACGCCGATCCAGGACTGATCGAGGTTGGCCATGAAGTCCAGCGGCCTGCCGGGCTTGATCGGGGCCGGGAACGCGATGCCGACCGGTGCGGTCTCGGGCACTTCGAAATGGTCGAGCTGCTGACGCACGATGGCGGCCACGGCCTCCGGGGTGGAGACTTCCGGGGTGAGGATCTTCAGTCGCGGTTCGGCGAACTCGCCCTTCTCCAGATTGACGGGTGCGGCCTTGATGCCGGAGCCGCCGATATCCACGCCAAACGCCTGTGCTGTTTCAATCATCGTTGACCTCTCTCGTAGAAGGTTTGGTGGTTAACCCGGTACCCGCATTCTATCGCGTGCCCGCACCGACACGCACGCCAACACACCATGTAATGCAAACGTATGCACGAACTGTCGTTCCAGCGACATAATCGGTCCGCCTCCGAGCCGGGAACACGATGACAGGGCACCGGCCCGGCGATGGGATCAACCGCTGGCGAAACGCATCCCCAGCGGTGCCGGCGCGCGATAATGGAACCATGGCAGAACATACACAACTGATCGACGCGATCAACATCCGCACCTCCATCCGCTCCTACGACCCCGACCCGATCGACGACGACACGGCCCGACAGCTCGATATGACCATCGACGCGGTCAACATGCTCGCCGATGCGCACATCCAGCTGGTGCCGACCAGCCGGCCGTGTTCGCCGACGCCAACGCCTCCGGACACCTGAACAACGCCGCGAACTATCTGGCCGTCGTCGGCCCGAAGGACGACGACGAGGCCCGCGAGCGCGCCGGCTTCTACACCGAACGCGTGGTGCTGGCGGCCACGTTGCGGGGCCTGGGCACCTGCTGGGTCGGCGGCAGCTGGGACCGCAGCGAAGCGGCCCGCCATTGCCGGCTGTCCGCCGGCGAGGAGCTGTATCTGGGCGTGGTCATCGGGTATCCGGAACGGCACTTCGACCGCATGGCGAAGAGCTATACCGAGCTGGCCGCGATGCGCGATGCGCACCGCGAGTCGAAGACCTACGAGCAGTTCACCGCGCCGATGGGCGACGAGGCGCGCGCCGCGGCGCCCGACTGGTTCAAGGCCGGCGTGCAGGCCGCGATGAAGGCGCCGAGCGCGATGAACCGCCAGCCGATCGTCTTCTCATACAACCCCGACGACGACACCGCGGCGGCGATGATCGACCCGAATGTGGAAAGCGGTCAGGCGCTCAACGATCTGGGCATCGCCAAGCTGCATTTCCAGATCGGCGCAGGCTCCGGAACCTGGGCGTGGGGCGACGGAGGGTTGTTCATTCACCGGTAAGCGGAGGCATGGGCTGCCAGGTGGGGTCGTGCAGCAGCTTGCGCGAATCCCACCAGCCCTTGGCGATCTGCACCAGACCGGTGCGCAGATGCTCCCGGTCCACGGCCACCAGGCGGATGACCTCCTTGGCGGCCGTGGCCAACGTGCCCACGGCGAACAGGAACGGGCGGAAATCGCCGTATGCCATGAAATACCGGGCCATGTACCCGCGGTTGCGCATGATATGGTACCGGTTCATATCCGATGTGGAGTTCAGCTGGCGCACGCCGGCGATATCCCAGTTGCCGATCTCGCGCGTGCGGCGCAGCACCACGTCCGGCACGACGATCGGATTGGTGACCTTGCTGGCCCGATACCCGTACATCGTATCGTCCCAGTAGATGAAGAACCGCGGATCGGGCAGGCCGATCCGTTCCACGATCCGCCTGCTGAACAGGCCTCCCTCGAAGCACAGCGTGTTCATCACCCGATACCCGGCCTTGCCGAACGCGGCCGGGGCGATCGGGTTGGGGATGCCCAACGGCACGATGAACTGGTACTGCCAGTAGAACGGACCGCCGTCGTAGTCGTATCGGCTGCCCTGGATGACCTCGTGGCGCTTCGTCCATTTCGCCAGCTTCTCGATGCCGTCCGGCAGCACGGCCACATCGTCGTCCATCACCCAGAACCAAGCGGCGCCCAGCTCGTACGCCTTCTTCACACCGGCCGAGAACCCGCCCGCGCCGCCGAGGTTGTCGGATTGCGGCGCATACACCACGCGGCCCCCGTTGCCGCTCAGGTCGGGCACCGTATCGCCCCACTGGCGTTTGACATCGGCGGCGAACCCCTCGACCATGCCGCGCGTCTCGTCGCTGTGCTCGTTGTCCACAATGATGATGCGCCACGGCGCCTGGGTCAGGTCCAGCAGCGACTCGAACAGGGTGTGCAGCAGCTCCTGCCGCTTGTAGGTCACCACCACGATCGCCAGCTTCTCGATCCCCGGCTTCTCGGCATGTCGCGCCTGCGAGCTGTTCTTCTTGCGTACAGTCATGTCCTCCATTGTTGCACCCACCGTCGCCACCGGGCAACCGTCGCGCGCATCGTCCGGCATGCGGCCGCACCGCCGCCGTTCGTCCCGCGGTGGCTGTACGAATGGAAACGCAAGTTTCAGGGAAGGTGCAATTCCTTACTGGCGGTAACGGCGCAACCGGGGTTCATAACGGTGGCCGCCGGAGCCCGCGACCCGCGAATGCGGCCGATCCGGTGCGATTCCGGAGCCAACGGTTACAGTCCGGATGGAAGAAACGAGGTGCTCGCATGAGCGTGTCTTCGCATACCGATACCCATTCCACATCTGTCCCGTCCGCGTCGTCCGCTTCGACGCATGCCACCGGCGTGGCCGATTCGGGACGCTGGTCCACACGCCGCATCGCCGTGTACGCGCTGTTCGTCGCGTTGTCGATGGCGGTCAGTTTCATCGAGTTCCCGCTGATTCCGGGCGTGCCGTGGCTGAAGTACGACCCGTCCGGCATCGTGTGCCTGGTGGCCGGCTTTGCGTACGGTCCGGCCGCGGCGGTGCTGGTGAGCGTGCTCGGCTTCGTGCCGCATGTGTTCGCCGATCCGTGGGGTTCGCTGATGGCGATCGCCGTGGCGCTGGCGATGAGCGTGCCCGCCGCGCTGGTCTACCGCCGGCTGCGCACACGCCGTGGCGCGCTGATCGGCATCATCGCGGGCGCCGTGGTGGCGCTGGCGGTGGCGATCATCGGCAATCTGCTGGTCACGCCGATCTACGCGGATATGACGGTCGAACAGGTGGCGGCCATGATCGTACCGGCGCTGCTGCCGTTCAACCTGGCCAAGCTGGCGGTGCACGGCGTGGTGACGTTCCTGATCTACAAGCCGATCTCGAACCTGCTCAACCGATGACCGCTCAACCGATGACCGCGCAGCCGACCGACGACGTCGCCGTGGCGTTGCGCGGCGTCCGTTTCAGCTACGACAACGGGGTGACCTGGGCGTTGGACGGCGTGGATCTGACCGTTCGGGCCGGCGAGCGCGTGTGCATCGTCGGCCCGAACGGTTCGGGGAAGTCCACGTTGTCGAGGATCGTCGCCGGGCTTGCGGCCCCGGACGCGGGCACCGTCACGGTGCTGGGCGAACGGGTGTTCGACGGCGATGCCGGGCCGGATCCGGATGCCTACCGCCGGGCGCGCCGCGGCATCGGCGCGGTGTTCCAGAATCCCGAGGACCAGCTCGTCACCACGGTGGTCGAGGACGATGTGGCGTTCGGCCCGGAGAACCTCGGCATCGCGCATGACGACATCGGCAGGCGCATCGCCGAGGCTCTGCAAGCGGTCGACATGACCGAGTCGCGAGCCGCGGATCCGACGGTGATAAGCGGCGGCCAGCAGCAGCGCATCGCCATCGCGGGCACGATGGCGATGCATCCGGCGATGGTCGTGTTCGACGAGCCGACCGCCATGCTGGACGGGGCCGCCCGGGCCGAGGTCATGGCGGTTCTCGACAGCCTGCAGGCGCGCGGCGTGACCATCGTGCATATCACCCACCATGCTGACGAAACGCTGCGGGCGGATCGCGTCATCCGCATGGAATCCGGGCGGATCGTATCGGAGGGGCGCCCGCGTCGGGACGACGCCGCCCGTGCCGCTTCAGCCGACCAACCGCACCAGCCCACCGACGGCGGCGACGAACCGCAGCCTGATTCCGAACCGATCATCGCCGTCGAGCATGTCTTCTTCACGTACCCGGGCCAGACGTCGCCGGTGATCGACGACCTGTCGCTGAACATCGCACGCGGCGAGACCGTGGCGCTGATGGGGCACAACGGCGCGGGCAAGACCACGCTGGCACGCCTGCTGTGCGCGCTGGAACGGCCGGACGTCGGATCGATCACCGTGGCGGGGGTCCCGGTAGCGCTCGCCCGTGGCGGCCGACGCGACACCGCACGAGAACGCCGATCAGGCGCGGCCGGAACCGGTCATGTACGCAAACCGCGTATGGCCTCCCGTACGCAGCGACGGGCGTTACGCCGGCACGTCGGCTATGTGATGCAGCATCCGGAACGGCAGCTGTTCGCCGACACGGTGGCGCAGGATGTGGCCTACGGGCCGCGCAATCAGGGGCTGCCCGAGGCCGCGGTGCGCGAGCACGTCGAATGGGCGTTGCAGCTGCTGCGGATCGGCCATCTCGCCGACCGTTCCCCCTTCGCCCTGTCCGGCGGCCAACAACGGCTGGCGGCCATCGCCGGCGTCCTCGCCTGCCGGCCGGATGTGCTCATCATGGACGAGCCGACCGCGGGGTTGGATGCCCGGGCCAGCGCACGGATCCATGATCTCGTCCGCACGCTGCGTGCCCAAGGCGTCACCGTGCTGGTCATCACGCATTCCGCCGCCGAAGCCGCGGCGATAGGTGCCCGGATCATCACCATGGGGCAGCCGCCGCACACGCAGTCCGCCCGCACCGGCGCGGAAGGCAGCGGACCGTTGGGAACCCTGGACCCACGGGTCAAGATGGTGACGTTCCTGGTGTTGATGTTCACGGCGTTCGCCATCTCGAACGCGTGGCAGCTGGGGCTGGCGGCCGCGCTGGCCGCGGGGATCATCGCCGTCGGCAGGCTGAACCCGTTGCGGCTGCTCGCCGCGGTGCGGCTGATCCTGGGCATGCTGGTGGTGATGGGACTGCTCAACCTCTTCTTCGCACGCGGCGGTGACGTGCTGGCCGCATGGGGACCGCTGACCATCACGACGGGCGGCGTACAGACCGCGGCGTTGTACACGCTGCGATTCGCGCTTGTCATTGTTCTGGGCGCGGTCATGATGGCGACCACCACGCCCACCGCACTCACCGATGCCGTCGGGTCGCTGCTCTCACCGTTGCGGCGGTTCGGCGTGCATACCCAGGAAATCGCCCTGGTGCTGTGCCTAGCGTTGCGGTTCCTGCCCACATTGGCACGCGAGGCGCATGCGGTCATCGACGCGCAGTCGGCGCGCGGCGGCGACATCGAAACCGGCTCCCCGGCCAAACGACTGCGTGCGCTGACCGCGATTGTGGTGCCGGTGTTCGCCGGCACACTGCGCCATGCGGACAATCTGGCGCTCGCCTTGGACGCGCGCTGCTATGAGGAGGGTGCGCATCGCACGCATTGGCGGCGGATGCGCGTACGCCGGCGCGATCTGCTGTTCATCACCGTGGCCGTGCTCTATCTGTTCGCCTTGATGGCGCTTCAGATGCCCTGACCGGTTCAGGGTATCCCCTGATGGCGAAGTGCAGTGCCCGGTGCGTATGCTTAAGACATGAGACTCTTAGGCAACATCCTGTGGATCCTGCTGGGCGGCCTGTTCATTGCGATCGGCTGGGCGCTGGTCGGTCTGGTGCTGTGCATCACCATCATCGGCATCCCGCTGGGACTGCAATGCTTCAAGATGGCCACGCTGACGCTGACGCCGTTCGGCAAGACCGTGGACTACGGCGGCGGCATCGGTTCGACGCTTGTCAATATCGTGTGGGTGATCCTGGTCGGCTGGTGGATGGCGCTGGGCTATGTGGCGGCGGGTCTGGTGAACTGCATCACCATCATCGGCATCCCGTTCGGCCTGCAGTCGTTCAAGATGGCCAAGCTGGCCCTGTGGCCGTTCGGCGCGGAGATCCGCAGTCTGTAATCCATACGCCATGGCGCGGGCCGTACTCGGGTAGACTGGTATACATGAGCAAGACACTACGTAGCATCGGTGCCGCGTTGTGCCTGACCGCCGCCCTGTCCACCGCACTGGGCGGCTGCGCCGGCCGTGACGACGCCACCGACGAGATCCTGCAACGCCTCGATACCATGCAACGTGAGATCGAGGACCTCCGGGCCGGTTCCACCGGCTCGTCCGCCAGCGACGGGACCACGTCGTCCGATTCCGGAACGGCCACGGATGGCGGTTCCTCCGCTTCGACCCAAGCTGCGCCGACCGATCAGGCCGGGTTCGAAGCGGCGATCGCCGACCTGGAGTCCCGTGCGTCCGACGCGGTGGCCACCGCCGATGCCGTGGCCGTGCCCTCCGTCCCCGCCGACCGTCCGCAGGCGTACTTCGACGCCACGCGACCGTTGGAGGCGTTGGACGATGAGATCGACCGACTGGACGACCAGGTCGAGGACGCGCACCGGGCCAAGACCATCGACCGCAACACCATGTGGTCGTTGGAGGACCGGCTGGACGCCGTCGATGATCAGATCGACCAGGCCAAGGATTCGCTCGAACGCCGCATGGGCATCGACGACTGACCCGACATCGCCGCAGCCGGCACGGCATGATCATCCCCGGCTCATGACCGTGGCCCGGTGAACCATCCGATACGGTTCACCGGGCCGCATCATGCCGGGAGGCATCGCGCACGGTCAGCGGTCCCACTCCGGCTTCCACGAGTAGTGCATGTCATAGGCGCTGGCCCAGAACATGTACTCGTTCTCCACACCGGTGACGAAGATGTCCACCAGCTCCTGCTTGCGCTCCTCCGGCAGGTCGGCGGCGAGCCGCTCGATGTGGTCGATCAGCCACACCGAGCCCTGCCAGAACTCGTCGGTCTTGTACATGTCGACCCAGCTCTTGTACGGGTTGGCATCCAGGGTGTCGGCGAACTCGCGGGCCAGCCGCTGCCCGTAATCGGCGTACACCCAGGCGCACGGCAGCACGGCCACCAGGATGTCGATCAGCGGCTTGGAATACGCGATGGTGAGGATGTTCGACGTGTAGGCGCGGGCGAACGCCGACTGCCGCACGTTGAGCATCTCCTCCTCGGTGACGCCATAGCCGGCCATGTAGGCGCGGTGCACGCTGCTTTCCACGGCGAAGATGTTCGACTGCACCTGCGCCATGAACGCCATGATCTCCGGGTCGTCGGTTTTGGTGGCCGCGAGCGCGTGGACCTTGGCGTACTCGGTCAGGTATCGGAAATCCTGCAGCAGGTAGAACGCGAAGCGTTCGCGCTTCAGCGTGCCCTCGCCGAGTTCACGGATGAACGGCTGCCGGTAGCCCTGCTCCCAGACCAGGTCGGCGGCCTCGCGCATCCGCTGTGCGAACGGCGGCACATGCTCCGGGGTCATGGTGGCGATGTCGAATGATGATACGGCGGTGTCGGTCATATGATGCCTCCCTACGATGGTGTTAACCAACAGGTTCCAAGGGTCAGGTCCGAAGCCTTTCTCAACCCAAACGGGTTCCCCTGCATACCATCAGTATTATGGCATGCCACCAGGTACAACCGGCGGCCGTCGTATGTCCGAGTCGTTCGAAGCCATCCAAGACCATTCCCCAAACCATGAATCCGCCGCCGCGATTCTCCGCACCTTCGCGTACCGTAGATGGTCGGTTCACCGACGTGCAGTCGCATCAGGCAGAGGATGAAAGCGAGTCTTACATGGCATTGACGAAGAAGCAGATCAAGCAGCTCAAGGCGCTGGCCCACCATCTCAATCCGATCATCCAGGTCGGCAAGAACGATCTGTCCGATGCGGCCGTCAAGCAGGCCGACGAGACGATCGAGAAGCGCGAGCTCATCAAGTGCGATGTGCTGGACGGCTCCGGTCTGACTGCCAAGGAGGCCAGCGAGGAGCTGGCCGAGCGTCTGGGTGCCGAGCTTGTGCAGGTGATCGGCAACCGGTTCGTGCTGTACCGCGCCTCGCACCGCGACGATATCGAGAAGATCAAGCTCGTCCGCGGCTGAACCGCCCGTATATGATTCCGGCTGGCAGCGACGCCACCCGTACAATGCGGATGGGCCGAACCGCCGCAAACGCCGTACGTTACGGATACGGCGTTCATACCCTAAGCTGCGCCAGCTCCTTGCGGATGGCCAGCATCTTGCCGTAGGCCGCGTTGCGCTGTTCCGTGGTTTTGGCCCTGCCGTGCGCCGCTTCGGCCTTGGCATACTCGGCCGCCAGAAAAACCGCCCGTTCACGCGCCGCAATGCGCTTGTCGATGTCGGAGCCGTCCACGTCGTCGGCGATGACCTGCGCGCACAACGAATCCCACAACTCCTCCATCGTGGCGCCGTGCACCGTCAGATGCACGTCCGTCGCCGGCCTCCATGCTCCGGCATGAACCTTGGTGATCGGCGTATGTCCGGGCTTGACCGGCACATTCCGGCGGACGGCGAACGCGCACTGCTCCACGTCGGATTCGACGGTCTCGCCGCTGGCGGGATCGGTCAGGGGGCCGCCGTCGCGCACGCAGACGAACACGATGCCGCCGGGCCTCTGTGCGGCGATGTGGTCGATCACCTCGACCGGCACCGCTCCCCCGCCCGGCACATGCAGCCCCAACACCAGAATCTCCGGGAACCGTTTGCTCTCGGTCAGCCCCGTGTTCGAGGACCGCAGAATCGCCAGCATCGCGATCGATTCAAGGTCGGTGGCGAACCGCTGCCTGAGTTTGGCCGACACCGGCCCACGGCCGATGAACATCTGTTTGGGCAGCGCGCCCTTGGCGTCCGGGACGGTCGCCTTCAGCGGCAATCCCAGTCCCGGCGCGTTCAGTGATCCACAGGATGCGGCACCCGCCATCGACTTACCTCCTTGTTTGCGGTAGCGTTACCGCACATCGTAGCGCAGCCTCGACGTCCGGGCCCGGCATGTCCCAAATCCGCGCCGAGGATACGCCCACGGGAAAAGTCCCGTGTCCTTGGAGGCCGCCCCGCCCGTTTCCCGACTATGCTGGATGCATAATCCTCCGCAGCACAACCGATACCAGGCAAGGAGCGTGGCATGGGCGTTCAGCGCACGCCGAAGGGGTTCGCCGTCGTCGACTTCGAAACCACCGGCATCAATCCGATGGGCGGCGACCGCGCCATCGAGGTCGGCATCGTGCATGTGGCGCCGGACGGCACGCTGGAGAACGAGGCGGAGACGCTGATCCGCGTGCAGCGCGATCTGGGTGCGCAGAACCTGCACCACATCCACGCGGCCGATCTGATGGATGCGCCTGATTTTGCGGGCATCGCCGCGGAACTGCGCGATTGGCTCGACGGTTACGTGTTCGTGGCGCACAACGCGGTGTTCGATTCCCGATTCCTCAACGCCGAATACAACCGGATCGGCCACACCACGCCAGTGGACCGGACGACGTCGATCTGCACGCTGCGGCTGAGCAACCGGTTCCTGGGACTGCGCAGCCTGGACGACTGCTGCCGTGAACTCGGCATCCGCAACACCGACGCCCACAGCGCCCTCGGCGACGCGCATGCGACCGCGCTGCTGCTCAGCGGGTTCCTGCACGGCATTCCCGATTGGGAGGGATGGAGGCCGGCGTTGCGGCTGGCCGCCGAACTGGAATGGCCGCGTATCGAGGAGCGGCCGCATCCGTGGGTGCCGCGCCAGAGCCATGCCGCGCACCGCCCGGTCTCACCGTTCCTGAACCGTTTGCAGTCGGGCAACCCCGGTGCGGCGCGGTATCGGCACCATGATGCGGCGATGCTGGACGCCGCAGCCGACTATGTGGCGCTGCTCGACAAATGCCTGATCGACGCGCGGCTGAGCGAGCATGAGAAGAACGCGTTGGTGGACACGGCACGCGAGTTGGGACTGACACGCGAGCAATGCCTGCGCATCCATGAACAGTATTTCGCCGACGCGGCCGACGAAGCGTGGATCGACGGGCGTCTGACCGACGACGAGGAGCGTGAGCTGCGGCAGGTGGGCGCGCTGCTGTCGATCGAGCCGGACATGATCGACCGTGCGATAGCCGTTCCACCGTTCTCCGACGCCGCCACCGGGCGGCACGCGCGCCGGCACTCCCCTGCTGCGCCGCATCATGACGCCGACGATGTTTCTTCCGTTCAACCGGATTCCGGTGCATCGCCGGACTCCGGCACATCCGCGGATGCACCCGATCAATCCCGCATCCCCAACAAGCATCGCAAGGATCGCAAGGATCGGAACAGCACACATCACGGCCGCCACCGTTCATCGGCGGACGCCTTCAGCGGCGACGCGCAGCACGACGTCGTCTTGGGCAGGCCCGTGGTCCGCTCCACGACGCCGGCGCCGATGTCCGGCCGCGGACATGGCGGCAACGGAGGCGTCCGGTTCCGGCTGCACCGCGGCGACCGTGTGGTGTTGACCGGGGCCATGGAACGCTCCCGCGACGAGTGGATCTACACGCTGGAGGGTCTGGGACTGGTGGTGTGGCCGACCGTGACGATGCAGGTGAGTCTCGTCATCGCGGCGGATGTCGATTCCGAATCGACGAAGGCGCGCAAGGCCCGCGAATACGGCATCCCGATCGTCGATGAGGCGTGGCTCGACCGAGCCATCCGCAACGGTCTGATCGAGGACTAGCCGAAAACGCCGCACGCTTCCCGACCACAACCCATGGCCGTATGTCGAACCGGCCCACCATCGAAGGACTGGCATGACCACACGTAACACCCCAACCTCCCCGCACCCCACGTCCCGGCGCGGCGGCCTGCGCGCATTGCTCGGAGAGATGTCCGCCGAAATCCGCGCGCACCGCAGCACGGCGCTGGTCTACGTCACGCTGCGCGTGCTGGTCATCATCACGATGGTGCTGCAGTTCATCAACGGCAACTACGAGAACGTGTTCCTATGTCTACTGACCTTGGTGATGTTCCTGGTTCCGGCGTTCGTGCAGGTCACGTTCAAGGTGGAGTTGCCGTCCACGTTGGAGATCATCGTGCTGCTGTTCATCTTCAGCGCGGAGATCCTGGGTGAGATCAGCTCGTTCTACGTGCTGTTCCCATTCTGGGACACCACGTTGCACACGCTGAACGGGTTCCTGGCCGCTGCGATCGGCTTCTCCCTGGTGGATCTGCTCAACCGCAGCGACCGGGTGAAGTTCGACCTGTCACCATTGTTCCTGTCGATCACCGCGTTCTGTTTCTCGATGACGATCGGTGTGCTCTGGGAGTTCTTCGAATTCGCGATGGATCAGTTCTTCGCGCTGGACATGCAGAAGGACACGATCGTGCATGCGATCCATTCGGTAACGCTCGACCCGACGAATACGAACACCACGGTCACGATCGACGGCATCACCGATACGATGGTCAACGGCGTCGACCTGGGTGTCGGAGGATACCTCGACATCGGTCTGATCGACACGATGGAGGACCTGATCGTCAACTTCATCGGTGCCGCGGTGTTCTCGGTCATCGGGTTTTTCTATGTGCGTTCGCGCGGAAAGAACACGGTGCTCGGCCGGTTCATTCCACGCCGCAAGCACGGGCGGACGATCGAGGACTGGAACAATCCGGCGAACGAACCGGCCGGGGATGACACGGACGCGGATGAGCTGGCCGAACAGGTTGATGCGGCCGAGCACGCTGTGGAACCGGATACACGCCCATAGGCGTGGTACGGAAGAGTGAAACACCCGCTGCACTGGTTTCCGTACCACGTAAACGTGGCACGGAAGTCATCAGAGGCCGCAACAAGGATTCCGTACCGTACCACACACGGTTGCACACAACAGAAAGCCCGGAAATTCAACGTTCCTATAGCGGCGATTTCGTTGTGGTACGGTACGAAACGATTGATTTGTGGTCCATCGTGTTCCGTACCAGGCAACGGTTTCGAACTCACTTTCATGACGAACCTCGCCTGCTCGGTCCTGCCGCAACCCGCGCGATACGACGACAGCTACAGGGCGGCGCAAAGCCTCGGATCCATGACCGCTGGCCGCCGGGCCTCAGCAGGTTATATAGTGGCCTCAACGCATACAGGAAGGGCGGATTCATGGCCATCGACGCATATGAGATACGACTGGGCAAGGTGTTCTCCACCGACTACCGGTTCATCATCCCCTCATTCCAACGTCCCTATTCCTGGCGCCGAGAGAATATGCTCGAACTCATCGGCGATCTGGAGGACGCGGCACGAACACCGGAGCGCCCCTACTTCCTCGGCTCGCTGATCCTGGTCAAATCCGGTGGCAACGGCAGCCGCGCACAGGAGCGCCAGTACCAGGTCATCGACGGCCAGCAGCGCCTGACCTCACTGTCCATCCTGATCGCCGTGCTGCGCGACCTGGAGACCGATGAGGAGTTGCTGCGTGATTTGGACGCGCTGCTGCTGGAGCAGGGCAACAAACTGCAGGGTATCAAGGCCGAGCCACGACTCACGTTGCGAGAAAAGGACGCGGACTTCTTCCGCGAGTACGTGCAGGAGAACAATCTGGAAGGCCTGTTCGCGCTCAAGGACACCGAGCTGACCTCCAACGCGCAGCGCAACATCTATGAGAACACCCGTGCGGCCTACGATGAGTTCTGCAATCGCAGCACGGACGAACGGCGGGCCTTCGCCCGCTATCTGGTGGACGGCGTGTGCATGATCATCGTCAGTACCGACGATCTGGCCGGAGCGCATCGCATCTTCAACGTCATGAACGTGCGCGGCCTGCCGTTGACCGCGCAGGACATGCTCAAGGCCAAGGCCATCTCATCGTTACCGCCCGCCGATCGCGACGACTACGGTAAACGTTGGGACGACGCCATCGACCTGTTGGGAGAATCGGCGGAACCATTCTTCGATACGCTGATCACAATCATCGATCATGGTGATATAGGACATAGTGATTCGAGCCCATTCGCAACCGGCGCCTTCGACCGGTACTTCAATACACATCCGGCGAACGAGTTCGTCGGTACCGTACTGGAACCCTACGCGCATGCCTGGCTGCACGTCACCCGACAGGCGCAGGATCAGCTTCCCGAGCCCGTCTCGGAAGCCATTCAGACGCTCTGCGACTACGGCGACGCCACCGAATGGTACCCAGCCGCCATGTGGATCCTGGTTCACAAACTCGGCGTACAGGCGGTACACGTACCTGCACCCTCACCCAGCGACGACCAGATCACCGCCGTTTCGGCCATGCTCCGTGCTTTGGAACGCGTCACAGGCGTCGATAATCTCATCAACGCCACCAGCAGCGCACGCAAGGCACGGGTCGCGCGCATCGTGGCCGACCTGGATTCGGGAACGCCCGCGCAACAGTCCGCGGCGCTATCGGTGAACGACAACGAACGCCATCGCGCACTCCTACGGCTGCGCGGCGAACTGTACATGAACCCGAATCTCAAGAAAGTCCTACTGCTGCGTGCCAACGATCAGCTCAACGGGAGCCGTGTAACGCGTCCACGCGCCCTGTACCCCGTCAGGATCTTGCCGGAGCGAATCGGTCCGACCTCGTCGTTTGCGGCATGGCCGGAGTCCATCCGTGACCATTGGGTGGACCGAATCGGCAACCTGGCATTGAGTCAGACCAATGAGACGAAGATGGAACAGCTCGACGGTTTCTCCTCGCGACGAGACCGGATTCTCTCACAGTCCGGAGCGCGCCGATTCCCATTGTCGGAGCAACTGGCAGACATCCAGGAGCTGACGCCGGAGACGCTCAACGACCGACAAAATACCACGGTACGACTCATCGCGCAGTATTGGGATATCCAGTTCGACGCGGACCATACCGATCTGACCGCGGTCAGCGAGGAACGCCTGGCCCGCGGCAACGGCTCCCCATCCCGAGGTTCCAAACGCATCACCATAGCCCAGGTGGTGGAGGCTGGATTCCTGTTACCGGACGAACGCCTGGTGTGGAAACGTCCACGTCTGGGCGAGGAATGGTACGCCACCGTCACCGGCAACGGCACGCTCCGACTCGACAACGGCCAGGAATACGCCTCGCCGTCGGCCGCGGTCAAAGGGGTCACGGGCAAAAACGGCAGCAACGGTCTGGCCGTATGGCGGCGTGTCAGCGACGGAAGCAAGCTCGCGGACATCTGGAAGGCGTTCCGCATGAGCCATCAGGCCTGACGATTTCGCAGCACAGCGCATGCAGGGAGGATGACGTCATGGGATTGGATATTGTTCGCGGAGACATCACCACTATGGCGGTGGACGCCATCGTGAACGCCGCGAATCCGCAACTGCAGATGGGCGGCGGCGTGTGCGGGGCCATCTTCCGCGCCGCAGGAGCCCGTCGACTGCGGGAGGCATGCGACAGGCTCGCACCCATCACAACCGGCGAAGCCGTCATCACCGATGGATTCAGTCTGCCCGCACGATACATCATCCACACGCCCGGTCCCGTGTGGCGCGACGGCACGCGCGGCGAGGAAGACCTGCTTCGGGCCTGCTATCGCAACAGTCTGGCACTGGCCGCCGAACACGGCTGTGCCAGCGTCGCCTTTCCGTTGATCTCCGGCGGCATCTACGGGTATCCGGTCGCGGACGCGATCCGCATCGCCCTCGAGGAGATGCGCGCATTCCTTATGGACCCCGCGCACGCCGACATGACCGTCATCCTGGCGCTGTTCGACGAGACCACCTACGGCCTCGCACGGCATATCGACGAGCGGTACCCCGGGAGGGCGTCATGATCAACAACAGATGACAAACGCCAACGGTCCGGGGTCATCGGCGTCGCGCCAAGTCCGCGAGCTTCTCCCCATTCGCCTCGGGGTCCCCGGCAGCTCCGACCAGCGTATCAAAATTCGCCAACTCGACCTCCGCTCCCGCAACGCCGTCCACATCCTGAGTCCGCCCGGTCAGATGAAAGCCCATATGCTCGTAGAATGCGCAGGCGCGTGACCTTCAGCGCGAATGCCGGAGTGATGGCGTCGACCAGCTCCTGCGGCAGCATTCCGAATATGTCTCCCGCCACGCCCGGGCATGGACATCGGCCTTTTGCTCAAGGAGGTCGGCTGTGAGACGCATGATGCGGATTCCCTTCATGGGAGCGATTCTACCCGTTGTCCCGTCCGGAATCGTCCGGCATACCGCAGCGGCCGATTCACGGTTTTGACGGACTCGAAACCGTGAATCGAAATCACGCAGAACCACAAACATCCACACAACCCAATCGGCGTGATTCCGCCATCATGCAGTCCGAACCGAACATGATGGCAATTCACAGTTTTGTGAAGACCAAAACCGTGAATTACCTCGCCGTATGAATAATCACGTTGGCCCCAAACCCACTCACGCTATCGCCTGACAGTAGTATCGCATTGCGATAGTATATGATGGCATGCGAACACGAGACCAAGCACTCCATGAGTATCTCTACGGAGGCCCTTATCCGAGAGGCTTTCCGACCGGACTGGAAAAACAGGTGAAACGCAAACTGCAAATGTTGAAAGCCGCGCACGCGCTCCACGATCTGAAAGTACCGCCGGGAAACAGATTGGAACCGCTGCAAGGCAACCTGCTCGGACATTGGAGCATCCGCATCAACCAGCAATACCGACTCATCTTCCAATGGGACGACGACGCCAAGGAGGCATACGATGTCTATTTCGACGACTACTACCACTGATCAATTCCTCAGCACTCCAGGCGAGATTCTGAAAGAGGAATTCCTCGAACCTTTGGGAATCAGCAACTACCGCCTCGCCAAAACCATCGGCGTGGGGGAAACCGCAATCGGAGAAATCGTTCGAGGCAAGCAAACCATCAGCACGGCCATGGCATACCGTCTGGCGGCAGCGCTTGGCACCACTCCGGAATTCTGGATGAACCTGCAGCGAGACTACGACTTGCTCAGCTTCGACACCAGTACCCTCGGCGATATCAAACCTCTGATTCACGCATAAGTTTGAGAGACAACGTCATGCCGCGAGTATTGACCATCGCCCTGCTGCAGATCAGCCCGACCGGCACGCTGGCCGGCAACCTGGCCAAAGGCATCCTGGCCTGCCGCCGTGCCGCGGAACTCGGCGCGGACATCGCACTGTTCCCGGAGATGTGGAGCAACGGATACGCGCTGCACGGCCGGCCCGTCGAGGACTGGACGGCCGAGGCGGTTGACGTGGACGGCGACTTCGTCAGCGCGTTCGGCGAGCTGGCCCGCGAGCTGAACATGGCGATCGGCGTGACGCTCCTGGAACGGCACGAGGGCGGCCCGCGCAACACCTTGGTGCTCTTCGACCGGTTCGGCGAGCGCCAGCTCACTTACGCCAAGGTGCACACCTGCGATTTCGACGTGGAATGCCACCTGACCCCGGGGCGCGAGTTCCCGGTATGCGTGCTCGACACCGCCGTCGGCCCCGTGCGCGTCGGCGCGATGATCTGTTTCGACCGCGAGTTCCCGGAGAGCGCCCGAATCCTCATGCTCAACGGCGCGGAACTCATCCTGGTGCCCAACGCCTGCCCGATGGAGATCAACCGACTTGCGCAGTTGCGGGCGCGCGCCTACGAGAACATGACCGCGATCGCGACCTGCAACTATCCGGATTCCATGCCGGGCTGCAACGGCAACTCCACCGTGTTCGACGGCGTGGCGTACCTGCCCGACGGCCCCGGCGAGGACGGATCCCGGGATATGTGCTTGCTGCAGACCGACGGCGCCGAAGGCGTGTTCGTCGCCGAGCTCGATCTGGACCAGCTGCGGGACTATCGGGGGCATGAGGTGCAGGGCAACGCCTATCGGCACCCGGAACTCTACGGGATGCTGTGCAGCGGGGCGGTCGAGCCGCCGTTCGTCAGGCCGGACCGGCGCGTCGTCCCCATGCCGGAACGCGGTTAGGAGACTAGCAGGCGCATCACCTGTTCGGCGGTGCGTTCCAGATTCCGCGAGGCACCAGCAAGCGCCTCCTGCAGGGATACGGCTCCGGGTTGGATGCCGAATATGGCGGCGAACCCCAAGGCGTTCAGTTGTTCAGCGTCCTCCCCGATGCTGCCGGCGAGTGCGATGACGTGGCATGCCGGAACCACTTCACGCACCGCGCGCGCCACGCCCATCGGCGTCTTGCCGTATTGCGTCTGCCCGTCGATGCGTCCTTCGCCGGTGAAGCAGTAGTCGGCGCAGACCGCCCGCTCCTTGAGTCCGACGGTTTCGATGACGAGGTCGATGCCGGAACGCATGGTGGCGTCCGTGAACGCGAGGAACCCCGCGCCGAGTCCGCCCGCCGCGCCCGATCCGGGGATTGCGTCCACGCTGCGACCGGTACCGCGACGAACGACAGCCGCATAGTGGCTCAAGGCCTGGTCGAGTTGTTCGACCATGGCCGGTGTTGCGCCTTTCTGCGGTCCGAAGACCGCGGATGCGCCGTCGGGGCCGGTCAGCGGGTTGGTGACGTCGCTGGCCAATATAATCGGCGTGCGCGTGACGCGCGGGTCGAGACCGGTGCAATCGATGCGGTCGAGGTCGGCGAGCGCCGCTCCCCCGCTCGGCAGGTTGCGACCGTCGCCGTCGAGCAGCCGGACGCCGAGAGCCTGGGCCATGCCTGCGCCGCCGTCATTGGTGGCGCTGCCGCCGAGTCCGACGATGATGCGTTCCGCGCCATGGTCGAGCGCGTCGAGGATCAGTTCGCCGACGCCGCGCGTGGTGGCGTGCAATGGGTCGGGCGTGGTACCGACGAGGTGCAGTCCCGCGGCTTCGGCCGTTTCGATGACGGCCGTCGTGCCATCGCCGAGGATGCCGTATGTGGCGGCGACCGGTTCACCCAATGGTCCGGTGACGCGGGTCGAGATCAGGCGGCCGCCGGTGGCGTCGACCAGGGCGTGGACCGTGCCTTCGCCGCCGTCCGCCATGGGGATGGGGATGATGTCAGCATCGGGGGTCACATGCCGCACGCCGCGTTCGATGGCGCCCGCGGCCTGTCGCGCGGTCAGACTGCCCTTGAACGAGTCAGGCGCGATGACGATCTTCATGGATTCCATGCTCCCCCTGCGGTGCGACAGCTGCGGCATTGCGGTTTGACGGTTTCGGGAATGAAGGCAGTTATCCGCTGATACCATCGAAGAGCATGAATCTGAAACGGATGGGAGTTGATGATGATCGTTCGCACCGCGCTGGTGGATGAACTGCCGCAGATCGAGGCGATGTACGCCGCTATCGTGGATGCGATGCAAGACACGCCGTTGGACGTGTGGTGGCAGATGGGCTCGCATCCCTCGCATGAGATGCTGCTGGATGCCGCATCCGATGGAAACCTGCTGGTGGCGGTTGACGAAGAAAGCGACAAACACAACGTGGCTGACGTTGGAGACGGTGCCACGGAAACAGCCAATCCAGTGCTGGGCGCCTGCATTCTCAACGGAGTTCAAGGCGTGGATTATGGAATCATCGATTGGGATGTGCAGTGCGATGATGCGGAGGTCAACGTGCTGCATCTGCTGGGGGTTTCACCCGCCGCGCGCGGCCGCGGCGTGGGACGTGCAATCATCGACAAGGCCGCCGCGATGGCGATGGAACGCGGTATGAAGTCACTGAGGCTCGACACATTCGATAACAATGCGCCGGCCATCGCGCTGTACCGCTCCTGCGGGTTCACCGACCATGGCGTGCATGAGATCCACGTAGGGCGTGGGCTCATTCATGCTTCGCATCTGATGGAGATGGATCTGCGATAGATTCACACACGTCGTGCAGCATTCCGCGCGATATGGCGTGCCAGCACCATTGCTTAGACCAAGGCTGTGCATCCGAATTGTATGCCAACTTCGATATAGCAGTCATGCTATATTCGATACATGGCGATGATTGACGATTTGAAACAGGAGCGCATTCGCCGCGGGCTGAGTCAGGCGGCGGTCGCGCATGCGATGGGCACCACGCAATCGGCCCTGTCACGCGCAGAACATGGCGGAAACCCAACGCAGGATTTCCTGCAGCGGTATCAGGAAGCTCTGGATACCCATCCCAGCTCCAGCACACTGGACATCGAGACCATCCGGCTACTGGTCAAAGCCATCGCTCAGCGCAACGGCATCGCCGAATTGTACGCGTATGGATCGGTTGCACAAGGCTGCTCCCGGCCAGATTCCGACATCGACCTGTTATACCGCAGGAACACCGACGCTGAATATGGTCTATTCGAAACCGCGCGTCTCAGGGACGAATTGGAATCGGCTCTTGGCAGGACCGTGTCGCTGCTCTCCTTCGACGCTCTGGAGCACAAAGCCGCTCATAGCCGCGCCAGTAAACGATTCCTGGAGCATATCCGCCCCGATCTGGTGCGTGTAGCATGACCGCACAGCCCCACGCCGATCAACGATTCCGCGACGAAACCACGTTGCTGCGCTTAATGGAACATCTTGGTTTTGCGGTTCAGGATGTGGCCAAGGCATCATCTGCAGTCGATCTGGAAGACAACAGGCCGTTGCTGAACTCAGTGGCCATGGAGCTTATCCAAGCCCAGGAAGCAGCGAACCGACTTTCCGATGCGTTCATCTCCGAAATACCTGACCTACCCTGGCCACAACTGCGCGGATTACGCAACATCATCGTCCATGAATATGACGCCATCGACGCCGACGAGCTCTATCGCACCGTCACCGTCGATGTCCCACATCTCATCGAATTGCTGCAACCGATTGTTAACGCTATCGAATAATCCACGAGTCTCTACGCCACTACTCGCCTCTAAGGCTGAGCGCAAACGGTAAGGAACATCCGCAGATGGAAAAACAGCAATCCGCGCACAGTTCAGCCAGCCACACTATTAAACAGTCATCTTCTACCCACGGCGCAAGGAGCATGCTTCCAATCAAACGCCTTATTTTCATTCCTTCATTCTTTCAAGTAAATCCTTCGATTCCTCGGTCAACGACCCATCTTCGGCAAGCATCGGGGTGTCCACCACAGTCTTGATGGAAATCGCAGTGGACACGACCGTACCGATGACGCCTTTGCTTTCGTCCGAATACACGGAATAGTCCTCGCCTTCGGTCGCGATGATGTCCTCCATCCGGCGGATCAGCGGCAGGAAATATGCATCGAGCCTGGTAAGCAAAGCATATAGCATATACGTACGTCGGCGAATGGCGATACATTGTTCGGCACCGGCCTCCATCTCCTTGCAATATTGGTCGGTCTGTGCGGCATATGCTTTGGCGTTCTCCAGATTCTTACCCGCTTTGGCTCCTACGATCATGCCCATGACAAGCAGCGCAGGCCCCGTCACCAACCCACCGAGTACCGCCATGCCGCCCGCGATTCCCATGCCGCCGGCGGCAAGCGATCCACCTCCGAAGAACGCCAGAGTGGCGTTCGAGGCGGCGACGCCGCTGAGAGTGCTGATGGCCGTGCCTGTTGATGCGGTCGCGAGCGCGGAAGCGGCGCTATATGCGCCGAATGCGGTCAATGCACCGCCCGCGACGCCGGTCACGCCTCCCTGCAACATCGATGAAGCGAATCCGTTCATCTTCTTCAATTCGTCGAAATCAGCCTGTTCCGCATGAAACCGCTTGGCCTCGAACAAACCTTCGGTCTCGGAGAATTCGACGTTCTTCAATCGCGTGAACGCACCGAGAAAACGGCCGATATTCCCTTCAAGGATGACGAGTTTTTCTCTACCGAGCTCCTCCATGGCATTGTTGCATTGTTTACGAAGCTCCTCCAGTCTTGACGCCGCCAGTTCGGAACGAGTTTTTGAATCGTCGTTGAGCTTTTTCGCCTTGCCATGGTCGCTCACCCCCTTAACGAACATCCCCGTGCCCGACATGGCGGATACGACTGCAGCTCCGATGAACAGCGGTACGAACACTGGCATGATAGTTTCCTCTCCCCTGACGGTTCTTTTTGTATGCTGTACGTTCTCTCCGAGACCTGTGCGTCACTTCTTGCCGAATAACCCGCCGAAGACGTTCTTGGCGGCGCCCAGCGCGTTCTTGGCCTGTTTCTGTACCTCATCGCCAATGGGATTAAGCGCTCCCTCGATGGCATGGCCCGCCGAATTCAGAGCGGAACCGGCCTGTTCAAGCACCGGCTTCGCCGCGCTGCCCGCGGTATCCGCAACGTTCGCGGCCTGTTCCTGAACCCAATTGGCCGCGGGCGCGATTCCCTCCTCGATCTTTTCCTTCGCATGGTCGATAATATCCTTCTCCGGCATTTTAGCCTTGCCCGGCTTCGGTGCCAGTTCGTCACCGATAAGCTGTTCAGCCGCGCGTTGGATCGCCGCACACCGCTTATTCATTTCGTCGATGATGGGCTTGATCTCCGCATATGTGCCGTTGGAGGATTCCAAGTATCTTTTCTCATTAAGCACCGCGGAAGCGCTACGCATCAACTGTTCCATCTCTTGGAATACGTCCCTGTCGACCCCGCAATGCCGGGCGACGTGACGAATCATCTTCAACTCGTCTTCCGAAGCGCCGCCGTCCGCAAACGAGATGGAAAGCATATTCCACACCAGCAGTCGAGAACTCACCGCATCCTGAGCGTCCGTATCAACGGCGTGCAACGCATCGTCGACCGCTTCCACGAGCATTTCGAATCGATCCGTGGACAACGACGCCTGATTGACCGTGTTCCGGCACCCGTCCACCAGTTCTTCCCGGTAATTCCCGAACATCTGAGGATCGATGTCATTACCGATCGCGTCGAACATGTCGCGTTCCTCGTCGGTGACATGCTCGTCGACGGCAATCAGATAGTAATACGATGACAGCGCGTCTTTCGTCGAAACAAACATCGTCGCTCTCCTCCTATAGTTTCAGGCTCTCATCGGATGCCATCAGATCATTGAATTCGCTCATACTGCGGAATTGCGGTTTGCGTCCCAACACTTCGCAGATCTCGGCATTGCCTGCGATATAGCCGTCAGGATCCTGATTGATAATCGCTTGGTCCATCGCCGCGAATCCGGCTTCGAATGATGTATAGCAGCGCTCGAAATACTGCTTGGCGAGCGTGTCCATTTCCACGCGATACCGACGAATTGCCTCAATCGCTTCCGCGCATTCCTTTTCCATGCGGATGCGATCCTCACGGGCGAGCTCATATTCCTCAAGCGCCATGGACAATTCTCGATACACGGCGAGAGCGGCCGAATATCCCACCGTGCTGCCGGCGACGGAAAGCGCCATCGTCGCCATCGTCCCCATACCCGCACCGGAGGCGGCCGCCGCTGCCGCTGCGGCACCCATCAGGCTGCCAATCTGACCGACGCCTTTCTCCCCCAGTTCCTCCACGCACTGGGCCGGCGTGATCTTACCTTGGCATAGACGCACAACGCTTTTCCCTACTTCGACACCCGCCGAAGCCATGCCGGAGACGACGTTGGTTTGAGAGACATACCGCACATACTCACTCGCCGAATTCTGCATGGCACCTTTGACCGCAGAACCGGCAAACGCCGTCACATATCCCATCGCAGCAGCGATGCCTACGGTTTTCCCGACGTTTTCCGCAGCTTCCTGCAAATCCTCTTCGCCCTTAACATAGGCGACGAATTCTCGCACCAGGGACATGGCACCGGTCACAGCGGCCACGTTCAATGCCTGTTGGACGCCGGCCTTGTGAGCGACACCGATCACATCCTTGACAGTGGCCCACTTGGGATGCTGGACGACCTCCATAGCCTCACGGCGGGTCAGACCGCTTTTGCGAAGCTTGCTTTTGATGGTCCGCAGCTTGTCGATTTTGCCCTGAATCTCGGCCTTCTTATTCGGCGAGGCATTCTCCAACAGATCGTTCAGTTCATCCAACCGTTGATCGATAAGACCTGGAGTGCCGTTACCCCCTATGAGTACAGCGTAATCGTCATCGGCGATGTCTACAACAACGTCTCCTTCAAAATAACGCTGATACTCTTCGCTTTGCAATTTTCGTAGCAAATCCTTGTGAGATGAACCCACGAATTTCATCTGCTCGGCACCACCAGAAACCGTCTCGCCTTTGGCATCAACCTTGTTGATATCCACAAGCCGATCATTGGCCACGCCCGTTCGATCATCTTCGCGTATGTATCGTTCGTTGTCCCCATTGATAATAGCGCCGGCGTTTCGCCGTGCCACAGATTTGATTTCGGCCGCAAAGCCGGCTTGCTGTTTAAGCTGAATATTCCGATACCGTCCAGCGGCTTCCTTCTGCTCAACGATGGTTCTCAATGCACCGTGAGTATTCGACACTTCATGGTTCCGACCCGCGTATGCAGCATAATGTTCGCGGGCGGCACTGCCAAAATGCCGAACAATTTTATCGGTTTCCCCGTGCAATGCAGCATTGGCCATTTCGCCATCCAAGTTCCGTTTCTTCACCGGCGATTGAGTCTCATCTTCCGACATATTCAGCCCTTCATCTGAACTTCCGTTGTGCCCTAATTCAAAGAATAGCCCATGTCTCTTTGCAAGAATGTACTCCTAGCTACGACGTCGCCATACCCGTCAAATGACGGAACAGTTCGGGGTCCAGGGGCCTGGCCAGACGCAGGTTGGCGACGGCGAGGTTCACCGTTGCGCCCCCATCTCCTTCGGTCTTCCGCGTAATGGTATGCAAGTCGTTGACTGCGGCGATGTGTCCGACGTAGTAGTACTTCGCCTCGTCGGATTCCTCCTTGCGCATCACGAACAACGGAATGAAGTGGTCCTCCTGCCAGGCTTCCGTGCCATAGCCGTATTTCATCCACTGGAACTCCGGCGAATCCTCGGTGCGGTTGTTCTTGCTGAAATACCGCATCTCCTGCAATCCGAGGAACCGGTCGTCATACTGACTGTTCGCGTATTTAACGAAGATGGGCATGGTGCCGGATGCCTTATGGCAGAAGTATCCACCGACGTTCTGCCCGTTCATCTCGTCGGACCAGCCAAGCAGCCGCATGACATCCGCCAGCTTGTACTTCTGCTCATACAGGAATCCGCGATCGAAAACCCGACGTCCCACCCGAGCGCGCTCGAACATCTCACGGCACACCATCAGCCCGCACCGGATTGTGTCGGCAAAGAAGATGCGGAATGTACGGTTGTCTGACAACATTGCGCAGAACGCTTCGGATAACTGCACCCGACGCCCCTCATCGTCGAGTTCGATCAACGGCGTTCCTCCGAACCGCGATCGGTTCGTGGCCGTGAAATACGAATAATCCAGCACCCGCAGCGCCGAGCGCATCTGCTCTGTCGTCAGGTACGCTTCGGGGAATCGCCGCGCAATCGTTTCGGCAAGTTCCACTTCGGAGCGTGCCTCTATAGGACGCCAAGAATCACCGTTCTTCTCCACATCGCCAATGCGTTCCTCGCCGAATCGGCAGAGTTCGTCGAGAATGACCAACTCATGCGGTCGAAGCCCCGGCAACAGCAATTCCGTCGCCATCTTCAGTATCGCCGATTCCGTCTCATTCACCGGTTCCAGCTGGTCAAGGAACGCCATACCATCGCCACGATTCCGCCCGCCACTCAGACTGCGTTCACGGGACCTGACGAATGACAGATAGTCGCCACCTTTCGAACCGATCTTCTTCGATGCCATCGTCATCGGCAACGACGGATCGTACGCGTATACGTCTGTCAGCATCGGGATGCGCGCCAACTCGTAACGCAACTGCCGGTAGTGGTCGCCAAGCTTCTTCATCTCGGACCAGTCGGTCCGATCAAGGGCTTGCAGCACGCGTTCCCGCGCAATCCTGTCGAAACTGATCGAGCTCAACCCAATCGACCGCCGTTGCAGGTTGCGTCGCGCCACATCGCGATCGCCGGTGTTGCCATACAGCGCCACCGGAATCAGATAATTGTTGGCGTAATTGCCGATGAAGTCGATGACGGTAACGCTTTCCTTACCCGCGCACTTGCGCAGGCCGCGCCCCAACTGCTGTGTGAACACAATGCTGGACTGGGTGCTGCGCAGCATGACAATCTGGTTCAGAGACGGGATGTCAATACCTTCATTGAACAGATCGACGGTGAAGATGTAGTCGAGTTCGCCTTCTTCCAGCCGCAGCACCGCCTGCTCACGTTCCGCTGCGGATACCTTGCCGGACAGAGCGATGGTGCGGTACGGTCGTTCCGTCTGCTGGTTGATCTGCGTATTGAACAGTGCGGACAACCGTTCCGCCTCGTCCACGCGACTGCAGAACACCAACCCGGTGACCTGCTGATGGTACGGCGTGTAGGTCTGGATTTTGTCGATGATATACCGCACACGCTCCGGCGTGGCTAGCTGGCCAATCTCGTAGTGCAGCTGCCCGGCATTCCCGTCGTCCGCCGTGAGCCGTGTGCCGTCCTCCCCGAGGTATTCGGCCACACCGTAATAGTGGAACGGGCAGAGCATGTCCTCGTCGAGCGCACGCTGCAACCGGATCTCATAGGCGATGTTATGGCCGAAACAGGAGTAGATGTTATAGCCATCGGTACGTTCCGGCGTGGCGGTCATGCCGAGCAGGAACCCCGGATTGGCGAAATGGTTGAGGATCCGCTGGTAGCGTTCGGCGCCAACGTGATGCGCTTCATCGACGAGAATGTAGTCGAATTCGTCGGCGGCGAACCGTTCCAGTATTTCCGGCTTGCTCAAGGTCTGCGCCATGGCGAACATATACCGACAGTCGGTGTTCTTGCTGCTGCCGGACAGCAAACCGAGATCGCCATCCGAACAGCCGAGCACTTTCTTGTAGGAGGCCATCGCGTTCTTGAGAATCTGTTCGCGTTCGGCTACATACAGCATGCGTCGTGGATTGCACTGCCGCACGTCGAACGCGGAGAGATAGGTTTTGCCGGTGCCGGTGGCGGAAATGACGATGGCACTGTGTTCGCCGTCCGCACGCAGCTGTTCCAGGCTGGCCAACGCTTCGCGCTGCATGGCGTTGGGTTCGATCTGCTGGCGTTCGCGCTCTTTGAGGATTGCGGAACGCGATGGTGTCTGATGACGCAGCTCCTGTTCGTAGCGTTGGAAATCCTCTTCGTATTGGGTAATCCACGCCTCGGTGAGCGGTTCGGAATCGGCAAGCTGGGATTCCATCTCCGATTGGATTTGGTCGACGAGTTCGCCGCCTTCCAGGGACGAGACTTTGAGATTCCACTCGCGCTGGGTGTTCAGGGCCGTCTGGGTCAAGTTGGAACTGCCGACATACAGATTGTAGTAGGGGCTGCCATCCTCCAGATGGCGGGCGAACACATACCCCTTGGGATGGAACGGCTGGCCTTGCACATCCGAGTGCGCCGATCGGTCCGTTCCGCCGTTCCAGATACGCACGTCGACGCCGGTGACATGTTTAAGCCGCAGCAGGTCCCAGAATGCGGCCGGGGTGTTGAAATGGTTCTTGGTGGAGGTGATGAGGCGACTGCGTTGCGCGCCGCCGTTGCGTTCGGCACTGGATTTGAAGTCTTCGAATAGGGATTTGACCGCTTCGGCGGAGACGAAGGCGACGGACATATCGAATGAGTCGGCGTTCTCGAGTTCCTCGCCGATGACGTCTCCCATGGTGTTGCCGGGATGGTTGGCGATGAGACGGGGCGCGTAGATGCCGGGAGCGTCGGGTCTGCGTTTGATCAGCCCGGACATGACGTCCTCGAGAACGGATGAGGTGGCGCCGGGTACGTGTTCGATCAGCTCGGACGTGACATTGTCAAGAGGGGATTCGGATGCATCGGTCATCGTGCTGTCTGCTTCCGCTCAAGGTTCATGGCGGAAATGAGCTGCACAGCTTCAACGTCTGCAGGAGCCCAATCGAGCGATGGCATATTCTCAGGCCGTTCCCACCGGATTTCCTGATGTTCGGTCAGATGTGGTGTGCCCGATTCGAGATGGCAGATGAACGTAGTGAGTTGCACTGTGCCGAAATCGTAACGCTGGATGGATGTGCATACCTCATCGGCGATGGTGACTTCGCACAGCAGTTCTTCTTCGATTTCACGACGCAACGCCTCACGACGGCTCTCCCCCGGCTTGACCTTACCGCCGGGGAATTCCCAGTAGCCCGCAAGGGATTTCCCATTGCCACGGCGAGCGCACAATACCTTGCCGTCGCGTACAATGGCGGCGCCAACCACGTCGATCAGCTTGCCTATGTCCGTGCCGACTGTTTCGTTCTCTTCCACCACAAATCCGCCCCTTCGCTCAAACGACTACTCGGAACAGATCCAGGATACAGCGAAATCTCACTTTTTCGACACGTCTGACTCGCAAGAAATATGATCCACATCAGGTATTCTGCAAATACCACTCGTTTAGAAAAAGGAACAAGCATGGCGCGTAAAAACAAAGATGTCGACCGCGATCCGGAACTCATCGCCGATATGACGCTGCTGATGCTATATCTGCTGTCCGGCAAGGTCGGACGCGGCCGCTCCGCACGTTGGGTCGCCCCGACTCACCTGGACGCAAATGCTCTGGACCAGCTCGTACGAGACAAACTCATCGAAGACAATGGCGACGGCTCCGTCACGTTCACCGAACAAGGACTGGACGGCGCGCAGTACGTCCACGACGTGTTCCTCGAGACCGCGGACGTGGTGGATCTGCTCGAAGAACGGTTGTTGCTGCTGCTGGCATTGCAGCATACCGACCCCAAGGAACTTCTGAACGAATTGAGGGGAAAGAAGGGGCAGCCGGCAATCGCCGCCAAAGGCGATACCGCCGCCACGTCCCACGCGAAAAACGCATCCTCCAAAAGCAGCAAGGGCGCCGCGACCAGTGCAACAAATCCGACGGACGGCTACGACCCGGCGCAGGATCAACGCGCGTTCAGAATCCAGCTCACGCTACGTGGATACGGGAATCCGCTGTGCTGGCGACTGATAGAGGTGCCCGCCTCGTACACGTTCCTGGATCTGCACGTCATCATTCAGGAATGCATGCGATGGATGGACTATCATCTGTTCGATTTCCGCTTCACCAGCAACGGACAGAAGCGTCAGTTGGACGAGCACGGCGACATGTATGACGATTTCTCCGACTGGATGACACCGGAGGAACGAAAGCGACAGCCCGTCAAATCGTTCTCGCGCGACGTTCATCTGGGCGAGATATTCCCACGAACCCGGACCGCGGTGTACTCATATGATTACGGGGACGGTTGGGAGATCGACGTCAAGGTGGTCAAAACGATCAAGCATCGTAACCACGATGAACCCCTGGTACTGGACGGCAACGGCGCCGCACCGCCGGAGGATGTGGGCGGCCCGGCCGGGTATGCCGACTTCCTGCGCACCATCAACGGAGAGAACGGTCCCGAGCGGCAATATCTGCTGGAATGGTCCGAAGACCAGGGATATCTGGATCATTTCGATCTGAAGGACACCCAGGAGCGTGTGGCCGATTGGCGGTTCCATCTGGAGGAGTTGACGAAGAATCTGGACCGAACTCGCAACCAAGTTGGATAAGAAAGAACGCGCTCGCTTCAGTCCAACGCTAGAAACTCGGTTAACAACCAATGGCCGGATGGTCGCCACCATTGAGGAGTGCAGAATGGACAATCTCGAACAAACCAAACGACTACGCGGCCTCTACGCGCGCATCACAGGAGATTTGCCGCGGAATGAGTATCGTTGAATCATGATTCGTCGACCGATTCCTCGCTTTCGATAACCACAAATTCCTCTCCCAAGAGAAGCGCCACACGTTCTTTCTTTTCAAGAATGAAACGCTTCTGGTAGAAGATATTGGCATAGTCGATGCATTGAACAACCTGCCAAGTATCCACGCTTGCGCCGAGGATTGCGCCAGCGATAGGTATTCCCTTCTGCACAACTCTTAATGGCAGCTTGCGACCGATGAGATACATCACTTTGCTGAAGATGTTCTTCTCAAGACCTTGCCTGCCCGCCTTTTCAAGCGCATTCGCAGCAGCTTTATTAGCCAAGGCACGCATCTGCGCAATCAGCAAAGCAGCGCCACCTTGTTGGGCCATAGCTCCCCATCCTTTTGCGGCAGCAACTTTCACTACCCCAACCTCCGCCATCATCATGATTTTTCCGACGGATGCTCCTATGCCACCAATATTATTCCGCCTAGTAGGCGCTAAAGATTGTGCGAATACCACACCAGCAATCTCCAGTTCAGCCGGATCATCTTGCACGTCATACCCGTAAAGCATCGCAACATTCTGCACAGCGCGGAAGCACTGGAACGTGTTTAAGACCAGACTGAAAGGTAATCCAGCAAAGCCTACGAGGCCAAATGCACCACCTTCGGCGACCGCAAAACCCATATTCATGTTTTTCGCAGTATCAACGAGTTTATTCAACGTGTAACTTCTAGCCAAACAGAGTTCGCTGATAGACAGGTACTCACGTTCGGAATCCAGCTTATTAACTTGCTTCAAAACATCCGATCGACTCAACGTGTACTTAGCCGTTTGTTTCTCCACTTCGGCAAAACTTTCGCCAATGACACGCATCATCTCTTCATATATTTGGTTCTGCGTTATAGCCTGTCCGGCAGACTGCCCGAATTGCTTTATTGGATCTGGGATCAGATTCATCACCTGAGATCCCGCTTTCTGTACCAATCCCGGCTCGGTCATTCTCTCATATCGTTCCGTCAATGACTTCAACGAGCGACGCTCTTTTGCGTCAACGATCGGATCCGGAACCACATACTGCTCGTCACTCATCAGACTTTCTCCCTTGAAGGTCACAGGATACAATGCATCTATTTTATTATGGTAACATAATTAAGAGGCTTAATTCTCGTACAATATCATTCACAATTCTCATTTCTAATCGCGCATAAAACACATTCCACTTGCCTATCAAAACAACCTAACATCTCATTATATTCCTTGCCAATAAAGCGATAGTCACCAACTGCGAATCTTCCAGACATTTTCTGAAAATAATCCATAACTATTTTCCCCAGTTTGTCAAACTCACACACAATCGCATCATTACCCAGCATTTTTAATTTTAAAAGTGTCTCATACAAGTTGGAGTTAATTGCTGAGTAAGCATTCTCAAAACCTTGCAGAGTCTCCTTATCACACTCCTCGTCGCTTCCATCATTCCCAGCAGCTCCTACACGTATTTTTTCCAGAGATTCGCGAATTATACGAACAATGCGTATCGCATTGTTATATTCTTGCCGCTTTGACTCCCACAACCGTTCTTTTCGTTCACGTTTAGAAGACCAAAGTGTTGTAAAACAACCGCCCAATATTGACAATATCGATCCAAGAATTATTGGAAAACAATCTTCTAAAAAAGCACACATGATATCCTAAACCATCCTTCTTCATCATACAAACTCAATTGGCATATAAACTCTTTTTCTGGGGAGTTGCAGAAAAGTCATATTAAATCCAAAAACAATGAAAGCTTTACATCTCCCTCACATACGTAACCTCAAACGCTTTTACACGGCGGAGGCGCTGCTGGCGGGTTAGCGGGTTAAGCCAGTTGCTGTCGAAGGGCTGGTAGATGTCCAAGCCACGGCCAAGGATCACCCGCCATCCCGTGTCGGTGACGATTGAGCGGTCGTGTCCGGATTCGTCGAACTCATAGGTGAACACAATGCCGAGCTGTCCGAAGACGGTCTGCAACGTATCGAGTTCATCAATCTGTTCATCGATATATTGTGCTTCCGTGTATCCGGTAATCAGATGTACGTGCACCTCATCGGAGCGATCGGTGTAGTTGAACACAGTTTCTAGGAATTCCGCAAAGTTGCGCACCTGATATGACTTGCGGATATATGGATCCTTGATACTGATCTCTTTTGCACCGGCAATATACGGGCCAAAGAGTTTGGCGTAGGTAACGCCGCGTTGGTCTTCCCAGAACTCAATATGGCCTTCCTTGGCTTGCGCCGCCCATCGTTCGATTGGCGTGAGCTTCCGTTCTTCCGGTTCTGCCGTTGATGATTGAGATACTTCTCCATCGGCTACCGGTACAGGTTCAGAAACTTCCGCCGCTGGAACTCGAGTCTGTGCAGTATCATCCGATTGCTCTACGCTGCCGGTTTGCGCTACCGCGTCAATTCCCCGACTCTCAGCACTTGCACTTGTATCAGAGTCTGTAAGTAACGGCGCGAATAACGTTGCATCTTCCGCAGCAATGGACGCCGCAGCATCAGGCCGATCCCGCCAATACAAATCCGGATAGTCGGTCTCCTCCAACGTCCGCACCGCAATCGGATCAGCAGACCCTGCTCGCGTATAGCTGAAGTCGACCTCGGCCATGGTGGAATCGATGCGGCACAGCTGGTCCTTTACGCGTTTGCGCCCTTCAATGGCGCAGCGCAGCAACGGCTCCATCTGTTCCGGAGTCGCGTTCCCGGAAGGATAGATGAGCTTCATCAATCCGGAGAAGGTCTTCCGTATGGCATCCTTATCACGCGTGGACAGGGTGGACGACAACGTAAAGTACCGCTCAAAAGCCGCCCCATAATCCACGTCGCGCTGATTGTGCAGAATCTCTGCCAGATAATCGACCACAAACCCGTAGCCGTGCGTGAACATCTCGGACCGGATTTGTTCGAACTCCCACCCCGGCAGATAGTAGTGGATACGATCCAGGAACGCCGGATCATGGTACTGCGCCGGCAGTTCCTCAAACAGATCCGAATTCTTGAGCATGTACGGCACGTTGTGCGACGTGTTGCCCACGAACACCATGCTCGCCTCGGCCTGCATGACGCTCACACCGCGGGAGAACGACTTGTTGGCCATGTAGTTCTTCATGATGTCGACCAGGTCTTTGCCGGCCTTCTTCGCACGTCCCGCGAACTCGTCGAAGGCCACGACGTCCCAGAAACCGACGAGTCCCGGACGTCCGGTGGTGTTGTTGACGAATAACTTGGCCACCGTCACCTCTCCGCCGGAGATCAGCATGCCGTGCGGGGAGAATTCCGAATAGATATGCGACTTGCCTGTGCCTTTCGGCCCAAGTTCGATCAGATTGTAGTTGCGCTCCACGAACGGAATCATGCGTACCAAGTGCAGCAGTTTGGCACGGTCGGAGAACAGGGACGGGTTGAACCCGACCGACTGCATCAACAGGTCAATCCATTCCTGCGCCGTAAACTGCTCACGTACGGTAAGGTAATGCTCACGGTCGTCATGCGACATCTGTACCGGCATGAGGCGGTGCAGCCGCCACGGAACCTCATTCTTCTCCCCGGAATACGCGTACACCAGCATGCACAAACACCAGATGCCAGTAACCAACAGTTTCGGATTCTTCCGCACTGTTTCGGGGTCCACAATCACCCGGCTGATGCCCAGATTCTCGAACGTGGCCTCGTACTGGTCGGTTTTCTCGTTCAGCGCGACCTGCACCTTGTCGATGACCTGGTACCGACCCTTTTCCCGGATCTTCGACTGGATGAGGTTCGCTTCCTCACGATGCACGTAATTGTCCGCCAGAATGGTGCGGACACGATCCACACCTGCATCGATGCTGGCTTGATCCGTGGTTGTGGCGTACTTGCTCAGCAAGTATTCCAGCACATACGTCGGCACCAGCGCGTTGCCTTTGACAGCGCCAACCAGATCCTTACGCACCGTGTATTCCGGGCAGACGTCAGTAATGCTGCGGTCCAACGCTCCCATTTCCGTCATAGCATCCATGATTGTCTTCTCTCACAGAAAATCAAAACCGTCGTCGAAGCTCAGCCCACGCCGCAACGTGTACACGGACTTCTTCCCCAGCGTTTTCATCTGCCCGGTGCCATTGATCCGTTCACGGACTCGCAGTTCCACAGTGGCCCCGTTGTATGCGTCCGCTTCGCTGGTGAGCACCAATGTGGCCGTTACGTGACGTTCTGCGATCTGATGGCTGGTCATGTCCAATGCCACCGGGGTCTCGTTCGAGATCAACGTATCGCCGCCCCACAGACCGACGAATACGGTTCTGGGAAGAGTACGCCCTTCCACCGGCTCGTCCTGTACGAGTTCGACGGTGAGCTGACCGGTGGTGATGCGATCGGTTTTCTGCGGGAGGTTGAATTCCACCGGACGGGCATCGCCTTCTGCGGATCGTCCTTTGTTGATATGTACGACGGGCACCACGATTTCCTGCAATGCCGCTCCGCCGTGAACGTACCGCACGCCGGATCCCGGTTTGCGCAGCCGCAGGATGGAATTGGGGAACTGCGCGGTGAGACCTGCGTCCTGTTCACCGGTTAGCGTCATGCCAAGCTGCTCCGCAGACAGGGTAAGGAACGCCGACTTCAGCTGCAGATTACTGCCGATGACGAATCTGTTGTGCAATTCCCACACAGCGTCACCCTGCGGTTGTTCGCTCAGCCATTCCGTATCGTTGACGGCATGGTCTTGGTAGAGGAAACCGTGGTCCGCGGTGACGACCATGTTGCTGACGTTTGCGTTGGCGAGTTTCTTGACTGCCTTAATCAGATCCGCGATGGCGGATTGGCACGCGTCGAAGGTGTTACGCTCCGATACCGCTGCGTCGCCGGTTTCGTCGATGCTGTTGTGGTAGATGTACAGCACGCTGCATGATTTGACGAGGTCTCGCGCCTGATTGCGATCGAGTTCCATGAAATCCCGGTACAGGATCGCCCGACCGTCATGCTCTGACAATATGGCGTTACGGTTATCGGTACCCGATGCACTGCGACCGTCAGCCAAGACGCCATAGTGGTTCGCGGGATCGAACGACAATGTGCTGTGCGGCAGCAGGGCCGCCATGCCGAGTTGGGTGTACGACGGCAGGACGCCGCACTGCGCTGACAGCTCGGTGCTGTACCGATTCTCCGCAGCCATTGTCCTGGAGAATTCCTCGGCCACCTCGTAGCGCAGGGCGTCGGAAATGATGACGGCCAGTTTCTTCCCGTTCGCAATACGCGGTTCGACCTGACGACGGTAGAACTCCGTCTGTGCGGGAATATCCGGAACCGGCCAGGATTCCATGGAGTCAAGCTGTTTCTGCCATGCCTGGCCCAAAGACCGCTGGAACACCGTGTAGGCGCGCTCCAGATCATCCTTAATCGCCGGCACGTCATACTCCGTCTGCCGCCAGGCAGCCACAACATGCCGATATGCCTGGTCCACGCGGTACAGGCGGTCTCGGTACAGCTCGAAGCCCTGTTCCGGAGTGGCGATTGCATCGATTGTTTCCGACGCTTCACTCAGTTCATAGCGCAGTCTGCAGGCGGCCTTGATGGCCTGATATTCCTTCCGATACTCTTCATACCACAGGCTGGTACGACGCACGGCGATGATCCGTTCCGTCTGCTCCACGCTGAGCGAACATGTGCTTAACCGCTCATACATCCGGTGAACCAGAGCCTCATCCACCGCGCGGAATACATCACAATCCTGCAACTCGTCGATGTCCATGTGCATGATCTCGTCGCCGATGTCCAGTTCATCAGCCGCTATACCGGACAGTTCTTTGAATGTCTGTTCGAAGTTGCGCTCGTTACGCCAGGATTCAAAATCCCTGCGGATATTCGCATACGTATCCGTTCCGGAAGTACCGGATACGAAACCCTTCCAAGCCAACCGGAACAGCCAGAGCATGAAATCCTTCACCGAAGGGGAGACACCCGGTGCCGTCTCGTAATGGTAGATGCGGCTCGTGCCGATCCAATGGAATTCATCAAGCCCCATCCGTTCAATGGTTTCGATTCCCGAGGTATCGCCATCGGCATATCGGGTCAGCAGTTCGCGCCAGATATCCTGCAGACTATGCCGGTCGTTCTTGAGCTTGAGCAGCACGGCGATCATCTTGGCTTGGAACACCTGCGCATCATCGGTTGCCGTCAAACGGGCTGCGAGGGCATCCGTACGGGACTTCGCCTCGAAGAACGCCGGGCAATGGCGTATTACGTCGAGCCATGCGGCACGAGTATCCGGGGATGCATCGGGCACCAGCTGTGTGGCGATCATGGCAGACCTGTCGGATGTGAACACCGGACCATATGCCAGTTCAAGGTCCAGCAACCAATCATCCTTGGCGTCCTTGATTTCCTCTTGAGCCAGGTACACCAGGAATTTCCCGTCCGGGCGTTCCACGAACATGCGGTATCGCGCGGAGAACGGGTTATGGTTCAAAGGAATCAGTTCGACGTCCTGCAGTTCAGGAACGGTTGCGGACGGTCCGACCAGACCTTCGACGTTGTTGATGTATTCGTTCTTCTCGTCTTTCCAGAAGACGATGCGCCCGTGTTCACCGGCACGGTTGAACCGTGCGGCCAGCAGTTTGGAAATCTGGTCAAGATCACTCATTGCCGTTCATCTCCATTGTTGTCGGGAAGCACGTATCGGGTGGCTCGACTGGCACCTTTTCGCTGAATTAACCCAGAATCGACCAGACTCTTCATGATACGTTGTGCTTGACGCCTATGAATGCCCAAAAGCTCAACAACATCTGTCACATCAAGTTCATGGCGTAATTGTAATTCATTCAGAACAAGAGTTTTCTGCTGGTTCGCCACTTGTGCATCCGATACGTTCTCCGCATCCGACTGTGCTCCATGTCGCAGAACATCGGTTTTCGCGACATCAGACCCATTCCCTTGTCGCGAAACTACACTTTTCGCGACATCTGTCGCGCTTTCCTGTCGCGAAACCGCACTTTTCGCGACATCCGAACCTTCATCAGGCCCAACGTTATGGATATTCCGATAGATATTGATACGCAAATCGGTATCACCGCCGAGGAACTCCGGCTCCTCCAGCCCCGCTGCCGTCACCTCCCCGATAATGCGTGGGATGCCACTGCCCCAGTGCTCGATATACCCCATATACTCGAACGCTGAAGCCAAGGCCTCATTGCGGATCTTCGAATACCCTTCCTTCATGCGTTCGATGGTCTGCCCCATCGGCAAACGCCCTGGAGAGGTGATCTCAAGACGATTATCGTACACCGCCACCTGAATACTGGAATGGTCGATATAGCTACGGTGCACGATGGCGTTCACGATGAGCTCGCGGATGGCATCCGGCGGGATCTCATACACATCATGCCGGTATACGCCATCGAACCGAGCTCCCAGATGGATGTTGCGCAGCACATACTGGTAGGCCTGTTCGATGAGTTCCCATGCGGGTCCGGCGAACTGTCGCCGGTCCACGAACACCGCCTTGGTATTCCCCTTAAATACCCCGCACTGCACTACGGAACGTACCGCTTCATTACCGGTCAGGATCGCGTAGGCATTGGTCGGCAGCAGCTCGCTGTCTCGTTCGATCAGCACTCCCCAAGACAGTAGCTGTCTGCGCGTGACAGGTTTGACGATCTCTCCGCTGTTGGCATTGCCTTTGGCGATGTCGGTTATCCGTTCGCAGAGTCGATCGACGCTCTCATCCGTAATGGTCAGGCCAAGGCAAGGTGCTTTATCGAAGCTGCGATTACTGCCCTCGAACATCAGTTCCTTGATCGTGGCTTCATCCGCCTGCCGGGTGGTGCCGGCGATGCGCACGAATGTGCCTTGGTCACGGCCCAGTGACTTGATGTAATACGGGCGTTGCATACCCGGCTGTATCGCCACGTCGATGATGGTCCTGCCCTGATAGTCACGCAGCGAGATGTCCGGCAGAATCATCGGCTCGCAACTGTCGGTTATGGCATTGGCGATAGCGTCCTTGATAACGAACACCTGATCCTCGGGAATGCCCTTCGCCTGCCACGTATTGTTCTCCACGCCGAAGATGATATGACCGCCCTGACAGTTGGCGAACGCCACCACCGTCTTGGTGTAGTTGATGCTCTGCTTGGGAATCGTCAGCTTGTATTCCGCATGCTTCGACTCCCCCGCCAGATACTGTTCAGCGTTCATGAGTTACACTCCATTCAAGCTTCCCGGTCGATTCGCCACCGCTGGTATATTCCAACAACACCTTCCCAAGATTCATATCTTCATTATTGACGCTCTCCGCTTGGGCGATGGATACATATCGAGTGCACTCTGTTACTCCAACACGTTTCGCCAATCCGGCATCCCGCTGTTTCGAGTGAACCACGGTCAACATTTTGTACATTCGTCGTCCAGTTTCACGCATCGGATCAGCGGTATCGCGCACTATTCGCGCACTATTCGCGCACTATCGCGCACTGAATTAGCAGTATTGCGCACTAAACCGATGTCATGTGATGCAATAGCCGTATCATTGGCAAACGAGCACAGCGTATGCACGATGACTTCGGGGTTCCACCCTTCCTTATACTCAATACGAGCCTGTTCGACCACTCGACCTCGAAGAAGCTGATCGACAGCAATCGGAATGTTCATGGCTCTGCCTCCTAGACTAAAACTATATAGAAATGGATATCAGCCTTTCGTTAATTGAGCTCTTCCAATTACACAATCAACTATAGATCTCAGAAAAACAGGGCAAGAATTGATATCGATATTATCAATGGCTTCAGAATAATAGATAGATTCTTTGGAATTCTTTTGCACATTATGCAAACTACATAACTTAGCAAAAGCTGCATCAAATTCTTTCCAATTCTTTTCCAAGTAAGGTTCAAGAGTATTCTCGACAATAAACAAGAAATCACCGTTATCTAATTCATATTTACCACCATCAGGCCTACAGGGGTCAGCAAACATATCCGCCAACTTAAAATACTTTATCAATCTGAGATTAGAATTAAGTTTTTTCTGTGTCGTGTTTTTATTGATATCATTATCAAAAACAGCAACAACAGGAATGTGAAATTCACTAAGCAATGCATGCAAATATGGAATATTGTCTTTCCCACCACGTCGAACGATAGCGATTCCAGATCTTTCCAAAATTGCTGAAGAATAAAGCTTATCTGCAATGGAACTTACAACAGCCTCTTCCGTGGAACCTTCTATCAAAAGGACAGCATTTGCAAATATAGCAGCCGACAGTTCATCACTCAAACTCATACCCATACGATAAGAAGACACCCCATCTGATCCCGCAGCAGATAACTTTTGGTTAACGGAATCACGAGACCCATGAGCAAAACTTACCGACGGTATACCATTATCCACGCTGCGCGACATCCTATAGATCTCTTCACAATGTAGGGGATCAATAAAATATGGGCTGTGCGTTGCATACAATACTTGCATATCACTATTGGCATCTTCACCAAGTCGTCTTAACACTCGAGCAAAAGCTCTTGCCTGTATAGGATGCTGATACAATTCAGGCTCTTCTATAGCAAGACAGATGGTACCATTATGGTTATCTGAAGAAATATCATCTCCTAACTCAATTCGTTTCGCTAAAAGTTGGAGGGCTGAAATCAATAGTGTTCTTTGAAAACCATGTCCTTGTCGATTCACAGAAGTTTCGTTATCTCCATCAAAAACAGATACTTTAAAAGTTGTTCGAGTCGGTTTCAATTCTTGAGCCGAAGGTTCAATAGAAATTTTCCTTGCTGTTGAATAGGAATCAACAATATCATTCAAATCTGTAGATAGTTGTTTTAATTCATCACCAAATACATCTTCATAAATCCTCTGCTCACGCTCACGGATTTCAGAAAACAATTCAGCAACTCGCCCATCCGCTGCCTTACGATTCACAGCCCGCTCTATTATGGAGCTGAGCAGAGTGTTTCGGGAATCCTCTGATTCATCCGACGCTCGATAATCAGCCTTCACGAGCGTAAAATTGAAAATGTCTCTCATTGCAGCATTGCCATTAAATCCGTTGAATGAAGTAGACACCTCTTCGGAAATATCTACCAATGCTTCGGGATTATTCTGCTCCCAAGCTGTCAAAGCATCATCTATCTCTTTCACCGTACGTGCCTGCGGCAATCCCAATTCAGGGTTTTCATCGCGTAGTTTATTATACAATTCCTTTTTATCAGCCGCTTTAGAAGTTTGCTTGACACCAGTAAATTTGGCATTTCCTTTAATATTAGCGGATAAAAACTCGCGATTATCTTTTCGCACTTTCCATGCGCTAAATGTCGACGTCCCCGAAGGAGCATACTTCCCCAATGCTTTTCGATCATTATCATTGAGCTGTGAGAAAGTTACCCTGACTTCAATAGGTTCAGACGTATGTCCATACGTGGCGTCTTCATCAGTAAGATCGTCGCCTTTGCCATTGAAGAACCAATCAAGAGCAAAAAGCACTGTTGATTTTCCAACACCATTAGGACCAATAAAAGTCGTAATGTTTGTAAAATCAATTTTAGCATTATAAATGGTACGAAAATTCCGAATTTCAACCTGCTCAATCCGCATGCCCATATCCCTTCTTCTATGTCATGAATAATCTGCACTACACATCTATAATCATAGACTCATTGTCCACTCATCAACGGGTGAACTGGCCAGGTCCAGGTGGCGACGTCCTTACGCTTCTTTTCGATGGCGGGGATAGTACGAAGGGCTTGGCCCATGCGCAGGTAGTTGACGAGTACGCCGTCGTCGAGGTCGATTTCGAGGTTGCGGGTGGCCAGTGGGTAGAGAACATTGTCCTCGTAGGCTTTGCACTCGGTGACAGCCTTGTGCAGCTTCTCAGCTTCGTGCTTGTCCTTCGCGCGGTCGGAACGTTCCAACTGATTCGCCTGATCCGCGATCTTGGCGGTGAAGTCGCGCAGATATTCCAACACCGTATGCGTGGTGGCCAGCGTATAACGATGCATGTAGACCAACGCCTTGAACGCGCCCTTGTTGTCGGTACGGCTGGAGTACTGCCAGTAGATCGGACGATTCTTGTACATGGCCACATGGTCGTTGTAGAAATCGTTCACGAAATACTTGCGCAGCGGCTTGCCAAGCGTCCGCTCGATGTACGCCAGATTCTCCGCCAGATGCTCTGGGCCGAATGTGACCTCCAGGAACCGACGGAACCGGGAGACGATGTCATCCTCGAAACAGTCAACCTCGGTGATGGGAATCACGTTGTCCCTATCAGGCTCAAAGCGTGTAACCGGCACACGCTCACGGAAATCATCCACGGTCTCGCCTTGGGAGGCAAGGATAAGTCCCGGCTTATCGATGGAGTAACGCCCGAACATGCAGCCGACCGCATAGGAGATGAACTCCTTGATCACATCCCGCGCGAATAGCTCTTCACGTTCAGACGGCGACTTATCGGGATACACGAACGCCGAGTTGCGCTTGAGCGACACCCGTTCCAGCGGCACATCACACGGCACATCATCGCGCACATCATAGGCGTCAGCAACCAGTTCATTATTGCGAATCTCACGCTGACACTGCTCTTCGGAAAGTGCCTGCCATTGCCGCGACAGTAAAGCAATGACGTATTCCATGCTGCCGTCATGGGATTGGTTCAATAACGCCGACTGTTGATAATTCCACGCTGTCTCATAAGAGTCCCAATCCTGCTGAGAACATTCAATCAATGGTGTAATACTTGATGCAACAGTGTGCGATGCAATTTGCAGAAAAGGAGCCGCACCCACTGGGCCTTGCATATAATGCAAAGACGATCCCATAACGTTTAACGTGATCTGTGAAACAGAGCTATTTAACACCGACAAAAGCGACATTGCCTGTGATGAATCAGCATAGGAAAGAATTCCGCTAGTTTGATCACAAATGAATCCACCTTCATCAAAACGGAATGAAGGAGCTCCCGATGTCACAGTTGACCACGAAACTGTAGGACAAAAATAAGTTTGAGGGTTGCGAATAACAGAATTTGGCTTGCAGCCCTTAATCTCTTTCCCATCATGTTCCCAATTAACAACAAATTCCCGATTTCCATACCACTTACGGAAATCACCACCCTTGTTATAGGGGAACCACTTGGCACCGGATTGCGAAGACTCTTCTCGACTAACACAGTGGAAAGATGTTCTTTTGTTGCTCACTTCCCACCATTCACGAACAAAGCGATTGTTATCCGCCGTCGCAAGACCTTGCCGGGGCTTGGACACTTCCTCAAGCGCCTTACCCTTAGCAAATGTCTTCAGCATAGCTTCGCTCAACCAATACACAATCGGCGAACCGGGAATCCGTGCGAAATCATGCTCATTAACCGCATACCGATGCCCATCATCAACGTATTTGACAGCTTGCTCGCATGCTGTCGACTGATTGTCATCACCATGTGTATCAACAAGTCGGATATACGTACCTTTGCCTGTTTTCGCACCTTTGTGCATAGTGAAAGCAGTGGTCGACACCACTTCGCCGCCGATGCTATCGAATGCACCTGCTCCCAGATGCGCCATCGACGTGATGGTTGTCGTCGCCAGCAGGTTTCGCCGCATCCGTTCGAATGATGACAGGAACATCCAGCTTTGCATGGTGATCATGCCAAGCATGGCTTTTGGCAGTAATAATTGCAAATTACGTAGCATAAAGGCAGCGAATAAATCGGCTTTACCATCCTCAAAACGATCCTGCACAAACCGCTTTAACTCATCGCCCATGTTCTTGGACCCCATATACGGAGGATTCGCGACTACAGCGGCGTACTTGCGCAGTAAAAATCGGGTCTGTGCAATGACCACGTTGGACCGTTGCAAAGTATCCGTACTCATCAAGGAGAAATCATCCCAGGTTACATCATCCGGAATGTTTTGCCACTGCAATTCCCGCAACTGTCCTAGTTGCTCAGAAGGCTGGATGAGCGAGCCGGCGACATCGGCTTTAGCATAGGTATTCCATACCTCATCGTCCAATGAAGTACCGTACAACCTATTAAGTTCCTGTACTTCGTCCGTGGTGAACTGCTCTTTGCGAATAAGACAAATATGAGGCTCCACTCGACGCCCATCGCGGAAGAAGCGCCGGGCCTTGGCGCGTGCCTTCATGGTCAGGGCGAAGGCCGCCAGATTGGCCGCCCGCTCGTCGATCTCCATGCCGTACAGATTGTTGGCAAGAATCAATCCGGGGATTTCGCTCGGGGAATACCCTTGTTCCTCGTAGATGCCGTACAGCAAATCGAAAGCGTAGGTGACCATGTGTCCGGAACCACATGCGGGATCGCAAACAGTCAACTCCTCCGGACCATCGATATGAAGGAACTCCGATTGATCATTCTGCTCAGGCTCGGGCTGGATATAGTATTCCCAATCCCGATACAGCTGGCTGTCGGGATAATTCTGCATCCAGAGACGTCCCACCGTATTCTGCACTAGGTAGCGCACAATCCAATCGGGCGTGAACAGCTGTGTGGCAGCGGGGATCTCATCGGCGCCGGCCTTCTTCGACTTGCTAAAGCCGTTCATTACCTCGGTTTTGCGTTCCGCGATATAAAACTGGTACAGCCAGCCGATGATTTCCACATCCTCGCAGTCATCCGGGGTCATAGTGACGACAGCCTGACGTAGTACAGACCCTTCCGCCAGCAAGTCAGCCGGCATCAGCAGTTCGTCAACCTTGCCTTGCATCGAATCGACCTGTTCGAACATGAACGGCATGAACCGGCTCCAATACCGGCATTCCGCCTGCAACAGCAGGCCATACGCCTGCCCTTGCGGGTCATCGGACTGCAGAGAGCCATTGAACAGGGCTTCAACCGTATCACGCAGTTTGGCATTGCCCATGGTGGAGGAGCCACCGAACACGTCCTCGTCGTATTCGCCACGCTTGGCCGCAGCCAGCACCCCCGGCAGACTGTTGACATCCGTCAGTTCGACGGCTGACACCACCGGCACAGTGGTGAACTCGTGCACATCCATGTACCGAAAGGCAATGATTCTATTGAACCACCGGTAGGCATACCGTTCCACCACGTGTAGCTTGCCTTGTTCACGACCGCCATGCTCCTTGATCTCCTGTTCCAGTCGTTCGACCGCAGCAGGGACATCCACTCGCGCCGAGGATCCCGGAGCCAAGGCGGTATCCAGTTTTGCGGACACCGCCCCCATCAGACGACGGCGGGCGTCCGAGGCGAAGCTCTGCAATGCCGAGATGTTCACAGCAGGATCCTTTCTCCCTGTTCCAGTGCGGCAACAAGCGTGCTGCGGTATGCCTCAAGGAATGCGTCGATATCGGTTTCGGATTCCAACATGGCCTTGGTATGTGGACGCGGAATGGAGTTGATGTGCACGGACCGCTTCACCGGTGTCGGCTGAACCGGTGCGGAAGGCTCCACCACATCGCTGGGGTCACCGGGGATATCCGAAGGCGTTGCCGGCTGCGGCTGAGGTTGCGGCACGGAAGCGGCCAGCTTATCCAGCAGCTGGGGATACACCACCTCCTGCGCCCGATTCACAATCTGCTGAATGTTGGCGATCACCGATGTCGTATCGATACTGGTCCGGATACTGTGCAAAGTCGATTCCGCTGCAACACGTGCGCTGTCTGCGGCGTTCTCCCATACGTCAGAGCCACGGACGGTGTCGAGAATCGCGCTCAACGATTCTGATGCAGCTGCACGTTCCCTCTCCACATCGGCATCGACCGACCTCTTCAACGACTCGACAAGCCCCTTGAGCTTGGTCACTGTGCCGCCACGATACAGCGTCGGACTTTCCATCAACTCCGTTGCCTGCCGGTACAGTTCCTGGGTCTCCTTGGACACCAACGGCATATTGGCCTTGTTCGCAGTCAGCCATGTATTGCAATCGGCGAACACGGTGCGTTGGTTGCCGTGAAGGAATCCCAAGACGGGATCGATGACATCATCCTTGGCATCAAGCAATGTTTCAGCATTGTGCTCTACATCGGCATTAGTAAAGCGATCCAACAACCATGTCGTACCTTTCTGGGCCGCGTACGCCATGGATTCGATGGAACTATCCAGTTGCGCAATGAACGGCAGAGTTGCATACTGCACCCTCAACCGGCGCAGATCCGACGCTTTCTCCTGCAATCCATCCCTGACCTTCTCGGCCAATTCCATTGGAGCGGAGGACGCATCTGCATTCGACATATCGAGGAAGTCCTTGGCGAAATCGCGTAACTTCCTGACCTGTACAGGGTCATACACCTTCGGAACGGACACCACTATGGATTCCTGCTTCTTGGTGTTGCGCAGCAGCTGGGCAGCCTCGGTTCGTTGCACCGACCTGCCGTCGATGTTCAGTTCGACGCGTTCGGAACCATACAGATGACCGATGCAGGCGAGAATCGCGGCGAACGGCCAGCCATATGGCGGCGCATCGTATCGGGCCATGATCGTCTTGACCGTCGGAGTGACATTATTCTTCTGCTCGCGGGTAATAAAAGACAGCACGTCATCGGCCGGACCATCCAACTGATTACGCGCGGCATCGGTGCCAGGCAAGGATTCAGGTCCGGACGCCGCGGCATCGGCGATGATTGTGGCAAGTCCTGATTCCTCATAACGGACGCCGCCCAACATCGGGAAGTTGGTATAGTACCGTCCGATCAGCGCCTGCAATCCTTCGATGATGCGCGCCTGCGGTTCTAAGGACTTCACGTCCATAGTCTCGCCGTTGTACACAAACGTGCCGGTTTTTACGGCATTGCCCACACGGGTGCGCAGTTCCCGGTACAGACGTTCCTGAGCCGTGCGCTTACCGGCGATGATACGCTGGCGCGTTTCGGACTGGTTGCCGGTATCCGTGCGCCGCAGATAGGTGGTGGTCTTCACATACATCCCGATGTCGTCGAACAGCGTCGAATCATCCTGCCCCAATAGCAACGTGATGGTGTCACGGGCACCCATGCCGGCGCGCCTGGCGTCCTCGCGACCATCGGTGTCCAAAGCCGTTGACACATCCAACCAAATCGGCCGTTGAACGCCCTGCTGCACCTGATCGATACGCAGTCCGAAATCGAAATCCTTCTTCTGCGGACCGTACTGGACTTTGAGTCGCCCAATGATGTCATTGAGCAGGATATCCTTGAACTCACCAATGACGCTGGTGTGGTCGATATCGATGTTCTTGATCTCCTGCTCGATATCCTGCTCCTCATTGGTGAGGTATTCGTAGCTCTCCCCCACTCGCTGCACGTACGTCTCATGTTCCAGTACCCGCAGCGTCTCGCCGATACGCCGTTCCAAATCCATCAGGTCGGTATCGAAGCTGTCGGTGAGCAGAATGCGTAGATTGTGTGTATTGGCGATGAACCCGTCCACATGCTTGACCAGCAGCAGCACCTTGAGCAAACGAACACCAAGGTCCTTGATGTCAGGATCCAGCGAACGCTCAGCCTGAAGAATACGGTAATTCACCGTACTCTGGATTGCATCGTGGATGCCGTCATACATCCTGTCGAACGAAATAAGATCGCCCACCGTTGAGTCCTTGGACTGCTGCAGCGTGGAACCCGCGACAGCCAGCATGGAACGTTCGCCTACGGAAGAGTGACGACCGTCGAACATATTGTAGTTGCTCATACCGCGCAACGCAGTTTGGAACAGATCGAACTCATAGTTCACCAACGGGTAGCTGGCCTCAAAATCCTCTTCAGTCAAAGCTTTTGCCGTACCGAATTTTCGACTATCCCGAGAGAACTCGAACACCGTACGCAGATTCGCGCCCTGCTCGGCCCACAGATCCTGCATCAGCGCATCATACTCGGGCTTCTTGGCAAGCAGACGCTTCTGGATCACCTCAATCACGTCTGCACTGTTGAGCTTGAGCTTGATGGCGAATCGCGCTTGGATCTTGGAGAAGTCATAGCCTTGCTGCTTGGTACGGTCACCGACGATGATGTCCATATCCTCCTGTGAGGTGACAATCACCCACGCGCGGCCATTGGTCTTCACCGCAAGATCCTCGGCGACAGATTGCAATTGGAGCATCAGTTCAGTGTTCTGCCCAATGAACTGACCAACCTCATCCACCAGGAAGATGATGCGGTGGTTGCGGTCCGGTTGACGGTCAAGCCACTGCCTCACATCATTGGCGAAATCCTCCACCGTAGCACGATAACTGTTCTCGTATCGTTCGGCAATAACATTCTGATCAGACTTGCCGGTCACTTTGCTGTAAGCTTTGCTGATCTCGTCATCCCACAGAATGAACTCAGAACGACCTTCGAACCACGGTTTGCCCGCTTCTTCGGCAAATGCCTCTTTGAACGCCTCGAACTGGCCATTGTTGTCCAGATCCTTTTCGAATTTCGCAACGTACGGCGTTCTGCCGTAATATCCACGGGCCTCGTCGAAGACGCGGATGAATGCATACAGCAGCGCCGTTACACTGCCCTTATCGGATTTCTGATCGATATTGAACAAAATCGACGTGGCCGGAATGATCAAAGCACGCTCCAGCTCGCCGGCAAGCATGGAATTGATTTGCTCGTTCGCCTTGGCGATGAACGAACGGACGGTGGATTCCCTGCTCAACGGCTGCGTTTGCGCCTCGCTGTCAATCAGCCCACGCGGCACATCACCCAAAATATGCGAGAGCATCTTGAGCAGGTGGGACTTACCGGAACCGAAGAAGCCCGAAATCCACGCACCGTTCTGCGTATGGTTCGCTGGATCGTTGTACTCCTCAAGGAACGTCTCCAGGTTCTGCTGAATCTCCCCGGTCAGCACATACTCATCGACCTCATCGGCCAATTCCTTCTCATCATTGGCTTTGATGACGCCGTTGATCTTCTTATCAATGTCCCTGGCGAACAAATCCGCGAATGTCACCTTCGACTGCTGCGATTCCATGTCAAGACCCTTCTTGCTTGTTGTGGTGTTCTGGTTGAGGTGTTTCCTGCGACTACGCCTATTCGGAATCCATCCGGTCGCTCATCTCCATAAGGTCCCTGGCGCGGTAATAGTTGTCTTCCGGCAGACAGCCAAACAACGTAAGCGTGGAGCCGGAAGCCGATTTACTGGTGTATGTTCCCGGATAGAACAGCACCAGAGGGCAATCATCGATACGCCCCTGCAGCGTGTTCAGCAGCGTGTGGGCACGAATATACGGGTAGACCTTACCCACGCCGGTCAGGAACACGATGTCGGCGTTGTTGTCTTCCCGCGCGTTCTCGTAATGTTTCGTAATCAGATCAGGCACCTGCTGGGCATCGGCACCCAGCATATTGTTCAGCAAGCTCAAGAACCTATCCTCGCGAACATTGGAGGACACCACCTGATGACGTTTTTCCTCGATGCCCAGCACTTTCTCGAGCACGCCGCGGTTCCTTAGCGCTTCGATGGCCACGTCATACAGGTCGATGACCAGCACCCGTGGCGCATAGTCATCGTCGGCCTTGGGCGTCATGGTCTGCAGCTGTTTGACCAGTTGAGGGATATGCTCGGCCACATCCAATTCCTGTGTTGGCGGATAGTCGTAGATATAGAACGCCTGCTCCCCTGCCATACCCGTGCTGCGTCGGAACGACAACGATTCCATGATCCGGCGAAGCTTGTCGAAATCGGCATCGATATCCCGACGCTCGCCGGAAATCACGGCCTCGGTCGCTGTTCCGCTCATCGGATTCCGCTCCTCTCCAACGCGCCAACCACGCATCATGCCGAAATTTGTCCTCGTATCGGAAAAAACCCGAATGATTCCGGTCTTCTCATAAGAATACCGGCAACCTCCCTGCTGAGCAGCGAAGGGATGATGGTGTCGTCTGTCCTATTCACCAACCCGGCCTCAGCCATGGCCTTAAAGACGTTGGAGCGCAACTTCGCGCTCGTCGAGGTACTCAAGTCATCTATCTCCGGATGCCACATGGCCTTGCCAAGCATGAAATGCTCGTAATCGCCATAGGTAATCGTGGTCGTGCCGATCAGAAAATGTTCACGCAGTACTTCCTGGGCGAATTCTCCAACCAAGGCGTAATACCGGCACATCGCCACCCACATCAGCGCCCGACGATCGGATTGCAGCATGTCCGCATCGGCGATACAGCGCAACTCACCCATCGTCAACGCGCTCAACCGCTTGATGACCTCGTTGACGATACGCACCCCGGCGGCATGCGTACGAATCTGCAGAACATTCTCCGCCACCGCATACCGACGGACGGACTCCAGCAACTCGGCAGGCACGAACGCATCATCATCGCGGTCTGCGGACGGCAATGTATCGACAGCAGCAGCTACGGCGGTATCACCTACCATCAGACCGGCCACAGTCCGCCCCTGCTCAGCCAACAAACCGCCGACGGTAAAGGACAACCGGTACCGGCCACCATCCACCACCTCACAACCGTATGACGCCATGCCGAGTTTTCCTTCCTTCAACGACAGAAGAATATTTCATTCTACTCCAGGAAACGAATGGCCGCCCCATACCGCACTGTTTCATAACTCAAATTCAGCTCGACCGTGAGATAAGTTGTTCAATGAGCACCATATCCGTCCATGGAGCATACGTTTGCTCTTGACCAGGGATAAGCCGCCTGCGGCCCTTCGCACGTGCATCAGTGTTATGTCTTCCAGCATTCACAGCAGCTTCGGCCATGCGCCCATCAATTTTCTGAAAATCAACGTACTTGTTTCGATGACCTGTAGTGACGCCGAGATCAGCGGCGTAACGTTCAACAGAAGAAGTCTGAGTATAGCTATCCGGACACGCTCGCACATGGTCAATAAGCCATACCTCAAAGCACGGATTTGAAACAATCAACTCCATGCCATTATCCCGGCAAATCCGCTGCGCCTGCGCATGATTCTTGTACTCGTCAACGTCTACAACAACCCAAACACCCGCATAGGGGTCTATGCCATTTTCTGCATTACGAAGATCCTCTTGCTTCAATTTAGCCGCATGCTTTGCAAGGCCCTCTGGGTCGAGAGTCTTCGAAATAACGTTGAAACGCACTTCTCCATGCTGCCCTATACGTTGAAAATATTCCCGTTCCGTCACTTCGCCGCCGCATACGATGAGATACCGACAGTGCCGATGCCGTGCAGATCGCCGAACATTCCGACCATGAGCAGGTGCTTTAGGATTCTTCTTGGCCATCTGTGTCCTCTTCATTGACAATTTGCGCGAACATGGCATGAAAACTCGGTTTCGGTATTGCCCCATACACGCCATTCAGATAGTTCCTACCGAGGTTTTCCTCTCGGCGTACTTTCAAATCCGTCACCGGATACAACTCCGAGGATCCTACAGCGGTCTTTTCCACCAACCACATCTGATCTGGGCAGATGAGACGTTCTTCCGAACCGCTAGCAATAATCAACGAGGCATCGTGTGTAGTAAAAATCAACTGCGCACCATGTGGATTCGTCTCAGGATCAGTGAACAGCGCCACCAATTCCTGCACCAGCGTGGGATGCAGGCTGGTGTCAATCTCATCAACCAGCGTTACCGAAGCGCGTGTCAGCTGACGCAGCGCCAGAGAGAAGAACGACAAAGCGGCAAGTGTGCCGCGCGACTCGTCCCCCATACTCAGCAACGCTTTCCCGTCATCGCCCACATGCTCGAATCGTAGCTGCATCTGATGTCCCGAACCGAATATCTGCTCCACTTTGTCATCATCTGCGCCGAATTGCTCTCTCATCTGATTTTTAATCGATTCCAGCAAAGATTCCGGAATGTCAGCGGGGGCACTCACCACATTGTCAATACCAAAATCAGCGTACCGAATCAGTTTAGTCAGATGCTTCGCAAAAGTAGTCTCCTGACTGAACTGCGAAAGAATGAATGGTTGCTCAGATTCAAACGACAGGGCATCACAAAAAACCACGTTGCTGGCGAAGAACGAGTATGCTGATTGAATGCTAGCAATCCCCGCAGCAGCAGCAGCGGACAACACCAAGGCGTTGGGACGCAGTTCGATGGTTTTCCGCACTTGAGCGCGAGGACCCTTAAATGCTGTTCCAAAATCAATATCCGTCGCCTCACGTGCGAAAAGCAGCGTTGCATGGGTGGAAAGACGATCACCCATCCACCTGTAGAATGTCAAATGCTCTTCCAAGATCTCACGGTCATTGAAACGGAACCAATACTGGTACCTCTGTCGATCTTCGGCTAAAAACTCCGAGAAAAACATGGAGTCGCTCCGCTCGGCCCCCGCACATAATGCAAAAGGCGTCCGAGACACTCCCGTATCAGCATTGCCTTGGCTGTAGCTTCCGCGAACCATATGGCACATATCCGAGAACGCACGAAGGAAGTTCGACTTACCCGAAGCGTTCGCACCATATATAGCGGCAATTGTGGATATACCCGGAAACGAACCATTATCAAAACGAGAATCGCGCTTCATGGAGAAGGATTGCTCATCTTTGAAACTTCTGTAGTTGGAAAAACTGAAGTCAATCAACATCATATCCTCCTCCGTTGCTGCCACTTATAATGTAACAGAAAGTACCTTTTTTTACAAGAATCTGCATATATTGTTTATTTCTCAATCATCTTTCTCGTATAAGAGCACAAGAAAAATCCGTTCGAACACTATACGAATCACATCGCCATATCTGTAAATAACTCCATATAACGCTATCCACAGATCGTAACCGCGGAAACGTATATCCTTGATATACATACATGCTTGCCGTCGAGCGGAGGTCATCATGGATACCAGTGCATTCTCGTGGACACGCGAGCCGAAGGACTACGTCATCGGCAACGATCGCATCGAGATCACCACCGCGCCGCACACGGACCTGTGGCAGCGCACCTATTACCATTTCCGCAACGACAACGCCCCGGTCCTGCAGATGGAGACCGATGAGCGGTATTTCAGTTTTGTGGTGAAAACCGATTTCTCCGGAAGCCATCACCGTTTCGACCAGTGCGGCGTGGTGATGTATCTCGATAGCGAGAACTGGCTGAAGGGTTCCATCGAATACGAGAATGACGAGTTCCAGCACTTGGGCAGCGTGGTGACGAACAACGGCTACTCCGACTGGGCGACCACGGCCATTCCCGCCACCATCAAGTCCATGTGGTACCGGTTCAGCCGTCGCGAGGACGACTACTGCATCGAATGTTCGCAGGACGGCGTCAACTTCTCGCAGATGCGTATCTGCCATATGGCCAAGGGCGACGACACCATCCGGTTCGGCATCTACGCCTGTTCGCCGGAGGATTCCTCCTTCACCGCGGTGTTCACGGACATGCGGATGATGGAATGTCAGTGGCGGGCGCACGACGGGCAGCAGCCCGACGACGAGTGATTCCCGGTCCGTGACCGCGATCGCGTGCACGGACCGGGAATCACCGATGTTCGGGGAGATCATATGTTGTCGCCGTTGCTTGCATGTCCGCCCCGACCCAAAGCGGTAACGGACTCTCCCAAGGCCACAAGCCGGTCGGCGTCGATCCGGTAGTGCATCCAACGACCGTCCCGTCGCTGATGAACCAGTCCGGCGTCGACCAGCACCTTCATGTGGTGGCTGAGCGTGCTTTGGCTGACGTGGAGTCGGTCGAGCAGCTTGCATGCGCACAGTTCCTCCTCATGGGCGAGCGCACGGACGACGGTCAGCCGCGTCTCGTCGGCGAGCGCGCGCAACGCGGACACGTCGGGCCGGTCGAGGCGCTGCTCGTCTGCCGCGCGGATTCTGTCCGCAAGGTCGTCGACGTTGCGTGCAATGGCGTCGATGCAGGCGTCATACGCTGCGTCCCCTTTGCCTGTCGGGTCATCGAGCCCCCAGTCCTCGCGATGCTGGCATGGCAGCGCGGGGCAGCTCACGCCGCACCCCATCGTCACCACGATGTCGGGTCTAGGGATCTCGTCAAGCGCTTTGCTCCGCAGCATGGAGACGTCGATTCCGCGTTTGGCCAGCAGCCGTAGCGCGTCCGGGTTCGGCGCGGCGAGTGGATCGGTGCCCGCCGAGTACGGCTCGATGACGTCGGATGCACGCATGCGCGCGATGGCCTCCGCGATCTGGCTGCGGCACGCGTTATGCGTGCAGATGAATGCGACGCGCACTTTGCCGGCGTTCACGACCGTTCCTCGACGAGGGTGCGTATCTCATCGGCCGTGAGGACCTTGCCCGCGCTGACGACCGAGCCGTCCATGACAAGGGCCGGCGTCGTCATCACTCCGGCTTCGGCGATTCGGGCCATGTCGGTCACGTAGTCGACCTGGTCGGCGCCGAGGGCTTCGGTCGCAGCCTCGTACAGCGCGTGGCATTTCCGGCAGCCGGTGCCCATCACCTGTACGCGGGCGTTTTCATTTCCGCCAGTGTCTCGCTTCTTTGTGGATGTTCCGAACAGTCCCATGATGGCGTCTCCTTTCGTTGTGTTCGGCTGTTCCTGCCGACGCCCGTGACCCTCCGTTACAGGATGGGTTGCAGGACGTTGAACGCATACCCGCACGCCACGATGCCGATCAGGCAGATGCCGACGAATATGCCAAGCAGTTTTGGTTTGACGACGCGGGCGAGCATGATGAGGCTTGATATGGACAGCACCGTCACGCTCATCATGAACGACAGCACGGTGCCGAGCGCGGCGCCTTTCGCCAGCAGTGATTCGGCGATCGGGATGACGCCGAAGACGTCGGCGTAGATGGGTGCACCCGCCACCGTTGCCAGTATGACGGCGAAGGGGTTCCCGTCGCCGAGTACCGGTTCGATGACCTCCTGGGGGATCCAGTTGTGCACGAGGCTGCCGATGCCGACGCCGACGAGGATGTAAGGGAAGACCTTGCGGAAGGTCGATGCGGTCTCGCCGGCGGCGTAGAGCGCACGTTCACGGGGTGTGCGTCTCATGTCCTCTTCGACGTCCGCCAATTCCCCTCGCACGAAGTCCATGACCTGATCATCCATGCCGAGCCGTTGGATCAGCGCGCCGCCCGCGATTGCGACCACCAATCCGAACACTGTATAAAGCACGGCCACGCCAGGCCCGAACGCACTCGTGATCAGCACCAGGCTGCCGAGGTCGACCATCGGTGAGGAAATCAGGAAGCTGAACGTCACGCCGAGCGGCAGTCCGGCGCGGGTGAATCCGATGAACAGCGGAATGGAGCTGCAGCTGCAGAACGGCGTCACCGTGCCCAGCAACGCCCCGACCGCATTGCCCTGGATGCCGCGGAAACGGCTGAGGATCCGCCGGCTGCGTTCGGGAGGGAAATAGCTTTGGATGTAGCTGATGACGAAGATCATCGTCACCAGCAGGATGACGATCTTGATCGTGTCATAGATGAAGAAGTGGAGCGTACCACCCCAGGAGGATTGGGGGTCGATGCCGAAGCACGCGAGCATCGAGGCGACGAGGTCGCTCAGCCACTGCATTTTCAGCAGCTGGTCAAGGATGAACGAGCCGATTTCCTGCATGATCCACCTCAGATCTCAGATCGATATCGGTCGATATGACACATCGCCATTATATATCGACATATATCGATATGTCGAGCCGGCGCGCCCAATGCATCGCACGAGATCAGGCGATCCCGGTCACATCGACTTTCCGCGATACCACGTCTCGCCGAACAGCCCTTCATCCACATGTCCGATGGTCCGTCCGTGCCGGTCGACCACGCGGGTATTGCATGTCACTGCCGCATGGAGGCGTCGTACAGGTAATACGCCATGGATCGACCATGGGCGTGGGCGACGTGCGTGATACGGCGATTCAGCCCCCGACGCTCATAGAAGCCCACGTTGCAGTCCGTATTGGTGTAGAGGAAATACCGACGTACGTCGGCGGCGCGAAATTCCCGTTCCATGTGGCCGAGCAGCCGTGCGCCGATGCCGGTCCCCTGCAGTGACGGATCGAGAATGAGCAGGATCACCTCGGCCTGATACGTCCGACCCTGACGGCGGGCGTCCGCGGACAGCATCATGCCCTCCACGCCCAGCTTGACGAGCTCCGATGCGCTTCGGCGCCCCTCGGCGCTGCGCAGCAGGCGCAGCATGGACCGGCATGCCGTAATGTGGTGCCGGTTGATCGGCAACGGCCTGGTGTCCCCGCCGTCGATGCGGGCCAGGCATACGCCCGCCGGCCGGCCGTCGCATTCGACGGCCACGGCAGCGGTGGCACGTGCCATGCAGAATTCAAGGTCGGCGCGGGCGGCGACGGTCTGCGTTCCGGGATCACCCTCCGCATACCAGACACGGCGCAACAGATCGGCCAGCACATCGGCGTCGACTCGCTTCATCGTCCGTAAACGCACAACATTCGACGGCACGCAGGCCCCCTCCCCTGGAATCATCACACGACGACCGACCTCGTGCGGAAGATTACAGTTCTCGTCGAAGAACAATCATATCCACCAGACGAACCCCGCATTCGATAATCGGATGATCGTAATGATCCGTGAAGAAATGCTCGATCCTATGGGAGCGAACGAAACCGCACTTCTCATAGAACGGTATCGTCAGAGGGCTGTCGCCCGTGCCGACCTGCAGTACGGAATATCGCCCCTTATACGTTCTCGCCACAAAATCGAGCAAGGCCCTCCCGTATCCGAGCCCGTGACATTCCGGAACGACGGCGATGTTTTTGATCTCCAGAACGCCATCGCCCTCATCCGTTACCACGCATTCGGCTTTCACGCCATTATCGTCAAGCACATACATGACGCCACGCTCAAGATATCGGCCCACCATGCTCTCTTGCTCATCGGCCAGCAGCAGCAAAGGAAGAAAACGCTTCCTGTCACCGGTTATCTCTCTGATCTCCATAGTGGTTCACCATTTCACAGACATATTCGACCAACAATCCATCATATGGTTCGCCAATCTCAGCTAGGACACGACTCAGTGGGCGGATTATGCGTTCAGTGGGCGGGTCATCATGGACGGCCAAAGTCCGAAGGCTCAGCAATCAAGACATTCCGCCGGTTAGGTGACGGCGCATGTCGTCAACCACCCGCCCACTGAAGCGTGAACCCGCCCACTGAAGACCTCAGTGTCCGACAGCAGCCGGTGGGGAATGCCCGATAATACAAGGATGCCTTCGGCAGGAAACAGCTGACGTGATACGAACGGAAATGTCCGTCAGCGCAAGGATGTCCTCGGCGGGAAAGCATCCGGCACGATACGAGTATGAATGTCCGCCAATGCGAGAATGCCCCGCAGCGCCGCCCTCACACATGCAGCGCGATACGATGGAAATACCACCATGGCGTCAATGATTCGGCGAAGGAGCATGACATGGCCAAGCTGCGCAAGATGCTGGGCGATCCCACCGGGCCGCGGGCCAAGGCGCTGATGGCGCTGATCGATACGCAGAGCGCCTCCACGTTGGGTCGTTGGGCTGCCGCATACGCCGAGGAACGGTATCTGCCGATACTAAGCCGCCGCCGCTCAGGACAGCCCGTGGATGACCGGTTCGCCACGGCCATCAAGCAGGCGATCGCCTGTGCCGACGGCAACGCCACGCTGAAGGACGCCAAGCCCGCATTGAGAGCGGCGCTGGCCGCCGCCCGCGAGACAGGTGACGCCGACCCGGTGGCGCAGGCCGCCGCCCGTGCCATCAGCACGGCCTGCGGTGTGATTCAGACGCCGACGAATGCCCTTGGCTTCGCCTTCTATGGCGCGGCGGCCGCGGCGTACGACCAGGCCGGGCTATCCGCCGACTCGGCGGAGTATGAGCGTCTGGCGGATATGGAATTCGATCGGATCATCGCGTCATTGCGGCATGCGGCCGTTGAGAATGAGCCGCACCCTGTCAAGGTGCGGTGGAACTGCTGAGACGAGGTTGGCGACGCCGCTAACGCAGATAACCGCGCAGACGCACGGCAACTACAGCAACGCCGTCAATTCCAGCAACGCCGGGCCGGCAATGACGCCGCCAACCAGCGTCAGCAGCATGCCCAGGAACACCATCGGACGGGCCGGCCCCTCCGACCAGCCTTGCTGATGGCGGAGCGTCCGCACGCCATACGCAATGCCGGCCACGCCGAATGACGCCAACCCCATCAGCAGCATCGGACCGCCCAACACCAGCAGTCCCATTTGAGAGAACAGATTGAGATCCAACATGGTCATGTTCCTTTCCTGGTCGTCGATGAGTCCGAATCGTTGTTGTATGACTTCAGCATCCCGCATATCGCGCCGATTCTCATTCATGCGTCGGAATGACCTTGCGCGCTCCGGCTTGACGCACCGCCCCGCCACTCATCCTTAAGGATTACGGGTATCCCCCATCGCCCCGGTCCGCTCCGCTAGACCAAATCCGCACGTTCCATCACGAAACAGCACACGCAATTCACAAATGCCCCGACCAAACAACACATGATTCAAACACGACACGAATGAACATCACTTGTGTTTCGTTTTCAAAAAAATAACACGATTTTTTGCGGCCCGAAATTCCGCGGAAAACGCGCGCCCACAGCTCCCGATAACGCAAACAATCGCATGTTCACTTAATTATCCCCGTCGCGAAGGTGCTATTGTTAAACACGTAAGCCATACGGCGGACACCACAGACTTCTTGTGAAGTTCACAACATAAAATGTTCGTTTCACCCGACGAAACGAACACAATACCAGTCATCGCGGCGACGCGATGACAGAAAGGCAAGAACCATGGCAGACGATAAGAAGGTCATCACCGTCAACCTCTCGATGTTCGGTCAGGACGCCGCCGCCAAGACCGCGGCCGCCAACAAGGTGGCCAAGGAGCTGGGCATCAGCGACGAGGCCCTGGCTCAGGTCGAGGACTTCAAGCAGCAGCTCACCCTGCATGACGCCTGGGATCTGCCGTTCATGGGCTACGTGAACGAGGATGGCTATGGCTACGCCTATGTGCCGGACGCCGCCATCTGCACCGTGCCCTACTGGGATGCGCATCAGGCGTTCCTGGATCTGCCGTATGACGTGCAGACCGCGTTCGCGATCCGTATGCTCTTCACGCACCGTCCGGTCGACCGCTATGGTGCCGACATGTTCCTGCACTATCAGCGCGGCATCAACGTCAAGTGGGAGGGCGAAGGCGCCAACGAGTACTGATCTCAACGCCAGGGGCTGAGAGAGCAGAGAGATAAACGAGGGCTGGTTTCCAATGCAATGGCGCATCGGAAACCAGCCCTTACTTCGTCTTTGCCTATATCCACCGCAGACACCCCAATCAGGAGGGAAAGCCACCGCACGGACTCCCGTACTTCGCGGGCTCCACCGTGTCATGCGGAGGCATCGGCGTCACGGATGCGATGATGTCAGCGGGAGGTGCGAGACACCCGCGCCCGCAGGCGGAAGGCCATGGCCAGGCAGACCACGGACAGGGCGCAGATGACGGTCATGACGGCGAAGGTCCAGGCACCGCCGACCGCGGTGGCGTGCATGAACGCGGGCGTCCCCTCTTCGCCGGCACCGGCCTGCGCCACCGACAGGATGGTGGAGAACAGCGCGGTGCCGGCCGCGCCGCCGAACTGCATGGAGGTCTGGAACACGGCGTTGCCGTCCGGGGTGAACGCCGGGGGCACCTCGCGCAGCGCACTGGTCATGATGTTCGAGAATTCAAGCGCATAGCTCAGCCCGAAGATGAAGTACAGTCCAGCCAGCAACGCGGGCGTCAGATGCATCGAGCACACCAGCAGCAGCACCGTGGCGAACGTCGCCACCGCGAACGCGGTCAGAATCGGTCGGGTCGGACCGAACTTGTCATACAGCATGCCGCCGATTGGAGCGCAGAACGCGCCGATCAGCGCACCCGGCAGCACCAGCGCGCCGGCCACGAACGCGTCGGTGCCCAACGACAGCTGCGCCAGATTGGTGATCACATAGCCGAAGCCGATGCCGACCATCGGCAGGATCGCATACGGCAGCAGATGCAGCAGCACAATGCGATTACGCAGGAATCCCAACCGGATCAGCGGCGAGAACGAACGACGCGACGACCAGCCGAAGAACAGCAGCGATCCGATACCCGCCACCAGGCTCACCACGGCGATCAGCGCGGGCGCCATCACCTCGCCGCCGCTGACGGCCGCGCCGACCGCCACGCCGGCCTGATTGAGGAACATGATCAGACCGCACAGTGCCAGCACGATCGACACGAACTGCAACGGGTTGAGCACGGCGGCCTCGGTCGGATGCTTCTGCTGGATGCATTTCAGGCCCACCGGCAGCGAGATCAGCAGGATGATCGGAATCACGATGACGAAGATCGCCCGCCACGGCAGCACGCTGGTCACTGCCCCGCCGACGGTTGGGCCGATGGCCGGCGCCACGGTGATCACCAGCGAGCCGACGCCCATCAGCCGGCCCACCTTGGAGCGCGGCGACTGTTCCAGGATGATGTTCATCATCAGCGGCGTGGCCATGCCCGAGCCGACGCCCTGAATCACGCGCGCGGCGAGGATCAGCGGGAACGCCTGCGCCACGATCATGATCAGCGAGCCCAGCACGGCCAGCACCACGGCGGCCATAAAAATCGTCTGGTTCCTGAACCGTCGCTTGATGAACGACGACAGCGGCATGGTGGCCGCCACGGCCAGCAGGTAGATGGTGGTGATCCACTGCACGGTGGCGGTGTCCACGTTGAATTCCCGCATCAGCTGCGGGAACAGCACGGTCATCACCGTTTCAGTCAGGATGCCGATGAAGGCCAGCGACCCGACCGCCACGATGGCGCCGATCAGCTTCATCGGAATGCGTTCGTCGGCCGCCGCTCCCCCAGCGGTGGTCGCTGCTGTTGTCTCACACGTCTCCACGGTTTCACTCCTCTTATCTTGTCTCCCGCTCCCGGCGGGCCGACATATGAGTGTAATCGACCGCAGGACTATGTTTCATATGCTGGAATATAGAAATGGACGGCCGCCGTGGCCGGCAAGCCGTCCGTTTCCGCCTACACGGATGCACAGCACCCGCACAACTAAAACGTCACCGTCCAAAAAACGGTTCATACCCGTGGACATGTTCACGGAAGGCACGGGCGAGCAGGCAACCCGCATCGCATGCTATTCGATAAGGCCCAGTTCCTTGAGTTTATTGGTCAGCTGCGGATTCGTGGGTTCCACAAACACGGTGCCATCCTCGAACAACAGCACCGGGATATGCTTCTGGCCGCTGATCTGCTCGGCCTTCTCGGCCGCGCCCTCCTCGGATTCGATGTCGTGGTGGTTGTAGTCCACGTGGTAGCGGTCCAGCACCTGCTTGGCACGACGGCAGTCGCCGCACCATTGCGCACCGTAGAATTCGATTGCGGATGTCATAGCTCCTCCTTGTCTCATGCGCCGCACGTCATCCATCTGTCATGCGTCGCGTCGGTTCAACGGCAACGGCGGCCATCCACCGTCGACGGCGCTCCGTTCATCGTACCCGCCGCCGGCCCGCATGCGGCCGCATCACGCTGCCGGCGTATCCCCGCGACAGGGCGGGAGATTCCTCGCAAAATCAGGAACGTGCCGCGTCCACGAACGCCTTGAAAATCATACAGCTGCGGGCATCGACCTTGTGCAGGAATTCAGGATGCCACTGTACGCCCCAGCAGAACCGCGATCCGGGGCGGTACAACGCCTCGATCACGCCGTCGTCGGCCTTGGCCATCACGGCCAGTTCGTCGGCAACCTCGCGTACCGCTTGGTGATGGTAGCTGTTGACCGCGATGCGACGGCCCTCTCCAGAAGCCTCCATCAGGTCGGCGAGCGGTGTGCCGGGGACCAGATCGACCTCGTGCCCGAGCAGGTCGTACGGCGGGTTCGGCATGTGGTGCTCCACGTCGCTGGGCAGTTCGGTGGGCAGGTCGTGCCACATCGTGCCGCCCAGCACGGCGTTCAGGATCTGGACGCCGCGGCAGATGCCGAGCATCGGGGTGTCCGTGGCGATGACCTCGGGGATCAGCAGCGCCTCCATGCGGTCGAGTTCCGGGCTCAGCTCCGGATTCATCGCCAGATATTCGGGCGACGCGGTCTCGCCGTACATCTCCGGTGCCACGTCCTGCCCGCCCGTGACCAGGATGCCGTCGCACAGGGCGACCAATTGGCGGATCACGTCCGGATCCTCGGTCAACGGCAGCATGACGGGCGTGCCGCCCGCCTCCGTGATGCCGTCCATGTATCCGGGCAGCATCCACAGGCTCTCCAGCTTGTAGTCCACAAGCGGCACCACGCCGATCAGGGGTCGTGTATCCATCTGCAACGCCTTTCGTTTCGCGCCGTCATTCCCTTCATTCCGCACGTTACCATCATCCCCGTCCCGCCGAACGCGGAACGGGCGGAATATCACGGCATATACAGAGCACGCGGCATACACGGCATACACGGAGCACGCGAAACACCGGAGACGCGCGGACCACCCCCGTAACCACAAAGGGCGTGCCGGGCGGACAACCGCCCCGCACGCCCTTTGCAGGAGAAAGGAAAGGAGAAAACGATGAAGTTTGGCGCATGACGCGCCGATCATGTCACCCGTTTCCGATGCCGGCCCACCAGGTGAATCGGCACCGGAAACGGATGGCGGTCATTCTTTTTTGCCCACCGCCGAGACCACACGCTGCAGCACGACGAACACGAGGATCATCAGGCCGACGACGATCGTGGTCCATTCGGCCGGAACGCCGAAGTCGGAGGTCAGCGGGTCGATGATGGAGCGCACCAGGGCGCCGACCACCGAGCCGAGCACGTAGCCGAAGCCGCCGGTGACGATGGTGCCGCCGATGACGACGGCCGCGACCGCGTCCAGCTCCCAGCCGGTGCCCACCGTGTTCTTGGCGGAACCGATGTTCGCCGTGTATACGATCGAGGCGACGGCCGCCAGCGTGGTGGAGATGAAGTAGATCAGGTACTGCGTGCGCTTGACCGGCAGGCCCATGAGCTCCGCGGAGGAGCGCGATCCGCCGATGGCGTAGATCGTGCGGCCGGTGCGGGTCTTGTGCAGCAGGATGTAGCCGAAGATCACCACGAGCACGGCGATGACCACGCCCATGTTGAACGACAGGTCGTTCGAGATCTTCGGGTTGTCGATGATCTTGATCTCCGCGCTCACCCAGTCGAAGTTGTTGTCCTCGGGCAGGACGAGCGAGTCGGTGGAGATGATCGAGGCGATGCCTCGGGCCAGGAACATCGTGGCGAGCGTCGCGATGAACGGCTGCATGTTGAATTCCTCGATGAGCACGCCCGCCAGCAGGCCGAAGGCCATGCCGATGAGGATCATGACGATCATCGCGATCGGCGCGGGGATGCCCGCCATGGTCATCTTGACGCCGACGACCGCGGTGATGGCCACGATGGCACCGACCGACAGGTTGATGCCGCCGGTGAGCACCGGCAAGGTCATGGCCACCGCCAGGATGATCAGGTAGGCATGGTCGATGAACAGCGAGGAGAAGAAGCCCAGACGGGTGTAGGTGCCGAAGAGCGCCTGGCCCATCACGAGCATGAGGATGAAGATGACGACGGCCGCGATGGTCGGGATCATCTGTGCGTCGAGCCGACGCGACTTCTTGGCGGTCTTCTTCACCGCCGTGGTGCTTGCGCTTGTCATGCTGTCACCGCCTTGGCTTCGGACTTGAGCGCGCGTTTGCGTTTGATTTCGGCGCTGAGACTATGGATCTTGGGGGCCTGCATCACGCAGATCACGATGACCACGACGGCGAAGAACGCCGGGGTGGCGGCCGAATCGATGCCGAGCGTGATGATGGTCTTGCGGATCATGGCGATGAGGACCGCACCGATGGCGCTGCCGGACAGCGAGAATTTGCCGCCGAGCAGTGAGGTGCCGCCGATGACGACCGCCAGGATGGCGTACATCTCAAGGTCCTGACCGGTTTTGACCACGTCGACGCGCATGACGGACGCGGTGGCGAACAGGCCGGCGATGGCGGCGAGCAGACCGGAGACGGCATAGACGAGGAAGAGGATCTTCTTCGGCTTGATGCCGGTCATGCGGCTGGCCTCCTGGTTGATGCCCACCGATTCGATCATCATGCCCATCGCGGTTTTGCGGCACAGCAGTCCGACCAGGCACACGATGATGATGGCGATGACGAAGTTGGCGGGAATGCCCAGGATGAAGCCGTTGGCCATCCAGCGCAGCGGCTCGCTGCCGGCCACGGAGCCGGCGTCGGTGTTCTGGCCGGCGGTGATGACCTTGGCCAGACCTCGTCCGGCGAGCATCATGATAAGCGTGGTGATGAATGGCTGCAGGCCGAGCATCGAGACGAGCGCGCCGTTGATGCAGCCCAGCACCAGGCCGACGAGCAGCGACAGCAGGATGGCCAGCCACACGTTCAGGCCGGAGACCAGGAACTGCATGGCCGCGGCGCCGGCGACTGCCATGACCGAGCCGACCGACAGGTCGATGCCCGAGGTGGAGATGACCAGGGTCATGCCGGTGGCGATCATCAGGTAGCGGGCCGATTCCTGGAGCATGGTGATCAGCGGGCCGGCCAGACCGCCGGTGTTCTCATTCCAGCTCAATGACAGGAACCCGTGGTCGAAGATCGTGCAGATGACGATGAGCACGATCAGTGCCACGACCGACCAGGTGAGGTTCGAGGACAGCAGCCGTTTGAGGATCGGATTGCCGGCATCCTTCTTGGTGTTGTGACCAGCCATCAGGCCTCCTTCCCTGCGTTGTTGCTGGCGATGGTATCGACGATGGTCTCCTGGGACACCGTGGCGTCGTTCTCAAGCTCCGCGATCTTCCTGCGGTCCTTGAGCACCTCGATGTTGTCGGACAGGCGGACGACCTCCTCCAGCTCGGAGGAGATGAACACCACGCCCATGCCCTGCTCGGCCAGATCGAGCACGGCCTGCTGGATCTCGGCCTTGGCACCGATGTCGATGCCGCGGGTCGGTTCGTCCAGGATGAGCAGTTCGGGGTGGGTGGCCAGCCACCGGGCGATGAGCACCTTCTGCTGGTTGCCGCCGGACAGGTTCTTGATGAGCTTGTTCGGGTCGGCGGGGCGGACGTTGAGCTCCTTCATATACTTGTCGACGATCTCGTCCGCTTCCTTCTTCGGGATCGGCTTGAACATGCCGCGAATCGCCTGCAGGGCGATGAGGATGTTCTCACGCACCGTCAGGTCGCCGATGATGCCTTCGTCTCGACGGTTCTCCGTGGAGTAGGCGATGCGGTGCTTCAGCGCGGTGTGCGGATCGTTGATGGAGACCTGGTTGCCGTTGAGCTTGTAGGTGCCGGTTTCGGGCTTGTCCGCGCCGTAGAGCAGACGTCCGAGTTCGGTGCGTCCGGAGCCGAGCAATCCCGCGAAACCCACGACCTCGCCGGCGTAGATGTCCAGGTCGGTCGGCTGGATGGAGCCCTTGCGGCCCAGGCCCTTGACGGACACGATCGGCTTCTCGTCCGCGCCGATGGCACGGCGCTCCTTCTTGGCGCCGATCTGGCTGAGTTCCTCGGCGCTCTTGCCGATCATCATGCTGATGAGCTCGTTGCGAGGCGTGTCCTTGGTCATGACCTCCTTGATGAACTGGCCGTTGCGCAGGATGGTCAGACGGTCGGTGATCTCATAGATCTGGTCAAGGAAGTGGGAGACGAACAGGATCGCCACACCGGAATCGCGCACCTTGCGCATGATGGCGAAGAGGTCCTGGACCTCGTTGGCGTCGAGCGAGGAGGTCGGTTCGTCCAGGATGAGCACCTTGGCGTCGATGACCATCGCGCGGGCGATGGCGACGAGCTGCTGCATGGCGATGGAGATGGAGTTGAGCGGGGCATGGGGGTCGAGGTGGCCCAGGCCCATCTGGTCGAGGTACTTGCGCGCCTCCTGATGGGTCTTCTTCCAGTTGATGCCGAGGGGGCCGCGCACCTCGTGGCCGAGCATGACGTTCTCGCCGATGCTCAGGTTGGTGCACAGGTTGACCTCCTGGTACACGGTGGCGATGCCCGCGTTCTGCGCGTCGCCGGTGCCGTTGAAGGTCTGGGGCTTGCCCTCCACGGTGATCGAGCCGGCATCGATCTTGTACACGCCGGTCAGCGCCTTGATCATCGTTGATTTGCCGGCGCCGTTCTCGCCCATCAGGGCGTGGACCTCACCGGGGTAGAGACGAAGATCGACACCGTCCAGGGCCTTGACGCCCGGGAACTCGATCGTGATGCCCTTCATCACGACAATGGGTTCGTTCTGTGTCATCATTCTGCCTTAAAGCTTGAATTGTTATGATTTCGTGACATTGCGCCACTATGGCGGACGGTGCGTGCGGACCGGGTGACGGTCCGCGCGCACCGTCCTGAGATAAGAGGAGATGGTCGGAAATCAGTCGAGATCAGTAGGCGCGGGTGCCGGCGTCCAGGGCCTCCTTGGCGCTTGCGGCGTCGAAGGTCTGGGAGTCGATGACGATGTCGGACTCGACCGTCTTGCCGTCCAGATAATCCTTGACCGCGGTGGCGGTCTGCTCGCCGAAGATCGGGTTGTACTCGATCACGAAGGACAGGTCGCCGTCCACGAGGGCCTGCAGCGCGGCCTCGGTGCCATCGATGGTGATGATCTTGACCTGGCCCTTGAGACCGGCCTCCTCAACGGCCTGGGCGGCGCCGAGACCCATCTCGTCGTTCTGGGCGAAGATGAACTGCGGGTTCTCGCTCTTGTGCTTGTCCAGCAGGCCGGCGGTGACGGTCTTGGCCTCGTCGGTGGACCAGTTGGCGGACTGCGATTCGAGCACGGTCACGTTGTCGTTGATGGCGTTGTCCCAGCCGGTCTGGCGATCCTTGACGACCGACAGGCCCGCGGGGCCTTCGAGGATGAAGCCGTTGGCGCCGTCCGGGAAGTTCTCGTTGACGAAGTCGGCGGCCTGTTCGCCGGCCCATTCGTTGGACGGTCCGATGTGGGACACGATGGCCGAGGCGGCCTCCGGATCGGTCACGTCCACGTCACGGTCCACGGTGAAGACCGGGATCTCAGCCTCCTTGGCCTTCTTCAGCGATTCGTCCCAACCGGAATCCTCGGTGGAGGACAGGACGATGGCATCGACCTCGTCGTTGACGAACTTGTTGAACGCCTGGATCTGCTTCTGCTGGTCGTTGTTCTGGGTCGGCGAGTAGATCAGGTCGAAGCCGGCCTTCTTGAACGCATCCTGCAGGTCGTTCTCGTTGGCGGTACGGAAGCCGCCCTCGGGGCCGACGGCCACAAAGCCGATCGTCGGCTTGCTGTCATCCCCACCCTCGGCGTTGCCGCCGTTGCCGCACGCGGCGAAGCTCAGCAGAGCCGCGCCGGACGCAACCAGGGCGATGGCCCTCTTCCAGTTCTTCATAAATACTCCTCCTCGAGTCACATGCATCCAAGGTCTTCCTCGGACGATTGATGACGGTGTTGTCATCGATGGTTTCCAGTATCCGCGGCGTGCCCGCATGGCTCAATCGGAGAGGATAACGATTCGATAACAGCTTGATAACGGAACGATAACATCGCCTGTTTCACGCCGTTCACCTCGCCGACATCGCCTCGGCCTGCGAGTATACGATGGTCCACGCGCCCTCCAGCGAACCGCTGGCCGTCCGGACGATGCCCAGGTCATCGAACACGGCCAGCCGGTGATACCGGGAGACGTCACCGGTCGCGATGGATGTCACCGTACTGTCCGGCAGGCTCTGGGCCGTCTCCGGCCCCGGCGTCAGCTGGCGAAAGGCCTGCTGCCGTGCGGAGGCGCCGTCCGTGGCGTAGACCAACGTGATGTCGTTGTAGAACGTCAGCATCGACACATCGGATCTGGATGAGACCCGATGCCAGGTTTCGCAGAGCCGCTCCGCCATGCCGGTACCGTTACGCACGATGCCTGCGATGAGAACGCCCTCGTCGGGACCCCCGCCGACGGCCATCGCCAACCTCGCACCCTCCGGGGAGACCGCCACGGCACGGATCGACCCCGTCCCCAGATCAGGCACGGCAATCCGCGCCGTCCGCCCCTGCCGTGAGACGACCAGTGTCCGCCCATCCGGTGCCACGCCCCAGACCTCGCCCTCGACCCCTTCGGCAACCGTCGACACCGGCGCACCGTCGAACAGCACACCGCAGGGCATCCCCTCGCCGTCCAGGCATTCGGCGACCCCATCAGCACGCAGCACGGCGCCACCGGATTCGCCGAACACCAGGGCTTCGGCCTCATCGATGCCGGTGTTCTGAGCCACACGCACGGGGCTTGACGATTCGAGCGAGACCACGTTCCCGCCGCTTAAGGCATACAGCGCCTCCTCGTGGTCGGCCACGTCCAAGCCCACGGTGCCTTCGGCGCCGCTGTAGGTTTCACCGCCCGAGAGCACGTTCACCTCCTGCCCGTCGGTGCCGTCACCGAGCGTCAGCCGAATCTGCCGTACGAGCATCGCCTGCGATGCGGCGTCGAGTGCGGCGAAGCCTTCATCCAGACGTACCGCAACGCCGTCGGACTCCATTGGCACGGCATCGACCTGCAGCCCCACACGCCCGTCGGCCACGTCGCTCACCGCGCCCTCCAGCCAGTCGGGCACGCCGCCCAGCAGCTCCTCCATCGCGCGGGTGCGCCAGTTGCGCCAGCTCAGCCAACGCACATCGGGCACCATCGTCGTGCCGGTGACATCCGGCCGGTACAGAGACACCTGGCGGAAGGCCTGGTCGAAACTTGCGACCGAGACCATGACGCCCTGCGGCAGCTGGTCGATGCGCCACTGACCGTCCTGCCGGTGCAGTGTGAAGGTCACCGTCCACGGGTCATCCCCGACCGCGGAGTACAGCCCCTGGCCGTCGATCCTGCCGATGATGTGGAGCGTGGCCTGGATGAGGATGCCAGCCTCATCCATCGACGAGCCTCCGTCCACGTTCGGCTTGCGTACGAAGGTGGGCGCACCGGAGTAGATGATCGCCGACTCGTCGCCGTTCCAACGCTCCGCGGCGCCATCCGTCAGGAACTCACGGGCCACCGCAAACCCATCGCTCTGCACGCCGGCGGGCATGGCGGCAAAGAACCCCTCGACCACGCTTTCGGGCTGTGCATCCGCCTCCGGCCCGTCGGGCACCGTGTACACCCGTCGATCCTGCCGCTCGATCGGCGCGAGCGTCGTCACGTCCCCCCGCGTCGGCAGACCGAGCGGGGCGGAGCATGCGCCCGCGGCACTCACCGACGCCGCGCAGACCAACGCCGCCATCGTGCGGATCAGTTTCCTCGCCTTCATCGTGCCTCCTGCCGCATCAATTCGAACATGCCGTTGTCGGATACGCCGAAACCCCCGACCGTCCGCATGCCATCGCCTGCGAAGTCCATCGGCAAATCGGCGTCGGGCACGGGACCGTCCTTGGGGTCCCTCGGCAGAATCAGCAGGAACCACGTCCCCTCGCCCGGGCGCGACCGCACCCTCAGGTCGCCGTTGTGCAGCCACGCATCGGACAACGCGATCGACAGCCCCAGCCCGGAGCCTCCCGTCAGGCGCGAGCGCGATGGGTCGGCGCGCCAGAATCGGTCGAACACATGGCCCACCTGCTCGTCCGTCATGCCCACGCCGTAATCGCGCACGCTGATGACGACCGCGTGGCGGTTGGCTGCAAGCCGTACCTCGATCGGCCTGTCGTCGGAGGAGAAGTCGATGGCGTTGTTCAGCAGGTTGCGCACGATTCGGATCACGCGCCGCGAATCCAGTCTGACGATGACCGCGACATTCGGCAGAACCATGGAGATCGTCACCTGCTTGGCCGCCGCAATCTCCGCCACTTGTTCCACAGCCATGCCGATGGGCTCACGCACGTCGGTGTCCACCAAGTCCAGGGAGGCGTATCCGGCGTCATACCGGGAGATCTCCAATAGGTCGATCAGCATGGTCTGGAACCGGCCGACCTGGTCGCTGAGCAGTTCCACCGTTCTCCGGGTCGGCGGGTCGAACCCGTCGCGGCGAGTGTCCAGCAGATCGCAGGCCATGCGCATCGTGGTGATTGGGGTGCGCAGCTCATGGCTCACATCGGAGACGAACTGGCGCTGCCGGACGCCGATATCCTCAAGTTCGTCGATCTTCTGCTTGAGCGAGGAGGCCATCTCGTTGAACGAATGCTGCAGCGTGCCGATCTCGTCACGCCGGTCCTCCACCACACGGGCGTCCAGGTCGCCTGAGGCCAAGGTCTCCGCCGTGGCCGCCACCCGTTTGATCGGACGAACGATGCTGTGCATGACCATCCAGACAAGCACTCCCATCACGGCGCTCAGCGCCAGGCACACGAAAGCCAGGTTAAGTTGGATGCGACCTAGGGACTCCTGCTGGGTTGCGAACGAGAACAACGCGAACAGTTCCAGGTCCCCCACCGGACCAAATTCGAGGATGGTGCCGAGCACCGCGCCGGGTGGCCCGGCCGTGTCCGCATCCACGGTCAGGGACACCGGCTGGTAGAACACGCTGCCGTCGGTGCTGCCGGCCACGCTGCTGCGCATCTCGTCGCTGATCAGCGGAGCGAACGTGGGCTCCGTGGAGATCGGCACGATAGCGTTGCCGGAGGTACTGCGGCTCCACAGGTACACGCCCACCAGGTTGGCGGCGCCGTCCTGCTGCATCGAGGATGCCACGGAGGCGACGAGTTGCTGATAGCGTTCGTTTTCGGATGCATCGGCGGATTCCAGACTGTATTGGGCCTGGACCACCTGGTTGGAGAAATCGCTGCGCGCCTGGTTGGAGACCTGGTCCAGCAAGGTGTTGCGCACCAGCATCATCGACACGACCGTGAACACCACGGCCACCACGAGGGCGAGCAGCACCGCGAACGCCGCGGTCCGCGCACGCAGCGAACTGTGCACACGCCCCGTCCACCGATGCAGATGGAGCCATGGAAACCGACGTCCGGCGCTTCCCGCATCCGACCGCGCCCCGCCGGCGCCGCCCGTCCCGCCACCAAGACGTCGATTCCGACCGGTGCGGCCGATGTCCGTATGGGGCGTCACGCCGCACATCCCGCCACGGGAGCGACGAACTTGTATCCGATGCCGCGCACGGTCCGGATGATCTGCGGATGTTCCGGATTCGACTCCACCTTGGCTCGCAGCCGCTGGATGTGCACCGTCACCAGACGGGTGTCGCCGGCGTCCTCATACCCCCATACGCTTTTGAGCAGGTTCGCCCTGCTGATGACCTCCCCCGCGTTGCACGCCAGCACGTACAGCAGCTCGAACTCCATCGGGGTCAGCTGCAGGTCCGCACCGTCCTTCTGCGCCAGATGCTCGCCACGGTCCATAACGATGCCGCCGCACTCGATATGCCCCGAATCATTATCCCTCCCCCCGAAATGAATCCCATTGGTGGGTGTGGGGATACGCAGGCGCGCCCTCACCCGGGCCACCAGCTCCGCCACTTTGAACGGTTTGGGGACGTAGTCGTCGGCTCCGGCCTCCAGTCCGGTGACGATATCCTGCGTATCCGACTTGGCGGTCAGCATGATGATCGGCACGCCGGAATCCCGTCGGATCATCCGCGCCACCTCCACGCCGCCCATGCCGGGCAGCATGACGTCGAGCAGCACCAGATCCGGACGCACGACGGGCAGCACGTCAAGCGCCCGCAGCCCATCCGCGCACACCGTGGTCCGGAAGCCTTCACTTTCGAGCACGATGGACAACATCTCCCCCAACGCCTGGTCGTCGTCCACGATCAGGATCGTTTTCGTTTCGGATTCCGGGTTGTGCACCTCATCCCCCTCACATCGATGGGGCCGCGCCGTTGTGCGGCTCCCACATGCCGTATCGTCCGAACCGTTGTGGTCCGCTTGGCGATGACGGCCTGCGCGTTCCTGCAATCAGTAAGTCATTGTACCGTGGTCCGGGCGCACCTCGTCACGCGGCACCGGCGGAACCGCCCCTCGTTCCTCCCTGCGCTACCGTTCGCCGTCGGTTCCGGGCTTCGGCCGTTCGGCATGCAGGATGGCGCGGATGCGGTCCAGCCTTGGCTTCACCTCATGCTCATAGCCACGATCATTCGGATGATAGTATTCGCGGCCCACCAGTTCGTCCGGCATGTACTGCTGCGGTGCCACAGCGCCCGGCCAATCGTGCGCGTACCGGTAGCCCTCATGGTTGCCCCAGTCCTTCATCAGCTTGGTCGGCGCGTTCCTGAGGTGCAGCGGTACCTCGCCGATGCGCCCGGCGTCCACGTCGGCGAGCGCCTGGTCGATGGCCAGGTAGCTGGCGTTGGATTTGGGCGCGGTGGCCACGGCCACGGTGGCCTCCGCCAGGATGATACGTGCCTCGGGCATGCCGATCATGGCCACGGCCTGCGCGGCGGCCACCGTGACCTCCAGGATCTGCGGGGCGGCCATGCCGACCTCCTCGGCGGCGGCGATCATGATGCGCCGGGCGATGAACCGCGGGTCCTCCCCCGCGCGGATCATGCGGGCCAGATAGTGCAGTGCGGCGTCGACGTCCGAACCGCGCATCGATTTGATGAACGCGGAGATGACGTCGTAGTGGTCGTCGCCGCCCTTGTCGTACCGCACGGTGGCCACGTCCATGACCTGACTGACGACCTCGGGGGTGATGATCGGCAGGCGCGCACCCTTCTTGCGGGCCGTGTCGCCGGTCATCGCCCCGGCGGCGGCCTCCAGGATGGTCAGGGTCTTGCGTGCGTCGCCGCCGGCCATGCGCACGATCTCGTCGACGGCCTCGTCAGTGGCCCTGACCTCGCCCTTGAGCCCGCGCGGATCGTTGAGTGCCCGCTCGATGAGGGTTTTGAGGTCATCGGGTTCGAGCGATTCGAGCTTGACGACCACGGACCGGCTGAGCAACGGTTTGATGACGGAGAAGCTCGGGTTCTCGGTGGTGGCGGCGATGAAGGTGACGTCGCGGTTCTCCACGCTGGGCAGCAGCGCGTCCTGCTGGGATTTGGAGAAGCGGTGCACCTCGTCGATGAACAGCACCGTCTCCTTGCCTTCGGCCACGAGCCGCCGGTGTGCGCGGTCGAGCACGGCGCGCACGTCTTTGACGCCGGAGGTCACCGCCGACAACTCCTCGAACACGCGGCCGGACTGTTTGGCCACGATGTAGGCCAGAGTGGTCTTGCCCACGCCAGGCGGCCCGAACAGGATGATCGAGCTGGGCGCGGTCAGCGACCCCTTGGATGCGGGGTTCGCCAGACGGCGCAGCGGCGACCCCGGCCCCAGCACATGGTCCTGCCCCACCACCTCGTCGAGCGTGGCGGGGCGCATGCGCACGGCGAGCGGACGGGTCACATCCTCGGGCGCGTCGGTCGCGGCGAACAGGTCGGCGTCATCGGTCATAGCCATCAGTGTACTCGCATCATTCGAACTGTTGTTCGAATACGTGTCGGCGGCGCGTCAGTCGCCCACGTGGTAGTCATGGAAGACCACCTCGCCGGATTCCTGCGTGGCGTCCAGGTCCACAACGCCCTCGATGGCCCAATCGTGGTCGCCGTCGGAGTCGTCGATGATCTGCCGCACCTTCCAGGTGTGCTCGTCGCGCTCATGCGAGTCGTCCAGCATGAACAGCTCGGAGGAACGCGCCTGCGCGTCGGTGTTCACGTACTCGTGCGCATCGTAGTAGTCGTCGAGCGCATCCTCCCACTCGTGCACGCCGTAGCCCCAGTCCTTGTCGAGCGCGCCGAGATCCTCGGGTCGGTCCAGGTCCATGAGCTGCACGCGGCGGAACATCGCGTTGCGCACGAGTACGGTCAGTCCGCGGCGGTCCTCCACCACGGCATCCCTGGCACCCGGGGCGGCCGCATTGAGTGCGGCGGTCTCCGCATCGGCCGCGGCGCCCGCGTTCTCCCACTCGTCCACCAGACTGGAGTCGATCGAGCGGACGACCACGCGCAGCCAGGCGATGATGTCGCGCAGCTGCTCGTCGCGTTTCTCGAACGGCACGGTGCGGGACAACGCGCGGTACGCGTCCGACAGGTACCGCAGCAGCGTGCCCTCGGAGCGGGCGATGTTGTAGCGTGCGATGTATCCGGTGAAGTCGGAGGCGGTCTCCACCATGTCGCGCACCACCGACTTGGGGCTCAGCCAGTAGTCGTTGGCCCACGGCACGTCATGCCGGTACTGGCGGAATGCGGCGTCGAGCAGGTTCTCAAGCGGCTTGGGGTAGGTGACCTCGGCCAGACGCTCCATGCGCTCGTCGTAGTCCAGTCCCTCGTCCTTCATCGCGGCCATGGCCGCGTCGCGCGCCTGGCGCTCTTGGGCGCGCAGCACCTGCTTGGGGTCCTCGAGCGTGGATTCCACCATCGAGATCACGTCGAGCGCGTAGGTGTCGGATTCGGGGTCGAGCAGTTCGAGCGCGGCCAGCAGGAACGGGCTCAGCGGCTGGTCGAGCGCGAAATCCTCGGGCACGTCCACGGTGGTGAAGTAGTCCTTGCCTCCGTCGTCGCGATCCTCGGTCTCGATGACGCCGGAGTCGAACAGCGTGGCGAAGATCTCGTCGGCGCGCCCATGCAGCTGCTCCTTCTGCTCGGCGGTCTGCTGCGAGTCGTCGATGAGCCGGTCCACGCGGCGGCGCGCGTCGCCGCCCTGCGTCACCTCGTTGAGCACCATCGAGTGGGTGATCCGCAGATGCGGCACCAGCGTTTCGGGTGCGGCGTCGATGAGCTTGTCGAACGTGTTCTCGTTCCACGTCACGAACCCCTCGGGCGCCTTCTTGCGCTTGATCTTCTTGAGCTTCTTCGGGTCGTTGCCGGCCTTGGCGACGGCGCGCGCATTCTCGATCTCGAACTCGGGGGCCTCGGCCACCACCAGGCCTTCGGTATCGAAGCCCATGCGGCCGGCGCGCCCGGCGATCTGGTGGAATTCGCGGGCACGCAGGCGGCGCATCCGGGAACCGTCGAATTTGGTGAGCGCCGTAAGCACCACCGAATGGATCGGCACGTTGATGCCGACGCCGAGCGTATCCGTGCCGCAGATGACCGGCAGCAGCCCCTGCTGGGCGAGTTGTTCGACCAGTCGGCGGTAGCGCGGCAGCATACCGGCATGGTGGATGCCGACGCCGGTTTTCAGCAGCCGCTGCAGGATCTTGCCGAATGCGGTGGTGAAGCGCGTGCCCTTCATCGCCTCGGCGATGGCCTCGCGCTGTTCGCGGCTGGAGACGCCGGTGGAGGCGAGCGCCTGCGCGGTGGTCAGGGCCGCGTCCTGGGAGAAATGGACGACGTAAATCGGTGTCTCATGCCGGTTGAACAGCAGTTCGACGGTGTGTTCGAGCGGTTTGTCGGTGTATTCGTAGGTCAACGGGACCGGTCGGGGTGCGTCGGCGATAATGTCGACGTCGGTGTCGGTCATGTCCTCGAGTTTGTCGGCGATGGCGTCGACGTTGCCGAGGGTGGCGCTCATCAGCAGGAACTGGGTGCGCGGCAGGGTGAGCAGCGGCACCTGCCAGGCCCAGCCGCGTTCCGAATCGCCGTAGTAGTGGAATTCGTCCATGGCCACGCAGCCGACGTCGGCGTGACGGCCCTCGCGCAGCGCCTGGTTGGCCAGGATCTCAGCCGTGCAGCAGATGATCGGCGCGTCCGCGTTGATATGCGTATCGCCGGTGATCATGCCCACGTAGTCGCGCCCGAACGCCTCGACCAGGTCGAAGAACTTCTCGGAGACCAACGCCTTGATCGGCGCGGTGTAGTAGGAGCGCCGGCCGGTGCACATCGCGGCGAAATGCATGGCGAGCGCCACCAGCGACTTGCCGGAGCCCGTCGGGGTGTTCAGGATCACGTGGTCGCCGGCGAGCAGGTCCATAATGGCCTCCTCCTGGTGCGGCCACGGCTGGACGTCCTTGACGTCCTCGACCCAGCCGAAGAAGCGCTCGTAGATTTCGTCGGTGTCGATGTTGCGCCCGCCGCCGTACCAGTCGGGTGCCAACGCCCCCAACGACCCGTAGGCCGCGTCATGTCCCTGTTCCTCTGTCATACCCCGAGTCTATCGGCGGTGACGAACAAGCCTGACCGTCACCACGGTGGCGATGGCGGCCGCGGCGACGACGATGGCCGCGATCACGGCGATGCGGATGGGGGACGTCGCCTCCGCCTGCGGCTCGGCGTCGGCCTGTGCGGCGGTCCGGTTCGGTATGCGGTGCCCGCGCACCAGCAGTCGCTGCGTGTTGATGCCATACGGCGTGCACGTGACCAGCGTGCAGTAATCCTGATCCGGATCGATGGCCAGATCGTCCATGTCATAGGGATCGACGGTCACGATCTGGTCCACCTGATAGGTCAACGTCCGGTCGAGCACATGAATCATGAAGACGTCGCCCTGTTCCAGGTCGTCGAGGTCGGTGAACAGCTTCGAACTCGGCAGTCCGCGATGTCCGGACAGCACGGTGTGCGTGCCTTTGCCGCCCACCGGCAGCGAACTGCCCTCCAGATGGCCGGCGCCCGACTGCAGCACCGATGCGTCGGTGCCGTGGTAGATGGGCGTCGAGACATCCAGCTTGGGGATCTCCAGATATCCCATGATGCCGGTGTCGGAGACGTCGAGCAGATTCTCGTACTCGGTGGTGTCCGCGGGGGTGGGGGTGAACCGGCCCTCGTCGGCGGCCAGGCCCGCATTGTATTGGCGGGCGGCCTCAAGCAGTTCGGCCACATGGGCCTCGTCCATGGCGGAGGTCTGCTCGGTGTACTCCACGATGGCCTGCGACTGGCGGCGGGAGTTCCACCAGTTGCTGACCGTCGGATACAGCAGCAGTCCCAGCCCGACCAGGAACACGACCGCCAGCGCGATGCTGGACAGGCCGATGCGCCTGCGGGCGTGGGACCGCCGAGTCCCACCGCCGGTGGGATGACGCGCCCCGCTCCTGTGCCTGCCGGCCGGGGAACGGGACACGTTATGGTTCATCATCGGTTCAGCACACCGTTCACTTCACGCGCTTGCGGGACAGGAACACGATGGCGCCGAGCACCAGCGCACCGCCCAGGGCGTAGAAGATCGCAGTGCCGATGCCGCCGGTGGAGGGCAGCTCGGTGCCGGTGTTGTTGACGATGTGGACACCACCGGACTGCCAGATGCCGCCGCTGACGGTCGCGTCGATATTCGCGTTCTTGACGGCGATCTCGACGCGTCCGGCGAGCTTGTTGTAGCCTTCGGGGGCCTTGGTCTCCTCCAGCCAGTAGGTGGTGTTGGCGTCGAAGCCCTTGATCTCAAGCTGACCGTTCTTCGTGGTGGCTGCGACACCGGTCTCGCCGTCCTTCGCGAAGCGGTACACGCCGTCGGACACCTTCACCAGCGGGATCTCGTTGCCACCGGTCTTGGCGTCGTAGAGCTTGAACTCGGCGCCGTCCAGCACCTTGTTGCTACCGTCGGTCTTCACGACATCGACCTTGTAGGTGTAGGTCTCGGTCTCGTCCCACGTGGTCTCGTCACGATGGTTCTCGCCGAACGTGAGCTTCGTCTTGTTGGTGTTGGGAACCTTGAAGACTTCGGCGTCCTCGTTCACCACGGCGGTATAGGTCACGACGATGCCGGTGTCGCCGGCGATGGTGTCGAGGTAGCCCTGGGCGAACTCGATCTCGAAGTCGCAGCCGTCGACCAGACCGGTCGTCTTGATGGTGTAGTTCGCCGCGGCAAGGTCGGAGCCGCCGACCTGGACCTTGATGGAGCCGGCGTTAAGCGTCAGGCCTTTGGACATGACGTCGTGCAGCACGTAGCTCTCGGCTCCCGCCTTGGCGGTGATGGTGGTCTTGAACTCGACAGTGTCGCCGATCTCGGCGCTGTTCTCGTCGCCCCAAGAATTGTCGGAATCCTCCTTGACCTCCTTCTTGATAGTCGGCAGGTCGTTCTTCTCCTCCATCACCACGTCGGGCGTGGTGGTGTTGAGAGAGCAGAGGGTGCCGACTGTGGTGTTCACCAGGTAGTAGCCGAGGTTCAGGTTCTGGAACGTGACGGTGGAGTACTGCTGGCCTTCAGAGGCGGCAGGCGCCGTCTGGGTGCCGGCAGCCGTAATGTTGTTCGCCTCGGCATAGGCGATGGCGGCCTTGGCGAAGGTTGCGACATCCGCACCGTCAACCCAGGTCACATAGCCCTGGGCATCGATGGCGACGTACTGGGTCTGGGTCTTGAGCCAGTCGGCCCACTTGGCGTTCGCCTTGTAGGAGTACGCTTTCGCATCGGTGTCGTAGCTCTCAAGCACGAGGACCTGATACGCGTTGTACGTATGCCCCGGCTCGGCGTCATTGATGGTGATGGAGCCGCTGTTGTCGTTGGCTCCGCTCGCCGCGTACGCGCTGGTGGGCAGCAGCATGGCGATGGACGCGAGGATCGCGAAGATCAGCGCGACCAGTTTGTTTGGTTTCCTCATGGGTGTTGTCCTTTCTTGCATTGTTCCCCATTAGGTATGTGTGCAGCTCGTTCAGGACCGCAGTGGGTTGGTTGCCTGGTTCCTGCGGCGTACGCCGTACACCACGGCGAACGTCATCAGCGCGAGACCGCCGACCGTCAGCGCCCAGACCCCGGTGCCGCCGGTGGCGGGCATCATCGGCCGGAACGTGTTGGTGAACAGGACGGTGCTGTTCTTACCCACGGGCGTCGTGCCCGTCACCTCCGCCGATTGGTTGGGTGTTCCGTTGTCGATGGTGTTGCTGACGGTGACGCCGCCGGGCACGTCGGTCTCCTTGATGGTGTAGTGGGTCCCGTGCTGCAGGTAGTCGATGATGACGTACTCGTTGGCCTTGAGCTTGAAGGTGCCCTTGCCGTCGGTCAGTAGCGAGCTCTCGATGCGGTCGCCCTTAGGGCCGTAACGAACAATCGAGTAGTCGGAGCCTTCCGCCAAACCGTCATCCGACCGGATGCTGATATCGAAGCTGAACTCGGTGTCGGGATCGGCGGTGCCCACAACCTGCTTCTGCACCTTGAGCTGGCCGTTCTGGTACTCCGGCGGCACGGAGGAGACGGAGGGCAGGGTGAACTGCATGTAGCAGGTGGAGCCGGACAGGCCGCGCTCGGTGTAGTAGAACTTGAGCGTATGCGTGCCCTCACTACCCTTGGCGATGTAGTCCCACAGATTGACGTACTCGCCGACGGAGCTGTGCACGCCGCCGATATCGCAGACAAGCTTGCCATCGAGGAAGACCCACATGTCGTCGTCGCCGAAGAAGTAGTACTCCAGCGGGCCGACGTAGTCCTCGGTCAGCGTGAACTGGATCTCGTACTGCATGCCGAACAGGTTGTTGTGGTCAAGACCGTCGTCGCTCGGCGGATACAGTTGGTTACCGTCAGAGCCAACATATTTCCCACGGTCCATATAGTCGCCGGTCAGTCCATCCTTGCCTGGATGATCATCCATCGGCCAGAAGTTGTTGGTCCAGATGTGATCGTAGACCGTCGTGCCGGTCACCGGGTTGTTGAACTGCTCAAGTCCGTGCAGAACGGTGGTGCTTTTATCGTCGGCGACCGAGCTGAGCGTATACGTATCGCCCTGACGGCTGAATCCGAGCGACCAGTCGTTATACGTCGTCTTGCCGGTCGCGGTGCCGCCGTCGAACATCTTGGGTGCATCGACGCCGTCAGCGTATTTGATATACCCGTTCTCGTCGAGGCCGGTCACCAGGCCGAACGTCGTGCCCTGCAGATTGTTGTTCCTGTTGGGCTCATTGAACTTGTTGAGCGTATTGCCGTTCCATTTTTCGTTCCCGAGTCCCGTGCCTGTGTTGACGTTGCCGAAGGCGAGCTTGGCACCGGATCCGGAGTAGTTGTTGCCGCTGTTGATGCCGTGCGAACCATTCGTGCCGTCCCACGTGGTTTTACCGTCGTCGGTGATGTCATAATCGTAGAAGACCGCTTTGTTGTCGTAGTCGCCCTCCGTCTGATCGGCCACCAGACGGATGACGGTGCCTTCCTTGATGTAGATGGTGTTGGGCTCATTCGCCTTGTCCGGGTTGTTGGTGAAGTGCAGCTCGGTCGCGCCGACGATATTCTTGTAGACGGTCCAGTCATCCTCGCTCGTGCTTGAGGCGTCCTTGCCGTCCTTGAGCACCCAGACCTGGTTAGCTTTATAGTTGCCGTTGTCGCGGAAGATGTTCACGTACGGCAGGCTCGGAGCCTCGAAGTAGTCATACTTATTGGCGGAATACAACTCGGTGAGTTGCATATGCGTGCGGATCTCGCGCTTGCCGTTGCCGGCATCCACAAGGTACAGACCGGTTGTGGAGGGATTCGCCTCGCCGTTCGTGGGCAGGATGCCGCCCTTGTTAGTACCGCCGTGGTCGGTGTCGATGATCTTCAGGTAACCGCCGTCATCCCTGTCGGTCACCTCAAGGTTCGCGTAGTACTGCACGGTGAAATGCGGGTTGAGCGCCGAGTTGGCGGTCAGGCCCAGCATCGGCGCGGTGCTGTCCAGCGTCACGTCCAGCGTCTTCGTCTCGTCCTCGTTCTGCGAGACCATCACGGTGCCGAGCTCCTCGGTCGCGCCGTTCAACGCGGTCACCTCCACGCCGGTTTCCGCTTCGGCGGCCGCCTTCGGGGCGGCGCCGGCGGCGACCAGCGCGTCACTCGGGGCGACTGCGGCGGTCAGCTCGCAATCCGACATGTCCAGCGTCCGCCCTTGGTAGGTGAATCCGAAGTCCAGCGCGGTCACGTCGAGCACGTCGCCGCTCTCCTCCTTGGATTCGGCGTAGTCCTCAACGGCCTGCCACTCCGGCTGGCTCTCGTCGAGCACGTCCACGCTCATCGCCAGATCGCTGGACGCGGAGTCCACCACCACGTCGGCCGCCGGGGCTTCGGCGTCGGTCATCGCGGCGGTGCCCCGCACCGTCACGTCGACGGTGTACTCGTCGTTCCCGTAGGTCAGCGTCTCGTCAAGCGTCACCGCATCGGCGGATTCCTCGACCTTACCGGTCGGAGCCCCCGACTCCTCGGTCTGCGTCGGCGTGGCCGCCGCCGGTGGAACCGAATCGGTCTGCGAGGCCGGCTCCGCCGCGGCGGAGGGCGCGTACAGGCAGACCGCCGCCACCAATGCCGCTATTGCTGGGCGTAGCTTTCTCATGGTTCTCTCCTTAGCGTTCCGACGGCGCCGATAGCGCCGCCTCCATGGATTCCCTGGTCGTAGTAGTGATATCGGCTGCCTCCATTGAGGAGGCCGTTCCCCCGAGCTTGTCCAGACGAGACTCGATGCAGGCGAGACGTTCCTCGATGCGTCGCATGCAGGCCATCACATCCATCGGCGTCGGCTTGCCTACATCCGTCGCACGTTGCGGAACGGCCCCGCCGCGTTCGCCATCGGAGACGCTTTTGCTCCAGCGGGCGATCGCCCGTTCGATGCGCTTGTAGCCGATGAGGCGGGAGGGCATGCCGGCTTCCGCAAAGATCCGCGACGCCGATTCCCCGGCACAGTACCGACGCATGCACTCTTCCTTGAATGCCTCCGTATAGAAGATGCGGTCACCGGTCACCCGTTCCACGGCAGGCAGCGACGACAGATACGCGCGCTCCCGGCTCGTGAACGATTCGTGATGACCGACCGTTGTCATTCTCAGTCCCCCTATGCAAGACAGGCTCCTGCCTTGAATCAATACCCCCCCCCCGAGACCACCCTGAAACTATGCATCCGCTCATCATCGAGACACTACATAGGGGGGTCTTCCCCTACTATCGCTCACGCATACACATGCATACAGTTCACTCCCAACCGCCTCGCGCGGCGGTCATCACCCCTACCACCGCCCCCGACTCACGGACCCGCCATCGGTATCCCCACAACCCACCGGCGTGTCGCCTTGCCACCATTCGTACGCGGTGCCGAAACCGGCGGCGATGTCTCACAGCACTCTGTGTTTGGTTGCGGATCCGCAACCAAACACATACTCGCCGGTCAACGGCAAGTCCGTCCCGCCATCGGAACGCCGATATGCAACGAAATCATCCGTTGACGGCACGCCCATCGGACACCATGCCGCACGGCGAGCAACGCAGCGACTCACTCGGCTTCGAGGCGGCGGCGCACGGCGTCGGGATCGACCTCAAGCGGCGGCCAGGTCAGGTTCATGTTCTTCAGCGCCGTACGCAGCAGTTCGGAGACCACGGCCCGCGCATACCAGCGGTTATCGGCGGGAACCAGGTACCACGGGGCGGCGGGGGTGGACGTCTTCTCGAACACCTCCTGCCAGGCCGCCATATACTCGTCCCAGCGTTCGCGGGCGTCCAAATCGCTCTCGTCGAATTTCCAGAACTTGGTCGGGTCCTCCAGACGACCGAGGAAGTGCCGCTTCTGCTCGTCGCGGCCCACCACCAGGAAGATCTTCAGGATCGTGCACCCGTCGGTCACCAGTTCGCGTTCGAACCGGTTGATCTCGTCATACCGGGCCCGCCACACGTCCTCCGGGTACGTGCCGTAGACATGCGGCATCACCACGTCCTCGTAGTGCGAGCGATCGAATACGGCGATCCATCCGGGCTGCGGCAGCTCGCGTCTGACGCGCCACAGGAAATCGTGCGCCAGCTCCTCCTCGCTGGGTTTGCCGAAGCCGTGGTAGTGGATGCCCATCGGGTCGCCCTGCCGGAACACATGGCGCACGATGCCGCCCTTGCCGGAGGCATCCATGCCCTGCAGCACGATGAGCAGCCGACGCCGTACGCCCTTGACGCCGTTGGCATACAGCAGTTTCTGGAAGCGTGCGATCTCGCTGGAGCTGATGTCGATGAACCGTTCGCCGTCCTCGCGGTCGCCTTCGAATCCGGGGGTGTCCGTGGTGTCGATCCCGTCCACGCGCACACCTTTGTGGAACATGAGCCGCTGCGCCGGCGGCAGCGACCACACCATGCTCAGCAGGTCGCTGGATTTGGCGGCGCGGGCCATGCGTTCGGAGAGCGTGCCGCTGTTGTCGATGCTGTTGACGCTGTCGAGCGCCGCATCCAACGCCCTGTCGATGAGACGCCGGTCGCGTCCCTCCTTGCGTTCCTTGCCGTCCCTGATGTCTTTGGCGTCCTTGCTGTCCTTGCCCATAGGACCAGTCTATCCGTGTCCCCGCCAGCCGCGGAATCCACGGGGGTGTGAAAAACGCCTGCCGTATGGGATGGCGGGCGCCGATCCCATACGGCAGGCGTAACTGAAGGCACACCCGATGACGGCACGTCGGAGAGCGGTTACCGCCCCACAGACATCAGTCAACGGGAACCAAGCAGATGCGTGTCACTCCCCCTTGGCCGATTTGCCGGACGTTCCGGAATCGGATCCCTTGGCATCCTTCGGCTTGGCCTTGAACAGTTCGCCCAGTTCGGGGAACTCCATGGTCTGCGGATCGACCTGGCTTTCGGGGTGCGTCTCGTCGTACCCCTGCATGTACCGGGTGCGACGCCATTCGCGGATCGAGGCGTTCGAGCCGCGGTGGTGCACATGGTACTGGCGCGGGCCGGCGCCGGCGGTGAACATCTTCTCGTCCACCTCCTTGGCCACGGCGATCTGGTTGATGTTGGAGGGGTCCATGATCGCGATCGGCGCCACGGCCTCGGCCTCGGTCGGCGCGGCCGTGCGCTGGCGCATCTTCTCCGGCAGCCATTCGGCCAAGCGGGACAGCAGCCAGCAGAACACGAAATAAATCACCGCGGCCACCACCAGCGTCTGCAGGATGTTGAAGTACATCGAGCCGAGTCGGCGCGATTCCTGCAGCAGATCGGTGTACATGATGATCGAGCCGAGCGCGGTGTCCTTGAGCACGACGACCAGCTGGGTCACCGCGGCGGGCAGCATGGCGAACACGGCCTGCGGCACCTCGATCTGCATCAGCGACTGGGTCTCGGTCAGACCCAACGCCAGCGACGCCTCGCGCTGGCCGCTCGGCAGGTTGCCGACGCCGGAACGCACCAGCTCGGCCACCACCGACCCGTTGTACAGCACGAGCGCCAACACCACGGCCCAGTACGACGAGTTGCCGATGCCGAGGAACGCGAACCCTCGCCAGAAGAAGATCATCATCAGCAGCACGGGGACCGCGCGGCAGAACTCCACGACCACGGCGGAGACGCCGCGCAGCAGCGGGTTCGGCAGCAGTCGCCCGATGCCGAAGACCAGGCCGAACGCCACGGCGCCGATGACGGCCAGGATCGACGCCTGGAGCGTCATCCACAGGCCGGGCAGGTAGAAGTCGGTCCAGGCTTCGGCCTCCAACGCCGGCTTCCACAGCTCCCAGCTCAGCTGGTTCTCGCCGTCCGGCGGTGCCGCCAGACGCATGAGGATGAGTACCAATACCACGGCGAACACCGCCGCGGCGATGATGTTGGCGATGCGAATGGTCCGCAGCCCCTTGGGGCCCGGCTGGTCGAACAGCACCGAGCTTTCGTTCTTCTTGGATGTGGATGCCATGGCGCTCACCTCCTCACCGCGAGCTTATTGGACAGATACGTGGTCAGAATGCCGATCGGGATGATCAGGATCACGTATCCGATGGCGAAGATCAGGAAGATCTCGATGATGGCGTCGGCGTGGAACTCGATCATCTCGCTCATCAACGACGAGGTTTCGGTGGAGACGGACGCCGCGGCGGCCACCGTGGAGTTCTTCAGCAGCGCGATCAGCGTGTTGCCCAGCGGCGCCACCGAGCCGCGGAACGCCTGCGGCAGGATGATCAGCCCGGCCGACTGCATGAAGTTCAGACCCAGGGCGCGCGCGGCCTCGGCCTGGCCGAGCGGCACGGTGTTGATGCCGGAGCGCAGCGCCTCGCAGACGAACGCGGCCGTGTACAGCGACAGGCCGGTCACGGCGAGCCAGAAGAAGTTCGTGGCGAACGTGTCGGAGAACGTGAGCTTCAGCTGCGCGTACGCGCCGAGCACCATGAACACCATGATGATCGTCAGCGGCATGTTCTTGAACAGTTCCACGTAGCCGCCGGCCACCGCCCGCAGCGACGAGATCGGCGAGATGCGCATCATGACGAGTACGACGCCGAGCACCAGCGAGAACAAGGCCGACCACAGGGTCAGCTCGATGTTCACCAGGAACGCGCCCAGCACGTCATACTCGCCGAACAGGGCAAGGAAATTATCCATCTCACTCCCCTTCCGTTGGCGTCGGCGGATTGTAGTCGGGGTTCGGGCTGTAGTCGGTGCCCGCGGTGTTCAACTCGATGGCACGCTCCCAGGAGCCGTCCTCGATCATCTTCTCGATGGCGTCGTTGATCTGGGCGGCGAAGTCGGACCGGCCCTTCTTGATGCCGACGCCGTAGTACTCCTGGGTGAACGGCTTGCCCACCACCTTGAGCTGTCCGCGGGCGGCGGAGGCCAGGCCGGCCAGGATGATGTCGTCGGTGGTCACCGCGTCGACGATGCCGGAGAACAGCGCCGTGGCGCATTCGGCGTAGCCGGGCTGCTCCATCAGCTGCACCTCGTCGGCGAACTTCTCCTTGACGGTCACGGCGGAGGTCGATCCGGTCACCGAGCACAGGCGCTTGCCGTTGAGGTCCTCGGGGCCGTTGATCTCGGTCTCGTCGTCGCGCACGAGCAGGTCCTGGCCGGCCACGAAGTACGGGCCGGCGAAGTCCACGACCGCCTTGCGCGAATCGGTGATCGAATAGGTGGCGATGATCATGTCGACGTCGCCGTTCTGCAGCATGGCCTCACGCTGCGCGGACGGCGCCTCCTTCCAGACGATCTCGTCACGGGTGTAGCCGAGCTCCTCGGCGATGTACGTGGCCACGTCCACATCGAAGCCGACGTAGGTGCCGGACTTCTTGAAGCCCAGGCCCGGCTGGTCGAACTTGATGCCGATGCGGATCTTGCCTTCCTCGCTCGCGCCGCATCCGGCGAGCGACACCGCGCAGGCCAGGGCGCACGCGGCGGCGAGCGCACGGGTGATGATGTGTTGCTTCATACGCGCCTCCGCCGTCAGTGGGTCAGGATCTTCGAGAGGAAGTCCTTGGCGCGGTCGGTCTTCGGATGGTCGAAGAACTCGTCAGGCGTGCCGGATTCCAGGATCCGACCGTCGGCCATGAACACGATGCGGTCGGCCGCCTTACGGGCGAAGCCCATCTCGTGGGTGACGCAGATCATCGTCATGCCCTCGTGGGCGAGTTCGACCATGACGTCCAGCACCTCGTTGACCATCTCGGGGTCGAGCGCGGAGGTGGGTTCGTCGAACAGCATGACCTTCGGCCGCATCGCCAGGGCGCGGGCGATGGCCACGCGCTGCTGCTGGCCGCCCGACAGCTGGGACGGCATCTTGCCGGCCTGCGAGGCCACGCCGACGCGATCGAGCAGGTCCATGGCCAGGTCCTCGGCCTCCTTCTTGTCCATGTGGCGGACCTTGATCGGCGCAAGCGTCACGTTCTCGAGGATCGTCTTGTTGGCGAACAGGTTGAACGACTGGAACACCATGCCGACCTCGGCGCGCAGGTTCGCCAGCTCCTTGCCCTCCTGCGGCAGCGGCTTGCCGTCGATGCGGATCACGCCCGAGTCGATGGTCTCCAGGCGGTTGATGGTGCGGCACATCGTCGATTTGCCCGATCCGGACGGTCCGACGACGACCAGTACCTCGCCTTTGTTCACGGTCAGGTTGATGTCCTTGAGGACGTGCAGCTTATCGTAATGCTTGTCGACGTGGGACAGTTCGACCAGTGGATAACCGGCGTCCGACCTCCCCGTTGCCAGCGTCTCCGGCTGGCGCATCTGCGTTGTTACTTCATTCTGTTCTGACATAAATCGTCATTATACCGACGCACTGTTACGAACCGATTGCCGTCGATCTCGTCCGCGCCCGTATACGCGGGAACCCCGGCCGAACGGCCGGGGTTCCGAGCGTTATCGCGTGCGAGGAATATCAGTCCTCGTCCTCGTCGGGATCGTAGTCGACGCCGGTTTCGGCGCGCTGCTCGTCCGTGATCGGGGCCGGGGCGCCGGTCAGCGGGTCGCGGCCGCCGCCGGCCTTCGGGAAGGCGATGACGTCGCGGATGGTGTCGGTACCGGCCAGGATCGAGGCGGTGCGGTCCCATCCCAGGGCGATGCCGGCGTGCGGCGGGGCGCCGTACTTGAAGGCCTCGAGCAGGAAGCCGAACTTCTCGTCGGCCTCCTCCTTGGAGATGCCCAGGACGTCGAGGACGCGATCCTGGATATCGTCACGGTGGATACGGACGGAACCGCCGCCCATCTCCTCGCCGTTGCAGACGATGTCGTAGGAGTCGCTCATGGCGTGCTCGGGATCCTGGTCGAAGGTGTCGATCCAGTCGGCGGACGGCATCGTGAACGGGTGGTGCATCGAGGTCCACTTGGAGTGGCCGACCGCCACGTCGTCGTCATCCTCGTCCTCGGTGGACTTGAACAGCGGGAAGTCCACCACCCAGGTGAACGCGAAGTCGTCGGGCTTGAGCAGGCCGGCGCGATCGGCGAGCTCCACGCGCACGGCGCCCAGCAGGTTCTGGGAGGAGGTGCGCGGACCGGCGGCGAAGAACACGGCGTCGCCGTCCTCGGCGCCCACGGCCTCCTTCAGGCCCGCGCGCTCGGCTTCGGACAGGTTCTTGGCCACCGGGCCCTTGAGCTCGCCGTCCTCGGCGAACACCACGTAGGCCAGGCCCTTGGCGCCGCGCTGCTTGGCCCAGTCCTGCCAGGCGTCGAACTGGCGACGCGGCGTGGCGGCGCCGCCCTTGAAGAGCACGGCGCCCACATACGGGGCCTGGAACACGCGGAACGGCGTGTCCTTGAAGTAGTCGGTGAGCTCGATCAGCTCGTTGCCGAAGCGCAGATCCGGCTTGTCGGTGCCGTACTTGTCCATCGCCTCCTGCCAGGTGATGCGCTGGATCGGCAGCTTGACCTCATAGCCGGCGGCCTTCCAGATCGCCGCGATGACCTTCTCGGCCATGGCGATCACGTCCTCCTGGTCCACGAACGCCATCTCCATGTCGAGCTGGGTGAACTCGGGCTGGCGGTCGGCGCGGAAGTCCTCGTCGCGGTAGCAGCGGGCGATCTGGTAGTAACGCTCGACGCCGGAGACCATCAGCAGCTGCTTGAGCAGCTGCGGGGACTGCGGCAGCGCGTACCAGGAGCCGGGCACCAGACGGGCGGGCACGAGGAAGTCGCGGGCGCCTTCGGGCGTGGACTTGATCATCGTCGGGGTCTCGACCTCGGTGAAGCCCATCTCGTCGAGGGCCTGGCGGGCGGCCTTGGCCATGTCGGAGCGCAGCTTGATGTTGCGCTGCATGGACGGACGGCGCAGATCCAGATAGCGGTACTTCAGGCGCACGTCCTCGCCCGGCAGCTTGTTCTCGGATTCGTTCTCGAGTGCAGTGGAGACCTGGAACGGCAGCGCGTCGGACTTGGCGAGGATCTCGATGGACCGGGCCACCACCTCGACCTTGCCGGTGGCCAGATGCTCGTTCTCGTTGCCTTCCGGGCGCAGGCGCACGGCGCCGATCACGCGGACCACGAACTCGCTCCTGAGCGGTCGGGCCATCTCCTCGTCGTTGATGACCACCTGAACCAGGCCCGAGCTATCGCGCAGGTCCACAAAGGCCACACCGCCGTGATCGCGACGACGGTCGACCCAACCGGCGAGCGTCACCTGCTCGCCGACCAGCGCTTCAGTGACTTCGGTGGCGTGATGTGTTCTGTAAGCCGTCTGGCTCATGCTGCTTCCACTCCTTGAATCTCCACGGTTTGCCGGGCAACCAGCGTATCCGGCTCCCACGACTTGGCATCGGCCGGTTCCTGGTCGCCCGTCACGATGTTCTTGACCTCGTCCACGGCTTCCGGATCGCTCCGGTCCGCGGGGAACCACACGTACGGAATGCCGAGCTTGTCGGCGTACTTGATCTGCTTGCCGAGCTTGGCCGCGGTGGGGGCCACGTCGGTGGCGATGCCGCGGGCGCGCAGCCGGCCCGCGATCTCGTTCGACGCGGCGCGGTCCTCCTCGTTCCACACGGCCACCAGCACGGCCGCCGGGGAGATGCGGGAGGCCTTGGCACCGGCCGTGTGCAGCATGTAGGAGACCAGACGGGACAGACCGATCGACAGGCCGACGCCCGGGTACTTGCGGTTGCCCTGGGAGGCCAGGTTGTCATAGCGGCCGCCCGAGCAGATCGAGCCGAGCGATGCCGCGCCGTCGAGGAAGGTCTCGTATACGGAACCGGTGTAGTAGTCCAGTCCGCGGGCGATCTTCAGGTCCGCGATCACCGAGCCGGGGCGGATACGGGCCGCCTCGTCCACGATCATGGCCAGGGTGTCGAGCCCCTGACGGGCCAGCACGTAGGCGTCGGAGTCGGTGGCGATGCCGTGCGCGGCGCACAGGGCATCGAAGCGTTCGGCCAGTTCCGCGCCGTTCGCGGCGGTCAGGTTGGCCAGCTCCAGGCAGGCCGCGGCCTGCGCCTCGCTGGCGCCGCACTCGCCGACGAGCAGCTTGGCCACCTCGTCGGCGCCGATCTTGTCGAGCTTGTCGATCTCGCGCAGCACGCCTTCGATGTCGTTCAGGCCCAGACCACGGTAGAAGCCCTCGGACAGTTTGCGGTTGTTCGCGTGTACGGTGGCCTTCGGCAGACCGAACTCGCGCAGGGCCTCCAGCGCGGAGACCATCACCAGCGGCAATTCCACTTCATAGTGGTCCGGCAGTTCCCCATTGCCGATCACGTCGATGTCGGCCTGCACGAATTCACGGAAACGGCCCTCCTGGGGGCGTTCGCCGCGCCAGACCTTCTGGATCTGCCACCGCTTGAAGGGGAAGGCCAGATCGTTGGCATGCTCGACCACATACCGGCTCAGCGGCACGGTCAGATCGAAGTGCAGGCCCAACCGGTCCTCCACCGGGGTGTCGTTCTCCTGACCGACCTCCTGCAGACGGCTCAGCAGGTAGATCTCCTTGCTGGTCTCGCCTTTCTTGAGCAGGCTGGAGCCCGGTTCCACCGCGCGTGTCTCGATGCCGATGAACCCGTTGAGCTCGAAAACCTTACGGAGCGTGTCGATGACACGCTGCTCCACAACACGTTCAGAGGGGAGCCACTCTGGAAATCCTGATAGTGATGCACCTTTAGCCACGGTTCCCTATAATACATAGAGGTTGGTGAAAATAACCGGTCGTGGCCGGCTGTTTTCCCGCCCCTCACTTACGACAAGCCTAAGGAGCTGGCCATGGCCGACGAGAATGTCACCACACCCGAGAACACCACCGAAATCACCGAGCAGGCAACGGCGCCCGCTCCCGAGGAGACCGTCGTCGTCGAGGAGACGACCGTCGTCGAGGAAACGGTGGCCGAGGCCCCCACGCCGGCACCGACCCCGGCCGCGATGCCGAAGCCGCATGCCCCCTCCCCCGCGGCGTTCGCGAAGAAGACGCCGCAGCAGCATGCGCCCAAGCGGTCGACCGTCACCTATTCCCAGTCCGACGTGACGGCGGCCGAGGCGTTCGGCCGCGTGGACGACAACGGCACCGTGTTCGTGCGCGAAGGCGAGAGCGAACGCGAGGTCGGCCAGTTCCCGGACGCCTCCAAGGAGGAGGCGCTGGCGCTGTACGCACGCCGGTATCTGGATCTGAAGGCCAAGCTGGACCTGTTCGCCAACCGTCTGAAGTCCGCCAACGTCAAGAACCGTGAGATCGACGACACGCTCAAGACCCTGGCCGAGGAGACCGCCGAACCGGCCGTGGTGGGCGACATCGCCGCCATCAAGGCGCAGTTCGAGGAGCTGAAGGCCGAGGCCGCCGCCAAGAAGACCGCCATCGCCGAGGCCCGCAAGGCCGCGATGGACAAGGCCGTGGCCGAGCGCACCGCGATTGTGGAGAAGGCCGAGGCGCTGGCCGCCTCGCTGGGCGACAACACGAACTGGCGTTCGACCGCGGACAAGTTCCGTAATCTCTTCGAGCAGTGGCAGGAGCATCAGCGCACCACCATCCGCATCGACAAGGCGGATGCTGACGCGCTGTGGAAGCGGTTCTCCCAGGCCCGCACCACGTTCAACCAGGCTCGCCGCAAGTGGGCGCAGGCCCGCGACAACGAGCGCAACCACGCCCGCGAGGCCAAGGAGGCGATCATCGCCGAGGCCAACGAGATCAAGGACTCGACCGCCTGGGGCGAGACCTCCCGCAAGTTCAACGAGCTGATGGATCGTTGGAAGCAGGCTGGCCGCGCCGGCCGCAACGAGGACGACGCCCTGTGGGCGCGTTTCCGCGAGGCCGCCGACACGTTCTTCAACGCGCGTCAGGCCGACCGCGACCAGACCAACTCGGCCGAGAAGGAGAACCTGTCCAGGAAGGAGGAACTCCTCAAGCAGGCCGAGGCGCTGGTGCCGGTGGCCGACGAGGCCGCCGCCAAGAAGGCGCGTCAGGCGCTGGCCGCCATCCAGGAGGAATGGGATCAGATCGGCTATGTGCCGCGTGAGGCGATGCACCGCATCGAGTCCCGCCTGGATGCCGTCGACCGTCAGATCAAGGCCGTGGAGGATGCCGCCTGGAAGCAGACCGATCCGGAGGCCGACGCCCGCAAGTCCAGCTTCGAGGTGCAGCTGACCGCTCAGCTCGCCGAGCTGGACGAGAAGATCGCCGCCGAGACCGACCCGAAGAAGAAGGCCGCGCTGGAGGCCGAGAAGGCCACCAAGGAGCAGTGGCTCAACGCGATTCGCTAAGCCCCGTTCCTACCGGTTTTCACTGGCGCGCCCCCTACGTGGGGGCGCGCCTTTTTCATATCACGTGTCGGTTCGCCGGCTCTCAGCCAGCAACCGTATCTTCGTTCGCTGACGGTATACGGTATGAGGTGGCCCGGTCGCCATGGCAGAATCCATGACGCCCGGGCCACCTCCATCACCTATATCGTGTGCACGACACCGTCCGGCGTCATTCCGTGGGCTGCTCCGATTCCGCAGTGTCCTCGGCAGCGGACGCGGCACCGACGAGCTCGGGTTCCTCGAAACGTTCGCCGCGGAACGTGAACTCGCCGAGGATGCCCTCACCCTCCGCGTCCACGACCACACGTTGGCCGTCCTCGAGTTCGCCGAGCAGAATCTTCTCCGAGATGGCGTCCTCGATGTCGCGCTGGATGACGCGACGCAGCGGACGGGCGCCCAGCAGCGGATCGAAGCCCTTCTGCGCAAGCAGGTCCTTGGCGGCGTCGGTCAGCTCGAGCGACATATGACGGTCGAACAGGCGGTCGTTGAGCTTGTTCACATCCAGGTCCACGATCTGGCGCACCTGCGGTTCGGTGAGCTGACGGAACACGATGATGTCGTCCAGACGGTTGAGGAACTCGGGACGGAACTGCTGCTTGAGCTCCGTGCTCACCTGATCCTTCATCCGCTGGTAGCTCGACTCGGTGTTCGACCCCAGGCTGAAGCCGGTATTGGCCGACTTGGCGATGTTGCTCGACCCCAAGTTCGTGGTCAGGATGATGATCGTGTTCTTGAAATCCACCTTGCGGCCCTGGCCGTCGGTCAGGTGACCGTCATCCAGCACCTGCAGCAGCGTGTTGAAGATATCCGGATGGGCCTTCTCGATCTCATCGAACAGCACCACGGAGAACGGCTTGCGGCGCACCTTCTCGGTGAGCTCGCCACCCTCCTCGTAGCCGACGTATCCCGGGGGCGCGCCGAACAGACGCGAGGCCGCGTACTTCTCGGAGAACTCCGACATATCCACGCGGATCAGCGCGTCCTCATCGTCGAACAGGAACTCGGCCAGCGCCTTGGCCAGCTCGGTCTTGCCCACGCCGGTCGGACCGGCGAAGATGAACGAACCGGACGGGCGCTTCGGATCCTTGAGTCCTACACGGGTGCGGCGAATCGAACGCGACAGCGCAGAGACGGCCTCGTCCTGGCCGATGATGCGCTTGTGCAGCTCGCTCTCCATGCCCAGCAGCTTCTTGGACTCGGCCTGGGTGAGCTTGAACACCGGAATGCCGGTGGACTGGGAGATCACCTGCGCGATGACATCCTCATCCACCACCATCTTGACGTCGGATTCGCCCTCACGCCATGCCTGCTCCTTCTGCTTGCGCTCCTGCTCCAGCTTCTCCTGGCTATCACGCAGCTCGGCGGCCTTCTCGAAGTCCTGATCCTTGATGGCCTTGTCCTTGTCGGCGGAGATCCGCGCGATCTTGGCATCGAGCTCCTTGAGCTCCGGCGGCGCGGTCAGACGCTTGATGCGCAGGCGCGCACCGGCCTCGTCGATCAGGTCGATCGCCTTGTCCGGCAGGTTACGGTCCTGGATGTACCGGGCCGAAAGCTCCGCCGCGGTCTGCAGAGCGGCATCGGTGATCGTCACATGATGATGGTTCTCATAGCGCTCACGCAGGCCCTTCAAGATCTCGATCGTTTCCGCGATGGTCGGCTCGGATACCTGGATCGGCTGGAACCGGCGTTCCAGCGCCGCATCCTTCTCGATGTACTTGCGGTACTCGTCGGTCGTGGTCGCGCCGATGGTCTGCAGCTCGCCACGCGCCAGCATCGGCTTCAGCATATCCGAGGCGCCCAACGCGCCATCGGCCGAACCGGCGCCGACGATCGTATGGATCTCATCGATGAACAGCACGATGTCGCCGCGGGTTTTGATCTCCTTGAGCACCTTCTTCAGACGCTCCTCGAAGTCGCCACGGTACCGCGAACCGGCCACCATGGAACCCAGATCCAGCGAGTAGACCTGCTTGCCCTTCAGCGTCTCCGGCACGTCGCCGGCCTGGATCTTCTGGGCCAGGCCTTCGACGACGGCGGTCTTGCCGACGCCCGGCTCGCCGATCAGCACCGGATTGTTCTTCGTACGGCGGGACAGCACCACCATCACGCGTTCGATCTCGTTGGTGCGGCCGATGACCGGGTCCAGCTTGCCTTCGGCGGCCTCGGCCGTCAGGTTGCGGCCGAACTGGTCCAGGATCGCCGAACCGCTCTGGTTACGCTTGTCGGCCACGCCACCGGCGTTCGCCAGATCGCCCTTGCCCTTCTCGCCGCCGGAGTTGCCGCGGATCAGGTCGATGGTCGTGCTGCGCAGCTCGCCCAGATCCACGTCCATCTTGATGAGCACCTGGGTGCCCACGCCCTCGCCCTCGCGGATCAGGCCGAGCAGGATATGCTCGGTGCCGATATAGCTGTGGCCGAGCTGCAGGGCCTCCCTCAGGCTCAGCTCCAGCACCTGCTTGGCGTGCGGGGTGAAGGGGATGTGACCGTTGGGGGCCGCGGTCCCCTTGCCGATCATCTCCTCGACCTGCTTGCGGGTGTCGTCCAAGGACACGCCCTTGGCGGTCAACGCCTTGGCCGCAATGCCCTCGCCTTCGCGAATCAGCCCCAGCAGCAGGTGTTCGGTGCCGATGTAGTTGTGCTGGAGGGCACGAGCCTCCTCCTGCGCCAACACGATCACGCGCCGCGCACGGTCGGTAAACCGTTCGAACATGCTTGTCCTTCCAATTGTGATAGTCCACATCACTCTACCGATTCGCGGTGACGTTTATTTCCCGTTCCCCGCGAATTGCGCTGTGGACGCAAAACGTGGTCTCCTAGGCGTTCTGTGCAGTCGAATCGTCCGGATCCGCGGAATCGTCCGATTCGGATTCCGGTTCCGGCTCCACCCGCACGGACGTGTCAGTCTGGCTTCCGGACTCCCCGGCGGCATCCCGCGCGTCGGCGGATTCGGTCTCGGACCGTTCCGTGTCGGATCCGTCGGGCTCGTCATCCGCATGCTCCGCGGAGGGGACGACGTCGCCGCTCAGATCGATCGTCTCCTCGACCTGCGGCTGTTCCGCAGTCACCCCGGTCTCCTCCGTCTCGTCAACGTCGTCCTCGGCGGTCACGTTCGCATCGATGTCCTCGTCGGTGGCCTCGTCCTCGTCGCGGTCGTTGATCCGCTCGATGAGTTCAACCTCGGGGTTTTCCTCGCGCGGGGCGTGGGCGATGATGTCGATATGCAGATCATCGAACGCCGGTTTGGACTGCACCCACAGATGCGTCGGCTCCGGCGGTTCGATCTCCGAGTGCTCGCCGCACCCGTGGTCCAGCGACACCACGCGGCCGTCATCCGGGCTCCACTTATTCGCACACACGCCGAACAGCAGGTTCAGCTCGCCCTTGAGCGGCACGAAGAACCCGCAGGTGGCGCAGGTATGGCCTCCGGCCGTCTTGGTCGACAGCGACTTGGGGCCACGCGGCCCCTCGTACCAGCGCTTGGCGGTCTGGGAGCGCCCCAGGGGACTCAGCACGTGCCTGCGGGACAGGTCGAACTCCTCCACGGCATCATCCACGTCGGATTGCGCGGTCGCCGCAGCCTCAGAATCGCTCCCCTCCCCGGACTCGGCATCGGGGGGCGTCGGCACGTCCTCGGACGAAGCCACTTCATCGCTCGCCAGCACGGCTGCCGCGTTATCGGCACCATCCTCCGTCTGCGGCCGCTCATCGACCGGTTCGGTGCGGCGGAATCCCTCCTCCAGCCGCGGATCATCCGGATCGGTGCCAATCGAATCGGTCACCGACAGATCGGTCGGTTCCAGACGATCCTTCCACGGCACCCATTCCGGCGGACGCAACGCCTGATCGGTGGGCACCAGCGACGATTCGTTCACCGTCCAACGGTCGAGCTCCTCATCGTGGAAAAGCGTCACCGACCACTGCCATCCCTCATACCCACGGTATTCGGTGGCGAACCGGAAGTCGGTCACGCCATCGCCCATGTCGATGGCTTCCACGAACGCGCCGACCTGATCCGGGTCATCGGCCATCGCTCGGGCCACGCTACGGGCGATCGTCTGTGGGTCCAGCATCATATCGGACATGTCCGCTCTCAGTCCTCCACGTCAAAGTTGTCGGCTACCGCGCGCAGCAACGTCGCCAGCTTCTTGCTCTCGGCGGCGGACGGGTACCGGTGGCGGCGCAGACCGTTGCCGGCCGCGTCCAGCAGCTTGATCAGGTCCTCCACAATGGCCGCCATGTCGTCAGGCTTCGGGCGGGTGGCCTTGACCAGGGACGGCGCGGAGGCGATCAGATGCACGTTCATGGCCTGCGGCCCCCTGCGGCCGTCAACCACTGAATACTCGACCTTGGCCCCCTTGCGTAGCGTGGTCACGCCCTTGGGCAGCGCCGACGCCGACATGAAGACGTCATCGCCCTCCTCGTTGATGATGAAGCCATATCCCTTATTCGCATCGAACCACCGCACACGTCCGCTCGGCATCTCACACCTCGTCTCTGCTCTATACCTCTGACACGGGCCCTCTGCCCGTGCCATCAAACCGACCTCTTATTCTACCTCACGCCATACCTATGCGGCCTATGGCGTAACGGCCCGCACTACGGCTTGCGTTCGACACCTCGCCTGTCCGGCTTATCCGGTTTGGAGGGTTTTGCGGATTTGGCGGATTTCGGAGCGAACAGCGATTTACCGGACTTCTGCTGCTTGGCGCCCTTGGCCGGTTTGCCGCCCGGCGCGCTCATGACGGGGATCTCGACCGGAGCGATCGGCAGCACCACAACAATGGTCAGGCCGCCGCCGTCGGTCTGGCAGGCGCAGATGAACCCGTGGTGCGCCTTGACCACCGATTCCACGATCGCCATGCCCAGTCCGGTGCCGCCCTTCTGCCGGGCGCGCGAGGGATCGGCCGTGTAGAACCGCTCGAAGATGCGCGCCCGCGATTCGGCGGGCACGCCCGGTCCGTGGTCGCTGAAGCGCACGACGGCGTACCGCATGCCCACGTGTACGGATTGCCCGACCTCGACGGCGTCCAGGAAATGCCGCAGCGACTGCTCCGTAGCCGGCATGCGGCCGAGTGAATCGCCGCCGATGGAGGCGATGACCTCCCCCATCGACACCTCCACCGGCGAGTCGGCCGGGGTGTACCGATGGATGTTGCCGACGATGTTCGTCACGACCTGGCGCAGGCGCGATGCATCCCCATGCAGGGTGATCGCGGGCAGATCCTTGAGTTCGAACATCAGACGCGACGGTTCGTCCCCCTGACGCGGCATGAATCCCACCGCACCGCAGGTGATGCCGCGTTCCGGATCCAGCGCGTGCAGGTCATCGGCAGCGTCCTTGACGATTGCGGTCAGGTTCACCTGCTGCGTGATATCGATGCCACGGCCTTCATCCAGCCTGGCCAATGACAGCAGATCCTCCACCAGCACGGTCATGCGGGAGCTCGACGCCTCGATATGCGCGATGGATTCGTCGGCGCGTTCCAGGGCGCCGGGCATGTCGCGCTGCATCTTGTACAGTTCGGCGTACCCGTGGATGGCGGCCAACGGCGTGCGCAGCTCATGGCTGGCATCGGAGACGAACCGTTTCATCTTGTCGGTGGTCTCCTGCTGTTCATGGAAACTTCGTTCGATCCGCGCCAGCATGGCGTTCAATGATGCCGACAGCGAGCCGATCTCCGTGTTCTCCGGCGTGGCCGGGATGCGCTGTTTCAGATCGCCAGCGGCGATTTTGGCGGCGGTCTTCTCGATGCGCTTGAGCGGGGCGAGCGTGCCCTGCACCACCAGCATGCCGAGCACGCCGCCGAGCAGGACGACCGCCGTGCCGACCATGATGCAGTACCGTGTCAGGCTGGATATGGTGTCGATGGAATCGCCCAGCGGCAGTCCGATGAAGACGATGTTGACGAAATTGTCGTTCTGCATGACGCGCATCGCCACCACGCGCCAGGGAGCACGGGCCGTCGACAGCGTGGAACGGCTGGGGATCTCCCCGCTCAGGTGGACGATGGCCGAGGTGGTGAACGGTTCGCCGAACACCACGTCGCCCATGGTGCCGCTGGCCGGCAGGATCGGCTCCGATACCACGCCTTCGGCGATGGTCGGCTTCAGCGGCGTGGTCAGGATGTTGGCGTCGGTGTCCCTGATCTGCAGGAAATAGCTCGTCATGCCGGACGAATTCGTATCGCTGTCACGCAACGAGTTGATGTTCTGGAACACCAGGTTGGCCTGCTGGACGATCTGGGCGTCCACCTTCTCCAGCAGGTAGTTGCTCACCAGCTGGCGGATCGAGAACGAGATGCCGGCCACGCCGATGGTCAGCAGCACCAGCAGGGTGGTGACCAGCTTGGTGCTCAACGAGATGGCGTTCCACCGCTCCCTGACGATCCGCCTGATCGCGGACTCCTTGCCCGGGGTCTTGGAAGGTTTGCCGCTCCCCGGCACGGTCGGCGGCACGGAGGTGTCCGCCCCGGTGCCGTGGGCCACAGTGCCTTCCTTGACCATCAGGCCCCCTGAACGGTCTTGGGCGCGCGGATCATATAGCCGATGCCGCGCTTGGTCTCGATCAGCGGCGCAACCTTATGCTGTTCACCGTTCTCGTCGGTGACCATGATGCCGTCGACCTTCTTGCGCAGATAGGAGATGTAGGACTCCACGATGGCGGCGTCCCCGCCCCAGTCGTACTGCCAGACGTGGTCGAGGATCTGCGCCTTGGACAGCACGCGGCCCTCGTTGTCCATCAGGTAGCGCAGCAGCTTGTATTCGGTCGGGCTCAGGTCGATCGACTGGCCGGCGCGGGAGACGTCGTGCGAATCCTCGTTGATCTCCAGATCGCCGACGCGGATGATTGGGTCGTCCTCCACCTGCTCGCGGGTACGCCGCAGGATGGCACGGATGCGAGCCACGACCTCCTCCAGGCTGAACGGCTTGGTCACATAATCGTCCCCGCCCACGGTCAGGCCCATCACCTTGTCCTGGGTATCATCCCGAGCGGTCAGGAACAACACCGGGGCGTCGATGCCCTCCTGGCGGATGCGACGGGTGACGGTGAATCCGTCGATATCCGGCAGCATGACATCCAACACGATCAGATCCGGCTGGGCCTTTTCGATGACCTCGATGGCCTCGGACCCGGAAGCGGCGGTCTGCACCTCGAATCCGGCGAAATGCAGCGACGCCACCAGCAATTCCCGGATGGACGGCTCATCATCCACAACAACAATCGATGCTTCAATGGTTTTGCTCATGCTTCCAGCTTCATCCCTTTGACTGACGTTTTCCTGAATGTTCGCTGTAGGTTGAGGTCAGGCGCTGTGACGGCCACGCGGTTTCCTGCGCAACGGCCAACGGGATTTCCGGGAAGCCGGCTTGGGTTCCTCGGCGGGCTCCGATTCGTCGGGTTCCGTCATCTCCTCAGTCGGTTCTGCTTCCTCCTCGGACAGTCCCGTGTCCTCGGCAACGGTTTCGGTCGTCTCCGCGGGTTCCGTCTCGTCGGACGGCTGCCGCCGACGGCGGCGCCGAACCAGCATGACGACCACGACGATCGCCAGAATCACCACCACGCCACCGAGCGCCGCCGCACCGATCACGATGACCGACGGCGAGGTGGCGGTGCGGTACACCACATTGATCTGTTCGATCATGTCCAGCGCCGAAGCGGACCAGTCGGGGGTGTCGTTCTCCACCAGCGGATCGAGTGCGGCCTGGGAGAGTTCATCCACCGTGCTCTGACGATGCAGCCATTCATCGGAGTTGGCCGACACCGCAACCACCAGGTTGCCGTCGTGCGAGGCCACGGCCAGCAGCACGGTATTGGGTTCCGGGTCGGTGGATTCCAGCACATCGCTGGCCCATTGATCGACCTGTCCCTCCCCTGCGCTGAACGACGACAGGTACAGCAGACGGACCGATACGCCCGTCTGTTCATGCAACTGGTCGATGGCATCGGTCACCTCGGTCACGTTGGATCCCAGCAGGTTCTCCGTATCCGTGATGGAGCTGGTGAGCGCACCGCCGTCCAGGTCCGGATCCGTGTCCTCCCCGGTCTCGTCCGCAAGGCCGACGGGAGTTATCCACATGATCAGCGCAAGCATCGCCGCAAGTGCGGAAACCAGCCATTTGCAAGGATTGGACACCGCAGCGGACAGCCTGCGCGCCGTCAACCGTTCGACCACAATACCCGTTTTCCCATCCGCGTTATTCGATTCCGACATACCCTCCACCATAGCGGTCGGCTGAGTCAATGTCGTCCGCCCACGGCAGCCAGCAACCCCGAATACGGAAAGGAACATCATGGCACAGTATCAAGTGGATCCGGAACGCATCCAATCCTCCAGCGCGGCGGTCTCGGCATCGATCGCCTCGATCAGGGAGGCCACCGGAGGCATGGTCGCCAATCTCAACGCGCTGCAGGACGCCTGGCGCGGTACGGCGGCCACCCAGTTCGCGTCGGTGTTCACCCAATGGCATGCGGCGCAGCAACAGATGGAGGCCTCGTTGGAATCCATCCAGAACGCGCTGACCCAAGCCTCCATGGTCTATGCCGATGCGGAGATGCAGGCCTCCCGGCTGTTCGCGGCCGGATGATGGGCGGCGCCCGCCCCGGAACGCGCATCTGCAGACGCACATAATGCAGAAGGGAGACACCCGTTACGGGGTGTCTCCCTTCCGTTACGCTATGCGTATCCGCTGCCCCTTACCGGGGCGGCCGGATCAGTAGCCCATGTCGGCGTTGGCCGGAGCGGCTGCCGGCGGTTCCGGCTTGTTGGCCACCACGGCTTCGGTGGTCAGGAACAGACCGGCGATGGAGGCGGCGTTCTGCAGGGCGGAACGGGTCACCTTGACCGGGTCGGTCACGCCGGCGGCCAGCAGATCCTCGTAGGTGTCGGTGGCGGCGTTGAAGCCCTGGCCCTCCGGCAGCTCACGGACCTTGTTGAAGACCACGTCACCGGAGACGCCGGAGTTCTCGGCGATCTGCTTGATCGGGGCCTCGATGGCGCGGAACACGATGGCGGCGCCGGTGGCCTCCTCGCCGGACAGCGAGGTGATGGCCTCGTCGGTCTCGGCCTTCTTGGCGGCCTGGACCAGGGCCACACCACCGCCGGGCAGCAGGCCTTCCTCGATGGCGGCCTTGGCGTTGCGCACCGCGTCCTCGATGCGGTGCTTGCGCTCCTTGGCCTCCACCTCGGTGGCGGCGCCGACCTTGATGACGGCCACGCCACCGGCCAGCTTGGCCAGGCGCTCCTGCAGCTTCTCACGGTCGTAGTCGGAGTCGGTGTTCTCGATCTCGGCGCGGATCTGGGCCACACGGGCGGCCACATCCTCGGCGGAGCCGGCACCGGAGACGATGGTGGTCTCGTCCTTGGAGACGATGACCTTCTTGGCGGAGCCGAGCACGGACAGGTCCACGGAGTCGAGCTTCAGGCCCAGCTCGTCGGACACCACCTGGGCGCCGGTCAGGATGGCCATATCCTGCAGCATGGCCTTGCGGCGGTCGCCGAAGCCCGGGGCCTTGACGGCGCAGGAGTTGAAGGTGCCGCGAATCTTGTTCAGGATCAGGGTCGGCAGCGCCTCGCCGTCAACGTCCTCGGCGATGATCAGCAGCGGCTTGCCGGTCTTCATCACGAGTTCGGCGATGTGCACCACGTCCTGCTGGCTGGAGACCTTGCCGGAGGTCAGGAGGATGTACGGATCCTCGAGCACGGCGGTCTGGTCCTCGGCGTTGGTGACGAAGTACGGGGCGATGTAGCCCTTGTCGAAGCGCATGCCCTCGGTGAACTCGAGGTCCAGGCCGAAGCGGTTGTTGTCCTCGACGGTCACGACGCCGTCCTGGCCGACCTTGTCGAGGGCCTCGGCGATCTTCTCGCCGACTTCCGGATCGGCGGCGGAGATGGTGGCGGTCGCGGCGATCTGGTCCTTGGTCTCCACGTCCTTGGCGGCGGCGATGAGCTCCTTGACGATGACGTCGGTGGCCTTCTCGATGCCGCGGCGCAGCGCGATCGGGTTCGAACCGGCGACCACGTTCTTCAGACCCTCATGCACGAGGGACTGGGCCAGCACGGTGGCGGTGGTGGTACCGTCGCCCGCGACGTCGTCGGTCTTCTTGGCGACTTCCTTGACCAGCTCGGCGCCGATGCGCTCGTACGGATCCTCGAGCTCGATCTCCTTGGCGATGGACACGCCATCGTTGGTGATGGTCGGGGCGCCGTAGGTCTTGTCGAGCACGACGTTGCGGCCCTTCGGGCCCAGCGTGACCTTGACGGTGTCCGCGAGCTTGTCGAGACCCGCGAGCATGCCCTGGCGGGCTTCCTCGTTGTATGCGATGATCTTTGCCATTGTTCCTCCACATATGGCTACACGGTACTGTTCCCACTCGTGAAACCGCGGAGGACATCCAGCCGTCAGCTGCCGGTTATCACTCTTGGCCTCCGAGTGCTAATTGGGACATTAGCACTCTCGGGGCCCGAGTGCCAACCTCGCCACGGCGATTGCGCTGTTGGCATGAAAAGATCACTGTGCGGCGATGTACACCACCACGATCGGATCGGCGATGCCGGTGGCCTGCTCCACCGTGGCGATGCCCAGGGTGTCGGCGATGTTCTGCGCGGTGGCCAGATCGGTCTCGTTCTGGTACCACACCACGTTCACGGACGGCAACGCGCCGCCGGAGGGATTGGCCGCGATGACGCTCGTGTACCCCACCGACTGCAGGACGCCCGACTGCTGGGCGGCGTACCCGTTGACGCCGGTGGCGTTGATGACACGCACGGACGTGTTGTAGTTCACGGTCTGTTCAGGCTGCGATTCGGGCTGCTGCTCGTCCGCGGTGGCATCATCCGGCTGTGCGGCGCCGTCGGTGTCCTGCCCGTCGGCCTCCCCCTGGTCGGCGGCGTCGTCCTGAGCGTCCGCGTCCGCCTGCGTGTCATCGCCGTCATCCGCGGCGGCATCATCCTGGCGGTCCTGGTCGCCCTGCGCGGTCTGCGCGGACTGCTGCGCCCACGGCCAAGGCACCTTGTTCAGCTCTCCCGAGGCGATACCCCATGCCAGCAATCCGGCGAGCGCCGCCACCACGATCACCATCAGGAACGGCGCCACACGCACCGCCAGCGACCGGCGGCCGCGGTGCACCCCCACAGGTCCGCTCGGCGGGTTGTCAAAGGCGTCGGTCGGATACGATCCGTAGGTTTCCTTCTCAGTGTGCGCCATCAGAGTTCCCTTTCATCCGCATTCCAAGCACGAGTGTAGCCGTCGCCATCGCCAGAGCGTGGCAATGGCCCGCGGCATGTGCCGGATGTGCACAGGATCATCGTATGGGCCTCCTACAGTGGAATCCATGAGTACCGCACATGTCAAGCCGCTATCCGAACTGATCGACCCGGGTTGGGCCGCCGCGCTGGCGGATGTGGAGCCTGTGGTGCACGCCATGGGCGATTTCCTGCGCGCGGAGCTGGCGGCGGGCAGGCATTACCTGCCGGCCAGCCGCAATATCCTACGCGCGTTCACGATTCCGTTCGACTCGATCAAGGTGCTGATCGTGGGACAGGATCCCTACCCGACGCCGGGGCATCCGGTGGGGTTGAGCTTCTGCGTGGCTTCCGACGTGCGGCCGCTGCCCAAAAGCCTGATCAACATCTACAAGGAGCTGGTCAGCGATCTGGGTGTGCCGGCTCCCGCCAACGGCGACCTGACCCCGTGGACCGAGCAGGGCGTCATGCTGCTCAACAGGTGTCTGACCGTGCAGGTCGGCCGTCCGAACAGCCATCAGGGCAAGGGCTGGGAGCAGGTCACCGACGCCGCCATTCGCGCGTTGAACGCGCGCACGGATGAGCAGGGACGTCCCAAACCGCTGGTCGCCATCCTGTGGGGGCGCAACGCGCAGACGCTGGAACCGCTGCTGACCAACGCGTTCATCATCAAATCCCCCCATCCCAGTCCCCTGTCGGCGTCACGGGGGTTCTTCGGCTCCCGTCCGTTCTCCCGGACCAATCAGGCGTTGGCCTCCATGGGCGCGAAACCGGTAGATTGGGCGCTTCCCGCAGCCGACGTTCCCAACCAGCCGCTACAATAACTGACCTAAGCGAGTACAACCAGCCGATCGGAAGATATCATCATGCCGCTTTTCCCCATCCACCAGTCCGTCCCGCAGCAACCGACGCCCCCCGCAACGCCACCCACCACAGGCCTGCTGGCCAAGGACGAGGTGGCGCGGGCCCGTCAGCTCGCCGACCTGCTGCGCGCACGGTTCGCCCAGACCCTGGTCGGCCAGGACAATCTGCGTGAATCGCTGATTGTCACGCTGGTGGCCGGCGGCCATATCCTCATCGAGTCGGTGCCGGGCCTGGCCAAGACCACGGCGGCGCAGACGCTGGCCACCGCGGTGTCCGGCACGTTCAAGCGCGTGCAGTGCACGCCGGACCTCATGCCTTCGGATCTGGTCGGCACGCAGGTCTTCGATTTCGCCTCCCAGCGCTTCGCCACGCAGATCGGCCCGATCCACGCGAACTTCGTGCTGCTCGACGAGATCAACCGTTCCAACGCCAAAACCCAGTCGGCGATGCTGGAGGCCATGGCGGAGGGCGCCACCACCATCGGTGGCGAGCGGATCGAACTGCCCAAGCCGTTCATGGTCATCGCCACGCAGAACCCGATCGAGGAGGAGGGCACGTTCAACCTGCCCGAGGCCCAGATGGACCGTTTCATGATGAAGGCGGTCATGACCTACCCCTCCGCGGATGAGGAGCGCCGCATGCTGGCGTTGCTCACGCAGCGCGGTTCGGACGTGGTCGATGTCAACACGCTGAGCCATGACGTGCTGTCCATCGCCGATGTGGAGTTCCTGCGCAAGTCGGCGCGACGCGTCCATGTCTCCGATGCGATCATGCGGTATGCGGTCGATCTGGCCGCCACCACGCGCGGCGCCGGTTCCCATCCGCTGCAGGGACTCGATTCGCTGGTCCGTCTGGGGGCCAGCCCCCGTGCCTCGATCGCGCTGATCCGCATCGGACAGGCGTACGCGCTGCTGTCCGGCCGCGACTATGTGGTGCCGGAGGATATCAAGGCCTTCGTGCACGAGGTGATGCGCCACCGCATCATGCTCACGTTCGAGGCGCTGGCCGACGGCGTCTCCACCGACCAGGTCATCGATTCGGTGGTCAAGGCGGTTCCCGTCCCATGATCCAAGGCGCCCGTTCCAACGATTCGATCCGCGCCAGGATCGAGGCGCTGGGCACTTCGCTGAGCCTGCCCACCGTGCGCAAGGCACTCGGGGTGCTGGAAGGCGAGCATGCCTCGCAACGCCGCGGCGGCGTGGACGAGCTGATGGATATCCGCGTCTACGAGCCGGGCGACGAGGCGCGCCATATCGATTGGCGCACCAGCGCCCGTGTGGGCCGCCCGATGGTGGTCCAGCGCGAACGGCCATCCACCAGCCGGGTCTGGCTGCTGCTCGACGTCGGCCGGGAGATGACCGGTTCCTGCCCGTCCGGCGAGCCCGCCTATGAGGTGGCGGCCAACGCGCTGCGCATGTTCGCCGCGCTGAGTCTGCGCCGCTCCGATGATGTGTCGCTGGTGTTCGGTGATGCCGCCAGCATCACCCGCGTGCCGTTCAACGGCGGATTCGCCCAGTTCGAGCGCACGCTCGACCAGGCGTTGCAGCGCTCATGGGACCGGCCGCGCAACATCGATGCGCTGCTGGACTACGCCCGGCGCATACGGGACCGTCAGGCGCTGATCGTGCTGGCCACCGACGAGCACGCGTTGCGGCAGCGTCATCTGGAGGCGATTCGCCGTCTGGCGCAGACGCATCCGATGGTGTTCATCGATGTGGCCACGCTCAATCCGTTCGATTCGCGGACCGGGCGGAACTGTCCCGTGTATGACGGCACGTCGCGCCGCGCGGTGCCGGCGTTCCTGTCGAACGCGCGTTCCCGTGACGAGGTCGCCACCCATCGCGCCTATCTGGCGGCCGCGCTGAACCGCGAGCTGACCCGCTGCGGATCGCATATGATCCGTTCGGATTCCAGCGCCGCCATGTTCGAGGCCTTCGTCCGTCTGGTGTCCGTGACGTTGGCGCGGTCGGGCCGGAACCAGTTGCGTTCCGCCGCCATGCCGGAATTGCGGATCGGAGGTTGATATGACGTCATCCCTGAACACAGATGATCTGACCGTCATCCCCCAGCTCGATCTGACCGTGCCGCTGGTTGCGGCGCTGCTGGCATGTCTGGCGGTGATGATCGCCGCGATCGTACTGGCCGTGGTGTTGTCCCGTCCCAGGCGCAAGCCGCGTGTCTCGGCTGCGCGGGGCGTCCACACCGCCACAACCGGCAAGTCCGTCTGGCGCAACCGCATCAACGCCATCGTCGAGGATCACGACAACAACGTCATCGACCGCGAGGAGGCGTTCCTGCGTCTGGCCGCCGTCGCCCGCGACTACGCCTCCGCCGTCAGCGGCCGGGATATGAGCGCCCAGACGCTGTCCGATCTGCACCGCGGCGACCGGGACGCGCGCCACCGCGACGGCCTGAACCTGTTGCGGCAGACCATCGAGGCCCTCTACCCCGCGGAGTTCGCCGACCCGCAGTTCAATAGCGCCGCTCGGCAGACCGATGTGAGGCAGGCCGCCGAATGGGTATCGACGTTGGTGGAAAGGTGGCGGTAATGACATTGGCTTGGCTATGGCCTTGGGCCGCCGTGGCGCTGCTGGTGGCTGCGGTGGCGCTGGTAGTGGTGATCGTGGCGGTTTCCGTCCGGCGGCACCGCCATGACGAGGGGCTTCGTGTATTCAGCCTTGACGATGACCTGGAGACGGAGCACGCCTCGAAGCTGTTCCATCAGTGGCGGCTGCTCAACCGCGGCGCCGTGGCGCTGCTGACGGTCGCGCTGCTGTTGGCGGTCGCGCTGTCGGCCCGCCCCGCCCAGGTGGATGCGGACAGCGAGCGGGCAAGCAGCCGCGACATCGTGCTGTGTCTGGATGTCTCCGGCTCCGCGTTGCCGTATGACCGCCAGGTGATCGGCACCTACCGGGATCTGGTGCGCAGCTTCGAGGGCGAACGCATCGGGCTGAGCATCTTCAATTCCACGTCGCGCACGGTGTTCCCGCTCACCGATGATTACGAGCTGGTGACCGCCCAATTGGACGAGGCCGAACGTCTGCTGCGCGGCGTGCAGTCGCAGGACGATATCGAGGCGATGAGCGACGAGGATTACCAGCGCATCTCCGACTGGCTGGACGGCACGCAGAACCGCACGAACGCCACGTCGCTGATCGGCGACGGCCTGGTCAGCTGCGCCGCCATGCTGCCGGGATTCGCCTACGGTTCGGCCCCTCAGACCGACGGTGAGCGCAACCGCGCCGCATCGATCGTGCTGGCCACCGATAACGTGGTGTCCGGCGATCCCACATACACGCTTGGCGAGGCGTTGGACCTGACGGCCGCGGTCGGCATCGGCGTGGACGGCCTGTATTCCGGCCCGCGGGAAAGCGAGGACGGCGCCGAATCCTCGGATATGCGCACGTTGGTGGAATCGCACGGGGGCGTGTTCCTGACCCAGTCGAGCGGCGATTCGATCGACGACCTGGTCCGCAGGATCGATGAGCGCCGGAGCGATGAGCAGGATGAACAGACACGCTCGGCGCTGGTGGATGCGCCCGGCTGGTGGACGTTGGCGCTGGCCATCGCCGCAGGCGCATGGCTGGTGGTGTCTTGGAGGTTGCGGCGATGAATGCACTGACGTTCTCCCCCGCGCTGGGTTGGCCGGTCGGCGGCGCGATCGCCGCGGTTATGGCGGTGTTGGCCGTACTGGAGGTGGCGCTGTATGTCCGGCGCCGCGGTTCGAGCGACGAAACGGTGACGGCCTGCATCCGACGTACGGTGATAGCGCTGCTGGTGGGGGTCATGGCGCTGACGCCGAGTGTGGTGACGCCGACCCCCAGTCGGGCGGTGAACGCCACCGACGTGGTGATTGCGGTGGACGTCACCGGTTCGATGGCCGTCGCTGACGCCCGGTACGGTTCCGATGAGCCGGTCAGCCGGATGGACGCCGCCAAGCAGGCGGTGCACGGGCTGACCGCGATGTATCCCGACGCCAGTTTTGCGGCCGTGCGCTTCGGCGCTTCGGGCACGTTGGATGTGCCGTTGACGCCGGACAGCATCGCCATCGGCAACTGGGCCGATACGCTGGCCGTGGAGGCCACGTCGGTGTCGTCGGGTTCGAATCTCGACGCACCGCTCGACCAACTGCTGCTGACGTTGAGGGACATCCGCGAGCAGCATCCGGACGACGCGCTGCTGCTGTACATGATCACCGATGGCGAGCAGACCTCGAACCGCACACGCCGCACGTTCTCCACGCTGCGTCGGTATCTTGACGATGCGTTCGTCATCGGCGTGGGATCCGCCGAGGGCGGGAACATCCCGGTTGTCGCCGATGGCGTGGGCGATTCGCCGGATGGCGAGTGGGTAATCGATCCGGCCACCGGGCAGCCCGGGGTATCCGTGATGGATACGGGCAATCTGGAGGAGCTGGCCGACGAGATGAGCGGTACGGCGCTGCTGATGGACGCCACGCGCACCATCGACTCCGGTGCCTCCGAGGAGGCCTCCCACCGTTGGAGGGTGACCGAAACCGCCAAGGAACGTACGCGACTGACGCCGTTGGTCTGGCCGCTGGCCATGGTGCTGGTACCGCTGCTGGTCTGGGAGCTCGGCGCGTGGCTGGCCCTGTCGAGGAGGCTGATATGAGTCCGAAGTCCGGAAACGCCCGCGCCCCGCTTGCCGTCCGTGTGGCGATGGTGGTGATTGCCGTGGTCATGGCTGCCGCCACCGCATGGGCCGCCATCAACCTGTACGCGGCGGTGTCCTGCAACGATGCCGCCCGAACGCTGGAACAGAACGTGTCCGATGCCTCGCAGGACGCCGCGGATCTGGAGATGCTGCGCATCCGGCAGCAACAGGTCGATGACCAATTAGATGACATGCAACTGTTCTCCGCGCTGCTGTTGCCGCAGATCCGGCATGCCGTGGAGGGCAACCTGAACACCTCCCGGCAGTTGACGCAGCGTACTCAGGAGGAGATCGACCGGCAGCAACAGGGCGGTACGGACGATCAGCAGGCCGACCAGCCGATTGACGGTCAGGATGCCGAGGAACTGCTGTCCGGCGGCGGTCTGACCGAGGAGCAGCGCCAACGCATCGAGGAACTGCTGCAGTCCAACCAGTCGTCGACCCCGTCCGAGTCCACGGAAACCTCCGAGGCGGAGGATTCGGACGCCACCGGCGACGGCAACGAGCAGACCGAGGTCAAACCCTGGTGACGGTGACGGTGATGCTCGCCGCACAAGCGCCGCTCCGGGACGACACGCCCGAATGTGGATAACCGGGCATCGTTCGACCACATTGCTTCCCCGCGCTGGACTGTCCGCATCTCCGGCGCGTTCAATGGGGATATGAACACCACCACATTGCTCAGTACCCCGGTGCCTGCGGATGGCCTGCCGGCCTCGCCATCGCTTCATGCCCTGGCCCCGGCCGATGCCTCGCCGTTGGGCACACTGCCGATGGCATCGATCACCCCGTTCGCCGCGCAGGTCTGCCGGTGCCGGCAGGCGGCGGCGGACACCTACACGCTGGTACGCACCGCGGCCCAGTCCAGCGCCAACGCGGCCCAGTCCACCGCGGTGACGGTGGCCACAGCCGAGCGTCTGGACTGGACCGGCAATGCGGCCACGATGTTCCGCCAGCGGCTGCGTGAGCTGAACGCCCGGGCCGGACTGTTCGCGGACCGTGCACAAAGCACGCTGCTCGAGTGTTCGGCAGGTGCGCCATGAACTGGCAGGTCACATCCACGATCAGCGGCGGGCATGCGCACTCCGCCGCCACACTGGAGGAGTACTCGGGCTGCGCCGCCGCATTGAACGACGCCGCGCGACAGTGGAGCACCCTGGCCGCCACGTGGAACACCACGATGATGCAGGTCGGCGGACTGCGCATGAGCGCGCCGTTGTGTCCGGCGCTGCAGTCGGGGAACGTCGCGGCCGCGGGACATGTCACGTTGCCGTTCCAACGCATCGTTGACGACTGCGGCGATCATATCCGCCAATGCCGGCTGTTCGCCGACGAGCTCACCGAGATGGCCGAACTGTTAATCCGCGCATACTCGCTGTATTCCGAGGCCGAGCGCACCACGCAACGAGTGGTGACCGAGCTCATCCAAGTCGGCGCGGCGCTTTTCCCCGGTCATGCGGCGGCCGCCACCGCGGCCATCGCGCTCGGCGGGTTCATCGGCGGTTCGCTGGCGGAGGGAGGCCCGAACGGCATCCATGCGCTCGATGCCACGGCCTGGGCCCAGGAGGGACTGATGTCGGGATTGGCGTCGAAGATCACCGGCATCGGCGCGTTGAAGGGCGCACTGTCCACCGACGAGGTCAATCGGGCGGCGGGAGGCATCGCCTCGGTGACGGCGCCGTTGTATGGGGCGTTCCAAGGTGACGCGCTGGAGGTCAAGCAGGTGTATTCGCGTACCGAAGTGGTCCGCGAATCGCACTCGGTGGCCGAGGCGATGGAGAACCTGCGCAGGTTGGGCGAGGAACGGTTAGGCAAGATCGATCTGAACAGCGGACTCGAATACGGCACGATCGCCATCCAGGAATACCGCAAGGCCGACGGCTCGTCGTCATGGCTGGTCACGATCCCCGGCACCGACGGCAAGCTCGATTCGCCGTTCGGCTGGCCGCAGAACGTGGAGTTGATGAGCAGCGACCCGGAACAGCGGATGCATGCCGACAGCGCCCGCATGGTGCTGGAGGCCATGGAGCGGGCCGGCATCGGCAAGGACGAGCCGGTGGCGCTGATCGGGCATTCGCAGGGCGGCATCGTCGCCGCGGCGATCGCCTCCGACATGGCCGACCGGTATACGTTCGAACATGTGGTGACCTGCGGCTCGCCCGTCGCCAACCATCCGATCCCGGAGAGGACCTGGGTCACCAGCGTTGAGATCGACGACGAGCTGGTGGCCGCGTTGGATGGCGCGGCCAATCCGGCGACCGAGAACTGGCTGACCATCAGCGGCACCGTGCACAAGGCGCCCGGCAGCCTGACCACCAGCGTCAGCGAAGAGGGGTACTGTGTGCCGGGCATCGGGCCGGGCGCCGAGGATCCGTTCACGGCGGCCAGCGTGCGCGACACCGGCGAGGACAAGGAGATCACCCACTGGCTCAAATACCATCAGGCCGCCTACCAGAACGCCACCGACCTGGGTTCTCCCGCCGTGCAACGCCATGAGGCGCACTTCCAGGAGGTTCTGGACGGCGAGCTGGTCTCCACCACCTACTGGCAAGGCCGCATGACCAAAACCGCCACCATGGCGCCGGGCGAGCCGGTCAGCCCACCCCGCCTGTGATTGCCGTTCTCCTCCAGAACGGTTTCTTGTATACAAGAAAGTGATGGCAGATTTCGCTGTGTCTTCTTGTATACAAGAAACCGATGGCCAATTCCGCGATGTCTTCTTGCACGCAAGAAATCACACAACCGCCTCAACATTGCGATCTAGCGAAACGCATGGCCCGCTAGATTGCGCTTGCGCCGGGACCGGTGCCGTCATGAACCGCAGGTCCCAGGTCGAGGGTGATGGACAGTGTTATGCCATCCATGGTGGCGTACAGCTGCATGCCCATCGATTCGGCCAGGGATCTGGCCACCGCCAGTCCCAGACCGCTGCCGCTGCCGCTGCGTGCGCCGTCGGCCTGGTAGAACCGGTGGAACATGCGGTCAAGGTCCAGTCCGTCGGCCGTGGCCGTGTCGACCGCGTTGGAGAACGTCATCCGTGAACGCTCCTGTACGATGCTCGGAGCCGCCGCACCGTAGCGCAGCGTGTTCGACACCAGGTTCTCGATGATGCGACCCATTGCCGCGCGATCGGCATCGACGGTCAGGGATTCGTTCTCGAATCTGACCGCAGGCTCCCACCCGCGCTCCTCGAATTCGGGATAGTGGCCCAGCAGGATCTCGGCCAGCAACGAATGCACCGCGATGGTCTCGATCTCGGGCCGACGGTCGGGATCGTTGGCCCTGGCATAGGCGAACAGCTGGTCGAGCAGCGTCCGCATATCGTCCAGACGTTCCAATGCCGCCGCAAGGTGACGCGCGTCCTCCCCCGTGCACTTGCCGTCCAACGCCAATTGGACGTGGCCCCGGGCGCCCATCAGTGGGGTGCGCACGTCGTGGGCGAGCGCCGACAGGTCACGCCGGAATTCCTCGGCACGCTGCATCTGCTCGATGCGCTCGTTCTGGATGGCGTCCAGCTGGGCGTTGACGGCCAGGGCGAGTTCCTCCGGCGCACGCCCGGGCACACTCACGGTCAGCCGCGCATTGCTGCCGGCGGGCCGGTGACGCAGGAACCCGGTCATGCGCCGCATCTCGCCGACGTACCACGCCGCCACGGCGCAACCGCCGATCAAGCAACCGACCACCGCGGCAATCATCCATCCCATATACCCGTCCCGTTCTCGTGAATGTGGCCCGGCGTCAGCATGGATCGCGACGGCAGACGACCAGCAGCGTCACCGCCCAGCACAGCGCTAGCCATCCGACGAAGCACACCGTGGCGTGCGCCCACACCGGCATGCCCAGGTCGGCCGTGCCGGTCAGGAACGACCGTGCCGCTTCGGGCAGTGTCTCGGCCATCATCGACCGGGCATCGGTGAGCATGTTCATATTGCTGATCGGCAGCCACGCCACCAGGCGTTGGAGCCATCCGATCTGCGGCACCATGCCTGCCAGACCGGTCAATGCACCACCGACCAGCTGAAAGCCGGCGCCGACGGCCACGACACTCGAAAAGACCCCGCTGCCGGTGACCAACGCGGCCATCGCGGCGATGGTGGCATAGACCGCGACGCCAAGTACCAGCACCACAACGAACCCCAGCCACCCGATCACCGGCTCAGCGGATGCGTAATCGAATCTGAGCGCGGCGAATGTGATTTCAAGCGTCACGATCGATAGCAGCGCATACCACAGGGACAGCAACGTGGCCAACAACAGTTTCTCCACCGCATACCGTCCCCGGCCGACGCCGGAAGAGAAGATGTTCTTCGCCAGGCCGCTGTCGCGGTCCTCGCTGACGGCCAGCGCGACGACCAGGCTGACCACACCGGACACCAGACCGCCGCGGAACATGCTCGAATAGGTGAGCATCGCGGAGTGGCTGGGCAACGTCCGGGTCAGGACCGCTGTGATGTCGGCGTCGACGGAACCGTCGTAACCGCTGATGAATGTGATCACCCCGGCGAGCAGCCCCACCGAGCACAGTATCAGGACGACACAGCCGACCCAGAATTTGCGCCCGTGGATCAGCCGGTAGCAATCCGCATGAAGAAGATCGATCATCGTCACGCCTCTCCCCTCAGCATACGTCGCGCCGACGGTTCGCCAGCAGCGTCACGGCCGCCGCGAGCGCGATCCATCCGATGAAGCAGACCAGCGCGTGCGCCCATACCGGCATCCCGGCGTCGGGCAGGCCGAAGGCGCCCTGCGTGGCCGACGAGGTCAGTCCGACTGCCGGTGCACTGTCGTCCAGCAGCCCCAGGTTCACCATCGGCAGCCATGCGACGACATGCGGGATCCAATCGAGGCGAGAGCCCACCAGCTGGGCGCAGGACGTCGCCAGGGAACTGACCGCGCCGCTGGCGATGAACACGGCGATGATGACGCCGGCCACCTTGCTGCGGACGATGGTGTGCAATGCCGACACGATGAGCGTCACGGCGACGACGCCGAGGATGTTCAGCCCGGCCAGCCGCCAGTATTGTCCAAGCGGTTCGGGGTCGGCCACCCGTATGCCGAAGACCGCGAACGCCAATTCGGTGGAGGCAATCACGACCAGCGAGTACCACGCCGCCAGCAGAGCGGCGAGCACAAGGTGCGACGCGTAATAGCCGATGCGACCGGCCCTGCCGGCGAGTTCGGCCTTGACGAACCCGCGTTCGTGGTCCTCCGCATAGGCCAGCGTCGCGATGATCGAGACGAGCAGGCCCGCCATGCCGCCTTGGAAGAACCCCATGAACACCAGCAGGAACGAGTGGTTGGGCACCGTCCGGTCGGCGAACATGCCAAGCAGGGCGGCGTCGTCCGCATCCATCTCGACACCCGCGTACCGTTCGCCGCCCACAGTGAGATGGACGGTTCCCGTGCTCACGGTGCCGTCGACGTCCACCATTCCCATGGTCACGAACATCAACGCCATCACGGCGAAACACAGCACCGACGCCAGCGCGGTGCCAATCCAGAACTTGCGGCCGTGCACCAAACGGTATACGCCGCATCGCAGGAACGTCAACATCACCGTCCCCCTTCCATCAGCGCGACGAAATACTCCTCCATGTCCCGCGACTGCATCGACAGCTCCAGCACCTCCTGGCCGGTCTGGTGCAGCAGCGCGGAGACGCGGGCCGGATCGAAACCGCCCGAGACGACGATCGACCCGTCCGGTTCGGCGGCGAAACGCACGCCGTCACCGAGGGAGGCGTCCTCAAGCAGCGCGAGCGTGCGGGAGGGGTCGGCGGTGCGCACGCGCAGGCTTTCGCCGCATTCGTGCTGCACCTGTTCGGCGGTCATCTGCCGTACCATCCTGCCGTTGGCGATGACACCGTAGTGGGTGCACATGCGTTCCAGCTGGTCGAGCACATGCGAGCTGATGACGATGGTGATGCCACGCGTCCGGTTGAGCTGCACCAGGTAGTTGCGCATGTCGCGTGCCGCCTCGGGATCCAATCCGTTCAGCGGCTCGTCGAGCAGCAGCAGGTCGGGGCCTCCCAACAGGGCCATGGCCAGCCCCAAACGCTGCTTCATGCCCAAGGAGAACCCCTTGGCGCGTTTGCGTCCCGTATCGGACAGACCGACTTGGGAGAGCAGGTCGGCGCACGCCTTCCTCGGCTTGGGCACCCCGAGCGCCAACGCCAGGGCCATCATGTTGTCCATCGCGCTCATATTCGGCAATACGCCGGGATTCTCGATCAGCACGCCCACGCGTTGCACGATGCCGCCGGACTGTCGGGCACCGGCCCGCGCGTTCACCGGCCGGCCGAACACCTCGACGCCGCCGTCATCCGGCGAGGCCAGTCCGGCGATCATCTTCATCGCCGTGGACTTACCGGCGCCGTTCCTGCCGACGAACCCGTAGATCGCGCCCTGCGGCACCGTCATCCGCAGATCGTCGACGGCGCGTTTGCCGGAGTACGTCTTGCTAGCCCCGCAGATGTTCACCACATCCATGTCCGCTCCTTCGTATCATGTCTTCCGCCGCCAGCACGATCCTCCCGCGCCACGGCCGTGCCGCGTCCCTCCGGACCCGGTGACTGCCAGACTACGGAGCCGTTCTTGCCCAACACTCGCGCAAATCTTGCGAATTCGTGACGTTCCGTCCCGCCCGCGCCCTCATGCTCCGGCGGGCGGGCTGAACCACCCGTGCCGGGGCCGGGACCCGCGTTCAGCGGGGCACGGTGAGCTTGACGCCCAGCCCCCATACCGTGCGGATGTATCCGTCGGTGCCGCTCGCCCTGAGTTTGGCGCGAATCTTGGAGATATGCGCGGTCACGGTGTTGTCGTCGACCATGTACGGCTCGCCCCAGCACAGCTCGTACACCTGCCGTTTGGAGAACACCGTGTCCGGGTGGCCCATCAGCAGTTCGACGATGGCGAATTCGATGTTGGTCAGCGACACCGGTTCATCGTCGATCCGGAACGTATGGGCATCGATGTCCAGACTCCACCGTCCGATCACAAGCACCGTATGCCCGCCGTCGGAGGCCACCGCACGGAGGCCGCCCGCGGACTCCGCCCCGCCGGCATACCCTCGGCCGCGCCTCCGACCCCGAATAGGCGGACACGCAAGCATATCCGTCCCGTCCCAACCGCTCGCACACCACCTCGTTGATGTCGGCGTCGTCCTCCACGACGAGAATCCGTGTGTCGTCCATCGTCCTCCCTCCGGCCGTCCCGGGCCGATTCCGGGTCCACGCACCCATCCATGCCGTTTCGCGGGGTGCAAGTACTCTGGTAAGCATGAAGCTTACCGATATCTCCCCCGCAATCGCATTGACCCCCCTGGATGGCCGTTACCACAGGCAGACCGCCGACCTCGTCGAGTATCTGAGCGAGCCGGCGCTCAACCGCGAGCGCATCCACGTCGAGGTCGAATGGATGATCCTGCTGGCCAACGGATTCGACGGCAACGGCAACCAGCCGATCGTCGAGGGCGTCCAGCCGTTCACCGAAGCCGAGATCGCGTTCCTGCGCGCCATCCCCGAACAGTTCGGTGCCGAGGGCATCGCCGCGCACGCCGCGCACGAGGCCGTCACCCATCATGACGTGAAGGCCGTGGAGTACTACATCGACGACCAGATCGACAAGGCCGCCGCCGTACTCGGCCCGGACACGCAGCTCAACGACCGCATCAAGACGCTGGTGCACTTCGCGTGCACCTCCGAGGACATCAACAACCTGTCCACGGCGCTGTGCGTCAAGCAGGCGATGGAACAGGTCTGGCTGCCCGCGTTCCGCGCGATCGTCGACCATCTGGCCGCCAAGGCCGAGGAGTATCGGGACATGCCGCTGCTCTCGCTGACGCACGGCCAGCCGGCCACGCCGACCACGCTGGGCAAGGAGCTCGCCGTCTACGTGTACCGTCTGAACCGGCAGCTGAAGCATCTGGAGTCCCAGGAGTACCTGGGCAAGATCAACGGCGCCACCGGCACCTTCGGCGCGCATCTGGCCGCGCTGCCCGAGGTCGACTGGATTGCGGTGTCCCGCGAATTCGTGGCCAACCGCATGGGACTGACCTGGAACCCGCTGACCACGCAGATCGAAAGCCACGACTGGCAGGCCGAGCTGTACTCGACCGTCTCGCATGCGAACCGCATCATGCACAACCTGTGCGTGGATGTCTGGATGTACATCTCGCGCGGCGTGTTCGCGCAGGTGCCGGTCAAGGGCGCCACCGGCTCCTCCACCATGCCGCATAAGGTCAACCCGATCCGCTTCGAGAACGCCGAGGCGAACTTCGAGCTGTCCTGCTCGCTGCTGGACACGCTCTCGGCCACGCTGGTGGAATCCCGCTGGCAGCGCGACCTGACCGATTCGACCACGCAGCGCAACATCGGCTCCGCGCTCGGCTATTCGCTGCTGGCGCTGAACAACCTGCTCGGTGGCCTGAACTCCATCCATCCGAACGCGGCCGTGATGGAGCATGAGCTCGACGCCAATTGGGAGGTGCTGGGCGAGCCGATCCAGACCACCATGCGCGCCTGCGAGCTCAAGGGCCTGCCCGGCATGGACAAGCCCTACGAGAAGGTCAAGGAGCTGATGCGCGGCCACGAGATCAGCCGGCAGGACGTGGAGCGGTTCATCGACGGTCTGGCGTTCGACGATGAGACCGCCGCCCGCTTGAAGGCCCTGACCCCCGCCACCTATACGGGCGTGGCGGGCACGCTGGTCGATTTCGACCGCTGATTCGAATCCGTTCGATAACCACCGACCTCCCGGCATTTCTACACCGGGAGGTCGGTCCGTCCCAAGGTAGGTGGATGGATGAGCGAGGAACACACGAAGCGCGGCAATACGGAACCGGATGTCACCGCTGATGGGGATGTCGTCATCGACGACATCCCCCCTCGGCGCACCCGGGATTTCGCCGATCTGATGCACGCCGCCGGGGCATTGGTCGTCGCCGCGCTCATGCTGCTGGCCGCGGTGTATCTGCGGGGGCTCACGGCGGGCGTGGAATCCGACGTGCACAACGCCGGACAGGCGATCGGCTGGGTGATGGATGTGCCGGCCTCGCTGCTGCAGCAGATCGTCACCATCGCCATTGTGGTCAGCGTGCTCTTCCAGCTGCTGGCCAACCGGGAATGGTTGCAATCCGCGGTCTCGCTGGTCGCCATGTTCGGCGGGTACGCGGCCGTGTGGGCCTTGTCGTCCGTGATCACGTCCATCGGCTTCGACCCCTTGATCCAGGGTCTGGAATCCCCCGGCGCACTCAGCGGTTCGGGGCTCATCCCGGATTTCTATGCGGGGTTCGCCGCCTTCCTGACCATGGCCGGCCCACGCCGCATGCGCTCCGCCGTGAAATGGAGCTGGAACATGCTGTATATGCTGGCCATCCTGCTGGTGGTGCTGTCCTGGAATTCGGTGCCGGGCGTGGTGTTCTCGTTCGCCGTGGGGCGGATCGTCGGCATGGTGTTCCGTTTCGCCATAGGCACGCGCAACCAGGGTGTCTGGGGGCAGCGGATCGTGGAGGCGCTGCGGAGCATCGGTCTCGACGTGGCCTCGCTGGTGCGCCGTCCCGAGGCGCACGCCGAATCAGGAGTGCTCCGGACCACGCTGGATGACGACCTGTCGGAGAACTCGCGCATCTATGACATGCTCGACGGGCGCGGCCGACGTTTCACCGTTTCCGTCATCGACGGGCAGTCGCATAACGCCGGGTATCTCAACCAGTTGTGGGAGTGGCTGCGGCTGACCGGCGTCACCATGCGCCGCGACCGGTCCGCGTCCGACGCCGTCCATCATCATCTGACGATGCTGCTCGGTCTGAACAACATCGGGCTGTCCGCGCCGCGGCCGTACGGCATCGTGGACAGCGGCGAATCGTCCCTGCTCGTGCTGGACGCCGATTCCACCGCCCTGCCCTGCAATCTCAACACGTTGAGCGACGACGATGCCATCGCGCTGATGCGCTATCTCGACGTGGCGCACCGGCGGGGATTCTCCCATCACCGCATCACACCGGATACGCTGGGCCGGCTGCCGATCGGCACGCCGATCATCGCCGGATGGCATAACGGCGACTGCACCAGCACCAACGCGAATATGGACATCGACAAGGTGCAGCTGCTGGCGCTGCTGGCGGCGCTGATCGGCGTGGATCGCACGGTGTCGGCCGGCAGACGGGTATGGGGCGACGAGACGATGGTCTCCCTGCTGCCGTTCGTGCAGAAGGCGGCCATACCGGCGGCCACGCGAACCCTGAACCCGTGGAACAAGCAGCTGCTGGACGCGCTGAGGGACGCGCTGCGGGCCCTGGCCCCGCAGGAGGTGTCCGAGGCGATGGAACCGGTGACGATCTCCAGGTTCAACATCCGGTCGTTCGTCACCATCGTGCTGCTGATCATCGCCGTGTCGGTGATCTTCACCCAGCTGCGCCCGGATGAGGTCATCGATGCGGTGTCGAACGCGAACCCGGTGATGGCGGTGCTGTGCGTGGCGTTCGGGCTGATCGCCTGGGCGGGTTCGGCGGTCACGCTGGGGGCGTTCATGGATCCCGAGCGGCGCGATGTCCTCGGCCTGTTCTGCTCGCAGGCGGCCTCCGGCTTCACCGCGGTCTCCATGCCCGCCGGCGTGGGCCCCGCGTTCGTGAACCTGCAGTTCCTGAGGAAAAGCGGGTACCGCAATACGGCGGCCACGGCCATCATGAGCGCGGTCTGGGCGATTCAGGGCGGCACCACCATAGCGATGGTGCTGCTGATCGGCATCTTCACCGGACGCAACATGCTCTCGGGCATGATTCCGACGAATACGCTGATCATCGCGATCGCCACGGTGGCGCTGCTGGCGTCGGCGGCCATGGCCATTCCCCCGGTGAGGCGTCTGCTGGCCGAACGCTATCTGCCGATCGTCAGGTCATACGCGCGGCAGCTGGTCAACGTGCTGACGCAGCCCAAGCAGCTGGCGATCGGACTGGCCGGCGCGCTGGTGCTGAACATCGCCACCGGATTGGGGTTCTGGGCGGCTCTGCTCGCGTTCGGCCATGCCACCAACCCGGTGGAGACCACGTTCGTGTTCCTGCTCGCCAACGCCCTGGGCTCCGCGGTGCCCACGCCGGGCGGTCTGGGCGCGGTGGAGGCCGCGCTGACGTTCGCGTTCACCTCGGTCGGGGTGCCACCCGCCGTGGCCCTGTCGGCCACGCTGGTCTACCGTGTGGCGTTCTACTGGCTGCGCATCCCGATGGGCGCCCTGGCCATGAAATGGTTGGACCGGCACAATCTGATCTGAAATTGTGTCCCTTTTTGTGCAAAGTATGGCGAAAACCCCTGAAATATGCGGTTCCTGCCAGTTTTCTGCGCTATCATCGGTGATGAACGTTGGATGCCGTATCAGTATCGGCATCCCCTGACCCAAGAAGGATGCTGTATGGCATACAACAAGTCTGATCTCGTGTCGAAGATCGCCCAGAAGTCGAACCTGACCAAGGCTCAGGCTGAGGCTGCTGTCAACGCTTTCCAGGATGTGTTCGTCGAGGCCATGGAGTCTGGCGAAGGCCTGAAGCTCACCGGCCTGTTCTCCGCCGAGCGCGTCAAGCGCGCCGAGCGCACCGGCCGTAACCCGCGCACCGGCGAGACCATCAAGATCCCCGCCTCCTATGGCGTGCGCATCTCCGCCGGCTCGTTGCTGAAGAAGGCCGTCACCAAGTAATCGTCCTTTTCGAAAACACTGGTGCCATGTGGGCCCCGACCATTGACGGTCGGGGCCCACATGCGTGTTATCGGGCTATTGCAACGCCTCCATCAGGGACCGGAAATCAGCCGTCGGCGAATCGTCGAAGGGGTCGAGCAGCACCGATTCCCTCCGCACCGGAGCGGTCAGCGTCAGTCTGGTCCAATCGCAGGCGTAATGCGCCCCCGCGGCCTGCGCCGCATGCACGAACCGTCCGCGCAACGCGGCACGCGTACCCGCCGGCGGTTCCATCACCGCCTGCTGGACGGCGTCGTCATCCAGCAACGTCCGCATCGCCCCATGGGACACCAAAGCATCGTATGTCCCGCCGTTGGCGATGTCGTGATAGTCCAGATCGATCTGGGCCAGACGAGCCTGCGATACATCCGGACGCCGCGCGGCCAACGCCTCCAGCAGACGGCGCTTGGCCACCCAATCCACCCGGTCGGCCAATGCGTCGAACGCCCCGGCCGCCACGGCGTCGAGGATCTCCCGCCACTGCCCGACCACCATACGGGCACAGGTGCGTCCCAGCGAACGGTCCACGGCGTCGCCATGCGTCTCCAGCCAGCGTTCCACCACCATGCAATACCGGTATTGCAGGGCCAGCGCGCTCACGCCGTAATCCGCTCCCCCGTCCGCACGCGCGGCGTCGCGGCGGAATGCCGCGGGATCCGCCAGTTGGAGCCGTGCGCCGCGGCAGCTCAGGTCACGGCTGACGGCGCGGTTGGCGGCGTTCGGATCCGCCATCGCGCAGGATTCGAATCCGGTGGGCCTGCCATGCCGGAGCGCCGATTCCATCACGCACAGCACCAGATGCGTGGTGGCCAGCTTCATCCAGGTGGCGAACTGGGAGCGGTTCGAATCCCCGATGATCACATGCAGACGGCGGTAGGCATCCGGATCGGCATGCGGCTCGTCACGCGTGTTGACCATCGGACGGGCACGCGTCGTGGCCGACGAGACCCCCTCGTCGAGGAAGTCCGCACGCTGCGTGATCTGGAATCCCTCGGATGTCATCCGTCCCGCACCGGTGAAGATCTGGCGGGTGATCAGGAACGGCAGCAGCTGCTGTTCGATCATCGTCAGCGGCACATACCGGCGCACCAGATAGTTCTCGTGGCAGCCGAAGGAATGCCCGGCGGAATCGGCGTTGTTCTTGTACAGATGCACATGCAGGTCGGTCCCATGCCGCTCACGGAGACGTTCCTGGGCACGTAGCGCCAGCCGGCGCATCACCCTCTCCCCGGCCAGGTCCTGCGCCAGCGCGTCCATGGGGTCACGGGCTTCGGCCGTGGCGTACTCGGGGTGCGAGCCGACGTCCAGATACAGCCGGGACCCGTTGCCCAGATAGGTGTTGGTGGACCGTGTGCGGGACACCACCGGCGCGAACATCTCCATGGCCACCAGGCCCGCGTCGTCGGGGGCGTCGTCTCCGGTCACGCTGACGCCGTATTCGGTTTCGATGCCGAAGATCCGGTCGAACCGGTCCGGACGGCCGGGCGCGATGCCCGACTCCTCCGCGCTCCGGGTCGGTGCCGTCCCCGAGGTGTCCGATATCGGATGATTGCCGCTGTCGCGCAGCTGGGGCATCACTCGCCGCCTTTTTGCACGAAGCTGTTCACGTATTCCTGCGCGTTCTGCTCCAGCACGCTTTCGATGTCGTCCAGCACCGCATCCAAGGCGTCCACGGCCCCGTCCGTCTGCGACGTGTCGACGGCGACCGCCTGCTCCTGCGGCTGCTGGGCCGCCTGCTCCTGCGGCTGTGCGAATTCCTGCGGCATTTGTGCCCCTTTCCGCGTCCGTGCCCGCGCCGGACCCACCGGCGCACGATTAGGCGACTGCTCAGTTCTCGATCAGGTACGGTCGCAATTCGTTGATGATGATGCCGTTCGAGGCGACCACGTCATTATCGCTGCGCCAATGGATGTCGGTGCCGTTCCACTGGCGCAGTTTGGCCTGCGACTCCCACACCACCACGGCGCCCGCCGACACGGCCGGCACATCCCAGGTGTGCAGATGCGGCTCGAAATAGGCGTCATAGGTGCCGTCGGCCACCTTGCACAGGTCCAGCGACACCGGCCCCACGCGCTTGATGTCGGTCGGCCGGCCCGCGATCGCCGACACCACCTGCAGGGCGCGCATCGATTCCTCCTGCACGTACGACATGCCGAAGCTGACCACCGAACCGTCCAGCGAGGGGGTGGTCGAGGGGATGATCTTCTCGCGCTTGTCCCCGATCGGCGTCTTGCGCACACGGATCGCGCCCATGCCGCGCACGGCCATATACGTCATGTCCAGCGCCGGGGCATGGACCACGCCGAGGATCGGCTGGGCGGAACCGTACTCGTTGACCTCGAACAGCGAGATGGTGATCGACCATTCCGGCATATTGCGGATGAAGTTCACGGCGCCGTCGATATTGCCGGGGCACCAGTAGCGTTCACCGGGGCGGCACTCCTCCGGACGGTCGTTCCACAGGCCGTTGAACGGTTCGAGCTGCGTCAGCCTCTGGCCGAGGAAATTCATCAGCTTGTAGTTGATGTCCAGGTCGAACTGGGTGGATTCCTTCGGCACCTTCAACCGGTTCAGCTTCCGGGGCGTGGTCTGTTCGCTCAGCACGTGCTTGCCCGCGTCCACCGCGATGCGGGCCACGGCCAACGTCATTTCCTGCAGTTCCATCGTCATCTCGTTTCGTCCTGCGCCGTGTTCCTGATTCCGGCGGTTTCTCATTCGTTACTTCCAGTGGGGCGATTCTACCGGGTATTCCCGGTATCCGCACACAACGCGCCGAACAGTCCGGCCGCATCACACGATTCCTCCACGGCCTGTTCGCATCGATCACGGGTATGCGCCAACGGGTCCGCACAATCCAGTGTACGCAATCCCGAGGGCAGGCTCGCATCGCGGACCGTCAGCCGGGACCACGATGCGGCCACCGTCTGTTCGGGGTAGCGCCGCACCAGCGCGGCGCGCAGCCATGCACGGGTGTCGGCGGGCGGTTCGTCCGCCGCCCGCGCCACCTGTTCCCGTCCGTCCAGATGCGCCATGGATGCCGACAGTCGTTCCGTCAGCGATGTGCCGGGGTCCAGCGCCGCCCAGGCCAGGTCCAGCGCCGCCAGCCGCGGATCGTCCCAACCGGCGGCCGCGCCCGCCATGCCGGAGCGCGCGGCCGCCGCACCCGCCGGGGCGCCGCCCGTATGCCGCTTACGGCGGTAGCGTTCCATCAGCTGCCATTTGAGCAGCCATTCCAATCGCGACGCCTCGTCGCGCATCGTCAGGCGGGCGTCGTCATCGGCGTGGCGCACGGCGGCCACGTCGGCCAGGGCCTGCCCCCACATCGCCATGACCCGCGCTGTCGATTCGTCCGGCCACAACGGCTCCCCACGGTTGTCGGTGCCGTACACCGTGGCGGCGAGCGCGTACACCGCGCCGCGCAGCCACACCTGCATATTCCATGCGTCGGTCGTCGCCCCCGATTCCAGCGCCAACGGGGCGGCGCATGTCAGGTCGCGGGAGACCGTGTGCAGCGCCCCAACCGGATTGGCCAGCGCCAGCCCGTCCATCAGCGCCTCGAAGTCGAGGCCGCCCTCCTCCGCGTGTTCGAGCAGCCACAGCAGCATGGAGGTGGTGCCGAGCTTGAGCAGCTGCGGCACGTCCATCCGGTTCGCGTCGCCGACGATGACGTGCAGGCGGCGGTATCGCGCCGTGCTGTGCGATTCGTCACGGGTGTTGATGATCGGGCGGTCGAAGGTGGTCTGCAGGCCCACGCGCATATGGATGTAATCGGCGCGCTGGCTGAGCTGGAAGCCCGCCTCCTCGCTGTGCTCGCCCAGGCCCACGCGCCCGGAGCCGGCGTAGATCTGGCGGCTGACCAGGTGGGCGGTCATCAGCGCCGTGACCCGGTCGAACGGCACCGCGCGGTCCATCATATAGTTCTCATGCGTGCCCCAACTGGCGCCCTTGCCGTCCACGTTGTTGCGGTGCAGCTCGATGACGGTGCCGGTGTGCGCGCTGGCGCGGCGCGCGGCCGCGGCCATGACCAGATCGCCGGCGTGGTCGTAGCGCACCGTGTCGAACGGGTCCATGGTCTCGGGCGACGAGTATTCGGGGTGGGCGTGGTCGACGTAGACGCGCCCGCCGTTGGGCGCGATCACGTTGACGATGTGCAGCTGCGGCTCGTCGGTCAGCATATCCGGGTGCGCGGCGGCACGCGGCAGGCGGTGGCCGCGCGCGTCGTTGACCGGATCCTCGCCCCGGTAGTCCCATCGGATATGCGAGGTGCGGGGGTCGGCCGCGGCCGCCACCACGTCGAAGGACAGGCGCACCGGATTGTACCGGTCCACGCCGCGTTGGGAGACGGCGTACTCGGTTTCCGTGCCCATCACACGGCGTACACTCATATCGACTGCCTTTCCTACGCGGTCCGTGCGTCGCCGGCCGGACGGATGCGGGTCACGCTGCCGGATTCGAATCCGGCGATCCGCGACCATTGCACCGGGTCCGCGTCCAGGATGGCGTCCACGCTCTCCCGGAACTCCTCCTGCGCGGCCATGGCCAGCATGTCCACGCTCAGCGCGGCGGCCGCGCCGGTTTCGATCGAGGCCTTGACCGCACGGGTTTTGGCGCGGTCCACGATGTTCTTCAGCATGGCGCCGGAGACCACGTCGGACATGTGGATGGCACGCCATTGGCCGTGCTCGTCGCACACGTCGCACACATGCCGGTGCTCGTCCTGCGCGTAGATGTCGCTCACCAGCACACGGGCCAGGGCATGCGCGTCCACGCCGTGCTCCAGCGGCAGGTCGTCGGTCAGGTAGTGGCGGATGATGTCGTCCGCCTGGCGTGGTCCGGGCCGGTCCACGCGGATCTTCACGTCCAGACGGCCCGGGCGCAGCACGGCGGGGTCGATCATGTCCACACGGTTCGAGGCACCGATGACCATGACGTTGTCCAGCTGTTCCACACCGTCGAGTTCGGCGAGGAACTGCGGCACGATGGTGGTCTCCACGTCGCTGGAGACGCCGGAGCCTCGGGTGCGCAGCAGCGAATCCATCTCGTCGATGAACACGATGACGGGGCGCCCCGAGGCGGCGCGTTCGCGGGCGCGCGCGAAGATCAGGCGGATCAGTCGTTCGGATTCGCCGACGAATTTGTTGAGCAGCTCGGGGCCTTTGACCGACAGGAACACGCCGCCGGATTCGGTGCCTTCGGCCAGCATGTGGGCCACCGCCTTGGCGATCAGCGTCTTGCCGTTGCCCGGAGGACCGTACAGCAGCACGCCCTTGGGCGGGTTCAGATTGTAGCGTTCGAACAGTTCGCGGTGCAGGAACGGCAGCTGCACGGCGTCACGGATGCGTTCGATCTGCTCGTCGAGGCCGCCGATGTCCGCGAATGTGACGTCGGGGGTCTCCTCCAGCACCAGGTCGGCGTCGTCCTCGCCGGGCAGCAGTTCCAGCGCCAGCCGGCAGGAGGGGTCCACCGTCACCCGGTCCGAGGGACCCAGGCTCACGTCGGCGAGCGCCGTCGCGCGGCGGACCACTGTGGGGTTGCCGGCGTTGTCCTCGACGATCAGGCGACCGTCGTCCAGGACCTGCGCCACGCGCCGCACCGTTCCGACGCCGTCCACGTCGCGCTGGTCGACGAGCACCATGTTCTCGTTGAGCAGCACGGTCCGGCCCGGTTCGAGTCCGGCGGGGTTCAGCGACGCGGCGATGGGCACGATCATGCGGCGCGTTCCGGCGATGACCTCCGCGCTGGCGTGGCGTACGCCCTCGTCGTCGATATGGCTGCCGTCCACGCGCACCATGGTGGCGAAGGTCAGCGGCGGCCGGGTGATCTGACTGATCTGCGCCTTGGCCTTCGCCAGCTCCTTGCCCGCCCGGTTCAACGCTTCGGCCAACGCATGGTTGCGAGCCATGAGCCGGTCGTTCAGGGCCGCCAGATCCTGTGGCGACTGCGCATCCTGCGTCATTCGGACTGTTCGCCTCCGTTCCGTTTGCCCTTCATCAGGTTGCGGACCCAGCGGATGAGCAGCAGGATGACGGCCACGATGACGATGACGATGACGATGTTCTCGAAGGCGTCAAGCACGCCGAGGATGGAGCACCATTGGTCGCCGAGCAGATAGCCGGCGCAGATCAGGATGGTGTTCCAGACGGCGGAGCCCAGCAGGGTCCAGCCGCTGAACGTCAGGAAGCTCATCTTGTTGAAGCCTGCCGGTATCGAGATCAGCGAGCGGACCACCGGGATCACGCGCCCGATCAGCACCGACCAGTGGCCGTATCGGGTGAACCACCGGTCGGCCTTGGCCACGTCGTCACGATCGACGCCGGGGATTCGGTCGACGATGCGCTGGATGCGTTCCAATCCGATCCATCGGGCGATGCCGTACAGGACCCACGCGCCGAGCAGGGAGCCCACGGTGGCCCAGATGATCGCCTCGATCACGCCGAAGCTGCCGCGCGCCGCCGTGAAGCCGGCCAGGGGCAGGATGACCTCGCTGGGGATCGGGGGGAAGATCGATTCCAATGCGATGGCCAGCGATACGCCGATGCCGCCGACCGCATCCATGATCGACACCAGCCAATCCGTAATGGATCCGATGATGCCCCCCTCGTTGGTCTCGCACAACGGGGCGGCTGCGGATAGTAGAACAGAAAAACCCATACCTGACATTGTTCCATATTGTCCCAGCGATTACCGAAAATCAACGGTATGCCCGAAGAAACTTTGCAGCCCCTTGACAAGCCGACGCTGACGCGGCCCGGATTGCTGGTCATGGACGTGGACTCCACGCTGATCGACGAGGAGGTCATCGACCTGTTGGGCGAGGCCGCGGGAGTGGGCGACCGCGTGGCGCGGATCACGGCCCGCGCCATGGCGGGGGAACTGGATTTCGCCGAGGCGCTGCGCGCCCGTGTGGCGTTGCTGCAGGGCCTGCCGGCATCCGTGTTCGCCAGGACCCGCGCCGCCGTTCATTTCACCACCGGCGCCTTGGAGCTGATCGACGCATTGCACGGCCACGGGTGGACGGTCGGCGTGGTCTCCGGCGGCTTCCATGAGGTGGTGGATGATCTGGTGGCCGACGCCGGCATCGACCATGCGTTGGCGAACCGTCTGGAGGTCGTCGACGGCGTGCTGACCGGCCGGATCGTCGGTCCGATCGTGACCCGCGACCTCAAGCAGCAGTCGCTGGTCACCTGGGCGCAGGCCGACGGCGTGCCGATGAGCCAGACCGTGGCCCTGGGCGACGGCGCGAACGACATCCCGATGATCCTTGAGGCCGGGCTCGGCGTGGCGTTCTGCGCCAAACCGGCCGTACGGGCCGCGGCACCCCACGCCATCGACGAGCGCGATCTGACGCGCGTGCTGGAGCTGCTGCGCTGAACCGTGACACCGCCCGCTACCGCTGCACAATGCCGGTGACGGACGGCCGGGTTCCCTCAGTCGCAGTATGCGGCCTCGCCCAGACGGGCGCCGCGCGCCCAGTCGGCGGCGCGCATCGCCTTCTTGCCCTGCGCCTTGACCTCGGTCAGTTCCAGCGGGTCGCTGGCGGTGCCGACCCAGACGTTCTTCTTGCCGACGCGCAGCATGCCCGGCTTGAGATCCGTCGGCACGGCGGGATGCGTCATATCGGCCGGGCGGGCGGACAGCACATGCAGGACGACCGGCTCGTCGCCGCCCTGCGCATGCAATTCGCACCAGGCGCCCGGGTTGGGCGTGCAGGCGCGGATCTGCCGGTCCACGGCGAACACCGGCACGTCGAAACGAATGCGGGCGTCCTCCACGGTGATCTTCTCGGCCTTCTCATAGGCGCCCTGCGGCTGTTCGACCGGCACGATCCGGCCCTCCGCCATGCCCAGCAGCGCGGAGGCCAGCAGATGCGAGCCGTCCTCGGCCAGACGGGCCAGCAGCTCGCCCGAGGTCTCGTGGGCGCCGATCGAGACCGTGGATTGGGCCAGGATCGGGCCGGCGTCCATGCCGCGGGTGATGCGGAACACCGTGGCGCCGGTCACGTCATCGCCCGCCCAGATGGCGCGCTGCACCGGTGCGGCGCCACGCCACTGCGGCAGCAACGAGAAATGCAGGTTGTACCAGCCCATCGGCAGCGCGTCGAGCACATCCTGTTTGAGCAGTCTGCCGTACGCCACCACCGCGGCGGCTTCGGCGCCGGTGGCGGCCAGTTCGGCGATGAAGGTCTCCTCGCCCGGATCGGATTCGATAACCGGCAGGCCCAGTTCCATGGCCGCCTGTTTGACCGGGCTGGGCATCAGCCTGCGGCCGCGCCCGGTCGGCGCGTCCGGACGCGTCAGCACGGCCACCACCTCGAAATGCTCGGCATCCCCGGCCAACGCCCGCAAGGCGGGCACCGCCACATCGGGGGTGCCGGCGAACAGCACCTTCACCATCATCGACTCCTTAATCATGCTCCACTTCGCTGCCGCTGCACGCCATCGGGACGTGCCGCCGAAGCCTTCGGTCACTAGGCCACCGCGGGGATGTTGACGCCCGCCTCGATCAGCAGTTCGCGCAGCCGGCGCGGGTCGCTGAACCGGATGCCGCGGATGCCCGCGGCGTTCGCCCCGACGATGTTCATGGCCTTGTCGTCGATGAACACGGCGGTTGACGGGTCGATGCCGAACTCGCGCAGCGCATACTCGTAGATGTCGCGGTGCGGCTTGCGCAGCCTCACGTATCCGGAGACCACCTTGCCGTCCAGCTGCTGCAGGATCGGGCAGCATTCCTCGGCGATCGGGTAGAGCTCCCTCTCCCAGTTCGACAGCCCCCACACGCCGACGCCCGCGGCCTTCAGATCGTTGACCAGCACACGCGCGCCGGGCACGACGCCGACCAGCGAATCGCGGAAGTTCGCCACGTAGTATTCCAGGATGTCGGCCCATTCGTCCCCATGCGTGCGGCGCATCCACGCGATGGCCTCCTCGTGAGAGACGCCGCCATCCATCATGTCGTTGGCGTCGTAGAATCCCGAGATGTCGTTGTCGAGGAACCGCTCCACGGTCCGTTCGTTGTACCGGGGCACCAGCACGGCGGCCGGATCCCAGTAGATCAGCACATTGCCGAAATCGAAGATCACGTTCTCGATCGGCCTGCCCGCGGCCGCGGCCGCCGCATCGTCGGCCACCATCACGTCGTAATCCATCTCCGGCTCGCCCGGCCATCCCTTCACGGCGTCCTCCTTGCCATCGGTCTGCGTCGTCGTCCGGCTGAGGCCGCACGGCGGTATCCGTCCCCAGTCTAGCCGAGACGGCTCCCGTCAGATCAGATCCTTGGGGTCGAGTTGGAACCGCAGCTCCCCCGGCTCGCGTGCGGCCACATGCCGTGCGACCTCCGCACGCAGTCGTCTCGCCAGTTCGGCGCGTTCGGACAACGGCACCCGCACCACCGCCTTGACCCGGTCCTGCGTGGCCTCAAGCTCGCGGGCGTCGATCGTGCGCGGCTGTGCGATCGGCACGGGCCCCCATACCGCCGGCACACCCCCCTGACCGGTATCGATGACGGCGAGGTCGCCGGTGAACGCGCCGATATGCTCCAAGGCCGCACGCACCACATCGCGTCGTCCCCACACGCATGCGGCGCCGACGACGGGCGGCAGCCCGGTCTCCGCGCGTTCGGCGAGCTCCTGCGCAGCCAGGACCCGGCCGTCCCACAATGCCAGCGACCGGGCGATCACCGGGTCCGTCTCCCCCAGCAACAACGCCTGCCCGCCCCGGGAGCGCGGCGCGCACATCGACACCACGCGCATCCACGCCGTCAACGTGTCCTCACGGGCGTCCACCCCGGTGCCGTACAGGCTGGTCCAGGCGTCCAGAATCGCCACGGCGCGGTATTCCGTATTGCCGGTGCCATCCCCGCGGACCCGCGGCTCGGCGCCCAGCGAGGCGATCACGATCATCGGGGCGCAGGCCACGTCCTCCACGATGCCGCGCGGCTGGTTGGGGCTGGACACCACGATCGGCACATGACGGAACAGCCCGCGCAATTCCTGCGCGGTGCCGGCGGCGCCGACGCGCACCACGCGCATCCGCTCGCCGCCGCATCCCGGGCACCGCCACCGCACCGCCGCCGCCCCGCACCACAGGCAACGGGGCGTCGTGCCCTGCCCCGATCCGGCCAACGGCCCCGTACAGCGGGGGCAGCGGGCGCGACGATGGCAGGCGGCGCAGCTCAGCGTCTCGTCGATGCCGTCATGGGGCACCGACAGGAGCACCGGCCCGCTTTCCAACGCCTTGGACAGGATTGCGACGGCGGTATGCGGCACGCGGGCGCCCAGCGTCGTATCCCCCAGTCGCCCCAGCTCCTCGCGGTTGAGCCAGCGCACCCAGGGCAGCCGTTCCTTGATCACCGACGGCAATGGCCGGATGGACGTGCTGAACCCGCTCACCGGGGTCTGCGCCACATGGTTCGCGCCGCATTCCCATTGGCTGATCGGGCTGCGCGCCTGCGCCATCGCCACGAACACGCCGTCATGGCTGCGGGCGCGCAGCCGCAGCACGCCGCGGGCGTGGGCGTACGGCATCATCCCGTCGGCATACTGGTAATCGATATCCTCCAGGATCATGAACAGCGCCGGACCCTCGACCGGCGCATACATCGCCGCCCGCGTGCCGATCACGCAGCGGACCGTGCCCGACGCCACCGCAAGGTACGCCCGATACCGTTCCGCCGGTGCCAGCGAGGCGTTCAGCACGGCCACGTCGCCGTCGTATCCGCCGTTCGCGGCACCGGTCCGCTCGAACATCCGCAGCCCCAAGCCGGTCAGCTCACGGGACAGATCGTTCACCTCGCGCATCGTGGGCAGCACGATGACCACGGCCTTGCCCGCCGACATCGCGGTCAGCGCCATCCAGCCGGCCAGACGGCACCATTCCCCCACCCCGGGCAGCGGATCAACGGCGAATGCACGGAACCGACCGCCGTGCAGCGCATCGTCGAGTCCCTGCAACCCGTCATAGGAGGACGCCAATACCCGCCGGTATTCATCCGGCATCCGCCACAGCGCCTCGGCGGCGGCACCGCGGCGGGTGAACGGCGCCACCATCTGCTGTTCCTGCTCCACACGGGCCACGCGCGGCGGCACCGCCAGCCGCAGGATGTTGGCGCGGGTCCCCCCATAGGCGTCCGCGATCCGGGTGATGTCCTCGCGCATCGAGGCGGGCACCACCACCTGGGGGCCGAGCACGCGCTCCAGATAGCGCAGCGACGAGGACGGCGTATCGCTGTGGTCGGCCCGTTCCCAGACCACGCCGTTGACGCGCCGGCCGCCGAACCTGACACGGACCAGAACGCCGGGGCGGACCGATTCCGACTGCCGTTCGTCGATCAGGTAGTCGAAGGTCTGGCCCAGATGGGTGGCCTGCACATCGAGCACCACCCGGGCGATCGGACGCTCCGACGCGGCGGTCCGTTCCGCAGGCGCGCGCTTGCGGCGCTTGCGCGGCGCCAGGCCGTCAAGCGCCAGCTGTTCGGCGTCCGGTGTACTCATGCACTCCAGAGTAATGCAGCAACCATGCGGATGCGACTCATGACTTACCGGATGGCGGCCCGCAGCGCCTCGACCCGGTTCACGCGCTCCCAGGTGAAGTCGGCGTCCTCACGGCCGAAATGGCCGTAGGCGGCGGTTTTCGCATAGATCGGCCGCAGCAGGTCCAGTTCGTCGATGATGGCGGCCGGGCGCAAGTCGAACACCTCGCGCACCGCATGCTGGATCCGCTCGCGGTTCACGCCGATCTCGGTGCCGTACGTGTCCACGTTGATGCTCACCGGGTCGGCCACGCCGATGGCGTAGGCCACCTGCACCTCCACCTTGTGCGCCAGACCGGCGGCCACGATGTTCTTGGCCACCCAGCGTGCCGCGTAGGCGGCGGAACGGTCCACCTTGCTCGGGTCCTTGCCGGAGAACGCGCCGCCGCCGTGGTGCGCGGCGCCGCCGTACGTGTCCACGATAATCTTGCGGCCGGTCAATCCCGCGTCGGCGGCCGGCCCGCCCAGCACGAACGAGCCGGTGGGGTTCACCAGCAGGCGGTAATCGTCATGCGCCACCGTGCCGCCGCACACCTCGTCCAGCACCGGGCGGATCACATGCGCGGTCAGCTGGTCGGCCAGCCATTCGCGGGTGGCCTCGGGGTCGTGCTGCGTGGAGACCAGCACGGTGTCCACGCGCACCGGACGGTCGTGCCCGTCATACTCGATGGTCACCTGCGTCTTGCCGTCCGGACGCAGATGGGGCACGACGCCCTGTTTGCGCACCTGGGCCAGCCGGTACGACAGCCGGTGGGCCAGGTGGATCGGCAGCGGCATCAGCGCGTCGGTCTCGTCGCAGGCGTAGCCGAACATCACGCCCTGGTCGCCGGCGCCTTGCGCCTCGTAGCGCTCCTCGCGGCTGGCGGTCGACTCCCGTTCGCGATTCAGCCGTTCCACACCCTGGTTGATCTCCGCGCTCTGTTCGGTCAGCGACACCAGCACGCCGCAGGAGTCGGCGTCCAGACCGATCCGGGAGCTGGTGTACCCGATGCCGCGCACCGTGGAGCGCACGATGCTCTGGATGTCGCTGTAGCCCTCGCTGGTGACCTCGCCGAATACGAAGAACTGTCCGGTGGTGGCCGAGGTCTCCACGGCCACGTGGGAGTGCGGATCCTGGCGCAGCATGTCGTCCAGGATCGCGTCCGAGATCTGGTCGCAGATCTTGTCGGGGTGGCCCTCGGTCACCGATTCCGCCGTGATCAGCCGTGGTTCATTCATCCGTAAGCTCCTTCTGGCAGTCGGTGGCAAGCCCTCCTCGGCCCAACTCCGAGAGGGCCCGACACCGACTATCCGCCTCATACGCAACGTCCCGGCCGGCCCCGTGTGCTGCACGGTTCCCGGTCGGGACGCGCTCATGGCCGCGAGCGTTTCGGCATCAAGCCTCGGACACGCCCGCCGACGATGTACCGGTTCAGTTGCCTTCGCTCAGGTCGTCCTCGCCGAGCGTCTCCTCGAGCAGGCCGCTGTCGATCTCACGGAAGGCGATGGACAGCGGCTTCTCCTGGTTCTGGTATTCGACCAGCGGGCCGACGTTCTGCAGCAGGCCCTCGTTGAGCTGGGTGAAGTACGAATTGATCTGACGGGCGCGCTTGGCCGCGAAGATGGCGAGCGCGTACTTGGAGTCAGCATGCTCCATCAGATCGTCGATGGGCGGATCCGCCAGACCCTGCGGGGTGGGATCGGTACCGAAAGCCATATGATGTTCTCCCATGCTTGAGAATACGTATTCCAACCGTGCAAGTATACCCCACTGCCCCGATATCCTGCCTCGTTCCACGATGTGACCAGCGGCGGGCCGCGGCGGGCCGTTCTCGACTTGAATGGTCGGTATGGAAATGCGTTCTGAAAAACTCATGAAGGACCGCACCTTTGCGGGTGCGCGCGCGCTGTACCGCGCCGCCGGCGTCGACGCCAAGGATTTCGGCAAGCCGATCGTCGCCATCGCCAACTCGTTCACCGAATTCGTGCCCGGCCACGTGCATCTGCAGCAGGTGGGCCGCATCGTCTCCGAGGCCGTCAAGGCCGCCGGCGGCATCCCGCGCGAGTTCAACGCCATCGCCATCGACGACGGCATCGCCATGGGCCATACCGGCATGCTGTATTCGCTGCCGAGCCGCGACATCATCGCCGATTCGATCGAGTACACGGTGAACGCCCATTGCGCGGACGCGCTGGTGTGCATCTCGAACTGCGACAAGGTGACCCCGGGCATGCTGATGGCCGCCCTGCGTCTGAACATCCCGACGATCTTCGTCTCCGGCGGCCCGATGGAGGCCGGCACCACCGTGCTGCCCGACGGCACCGTCAAGAAGAACACCGACCTGATCGACGTCATGTACGCCACGGCGGACGACAACGTCTCCGAGGAGGACCTGCTGGCCTACGAACGGACCGTGTGCCCGACCTGCGGCTCCTGCGCCGGCATGTTCACGGCGAACTCGATGAACTGCCTGACCGAGGCGATGGGCCTGGCCCTGCCCGGCAACGGCACCACGCTCGCTTCGCATGCGTACCGCAAGCAGCTGTTCGAGAAGGCCGGCCGCGTGATCGTGGATCTGGCCAACCGCTACTACCATGAGGACGACGCCTCGGTGCTGCCGCGCTCGATCGCCACCAAGCATGCGTTCGAGAACGCGATGACGATGGATGTGGCCATGGGCGGCTCGACCAACACCGTGCTGCATATCCTGGCCGCCGCGCAGTCCGCCGACGTGGACTTCACGCTGGACGACATCGAGCGCATCAGCCACACCGTGCCGTGCATCTGCAAGGCCAGCCCGTCCGGCGAGTGGGAGATCTCCGACGTGCACCGCGCCGGCGGCATCACCGGCATCCTCGGCGAGCTCGACCGCGCCGGCAAGCTGCACCGCGACGTGCATTCGGTGGACTATCCCTCGCTTGAGGCCAAGCTGGACGCCTGGGACATCATGCGGCCCACCTGCACCGATGAGGCCAAGCGTCTGTTCCATGCCGCGCCGGGTCATATCGTGTCGCCCGATCCGTTCACGCACGAGACGCTGTTCGACTCGTTGGACACCGACCGCGTCAACGGCGCGATCCATGACATCGATCACCCCGCCGTGACCGAGGGCGGCCTGGCCGTGCTGCGCGGCAACCTGGCGCCCGACGGCTGCGTGGTCAAGACCGCGGGCGTGCCCAAGGAGATCTGGAAGTTCCATGGTCCGGCGTTGGTTGTGGAGTCCCAGGAGCAGGCCATCGAGGTCATCCTCAATGACACGCTGAAGCCCGGTCAGGCGCTGATCATCCGCTACGAGGGCCCGAAGGGCGGCCCGGGCATGCAGGAGATGCTGTATCCGACCTCGTTCGTCAAGGGCAAGGGCATCGGCAAGGAGGTGGCGTTGATCACCGACGGCCGCTACTCCGGCGGCTCCTCCGGCCTGTCGATCGGCCATGTGGCCCCTGAGGCGGCGAACAAGGGTCCGATCGCGCTGGTCAAGAACGGCGACATGATCGACATCGACATCCCCGCCCGCACGATCAACGTGGAACTGAGCGACGAGGAGCTGGACGCCCGCCGCGCCGAGATCGAGGCCGGCGACGGGTACGTGGCGCACCGCGACCGTCAGGTCTCGCAGGCGCTCAAGGCGTACGCCGCGTTCGCCCGTTCGGCGGACAAGGGCGCCACGCGCGATCCCGAGCTGATCAACAAGCTCAGCGGCCTGGCCTGACCGCTCAAACCGGGCGCCCGCTGAACCACAACGGGTTCCCGGTTTGGCAGCAGATGGGGGCAGACGGAGTCATTGACACTCCGTCTGCCCCCAGCCCTTAATGCAACACTCCACGCCCCCATCTGTGTACCGGACAACGCCGCTCGCGTCATGTCTCAGCAACCGATGGAACCGGGCGGATTCGACGCTCAGTCCAAGCCGTATTCGCGGGCGATGACGGACCATAGCTCGCCGGCGGCGCGGTCGACGTCGTCGTTGACGATGACGACGTCGAATTCGGATTCGGCGGCCAGTTCCACACGCGCGGTCTCCAGTCGCCGATTGCGCTGCTCCTCCGTCTCGGTGCCACGGCCGATCAGCCTGCGGACCAGTTCGTCGAAGCTGGGCGGCGCCAGGAACACCGTCACGACCTCCATGCCGAGCTCCGCGGCACGTTCCTTGACACGGCGGGCCCCCTGCAGATCGATCTCCAGGATCGTGGGCACATTGGCGGCCAGATGATCCAGCACCGGCTGCAGCGGCGTACCGTAATGCGCCATGCCGTGCACCACGGCGGTCTCCAGGAACCGGCCGGCCCGTTCCTCGGCGAGGAACTCCCCTTCGGAGACGAAATGGTAGTTCACCCCGTCCACCTCGCCCGGACGCGGGGCGCGGGTGGTGGCCGACACCGACAGCCAGATCTCCGGATGATCGGCGCGCAGCTTGGCCTCCACCGTGCCCTTGCCCACGCCGGCCGGACCGGTGAGCACGATAAGACGACCGGTGCGCGGTTTCGCCTCAGACAGGTTGTTCATGTCGTTCACTCGGCGTCGTCCTCCGTTTCGTCGGCCCCTTCCTGCGTGGCCTCCATCAGCGCCTGGCGCACATCCAACGCGATGGCCTCGGTGGCCTGCGACAGCGAGGCGATGTCCGGGCCATGCGCCGCGATGAACCGGGACACGGTGACCAGCACATTGCCCTTGGTGCCCTTGAACACGGTGCGCAGATCCTTGGCCTCGGCACCCTGCCAGCCGTAGCCGGGAGACAGGATCGGGCCGGTGAATTTCGCCGGGTCCACGCCGCTGTCATCGATCCACTGGCCGATGGTGGCGCCGATGATCAGGCCGACCGAGCCCATGCCGTTGATGCCCTTGTTGAACTTCTGCGCGGTGCTGGCGATGCCATAGGCCACGGTCTTGCCCTTGTACTCGCCGCTCTGGCGGATGGCGGTCTGCATGCTCGCGCCCTCCTGGTTCGAGGTCAGCGAGGCCACGAACACGCCGCGACTGTTGTTCAGGGCGTCGTTGATCACGCCCTGCAGCGAGCGTGCGCCGTAGTACGGCAGCAGGGTGATGGCGTCGGCGAGCATCGGCGCCCCCGGCTTGAAATAGGCGTCGGCGATGGCCGAGATCGTGGTGGGCAGGCCGCCGTGCAGGCAGTCCACGATGGTGATGATCTCCATCTGGCGGGCCGCATACAGCACGCGTTCGAGCGCGGCGAATCCCTTGGATCCGTAGCGTTCGAACATCGGCACCTGGAACTTAACCGCGGCGGCGCGACCGTTCGCGGCCTGCAGCATGCGCATCGCGAACAGTTCGGCGCCGTCGGCGTCCACGTTGTACCCCCAGTCGGTGAGGAGTTTCCGGTGCGGATCGATGCCCACACACAATGGACCATACTTGTCCATGGAATTCTTCAATCGCAGACCGAAATCGGACCTGCGCATCTGAATCTCTTCACTGCTGACGGTCTCGGCCATCGTCATCACGACCTTTCCAAGTCGAACAACTGCTGAGCATGCTCCTGGATGCTCATGATCTGATAGTCGTTGCGCTTCACCGCCTCAATCGCCATCAGCACGGCCGAGAACTCGGTCATGGTGGTGAACTGCGGCAGGTCGGCGGCAATCGCCGCGGCGCGGATCGAATAGCCATCCGACCGCGATCCGCGCGAGTTCGGCGTGTTGAGCACCATGTCGATCTTGCCTTCTTCGATGAGCTCGACGACGTTCTTGCCCACGCTGCCTTCGGCATGCTTGATCTCCACCTGGGCGTCGGCAGAGGTGTCCACACGAGCGGTGATCTTGTCCACGATCTTCGATTCGATGCCGTACCGGCGCAGCACCGAGGCGGTGCCTTCGGTGGCCCACAGCGTGAAGCCGAGCTCCACCAGACGCACGGCCATCAACGGCAGCTGGCGCTTGTCGGAATCGTTGACCGAGATGAACACGTTGCCGCTGGTCGGCAGGCCACCGTCATAGGCGGCCAGCTGGCTCTTGGCGAACGCGTGCGGGAAGTCGCGGTCGAAGCCCATGACTTCGCCGGTGGAACGCATCTCGGGGCCGAGCAGGATGTCCACGGTCTTGCCCACCGGGGTGCGGAAGCGCTTGAACGGCAGCACCGACTCCTTGACCGCCACCTGCTGGCCGACATGCATGACGCCGCCGTCGCCCTCGGGAAGCAGCAGCCCGTTGGCGCGCTGCTGGGCGATGGTCTCACCGGCCATGATGCGGGCCGCGGCCTTGGCCAGGGCCACGCCGGTGGCCTTGGAGGCGAACGGCACGGTGCGCGAGGCGCGCGGGTTGGCCTCGATGACATACAGCGTATTGGCCATGAACGCGTACTGCACGTTGATCAGGCCCTGCACGCCGCAGCCCTTGGCGATGGCGTAGGTGCCCTCGCGCAGACGGCGGATCTGGTCGTCGGACAGCGTGGACGGCGGCAGGGTGCAGGCCGCATCGCCCGAATGGACGCCGGCCTCCTCCACATGCTCCATGATGCCGCCGATGTACAGCTCCTCGCCGTCGAACAGCGCGTCGACGTCCACCTCGATGGCGTCCTGCAGGAACTTGTCGATCAGCAGCGGCGAGGGCAGACGGCCGGAGACCACGGTATCGGCCTGTGCCTCGGCCAGCGCGCGGTTCACGTACTTCTCCAGCTGCGCATCGTCGTAGACGATCTCCATGCCGCGGCCGCCGAGCACATAGCTCGGGCGTACCAGCACCGGATAGCCGATCGAACGGGCGGCCTCCTGCGCCTCCTCCAGGCTCAGCGCGGTGCCGTACCGCGGAGCGTTCATACGGGCCTTCTTCAGCACCTCGCCGAACAGTTCGCGGTTCTCGGCCAGATCGATCGATTCGGGCGTGGTGCCGAGGATCGGCACGCCGGCGGCCTTGAGTCGGGCGGCCAGCGACAGCGGCGTCTGCCCGCCGAGCTGGACGATGACGCCCTTGACCGGGCCCATCTTCTTCTCCGCCTCGTAGATCTCCAGCACGTCCTCGAAGGTCAGCGGCTCGAAGTACAGGCGATCCGACATGTCGTAGTCGGTGGAGACGGTCTCCGGGTTGCAGTTGACCATGATCGTGTCATAGTCCTTGCCGAGTTCCTGCACCGCGTGCACGCAGGTGTAGTCGAACTCGATGCCCTGACCGATGCGGTTCGGTCCGGAGCCCAGGATGATGATGGCCTCGCGTTCGCGCGGACGCAGTTCGGTCTCGTCGGCGTAGCACGAGTAGTAGTACGGCGTGACCGCGTCGAACTCGGCGGCGCAGGTATCCACGGTCTTGTACACCGGACGCAGGCCGAAGGCCCAGCGCAGCTCGCGCACCGTGTTCTCGCCCTCGTCGCCCAGGCCCCGCAGATGCGCGATCTGCAGATCGGACAGGCCGGCCTGCTTGGCCTTCTTGAGCAGCCGGAAGCTCAGCGTTTCGGCGTCGCGCACCTCAATCGCGGTCTCGTTGATGAGAGTGAACTGCTTGAGGAACCACGGGTCGATCTTGGTGGCCTCGAACAGCTGCTCGATGGTGGCGCCGCCCCAAATGGCGCGCTGCAGCTGCAGGTAGCGGTCCTCGGTCGGGGTCTTCATGGCCTTGAGCAGCTCGTTCACCTCGGCCTCGTCCGGACGCTCGCCATCCCAGCTGAAGCCCATGTGGCGCTTGTCGATCGAGCGCATGGCCTTGCCCAGGGACTCCTGGAAGTTGCCGGCCAGCGCCATCGCCTCGCCCACGGACTTCATCGACGTGGTCAGGCTCGGATCGGCGCCCGGGAACTTCTCGAACGCGAACCGCGGCACCTTGGTCACCACGTAGTCGATGGTCGGCTCGAAGCTGGCCGGGGTGGACTGGGTGATGTCGTTGCGGATCTCGTCCAACGTGTAGCCCAGGGCCAGCTTGGTGGCGATCTTGGCGATCGGGAAGCCGGTGGCCTTGGAGGCCAGCGCCGACGAGCGGCTCACGCGCGGGTTCATCTCGATGACGATGATGCGGCCGGTCTCCGGGTGTACGGCGAACTGGATGTTGCAGCCGCCCGTATCCACGCCCACGCCGCGGATGATGGCGATGCCGATGTCGCGCAGCTTCTGGTATTCGCGGTCGGTCAGCGTGAACACCGGGGCCACGGTGATCGAATCGCCGGTGTGCACGCCCACCGGATCGACGTTCTCGATCGGGCAGACGACCACCACGTTGTCGTGCTTGTCGCGCATCAGCTCGAGCTCGAATTCCTTCCAGCCCTCGATGCCCTCCTCCAGCAGCACCTCGTCGGTCGGCGAGTAGTGCAGGCCCGCGCCGGCGATGCGGTGCAGCTCCTCCTCGTCATGCGCGATGCCGGAGCCCAGGCCGCCCATCGTGAAGCTCGGACGCACCACGATCGGGAAGCCCATCTCCTCGGCGATGCGGTCGACCTCCTCCATCGAATGCGCGATCTCGGAGCGTGCGGATTCGGCACCGGCGTCCTCCACGACCTTCTTGAACAGTTCGCGGTCCTCGCCGCGGTCGATGGCCTCCAGCGAGGCGCCGATCAGCTCGACGTTGTACTTCTTGAGCACGCCGGCCTCGCCCAGCGCCATGGCGGCGTTCAACGCGGTCTGGCCGCCCAGCGTCGGCAGCAGCGCATCGGGGCGCTCCTTGGCGATGATCTGTTCGAGGATCGGCGTGGCGATCGGCTCGATGTACGTGGCGTCGGCCATCTCAGGATCGGTCATAATGGTGGCCGGGTTGGAGTTGACCAGGATGACGCGGATGCCCTCCTCGCGCAGCACACGGCATGCCTGGGTGCCCGAGTAGTCGAACTCGGCGGCCTGGCCGATCACGATCGGGCCGGAGCCGATGACCATGACGGACTTGATGTCGGTGCGTTTAGGCATTGCGGGTTTCCTCCTTGGACGAACGCATGAGATCGACGAAACGATCGAACAGATACGAGGCGTCATGCGGACCGGCCGCGGCCTCGGGATGGTATTGCACGGAGAACGCGGGGATGTCGACGCACTGCAGGCCTTCGACCACGTCGTCGTTCAGATCGATGTGGGAGACGAACACCCGGCCGTACCGGCCGTCACCGTACGGGGACGGAACCGTCTCGCCGATCGGGGCGTCGACGGCGAAGCCGTGGTTGTGCGCGGTGACCTCGATCTTGCCGGTGGTCATGTCCTTGACCGGCTGGTTGATGCCGCGGTGGCCGAACTTGAGCTTGTACGTGCCGAACCCCAACGCGCGGCCCAGCAGCTGATTGCCGAAGCAGATGCCGAAGAACGGGTATCCGGCGTCCAGCACCTGGCGCAGCAGCTCCACCTCAGGCTCGGCCTGCTCCGGGTCGCCGGGGCCGTTCGAGAAGAACACGCCGTCCGGGTTCAGGGCCTGCAGCTGTTCGAAGGTGATGGTGGACGGCACCACATGCACGCGGCAGCCGCGTTCGGCCATGCGGTGCGGCGTCATGGCCTTGATGCCCAGGTCGACGGCGGCGACGGTGAACAGCGGCTCCTTGCCCTCGTACTCGCCGCACGGCTCGATGGTGTAGGTCTGCTTGGTGCTGACCTCGTCGTACAGGCTCAGCCCCTGCATCTGCGGGGTGGCCTTGACCTGGTCGAGCAGATCGTCGATGGCGCGCAGACGGCCGTTGGCGTCCTCCAGGGCCTCACCTGAAAAAACACCCGCACGCATCACGCCTGCGGAACGCAGATGGCGGACGAGCTTGCGGGTGTCGATACGGCAGATGCCGACGATGCCGTTGGCGACCAGATCATCATCCAGACTGCCGGTGGCACGCCAGTTGCTGACGTTGGGACTGGGTTCGCGGACCACGTACCCGGCCACCCAGATCCTGGAGGATTCCGGGTCCTCGCCGTTGATGCCCGTGTCCCCGATGTGGGGGAACGTCTGCACCACGATCTGACGGTCGTAACTCGGATCGGTCAGCGTCTCCTGATAGCCGGTCATGCCGGTGGCGAAGACGATCTCACCACAGGTGGAGCCACGCGCGCCGTAGGGCTCCCCCACATAGACCTGCCCGTCCTCCAACACGAGAACGGCATCGTCCTTGGAGAACATCACGGCTCCGGAATCGGTCTGGTTCACCAAAACCCCCTTTATCCTTGGGTCGAATCTACCCTTTAGAGTACCGGCCGGTTGGGACTCGCAACCGGCCGGAATCCTTGAAAAATCACTCGTTAGCTGCGGACTCGCCGGACTGTTCGGCGGTGTCGGCATCGGACGGAGCCCCCGCGGGCCCATCGCCCTGGGCGGACGTATCGGCCACGGTCCGCTCGGCGGCGTCCTCCTGCGGCGCGATCTGCGACTTGTCGGCGCACACGGCACTCAGCAGGCCGTGGATGAACGACGGGGCATCGTCGGCGCACAGCGTCTTGGCCAGGCCCAGCGCCTCGTCGATGGCCACCTTGTCCGGCACATCGTCGTTGAACAGGATTTCCCAGGCGGCGATGCGCAGGATGTTGCGATCCACAACACCCATGCGCTTGACCTTCCACCGGGTGGAATGCTCGTCGAGCACGCGGTCGATCTGACGGCGGTGGTCGGCCACGCCGCGCACGATCTCGATGGCGTAATCGGGCAGCGGGGTCTGGGCGCCGGGCAGTGCGATGCGCTCAGCAAGAAGGGACAGGATGTCCTGTCCCTTCTCGTCCGCTTCGTACAACGTGTTCAGAGCCCTCTTGCGGGCGGTGGAACGTGCCATGAAGCTCTCGGTGTCCCTTCTTCAGGTCAGTTGTTCTCGCGACCCAGGTAGGAGCCGTCGCGGGTGTCGACCTTGACCTTCTCGCCCTCGCCGATGAACAGCGGGACCTGGATCTCGGCGCCGGTCTCCACGGTGGCCGGCTTGGTGCCGGCGTTGGAGCGGTTGCCCTGCAGACCCGGCTCGGTGTGGGTGATGGTCAGCACCACGGAGGCCGGCAGTTCCACGCTCAGCGGGGTGCCGTCATGGAAGCTGACGATGCAGTCGGTGCCTTCGAGCAGGTACTTGCTCTGGTCGCCGACCAGGGTCTTGGGGATGTAGATCTGGTCATAGGTGGTCATGTCCATGAAGACGTAGTTGTCGCCGTCCTCGTAGGAGTACTGCAGGTTGCGGTTGTCGACGGTCTCGAACTCCATCTTCATGCCCGCGTTGAAGGTCTTGTCCACGATCTTGCCGGACAGCACGTTCTTGATGGTGGTGCGCACGAAGGCCGGGCCCTTGCCGGGCTTGACGTGCTGGAACTTGACGACGGTCCACAGCTGGCCGTCCAGGTTCAGGACGGATCCGTTCTTGATGTCATTGGTAGTCTGTGCCACTGTTGTTCACCTATTCACTCGATGGTTGTTGGCAACGTTCAAAATGAGCCTTGCCTATTATGCCACCACGTCTATACAGGAGCTTCGAATCGGCCCATATCCGAACCGGATGTCGGCATACGACCCGCCCGCGAGGGGCGCCCGGATATGCGAATGCCCCGGAACCGCTGGGGTTCCGGGGCATTCGGTATGCGCTAGTTCAGGCGCACCGAGTCATCGACTGATCGGAATCAGGCGAGGATCTTGGTGACACGGCCCGAGCCGACGGTGTGGCCACCCTCACGCACGGCGAAGGTCAGGCCCTCCTCCATGGCGATCGGCTGGATCAGCTCGACGGTGAAGGTCGCGTGATCGCCCGGCTGGACCATCTCAACGCCTTCCGGCAGCTCGATGACGCCGGTGACGTCGGTGGTGCGGAAGTAGAACTGCGGACGGTAGTTCGAGAAGAACGGCGAGTGACGGCCGCCCTCGTCCTTGGTCAGGACGTAGACCTCGGACTCGAACTTGGTGTGCGGGGTCACCGAACCCGGCTTGGCCACAACCTGGCCACGCTCGACGTCGGTACGGTTGATGCCGCGCAGCAGCAGACCGGTGTTGTCGCCAGCCTCGCACTCATCCATCTGCTTGTGGAAGGTCTCGATGGAGGTGACGGTGGTGGACTGGGTCGGGCGGATGCCGACGATCTCAACCGGGGTGTTGATCGGGAGCTTACCACGCTCGACACGGCCGGTCACCACGGTGCCACGGCCGGAGATGGTGAAGACGTCCTCAATCGGCATCAGGAACGGCTTGTCCAGATCGTGGACCGGGGTCGGGATGTACTCGTCGACAGCCTTCATGAGCTCCTTGACGGCCTCGACCCACTTCTCGTGGTCCGGAGCGTCGTCGTGCAGAGCGCCGTAAGCGGACACGTGGATGACCGGGCAGTCGCGATCGAAGCCGTTCTCGTCGAGGAGGTCACGGACCTCTTCCTCAACGAGCTCGATGAGCTCCTCGTCCTCGACCATGTCGCACTTGTTCAGGGCGACCAGGATCTTCGGAACGCCGACCTGACGGGCGAGCAGCACGTGCTCGCGGGTCTGGGCCATCGGGCCGTCGGTGGCGGCCACAACGAGGATAGCGCCATCCATCTGGGCAGCGCCGGTGATCATGTTCTTCACGAAGTCGGCGTGGCCCGGGCAGTCCACGTGAGCGTAGTGACGCTCAGCGGTCTGGTACTCGATGTGGGCGATGTTGATGGTGATACCACGCTGCTGCTCTTCCGGAGCGGCGTCGATCTGGTTGAAGTCGTAGGCCGGGTTGACATCCGGGTACTCTTCGTGCAGCACCTTGGAGATGGCGGCGGTCAGGGTCGTCTTGCCGTGATCGACGTGGCCGATGGTGCCGATGTTAACGTGCGGCTTAGTACGCTCGTACTTTGCTTTTGCCATTGTGTGTTGTCCTCCTGGACGTCTCGTAGTACTCCCCGGGTTTGCGGCCCGAGGCACTCGCTACATTGTACTGGGTTGCTGGGTTGTGTGCCACTTTGGTGCCCCGAACCCAGTCAGCGCTACAAAATTCTAGCGCTGACTGGAGACAGAAGCGACCATTATGGCTGCGCGTGTCACTCGCCGCGCTGGGCCTTGATGATCTCGTCGGAGACGTTCTTCGGAACCTCGGCGTACGAGTCCATCTGCATGGTGAACATGGCGCGGCCCTGGGTCTTCGAACGCAGATCGCCGATGTAGCCGAACATCTCGGACAGCGGGACCTTGGCGTCGATGACCTTGACGCCGGTGGCGTCGGTCATGGACTGGATCTGGCCACGACGGGCGTTCAGATCGCCCATCACGTCGCCCATGTACTCCTCCGGGGTACGCACCTCGACGGCCATGATCGGCTCGAGGATGACCGGGTGAGCCTTCGGAGCCGCCTCCTTGAAGCACATGGAGCCGGCGATCTTGAAGGCCATTTCCGAGGAGTCGACGTCGTGGGTCTGGCCGTCGGTGACGGTGGCCTTGACGCCCACCACCGGGAAGCCGGCGAGGACGCCGGACTCCATGGCCTCCTGCACGCCCGCATCGATCGAAGGAATGAATTCCTTGGTGATGTGGCCGCCGGTGACCTCGTTGTGGAACTCGTAGGTCTCGCCGTTCTCGGTGTCGAGCGGCTCGAAGTTCATCAGGACCTTCGCGAACTGGCCGGAACCACCGGTCTGCTTCTTGTGCGTGTACTCCTGGTTCATGACGGCCTTGCGGATCGTCTCACGGTAGGCGACCTGCGGCTTGCCGACGTTGCACTCGACCTTGAACTCGCGGCGCAGACGGTCGACGATGATGTCGAGCTGGAGCTCGCCCATGCCGGAGATCAGGGTCTGGCCGGACTCCTCGTCGGTCTTGACCTGGAAGGTCGGATCCTCGTCGGAGAGCTTGGCCAGGGCGATGCCCATCTTCTCCTGGTCGCCCTTGGTCTTCGGCTCCACGGCCACCTCGATGACCGGATCCGGGAAGGTCATGGACTCCAGGGAGATCGGGGCCTTCTCGTCGCACAGGGTGTCACCGGTGGAGACGTTCTTCAGGCCCACGAAGGTGTAGATGTTGCCTGCGGAGGCACCGTCGACCGGGTTCTCCTTGTCGGCGTGCATCTGGAAGATCTTGCCGACGCGTTCCTTCTTGCCCTTGGTGGAATCGAGCACGTTGTCGCCGGGCTTGACGGCGCCGGAGTACACGCGCACGAACACGAGCTTGCCGTAGAACGGGTGGGTCGAGATCTTGAAGACCAGAGCCGAGAACGGATCGGAGATGACCGGCTTGCGGTCGATCTCGATGGACTCGTCCTTCGGGTCGAAGCCGACGATAGACGGCACGTCCTCCGGGCTCGGCAGGAAGTCGACCACGGCGTCCAGCATCGGCTGCACGCCCTTGTCCTTGAACGCGGAGCCGCACAGCACCGGGTAGGCCTCACGGGCCACGGTCAGCTTGCGGATGCCGGCGCGGATCTCGTCCTCGCTCAGCTCGCCGGACTCGAGGTACTTCTCAAGCAGCTCCTCGTCGGACTCGGCGACCATGTCCAGCAGCTCGGCGCGGTACTGCTCGGCCTTGTCCTGCAGGTCGGCCGGGATGTCCACGGTGTCGTAGTGGGCGCCCATGTCGTCCTTCACGTCGTTCCAGACGTAGGCCTTCATGCGGATCAGGTCCACGACGCCGACGAAGTCGTTCTCGGCGCCGATCGGCAGCTCGACGACCAGCGGGGTGGCGCCCAGCTTGTCCTTGATGGTCTGGACGGAGTAGTAGAAGTCGGCGCCCAGCTTGTCCATCTTGTTGATGAAGCAGATGCGCGGGACACCGTACTTGTCGGCCTGACGCCACACGGTCTCGGACTGCGGCTCCACGCCCTCCTTACCGTCGAACACGGCGACGGCGCCGTCGAGGACGCGCAGCGAACGCTCGACCTCGGCGGTGAAGTCCACGTGGCCCGGGGTATCGATGATGTTGATCTGATACTTGTCCTCGGTGTCGTGGGTCTGACGGTTCCAGAAGCAGGTGGTGGCGGCGGACTGGATGGTGATGCCGCGCTCCTGCTCCTGCGCCATGAAGTCCATGGTCGAGGCGCCGTCATGGGTCTCGCCGATCTTGTAGTTCTTGCCGGTGTAGTACAGGATACGCTCGGTGGTGGTGGTCTTACCGGCATCGATGTGGGCCATGATGCCGATGTTGCGGACCTTGTTCAGGTCAGTAAGCACGTCTTGTGCCATGAGTGTTTTCCTTAGCTCTCGTTATCGAGTGGTTACCAGCGGTAATGAGCGAACGCCTTGTTGGCCTCCGCCATCTTATGAGTATCCTCGCGGCGCTTGACAGAGGCGCCCAGGCCGTTGGAGGCGTCGAGGATCTCGTTGGCGAGACGCTCGGCCATGGTCTTCTCGCGACGGGCGCGGGAGAAGTCGGTCAGCCAGCGCAGCGACAGCGTGTTGGCGCGGGCCGGCTTGACCTCAACCGGCACCTGGTAGGTGGCGCCACCGACGCGGCGGGAACGCACCTCGAGGCTCGGACGGATGTTGTCCAGGGCGCGCTTCAAAACGGCGACCGGCTCCTGGTCGGTCTTCTCCTTGACCATATCGAGCGCGGAGTAGACGATGTCCTCGGCGATCGACTTCTTACCGTCCAGGAGGATCTTGTTGATGAGCTGGGCCACGACGGTCGAGCCGTAGATCGGATCGGGCAGCAGCTGATGCTTCTTGGCAGGTCCTTTACGCGACATATCTCTTACTTCGCCTTCTTTGCTCCATACAGGGAACGACCCTGCTTACGGTCCTTGACACCCTGGGTATCCAGCGCGCCACGCACGATGTGGTAGCGCACGCCCGGCAGATCCTTCACACGGCCGCCGCGCACGAGCACGATGGAGTGCTCCTGCAGGTTGTGGCCCTCACCGGGGATGTAGGCGGTGACTTCAACGCCCGAGCTCAGGCGCACACGAGCGACCTTACGCAGAGCCGAGTTCGGCTTCTTCGGGGTGGTGGTATACACACGGGTGCACACGCCGCGGCGCAGCGGGCTGCCCTTCAGGGCCAAAGTCTTCGACTTCTTCGGCTTGGCCTGACGTCCCTTACGGACGAGCTGTTCAATCGTAGGCAACTGAATTCTCCGATTCGTTGGTTGTTCTTCATCTGTGGAGCCGCCACACTGCGCCCACACTTCCCTTGAATCGGAAATACAGCCCAGTCCACCGGCCCGATGGCCCCTTGTCCTCCTGCCGCCGCATTACTGCGCGCATTCCCGCGGACTCGGGGATGTCCCGCCCGCCCACGCCTGTCACATAAGGCATGCCGGCGGCACACACAAATATCTAGGATAGCAGCACACCGGACAGCGCCCCGGCCTGCGTGTCGTGACCAGACCCGGATAGTGCTATGACAAAGGCCCCGCCGAAGCGGGGCCTTGCTGGGGTGGATAACGCGGCTCGAACGCGCGACCTGCTGAACCACAATCAGCTGCTCTACCGACTGAGCTATATCCACCATGTGTGTCATCCGGTCTCCCGGATTCGCACAACAGATGGATACTATACAGGATTTTCCCGACAACGCGAATTCGGCGCGTCGCGCCGGTCCCGCACGACGGGAAACGGGGGTCGATCACCCAGCCGCGTACACCAGAAACGCACACCGTCAACCAAGACATGTGCTGTTTCGTTCGCTGCAACCGTATGCAATGAGCGCTACGAAACATTGGGTTTTCGCGGCACGAACAGGGTGGACAATGTGCGTTTTGCCGGGTATACTGAAAGCGGAGGCCGGAGTTATGGTCGGATGGGAATCCATCAGGCGGTAACGAAGCACCGATTCCTTAAGGTTCGTGCAACGCCTCCAATAACGCAACAGGCAGTGCCGGCGGACACGATGGAGATGGACGAGCAGGCAAGGTGACAGCAACGGCAAGGTGGCCGGAACGTCTGCCGGATGATGTGGATGGATAGTGGTATCGAGTGATGGTATTGGTTCCGCGCAGGACGGCGCGGCAGAACTGAAGATGATGACCTCCTTTCGCGGTGAGGGCCCGGATCCCAAGGCAGGGACCCGGGCCCTCACCGTATATGCCGGGCGCATCTGAGGTCATAGACCGGCTTGAGTCAGGGAATATAGACCGGCACATAGGCCAGAGTCATAGGCACAGATCGTGCATCCGGAGTCGGCCGCCGTATTGGCGCTCGGTGGCGATACACTGCACCTCGGTACCGCTTCCACCCACCGTTCAATCGACAAGGAGTCGACCATGCTGTCCTTCGAAAACGACTACTGCTGCGGCGCACATCCCTCCATCCTGGAACGCCTCGCCGCCACCAACGCCACCCAGCATCCCGGATACGGTTCCGACGACGTCTGCGCCGCCGCCGCGGAGAAGATCCGCCGGGCCTGCGCCAGCCCCGGGGCCGACGTGCGGTTCCTGGTCGGCGGCACCCAGACCAACCAGACCATCATCGACGCCATCACCCCGCCCTACGCCGGCGTGGTGTCCGCGGACACCGGCCACGTCAACGTGCACGAGGCCGGCGCCATCGAGGCCACCGGACACAAGGTGCTCACGCTTCCCCACCACAACGGCAAGATCGACGCGGCCGAGCTGCGCGACTACTGCACCACGTTCTATGCGGACGGCAACTATGAGCATATGGTCTTCCCCGGCACCGTCTACATCTCCCACCCCACGGAATACGGCACGCTGTATACACTAAACGAGCTGGAGGCGCTGCGCGCGGTCTGCGACCGCTTCGGCATGAAGCTGTTCCTCGACGGCGCGCGTCTCGGCTACGGCCTGACCGCCGATGGCACCGATGTCACGCTGCAGGACATCGCCCGCCTGACCGACGTCTTCTACATCGGCGGCACCAAGGTCGGCGCGCTGTTCGGCGAGGCCGTGGTCTTCCCGAAGAACGATGCGCCGGCGCATTTCCTGACCCTGATCAAGCAGCACGGCGCGCTGCTGGCCAAGGGCTGGCTGCTCGGCCTGCAGTTCGACACGCTGTTCGAGAACGACCGTTACCTGACCATCGCCCGTCATGCCAACGAAGCCGCAGCCCGTATCCGCACGGTGCTGCGCGAACGCGGCTACACGCTGACGATGGAGACGCCGACCAACCAGATCTTCATCACGATGGACAACGAGACGATCGCCCGTCTGCAGGAGCACGTCCGTCTCGGGTTCATGGAGAAGGCCGACGACACGCGCACGGTGATGCGCATCTGCACCGCCTGGTCCACCACCGACGAGCAGGTCGACGAGCTGATCGCCCTGCTGTGACGCTGCCATGACTCCGCCGTGGCGCCGCCGAGCGGTGCACGGGCACTGGGCCGGTGACGGATCCGTCGCCGGCCCTATGCGTTCCGAGCCCCGGAATGTCCGGCGATGACCTCGCGCTCCATCGCCACGAACCGGCGGACGCTCGCCTCCACCGAATAATGCGTCCTGGTGTGTTCGGCGTACCGCGCACCCCATGCGGACAACTCGTCCGGGTGATCGATCCACCAGTCGATGCGCTGGGCGAGCGCCGCCACATCCCCCACCGGGAACAGCGACTCGTCCAACAGCGAGAACTGTCCGGCCGCGCTCAGGCTTGACGCGGCGATCACTGGCACCAGACCGCTGGCCATGCCCTCGATCACGCTCACCGATTCCAGGTCGGCGATGGACGGGTGCACGAACAGATCGCCGGATCGCAGCAGCTCCGGCATCTCGGTATTGCGGTGGAATCCGATCTCCACCTGTCCCGGCAACAGACGATCCGCCGTCCACTGCAGTCGCCTCTTCAGCGGTCCGGTGCCGGCGATCGTCAGCCGGATGGAGGAGGTGTGCCGGCACATCGCCGCCGCACGGATCAGCGTGATCTGATCCTTCTCATTACTCAGTCGGCCCGAGGCCACGATATGGAACGGCGTCGGCGCCGGAACGCCGGCGGCACGCTGAGACTTGGGCGTGAACCGCGGCTCGTAGCCGTTCGAGATCACCGTGATCGGGGTCTTGTACCCATGCGAGCGCAGCAGGCTCGCACCGAGTTCCGTGGGTACGTGGATGCGGTCGACCTTGGAGAACAGCCACCAGTCGAACAGACGGTAGATGATCGCGTCGATGCCGGGCGCATGCTTGAGCGGCCCGGCGGAGTAGGTGATGTTCTCGGGCTGCACATGGTATCCGGCGGTGACGGGGATGCCCATCTGCCGGGCCATCCGGCAGGCATGCTGGCAGAACCGGAACGGCGTGTACAGGTGCACCACGTCCACGCCGAGGAACGCGGCACGGAACAGGGTGTCGCTCGGTTCGGCGAACTGCATCTGCTGCTTCTTGGCCACCCAGCTGACCAACGGCACATGATTGACCCGCGCGGGGAAGTCGGGGGCGCCGATGCCCACCAGACGGACGCGATGCCCCTGCCGTTCGAGTTCATCGGCCCATTGCAACGCCGAATTCGACGTGCCGTTGCCGCGGTTGCCCGAAGTGTCAACCACCATGGCGATGGTCAGCGGCCGTTCGCTGTCCCCATACCTTTGCTCGTTCATCCCCTCATTCTATCGCCGCGCGCCGCTGTCGCCACGACATCGCCGGACGATGGCAGAATGTGAGTATGACGCAGAACACGATCGACCAATCCGCCAACCAGTCCACCGCCGCCGTTCCCGTTCCCAACGCCGGGAATGGGACGGACCATCCGCTTGGCACGCCGCTGGGCAGCCGCGCCACGCGCGTGCTGTTCCTGGGCGCCGGCGAATTGGGCAAGGAGGTGGTGATCGAGCTGATGCGGCTCGGCGCGTGGGTGTGCGCCGCCGACTCGTACGCCGGCGCCCCCGCCCAGCAGGTGGCGCACGAGGCGCGCGTGCTGGATATGGCCGACGCCGCGCAGCTGCGCGCGTTGTTCGACGAGGTGCGCCCCGACATCATCGTGCCGGAGGTGGAGGCCATCGCCACCGGCGAGCTGGCCGAGGCCGCGGCCGCGGGGATGCAGGTGGTGCCGAGCGCCGAGATCGCCGCGATCTGCATGGACCGCGAACGGCTGCGGGTGATCGCCCATGAGGAGCTGGGGCTGCCGACCACGCCGTACCGTTTTGCCGGCACATTGGAGGAGCTGCGCGCCGGCGCCGAGGCCGTGGGGTATCCGTGCGTGGTCAAGCCGGTGATGAGCTCGTCCGGACACGGCCAGTCGGTGGTGCGATCCGCCGACGGCATCGACGCGGCGTGGGTGGAGGCGCAGACCGGACGCCGCGCCGCGGGCGAGGGCGATGTCTCGCGCGTGATCGTGGAGGCGCTGGCCCCGTTGGATTACGAGCTGACCGTGCTGACCGTGAGCTCGTCCGCAGGCATTGTGACCTGCGCGCCGATCGGACAGCGTCAGGAGAGCGGCGACTACCGCGAGTCCTGGCAGCCGGCGGCCACCGATGCCGCGGTGCTGGAGCAGGCCCGCCGCATCGCGCGGACCGCCGTCGAGGGGCTGGTCGGCAAGGCCCACGCGACAGGCGAGCACGGATGGGGCGTGTTCGGCGTGGAGCTGTTCGTGCTGACCGACGGTTCTGTGCTGTTCAATGAGGTCTCCCCGCGCCCGCATGATACGGGCATGGTGACGATGGCCTCGCAGCGGCTGAGCGAGTTCGCATTGCATGCGCGCGCGATCCTGGGCATGCCGGTGACCGAAGCGCATGTGGCGCTCTCGATTCCGCAAGGGGAGGCCGCTGCCAGCCATGCGATCGTGGTCGAGGGCGAGGGCGAGGCGGTGTTCTCGAACACGGCCGAGGCACTGGCGGAGCCGAACACCGATCTGCGCATCTTCGCCAAGCCCGAGGTGCATGGGCACCGGCGCATGGCGGTGGCGCTGGCGATCGGTTCGAGCGCCGACGACGCGCGCACACGGGCCGGACATGTGGCCGATACGCTGCGCGTGGACGTGCGCTGAATCCCCTGAATTGATTGCCGGACCGTGACACATCCCGGTTGCGGATGTGTCACGGTCCGTGGCATCGATGCGGGAGAGCGGCATGTCCTGAGCCGTGTCGGATGTAGTCGGCGCTTGGTAGCCTGTACCTCGTACCATTCACCCTTGATATCCCGCGATTTGTCGCGGTTTGCGAAAGGTAGACCATGGAGAAGCTGGAGAAGCTCTACGAGGGCAAGGCCAAGAAACTGTATGCAACGGACGATCCGGATGTGCTCTGGGTCGAATACATGAATCAGGCCACGGCCGGCAACGGCGAGAAGAAGGCCCAGATCGAAGGCAAGGGCTCGCTGAACAACCGCATCACCTCCGTGATCTTCGACCTGCTCAAGGCGCGCGGCGTGAACAGCCATTTCGTGCGCCGCATCTCCGAAACCGAGCAGCTGGTGCGCAAGATGGACATGTACCCACTGGAGATCATCATGCGCAACACCGCGGCCGGCTCCTTCGCCAAGCGCTACGGCGTGGAGGAAGGCACCCCGCTGAAGAAGCCGATTCTTGAGTTTTGCCTGAAATCCGATCCGCTGGGAGACCCGTTCATCAACGAGGACGGCATCGTGGCCCTCGGCCTTGCCGATGAGGAGGAGATCGCCGAGATCTCCCGTCAGGCCCGCGCCGTCAATGAGGCCCTGACCGACATCTTCAACAAGATCGACGTCAAGCTCGTCGATTTCAAGATCGAGGAAGGCAAGACCTCGGACGGTGCGATCCTGCTCGCCGACGAGATCACCCCCGACACCTGCCGTCTGTGGGATCAGAAGGATCACAGCGGCAGGATCGAGCATCTGGACAAGGATCTGTTCCGCCGCGATCTGGGCAACATCATCCCCGCCTATGAGGAGATCTACGACCGCCTGATGGCGCTCGCCGCCACGGAGGGCGTCGATTCCGCCGAATGACGTTCCGGAGCCCGCATCCCATCGATGCGGGCTCCGCCGATAAGCATCCGATCCGCCCCGGGATAACAATAAGGAGCAAATTCATCGTGGTTTTTCGCGTGTATGTGGAGAAGAAGCCAGGCTTTGATGTTGAAGCACAGCAGCTCGCTGACGAGTTGAAGACGATCCTCGGCATCGATGCGCTGGAGAGCGTACGTATCGTCAATCGGTACGACGTCGAGGGCATCAGCCGGGAACTGTTCGATCAGGCGACGCCCACCGTGTTCAGCGAGCCGCAGGTCGACGACGTGAGCGCGGACCTGCCCGACTTCGGCGACGCCACGGTGTTCGCCGTCGAGTACCTGCCCGGCCAGTTCGACCAGCGCGCCGACTCCGCCAGCGAGTGCATCCAGCTCATCAGCCAGGGCGAGCGTCCCACGGTGCGTTCAGCGAAGGTGTACGCGCTCACCGGTTCGTTGTCCGAGGCGGACGTCGAGGCCATCAAGCACTACGTCATCAACCCGGTGGAGGCGCGCGAGGCGTCGCTGGAGCCGCGCACGACACTGCGGATGGAGGTCGCCCAGCCGGGCAAGGTCGAAATTCTCGCCGGCTTCAACGAGCTCGACGACGCCGGTCTGCAGTCGTTCATCGACGAGCGAGGTCTGGCGATGGACCTGGCGGACGCGCAATTCTGCCAGCGGTATTTCCGCGAGGAAGGCCGCGAGCCGTCAATCACCGAGATCAAGGTCATCGACACCTACTGGTCCGACCACTGCCGCCACACCACGTTCGGCACGCGTCTTGAGAACATCGAAATCGACGACGCGGTGGTGAAGGCCGCGTTCGACCGGTACATGGCGATGCGCCGCGAGCTGGGGCGTGACGGACGCCCGGTCACGCTGATGGATATGGGCACGATCGGCGCGAAGTGGCTCAAGGCCAACGGCGTGCTGAAGAACCTCGACGAATCCGAGGAGATCAACGCGTGCACGGTCAAGGTCACCGTGGACGTGGACGGCGAGGACCAGGACTGGCTGTTCCTGTTCAAGAACGAGACGCACAACCACCCCACCGAGATCGAGCCGTTCGGCGGCGCGGCCACCTGCATCGGCGGCTGCATCCGCGACCCGCTATCGGGACGCTCCTACGTGTATCAGGCGATGCGCGTCACCGGCGCGGCCGATCCGACCGTCCCGGTCTCGCAGACGCTGGAGGGCAAGCTTCCCCAGCGCAAGCTCGTCACTACCGCCGCGGCCGGCTATTCGTCCTACGGCAACCAGATCGGCCTGGCCACCGGCCAGGTGGACGAGATCTACCACCCCGGCTACGTGGCCAAGCGCATGGAGGTCGGCGCCGTGGTGGGCGCCACCCCGGCCGACCATGTCCGCCGTGAGGAGCCCGCTCCCGGTGACAAGATCATCCTGCTCGGCGGCCGCACGGGCCGTGACGGCATCGGCGGCGCCACCGGCGCCTCCAAGTCGCAGAATGTGGAGAGCCTGGAGGATTGCGGCGCCGAGGTGCAGAAGGGCAACGCCCCGATCGAGCGCAAGCTGCAGCGTCTGTTCCGCCGCGGCGACGCCTGCCGTCTGATCAAGCGCTGCAACGACTTCGGCGCCGGCGGCGTGTCCGTGGCCACCGGTGAGATCGCCGACGGCCTGGACATCGATCTGAACACCGTGCCCAAGAAGTACGAGGGCCTGGACGGCACCGAGCTGGCGATCTCCGAATCCCAGGAGCGCATGGCCGTGGCCATCGCCGCCGAGGATGTGGACGAGTTCCTGGGCTACGCCCGTGAGGAGAACCTGGAGGCCACCGTCATCGCCACCGTCACCGAGGAGAAGACCCTCAAGATGACCTGGAACGGCGACGTGATCGTGAGCCTGTCCCGCGAGTTCCTCAACTCGAACGGCGCGCCCAAGCATATGGACGTGCATGTGGAGTCCGGGGCCGGCTACACCAGCCCGTGGATGTCCGGCTCGTTGGCGGAGCGCATGCACACGCTGGTCACCGACATCAACGTGGCCTCGAACAAGGGCCTGTCCGAGCGCTTCGACTCCACGATCGGCGCGGCGACCGTGCTGATGCCGTTCGGCGGCCGCAGGCAGCTGACCCCGAATATGGCGATGGTCGCCAAGTTCCCGGTGTTCGGCGAGACCACCACCGCCTCCGCGATGGCCTGGGGTTTCAACCCGTACATCTCCGAGAGGAACCAGTTCACCGGCGCGTATCTGTCGGTTGTCGAATCGCTCTCCAAGCTGGTGGCCGCCGGTTTCGAGCATGAGAAGGCGTACCTGAGCTTCCAGGAGTATTTCGGCAAGCTCAAGGATGATCCGACCCGCTGGGGCAAGCCGGTGGCCTCGGTGCTCGGCGCGCTGATGGCGCAGGCCGACCTGGGCGTCGGCGCGATCGGCGGCAAGGATTCGATGAGCGGCAGCTTCGAGGATCTCGACGTGCCGCCGACGCTGATCTCCTTCGCCGTGGCGGTGGGCGACATGCGCCACGCCACCTCCCCCGAGTTCAAGAAGGCCGGCCACCGCATCGTGCGCATCGCGCCGCGCTATCTGGACGACTGCCTGACCCCGGACAAGGACGGTCTGCTGGCCGCGATGACGATGGTCGAATACCTCGTCGACTTCCATGACGCGGTCGCCGTCTCCACGCCGGGCTACGGCGCGACGGCCGAGGCGCTGTTCAAGATGACGCTCGGCAACGGCATCGGTGTGAGGCTCGATCCGTCGATCGCGATCGACGACCTGTTCACCCCGGCCTACGGCTCGTTCCTCGTCGAACTCGACGACTACGCCGAACTGCCCAAGGTCACGAACCTGGTGGAGGTCGGTCAGATCGGCGTGACCTGCGAGGATTACGTGTTCGAGGCCTGCGGCGAGACGTTGAACCTGAACGACCTGCAGGACGCGTGGGAGGGCGGCATCGAGTCCGTGTTCCCGTACCGCAGCAAGGACGACGCGGCCAAGGCCCCGGTCGAGACCGTGTCGTTCGAGGCGGCGAAGAAGACCGTGTACACAGGTGCGCCGGTGGCCAAGCCGCATGTCATCATCCCGGTGTTCCCCGGCAACAACTGCGAGTACGATTCCGCCGCCGCCTTCGAGCGTGCGGGCGCGGATGTGACGACGCTGGTCATCAACAACCTGACGCCGGCGGCCGTGGCCGAATCGACGCAGGCGCTGGTCGATGAGATCCGCAGGAGCCAGATCGTCATGATTCCGGGCGGCTTCTCGGGCGGCGACGAACCGGACGGTTCCGCCAAGTTCATCACCGCGTTCTTCCGCGCCCCGGCCGTCACCGAGGCGGTGCGCGATCTGCTCAAGAACCGCGACGGTCTGATGCTGGGCATCTGCAACGGTTTCCAGGCGCTCATCAAGCTGGGTCTGGTGCCGTTCGGCGACATCGTGCCGATGACCGCCGAATGCCCGACGCTGACGTTCAACACGATCGGCCGTCACCAGAGCCGTCTGGTGCGCACCCGCGTGTCCTCGAACCTTTCGCCGTGGCTGGCCAAGACCTCGGTCGGCGATGTGCACACGGTGGCCATCTCCCACGGCGAGGGCCGTTTCGTGGCCTCCGACGAGGTGCTGGCGCAGCTCAAGGCCAACGGCCAGATCGCCACGCAGTACGTGGATGAGTCCGGCGTGCCGTCGATGGACCTGAGCGCGAACCCGAACGGCTCGCTGCTGGCCATTGAGGGCATCACCAGTCCGGACGGCCGCGTGTTCGGCAAGATGGGCCATTCGGAGCGCTCCGGCAACGGCCTGTACGTCAATGTGCCGGGCAACAAGTACCAGCCGATCTTCGAGGCCGGCGTGGAGTACTTCACCGCCTGATCTCGGTCAACCGGTCATATGTTGGGAGGCATGACCGTTATGGACACCACACCGCCGGCCGGCCCCGACACCGCGACCCCAACACGCGGCCCACGCACGCTGGCCGGCTGCCGGGCCGGCGACACCGTCATCGTGGACGGCATCGACCTGGATGAACGGCATCGTTTCCGGTTGATGGAACTGGGGTTGCGCGCCGGTGTCGTCATACGGGTCGTGCAGCGCAGCGGCTTCGGTGGCCGCGTCGTGGCGCGGGGTCCCGAGCGCATCGCGCTGGATGGAGGCACCGCGCGCGCCATCCGCGTGAGAATATCCGACGACACCGAGGAGATGACGCGATGACCGCACCCATGAACGGCCTTCCGCCTCACACGGCCGAACACGGCGATCATGCCCACCGGCGCGGGTTCGGCGCGCTGGTCGCCGGCCGCGGCGACCAGACCGTGCGCTTCGACCGACGGGATGCGGACCGCATGAGCGTCGTCGGGCGCGATGGCGGCTCACCCCCGGAAGCCGCGGACGGCGGGCACGAAGCGGATGCGCTGCGGCACGTCGTGTTCGTCGGCAATCCGAATGTCGGCAAATCCTCGCTGTTCAACACGCTGCTGGGCGCCCGCACGAAGGTGATGAACGCCCCGGGCACCACCGTGCTGCTGGAGACCGGACGGCTGCATTATCGAGGTCCGGATGGCAATGGTCCCGCCGAGGTCTGGGACTGCACCGACACGCCCGGCACCTATTCGCTGCTGCCGCTGAGCCCCGATGAGAAGGTGGCCGCGGACGCGGTGATGGGTGCCGAGGGGCTGCCCCGCCCCGATCTGGTCGTCGCCGTGCTCGATGCGACGAACATCGCCCGCTCCCTGTACTTCCTGGCTATGGTGGTCGAGCTGGGGGCGCCCACCGTCGTCGCGCTGACGATGAACGACCTGGGCGAAGCCCAGGGTTGCGGCGTCGATGCCGAACGGTTGTCCGCACTGTTGGACGGGTTGCCGGTGGTCGCGGTCGACGGCCGCACCGGCGCGGGGACCGACCGGCTGGTCCGGGCGATCGCCGACGGGTTTCGGGGCACACCGGTACCCGAGGGGTTGCATCCGCTCACCGGCACGGCGAATGTGCGTGCATGGGTCGAGGATCATGCCGATGCGCGCTTCGATTGGGCGGCGCGTATCATCCGCGGCCTCGACCTGCAGATGCGGGACCGCGTTACCCTGTCCGACCGGATCGACCGCGTGCTGCTGCATCCGGTGTTCGGCATCGTCATGTTCCTGGCGGTCATGTATCTGGTGTTCCAGGCCACCACCACATTGGCCGGTCCGATGCAGGACTGGTTCGACGTCACCGTACGCGGATGGCTCGCCGCCATGGTCGATACCGTCTTCTCATGGTTCGGTCCGGCGGCGTCCACGGGCTGGGCGCATGCGCTTGTCGTCGACGGCGTGCTGGACGGCGTGGTGACCGTGCTCACGTTCATCCCGCCGATGGGCATCATGTTCCTGCTGCTGTCACTGCTGGAGGATTCGGGGTATCTGGCGCGCGCGGCGTTCGTGATGGACCGCGCAATGCGGACGATCGGTCTGGACGGCCGCGCGTTCCTGCCGATCATCGTAGGGTTCGGTTGCAATCTGCCGGCGCTGGCGGCCACCAGGACGCTGCCCGATTCCCGGCAGCGTGTGCTGACCGGCATGCTGATCCCGTTCTCCTCCTGCTCGGCGCGTCTGTCGGTGTATCTGGTGCTCGCCTACGCCTTCTTCCGCGGCCATGCCGGATCGGTGGTGTTCCTCATGTACGTGCTGTCGGTTGCGGTGATCCTGCTGGTCGGCCTGCTGCTGCGGCATACGAAGTTCCGTGGTCTGAAGCCCGAACCGTTCGCGATGAGCCTGCCGCCGTACCAATGCCCGCGGCTGGTCATGCTGATCCGTTCGGTGCTGGGGCGGCTGTGGGGTTTCGTGCGCGGGGCCAGTTCGGTTATCGTGACGATGATCGTGGCGCTGTGGGTGTTGCAGGGCATCCCGGCGACGCCCGGAGCCGGGTCGTTCGGCCAAGTCGAGGATGTGCACGATTCGGTATACGGCGTGGTGGCCGACGCGGTCGCTCCGGTGTTCACGCCGGCGGGGTTCGGCGACTGGCACGCCTCGGCCGCGCTGATCACCGGATTCGTGGCCAAGGAGGTTGTGGTCGGCTCGATGTCGCAGTCGTACAACGTCGCCGGCGGGGATGACGCAACGGAACAGCGGCAGGGCGAGGGGACGCTGGGCGCACGGCTGCGCGAATCCTTCGACGCCTCCTCCGGCGGGCATGGCAGGGCGGCCGCGGCGGCGTTCCTGCTGTTCGTGCTCGCCTACACGCCGTGTCTGGCGACGGTGGCCGAACTGAAACGCCAGTATGGGTTCCGCACGATGCTGCAGACGGTGGGGTTGAGCCTGACCGTGGCCTACGTGCTCGCCGTCGTCACCTTCCAGCTGCTGAGGCTCATATGGTAGGCGCGCAATCAAGCCGATGGCGGAGTGCCGGCGGCTCCGGCACCATGCCGCCCGACCGTAGGCATGCGGATGGCGATGCCGACACCGTCACGCAGGTGATCGCCGATCTGGAATCCGGCATGACGCTTGAGGCGTGCGCCCGGCACCGCGGGCTGCCCCGCGGATTCGTGGCGATGATCGCCGACCACGCGCGCAGGACCGGCAGACTGCGGGTGATGGATCTGTCCCCGCGCGCCGCCTGCGGCGAGGCCTGGTGCAACCCCAACCCCGGCTCGCTGATCTGCGCCGGCTGCCCGCTGCTGCCACGGCATAAACCCGCCCCGCAAAAGCAGGACCTCGACCGGGACCAAGCTGCTGGATTGCCGCGCGCACTGCGGGATGCGCTCCGCGTCGGCGGCACGGGCTCGCCGCATGGCGGGTTGCTCGCCCGTCTCCACAGCCGCCGCGGCTGAATCCACGGCTCAGGCCGGCACCCAACCTTCGGCCAGACCGTCGACCGGGGTGTCGGCCAATGCCATGTCATGGTCATTGCTGCGGGCGGTCTCCGCAACGACCTGGTCGTAGCCGGCCACCGCGGCGAACGGCATGAACTGGGCGGCCCGATTGTGCCGCGACATCGGCGGATGCCGCCGCGAGACGTGATGCGGCAGATCGATGATGTCGTCATACCGATGTGTGGCTTCAAGCGCCATGGCGTCCTCCATTCATGCGGCGTGCCCTCCAATCTGCCGGTTGCGCTGTTGGCCGGTGGCGCCGGGTTCCATGTTCATCGCCTTGATAACGGCGTTTCTGCCGAATTTACGCTTGACGTCCAGCAGCGTCTGCTGGATGTCACGTTCGCGGGTCGCCGCCGATTCCCCCGCATTGCCAGGCCGTCCGCCGGAATCGTCCGTACCCCGCCGCACCCCGTCGTTCCGACGATCGCCGACCTGGCCCACGGCGACGGCGTCCTGCGGTTCCCCGTCCGCAGCCAGCACGGAGAACAGGTCGGGTTGCTCATACCCGGCGTCTCCCGTCTTCGATGCCTCCGCCGGATGCAGATCGTCGGCGACCACGGTGATCCGACGCACCATCAGCGAGGGATCGACCAGCCGGTTGAACAGTTCCGTCATCGCCTCACGCAGCCGGCTTGCCGAATCCGTCCGCTTCCCCAACGGTATGGAGCCGTTCGCGGGTTTGGGAACCGTGCGTCCGTATCGGTCCTTCTTCATCGGTCCGGCGTATGCATGCGTTCCCCCATCGGTTCCCGATGACGCGCATTCCAGCTTGGACGGGTCCACATTGCCGATGTCATATCCCACGGCCAGTCCCACGCGGCCGGCCAGCACCCCTTGTGCGGTCAGGTCTAAGGCCAGTGTGTCGGCCATCTCCTTGGCGATCAGCCGTGCCGTGGCGAAATCGGCCGGCCCCTGCAGCACCTGGCCGGAACTGATGCTGTGGCCTTCCGGCCGGTACGCCTTGATGTCGGCGATCGTGCACGGCTCCCACCCCCAGGCGTGGTCGATGAGCAGTTCGGCGTTGACCCCAAACATCCGATAGAGCAGGTCCTCGTTGTAATAGTCGGAGGCGGAGCCGAGCGAGCAACGGGCGATATCCCCCATGGTCAGCAGCCCCTGCGCCTCCAGCTTCCTGGCATACCCGTGTCCGATCCGCCAGAAATCGGTCAACGGGCGGTGATCCCACAACAGCCGCCGATAGGACATCTCATCCAACTCGGCCACACGCACGCCGTCGGCGTCGGCGGGGATGTGCTTGGCCACGATGTCCATCGCCACCTTGGCCAGATACAGGTTGGTGCCGATGCCCGCCGTGGCCGTGATGCCGGTGGCGGCCGCGACGTCGCGCACGATCGCGGCGGCCATCTGCCGCGGGGTCATGCCACGCGCGCGTAGATACCGCGTGGCGTCGATGAACACCTCATCGATCGAATACACATGGATGTCCTCGGCGGCCGCATACCGCAGATACACACGGTAGACATCACCGCTGCACCGCAGATAGTGCGACATACGCGGCTTGGCGATGACCATCCCGACCGCACGTTCCGGATGGTCGGCCAGCTCGGCCGCATCGAACGACTCCCCCACCAGCCGCCGGCCCGGCGCCCGCAGACGGCGCTCCTCATTGACTGCCCGCAACCGTTCCCGCACCTCGAACAGCCGGCACCGCCCCGGCAGCCCATACGCCTTCAGCGACGGCGAGACGGCCAGGCAGATGGTCTTATCCGTGCGAGACTCATCCGCCACCACCAGATGCGTGGTCAACGGATCCAGACCCCGCTCCCGGCATTCCACGGAGGCATAGAACGACTTGAGATCGACCGCGATACATGTGCGTGTCGTCATCACACCCCCTTTCGCCGTTCTGATACGCATATCCACGGCGAGCCGTTCAACGGCTGCCGTGGGGTACAGCATACCAAACGATTCGAACATTTGTACGAATACGGTGTTCCAAAACAATGGAGGACCGTGCCTCCCGTAAATTCCGGGAGGCACGGTCCCACCAGCATCGTAGTCATCAGGTCACAGCGCACCCAACCGGCCGAACGCCTTCGGACGACTCCACGCCATGCTAGATGCCGAACTCGCGTCTGCAGATGTCCGCCACCGCAGTCACGCATGATTCCGCAATAAGTCTGCCACGTTCCGCGCTTGAACCGCTGGGATCAGCCAGGCCGCCATACGCAGGCACATCACCGTTGCGCACCGGATATCTCACATACGGTTTCGCCTCGACGGCATCCCGATACGTCATACGGTCCATGTGCACCAATTCCGGCGCGTAGTGCAACATCAGCGATGTCTCGGTAACGGCCGCATGTTCAAGCGCCCACCCGGGGAACGTCAGACCGTCGAAAACCCGATCGACCACGCCCTGTGGCAGAGGATCCCACCAATTCGTCTCGATGATGGTCGCTTTGCCATCCGTCTCCCGTGTCACCAGATCGATGGCTTCCACGATGAACGCCTCGTTCTCGAAATGAGCATTCATTACAACGATTCTGGTGAATCCGTCATCGACGATCTCGCGCAGCACGTCATGCATCTGCGCGACTACGGTTGCACCGTTCATATCGATGGTACCGGGAAACAATGGACCACCACCCGATAACGGTTTCGACTTATACCCGTACACGATTGTCGGCATAACGGTACCATCCACCGCTTCGGCCAGATCCGTTGCCAGATGTTCGGCCAGTAGCGCGTCAACGCACATCGGCAGATGCTGACTGTGCTGCTCGGTCGATCCGATCGGCACGATTACCGGTTTATCCTTGCGCGCCGCAAACTCCGGCCACGTCATTTCACCCATACGGTATGTCATCAGAATTTCCCTCCATATCAATTATTTGCGATACATTCCACACACCGAACCGCACGGTTCACGTCCGGCCGGCTCCGCCCACCATCAGATATCGACCAATTCCTTATCAGCGTTCTCATGAGACAAGACCATTGCAATCAGCGCAACCACAGATACCCCGACCATGTACCAGGCAGGTGAAAGGGTGGAGCCTGTGGCCCAAATCAGCCATGTGGCAACGAAGGGGGCCGTACCGCCGAATACCGCATTGGCCAGGTTGAAGCTCACGGCAAAGCCGGTGAACCTCACATTGGTGGGGAATGTCTCAGTCAGATAGCTCGACAACGTACCGTCGTTCGCGGTCAACGTGGCGCATAATGCCAATTCGACCAGCAGCACAGGCCAGAACATACCGGTGTTAAGAATCATGAACGCCGGCACGGTGAGCACGATGAACGCGACACATGCCCCGATCAGCACCTTCTTGCGACCGAACGTGTCGGATATATGCCCCATGCCGAACACCAACAGCACATACAGCACCAGGCAGATCGATGTGATGATCGACGACTGCGTGGAATCCATGCCGACGGTTTCGGACAGATATGTCGGCAGATAGGTGAGCACCGTGTAGAAGCCGACGGCGTTCAGCATGCTGGCACCAAAGCTGATAAGCAGCTCACGGGTATGATTCCGGAAGAGCATCCGCAACGGGGACGCACCCGTGCCCTGAACAGCCGTTCCCTCTTTGCGCTGCAGCTTCTCGTTCATACGTGCGTAAACCGGCGAATCGGCCAGGCTGGTTCGGATGTAATGCACGATAACCCCGAGCGGACCGGCAAGCAAGAACGGGATTCGCCAACCCCATCCGGCAAGCGCAACCCCACTGAGGTTCGCCGTCATAATACTGGCGATGGTGGAACCCGCAAGCAAACCGATGGCCGTTGATGCCGGAATCAGCGAACAGTACAGTCCACGTCGGGATGTCGGCGAATACTCGCCGAGGAAGGTAGCAGCCCCGGCGTATTCGCCGGAAGCCGAAAAGCTCTGCACCATCCGCAGCAACAACAGCAATGCCGGCGCGGCCAGCCCGATGACCTCATAGGAAGGCAGGCAGCCGATGAGGAACGACGCGCCGGACATCAGGAGTATCGAAGCCGACAACGCGCCTTTACGGCCGTGCTTATCGCCGAAACTCCCCCAGAACAGCGCACCGACGGGCCTGAGGATGAACGACAGCGCGAACACCCCAAAGGTCTGCATCAACGCCACCGTCCGGTCCGATGCCGGGAAAAACACCGTGGCAATCGTCGTTGCGAAATATGAATATGATGCGTAGTCGAACCATTCGATGAAGTTGCCAAGGAACGAGGAAACCGTCACCTTCCGCACCATTCTCGTCTCTTCATTCACCGGGCCGCGGCTCAAGTCCCGCGGTCGCTCCTGGACCTCCACTGCATAGCTCATTTGGAACGCCCACCTTTCCTGATCACCGGAGTTCAGACTCCGGCGCTGTACGGTACAGCTATCCGTACTATCGGAAAGCAGATTTACACGGCGATGAATCAGTCGTTACGAACGTCCACATCCCGGTTGGACACTCCGTCCATCCCTCGATGAGGATTCGGCATATTCATCGTGCGCGCGAGTTTTGCGGCGAATAGCATCAACGACCACGTTTCCCCGTCTTCCCGGGCCACTCCTGTCATATGCGCCACTTTGTCCAACCGGTTATACAGCGTTTGCCGGCGAATCCCCAATCTGGAACATGCCTCGGTCTTGTTGCCCATCACATCGAAATACACCGCCAACGTTTCCAGCAACACATCGTCATCGGACAAACCGCCCGATAACATCAACCCGGTCAACATAGCGCAGGATTCGGCGGTCGATACGCCCGCCGCAAACCACGGCAACACCGTGTCAATACAATCCGACGCATAGCCGTATACCGGTGTCTGCATATCCAGAGCCGTTCGCAGTAGCCCTATGGAGTTCAACAGCGACCGTGCATCCGTGGCGACCTTGCCGGCAAGCGTCCACACATCTTCCCGTCCGCTGATTCCCCGCAACCAATCATGGCATCGCAGGGAAAACTCTCCATCACTTCCAGGATCACAGTCCGCAAGCAACCCGACCACACGGCCGCCCTCCAACATGCATACCGGCACGCGTACCCCGTTGTTCTCAGACAACCCTATCAAACGGGATACATGCACCAGAGATGTCGCCGGCGAGCGCATGACCATGGCAAATGGAAAGAACACCGAGCACCCGTCAACGCCCAACGCTCGCAGCAGCGCCGAGGTCTCAGTTACTTCCGACCGCGCAGCATACGACCGGTTCGGCCCATGCATCAAACGTGCGGCCACGGCCGCTTTGGCGTCCACGTGCATAATGTGTGGCAATTCCTGCTGCAGTATCTTCGCCACCATATCCCGCACGCCGGATTCAAAAATCTGCGTACGCTGCGTCATCTCGACACCTGCCAACGGCACGCCACGACTTCTGACATCGAACACCAACGTAGGGCCATCTACCATCCCCATTCCAGCATCAGAACGTTCTTTGCCCGCGACCGCAACCGACCGACACCCCGCATCGAAAATCGTCACGTTCTCACCGAATACGCTCGACAGCACCAAAGCGAAAGCATCCGCATCCTTCGTTTTGGACAACCGTCGGTGCAAATCATTGGACAATATGTCAAGTTGTGCACGATACAGGAATCGCCCACGCACAATCGCGGTATTGATCGATTGACACAGGTCCACGAACGGACGCCGCACCCGCATTCCGATCACGGGAAGACCCCTGGCATCCGCCTGCCGCACCATGGCCGCAGGCACTTCCCGAATACCCTGAACCAGCTCAATCGCGACACCACTGACCCCTGCGTCAACCAACGTATCCACGTATTCCACGATTTCATCGTCATTCATATGCGCGAGCAGCGCACGCCCTTCAATGATCAGCAGTTCGCCTCCGGATAGGAACGAGGCGACATCGTATCGTTCATTGGTGTACGCCCAGCGCACAATGTTATCCAACCCAGAGACTCCAGCGGCCAGCTCTGGTCTGGTACGGGAGAACTCCGCGTCATCCAACACATCACGTACCGTCGGTGCCATACAAAACGTCCATTCTCCACGAAATCCAGCTCACAGGTGCTTTACCTGCCCGCAAATCCTGAATCGGATACTAACGAGCGCACGTTACGGTCCGCTTTACGGCCACATTACGAACCAGACCGGAGGCGGCGCCTCACCATGGACAAGGAGCCATTATGGACACGCTGTATGCCAACGCCCGGATTGCAGGCACGGACAAGCCTCAAGACCTGCTCGTCGAGGAGGGCAGATTCACGCGAATCGGCGAGGGACTGGCACGGGAACTGCCCGCGCAGGGATACGACATGACCGGCATCGAGACGGTGGACATGAACGGCAAACTGGTCTGTCCGCCGTTCTGCGACACGCATCTGCATCTCGATTACGTGTTCACCGCGCGCAAACCGGGCGCCGCCAACGAATCAGGCACGCTGTTCGAGGGGATCCAACGCTGGAGCGACACCAAGGCCGACCTGACCGTGGATGAGGTCAAAACCCGCGCCCGCAAGGCCGTGGCAATGGAACTGCGGCATGGCGTGCAGTATATCCGCTCCCACGCGGACGTGACCGACCCGAATCTCACCTCGCTCAAGGCTCTGCTGGAGCTCAGGGAGGAGCTCAAGGACGTGGTGACGATCCAAATCGTCTCGTTCCCGCAGGAGGGCATGTACTCCTACCGCGGTCCTCACGGCGAAACCGGCGCCGAACTCGTGGAGGAAGGTCTGAGGATGGGGGCCGACTGCGTGGGCGGCATCCCCCATTACGAGGCATGCCGTGAATTCGGGGAACGCTCGATGCACACCGTGGTCGATCTGGCCGTCAAATACGGCAGGCTCATCGACGTGCACTGCGATGAGACCGACGATCCGAATTCACGGTTCGTGGAGCTGCTGGCCGCGCTCGCCCACGCCGAGGGCATCGGCGAGATGACCACGGCCAGCCACACCTGCTCGCTCGGATCCGCCGATAACAGCTACTTCTTCCACCTGACCAAGCTGCTCAAAGCCGCGCGGATCAACTTCGCGTGCGCGCCGACCGAGAACCTGTATCTGCAGGGCCGTCAGGACACCTTCCCCAAGCGCCGCGGCATCACGCGCGTCAAGGAGCTTACAGACAATGGCATCAACGTATCGCTGGGCCAGGATTCGATGCAGGACCCCTGGTATCCGCTCGGCAACGGCAATATGATGATCATCCTCGACTACGTGCTGCATCTGGCGCAGATGATGAGCTTCGCCGAACTGGACGACGCGCTGAAATTCCCGACCGTCAACGGCGCCACGACGATGCATCTGGGCGACGGCTACGGCATTGCGGAGGGCCGCCCGGCGAATTTCATCGTGCTCGACGCGACCACCCCGTTCGAGGCGGTGTACGAGCGCGCCGATGTGGTGCGGTCGGTGCGCGCAGGCTGCACGCTGTTCACCGCGGAGACGACGGTGGACACCGACCTGCCGATCATGCGCGGCTGATGCTACGACGGGACAGTTCTAGAACACCACGGTCTGGAACAGCCATAAATCATCACGCGCCACTGGAGTGAACGTTCTCGACCATATGTGATATCCGGGATCGTACGAGTCAACGCCCTCATCACGGAAACCCATATCGGAGAACAGCCCGATGCTCGCAGCGTTAGCGGCGTCGATTTGTGTGGCCACATACGGATTACGACCGCTGATCGCCGCATCGTTGGAGATCCATCGAAGCACGCAATCAAGCAGCATATGTCCCAGCCTATGACGCTGATATTCCAGTCCCACCGCTATGAACGATATGGCATAGCCGCTTTCAGGTCCGAGCGAATCGTCATAACCGAACTCGCAGAACCCGTAAATGTCCGAAGTCCCCTGGCAGTACAAAACCATGCGATATACACCGGGAATGGCGTTCTTGAGGTCAAGGCTACGAATATACCGTTGTACGTCCAACGTATACGAAGGCGCTCCGTGCCCACAGCACACGAAGCGCCTTAACGCGATCTGATCGTCCGTACCAATCTCACGGCTGCTTATCTGGCAGATGTTCATCATCGATCTTCTTGCGCATGGCACGGTTTGGACGATCGGCAAGCATCCGGTGAAGCCTCATCCATTTCGCATCCACGGCATCACGAGGTTTCCCACCGCTCGGGGGTGCGTATGCCGTCATCGGTTTCACGCCACTCGTCATCACGGTCATCGCATCCTCCTTCCGCTATTGCATTGCACTCGTTTTAGGGTACCAAATAGATAATTTACTGTTGTTAACGACGTCAGGCAATATGGCGTGTTATACGCAACGACCCGCAATCATCCCGTTCCAAGAAGAACCGCTCTTCAAGGTCAAGTCGTGACGCATCACCACAACATGGACACCAAACCAAGCCGAACGATCAGGCCCGATACGATCCGCAACACCCCGGGATGTAGCCCTTGATTGCTATCGTTGTGATGTAATGCTCCACGCCTTGACAAGGAGGCATCAGGCTTGTCCGCCGAACTTGAAGACATCCACGAGGAATGCGGCATCTTCGGCGTCTGGGGGCACCCGGACGCGGCCCGACTGACGTACTTCGGCCTGCACGCGCTGCAGCACCGCGGACAGGAGGGCGCCGGCATCGTCTCGAACGACCATGGCCATCTCATCGGGCACCGCGGGCTCGGCCTGCTCACGCAGGTGTTCTCCGACGAACGCGAGATCCAGCGGCTCAGGGGCGACCGCGCGATCGGCCATGTGCGCTACGCCACCGCCGGCTCCGGCTCCACCGACAACATCCAGCCGTTCATCTTCCGCTTCTCGGACGGCGACATGGCGCTGGCCCACAACGGCAACCTGACCAACTGCCCCACACTGCGGCGCGAACTCGAATCCCAGGGCGCGATCTTCCGCTCGAACTCGGATACCGAGGTGCTCATGCACCTGATCCGCCGCTCCGAGCAGCCCACGTTCGTGGACAAGCTCAAGGAGGCGCTCAACACCGTCCACGGCGGGTTCGCCTACCTGCTGATGACCGAGAACGCCATGATCGGCGCCCTCGACCCGAACGGGTTCCGACCGCTCTCCCTGGGCCGGATGACCAACGGCGCCTATGTGCTCGCCTCCGAGACCTGCGCGCTGGACATCGTCGGCGCCGAGCTCGTGCGTGACATCCGTCCCGGCGAGATCGTGGTGGTGGACGACGACGGCTACCGCATCGACACCTACACCGACCAGACCCAGCTGGCGATCTGCTCGATGGAGTTCATCTACTTCGCACGCCCCGATTCCAACATCTACGGCGTGAACGTGCATTCGGCCCGCAAGCGCATGGGCGCCCGGCTGGCGCAGGAGTCGCCGGTGGACGCCGACATGGTCATCGCCGTGCCGAACTCCTCCCTGTCCGCCGCCTCCGGCTATTCCGAGGCCGCCCATCTGCCGAACGAGATGGGCCTGATCAAGAACCAGTACGTGGCACGCACCTTCATCCAGCCCACGCAGGAGCTGCGCGAGCAGGGCGTGCGCATGAAGCTCGCCGCCGTGCGCGGCGTGGTCAGCGGCAAGCGCGTGGTCGTCGTCGACGATTCGATCGTGCGCGGCACCACCTCCAAGCGTCTGGTCCAGCTGCTGCGCGAGGCCGGCGCCTCCGAGGTGCATATGCGCATCTCCTCGCCGCCGCTGAAGTACCCCTGCTTCTACGGCATCGACATCTCCACCACCAAGGAGCTGATCGCCGCCAAGAAGTCGGTGGAGGAGATCCGTGAGTTCATCGGCGCCGATACGTTGGCGTTCCTCAGCCTCGACGGCCTGATCGAGTCGATCGGACTGAACGCCGACGCCCCGTACGGCGGCCTGTGCGTGGCCTATTTCAACGGCGACTACCCGACCGCGCTGGATGACTACGAGCAGGAGTTCCTGGCGTCCCTGACCCCGGAGGACCGTGTGCGCCTCCCGAAGTTCGCACTGGACAAGAGCGACTACCAGGGCAACGAGTTCTCCTGCCAGAAGGGGCTCAAGCCCGGCGAATGGCCGCCCAAGCAGTAATCTGCAGCACCGCCCCGTCATCATCATCCCATCGTCCATCCGCAACCCAACCAACCATCGCAGCGCCAGCTGCACCAAGAAAGGGAGATCATGCCCAAAGCGTATGAGAACGCTGGAGTCAGCGTCGAGGCCGGCTATGAGGTCGTCAAGCGCATCAAGTCCCATGTGGCCCGCACCGAACGCCCCGGCGTGGTCGGCGGCATCGGCGGGTTCGGCGGCCTGTTCGACCTCGCCTCGCTCGGATACCGCGAACCGGTGCTGATCTCCGGCACCGACGGCGTGGGCACCAAGCTCGTCGTGGCCAAGATGGCCGACAAGCACGACACCATCGGCATCGACTGCGTGGCCATGTGCGTCAACGATATCGCCGCCCAGGGCGCCGAACCGCTGTTCTTCCTGGACTACATCGCCTGCGGCAAGAACGACCCGGCCCTGCTGGAGCAGGTCGTCTCCGGCGTGGCCGACGGTTGCGTGCAGGCCGGCGCCGGCCTGATCGGCGGCGAGACCGCCGAGATGCCCGGCATGTATGCCGAGGACGAGTACGATCTGGCCGGTTTCGCGGTCGGCGTGGCCGAACGTTCCGCCATCGTGGACGGTTCCGGCATCACCGAGGGCGACGTGCTGATCGGCCTGCCCTCCTCCGGCGTGCATTCCAACGGCTTCTCGCTGGTGCGCAAGGCCCTGTTCGAGCAGGCCGGATACACCGTCGACACCACGCTGGACGAGTTGGACGGCAAGACGCTCGGCGAGGTGCTGCTGGAGCCGACCCGCATCTACGTCAAGGCGCTGAAGCCGCTGTTCCAGGCCGGCGTGGTCAAGGGCGTGGCGCATATCACCGGCGGCGGGTTCATCGAGAACATCCCGCGCATGATCCCCGATGGCCTGGCCACCCGCATCGAGCTGGGATCGTGGCCCGTGCTGCCGATCTTCGACGTGATCGAGCATGCCGGAGCGGTGGAGCACACGGAGATGTTCAATATCTTCAACATGGGCGTGGGCATGGTGCTGGCCGTGGCGGCCGATCGCGCCGACGAGGCGATGGCGCTGCTCTCCGGCAACGACGAGCCCGCCTACCGCATCGGCGCCGTGGTGCGCAAAACCGTGGACGACGTGGAACTGGCCTAGTTTTTTTGAGGAGGTATGACTATGAAGGTTCTGGTTATCGGTTCGGGTGCCCGTGAGCACGCCATCGCCCACGCGCTGCTGCGTGGCGGCAGCGTCGACGAGGTGACCGTGGCCCCCGGCAATCCGGGCATGGAGCTCGACGGCATCCGCACCCAGCGGATCAACCCGTCGAACCACGCGGCAATGATCGACTTCGTCAAGGATAACGAATACGACTGGGTGTTCGTCGGCCCCGAGGTGCCGCTGATCGAGGGCATCGTCGACGATTTCGAGCAGGCCGGCATCAAGGCGTTCGGCCCGACCAAGGCCGCCGCGCAGATCGAGGGCTCCAAGGACTTCGCCAAGCGTCTGATGGCGCGTCACAACATCCCCACCGCCCAGTACCGCACCTTCGACGAGCTCGAACCGGCGGAAGCGTACGTGCGCGAGCATGGCGCGCCGATTGTGATCAAGGCGGACGGCCTGGCGGCGGGCAAGGGCGTGACGGTGGCGATGGACGAGACCACCGCGCTGCACGCGCTGGAGGACATCTTCGTCGATCACCGTTTCGGCTCGGCCGGCGCCAAGGTGGTGATCGAGGACTTCCTGGAGGGCCAGGAGTTCTCGCTGATGAGCTTCGTGCACGGCACCGACTTCTGGCCGATGCCGATCTCCCAGGACCACAAGCGCGCCTATGACAACGACGAGGGTCCGAACACCGGCGGCATGGGCGCCTACAGCCCGGTGCCGCAGATCGGCCAGGATGTGGTCGACGCCGCCATCGAGACGATCGTGCGCCCGACCGTGGAGGCCATGGCCGCCGAGGGCACGCCGTTCACCGGCATCCTGTACGCGGGCCTGATCGCCACCGCCGACGGCCCGAAGGTCATCGAGTTCAACGCCCGCTTCGGCGACCCGGAGACCGAGGTCGTGCTGCCGAAGCTGACCAGCGACCTGGCCGCCGGCGTCGACGCGATCCTCAACGGCGGCGTGCCCGAGTTCACGTGGGATGAGGACCATGCCACCCTGGGCGTGGTGCTGGCCGCCGACGGCTACCCGAACAACGTGATCAAGGGCGCCGCGATCCCGCAGATCCCGGTGGACGAGTCCAGCCATGTGTACTACGCCGGCGTATCCTCCACCGAGCATGGCGGCCTGATGGCCTCCTCCGGCCGCGTGCTGCTCGTCGAGACCACCGCCGACGACCTCAAGGCCGCGCAGGACAAGGTGTATGCCATCATCGACAAGCTCGACACCTCGGGCATGTTCTACCGTCATGACATCGGCGCCAAGGCGCTGAAGGCCTGACCCCGCCCTTGTGCCTATCGTTTGAGCCCTTAGAGGACACGTCCCGTATCAGGGAATGCCTTCTAAGGGCTCAAGTGTTACGAGGAACCGTTCGCCGTCTACACCAGCTTGCCGATGATCGCGATCAGCTTCTGACGCAGATCGTTGAACGGCGGGTAGATGAACTGAAGCGTGTCCGGGAACAGCGGCTTGGAGATCACGGTCTTCTTGTGGCTGAAGACACGGAACCCCTCCTTGCCGTGGTAGGCGCCCATGCCCGATTCGCCGGTGCCGCCGAACGGCAGTCGGCTGGAGATCAGGTGCCCCAGCGGCAGCGAGTAGCCGATCGCGCCGGCGTTCACGTCGCGCTCGAAGACGCCGCGCGTCTTCAGATTGCGCGAGAACACGTAGGCGGCCAGCGGACGGCTGCGCGCGTTGATGAACTCGATCGCCTCACGGGCGTCCTGCACCACGATGACCGGCAGGATGGGGCCGAAGATCTCCTCCCCCATCACCGGGGCGTCCGGCGAGGTGCCGAACAGCACGGTCGGCGCGATGTACCGGTCGGCACGGTCGGTCTGCCCGCCGCAGACGATCTGGCCGGCGGGGTCGTCCGCGTCGCCCTCCTGCGGCAGCAGTCGGGACAGCCGGTCGAAATGGCGCTCGTTGATGATGCGGGCGAAGCTGTGCGAGGCCTGCGGATCCTCGCCGTAGAACTCGGTGACGGCCAGTGCGATGCGTTCGGCCAGCACCTGGGCCACGTCCGGCGTGGCCAGTACGTAGTCCGGCGCCACGCAGGTCTGGCCGGCGTTGGTGAACTTGCCCCACGCGATGCGCCGGGCCGCGGCGGCCAGGCTCACGGTGCCGTCGACGAAGCACGGCGATTTGCCGCCCAACTCCAGCGTGACCGGGGTCAGGTTCTCGGAGGCGGCCTTCATGACGATGCGACCGACGCGCCCGCCGCCGGTGTAGAAGATATGGTCGAAGGGCTCGGCCAGCAGGTCGGTGGTCTCCTCCGGGCCGCCTTCGACGACCGCGATGGCACTGGTGTCCATGTACCGTTCGATGAGTTCGGCGGTCAGATGGGAGATATGCGGCGAGAGTTCCGACGGTTTCAGGCAGACCGCGTTGCCGGCGGCGATGGCGTCGACCATCGGTTCCAACGACAGCAACAGCGGGTAGTTCCACGGCGAGATGACCAGGACCACGCCCTTGGGCTCGTTGATGGTCCAGCCGACGGCGGGCTGCAGCAGCCAATGCATCGGCTTGGGGTGGCGCGCCGACCACCAGCGCATACGGCGACGGACGAAGTTCGCCTCGCTCAACACCAGGTCAATCTCCATCAGCAGCGTCTCCGAGGCCGGCTTGCCCAGATCCGCGGCGACCGCGTCGATGATGGCCTGCTTGTTCTCGGTGATCATGCGGCGCAGCGCGTTGAGCTGACCGCGGCGCCACGCCAGCGGCTTGGTGACGCCGGTGGTATAGGCGTCGCGCAGCCGGTTGAATACTTCATGGGTCATGTCGAACGACTCCTTGTCACTTGCGGCCGGTGAAATGGTCCATGCCCTCGTTCAGCCCGAAGATGCCGTAGATCGGGTCGGCGATCTTGGGCGGCAGCGCGGCCACGAATCCGGCCACGGCGGCGAACGGCGGCATGATCAGGCGTTCACGTCCCTTGGCCACGGCCTCCACGATCCTGTCCGCCACGGCCTGCTCCTTGAGGATCGGCAGCAGCAACGGGAACTTGGTGGTCACGCCCTCGAACATGCCGGTGTCGATGTAGTACGGGCAGACGGTGAGCGTGCGGATGTGCGAACCGGCCTTCTTCAGTTCGCTGCGCAGCGAGTTCGTGAAGCCGACGGCCGCGAACTTGCTGGCCGCGTAATCGGTCTGACGGGCCACGGCCACGATGCCGGCCGCCGAGGCCACGGTGACGATCGCCGCGCGCTGCTGCTTCCTGAGCGCCGGCATGAACGCCTTGGTGGTCCAGAACAGGCTCAGCACGTTCACGGCGAAGGTGCGGCGGATCTGCTGCTCGGTCAGGTCCTCGAACGGTGCGCCGGAGACCACGCCGGCGTTGTTGATCAGCACGTTGACGCGGCCCAATGCCTCGATGGTTTCGGCCGCGGCCCGCTGCACGGCGGCGTTGTCGGTCACGTCCACGGTGAAGGCGATGGCCTTCGGGTCGGACGGGTCGGCACCCACCTGCGCGTTGGCCATGTCGGCCGTGGTCCGGGCGGCCTCGCCGTTGATGTCCCAGATCGCCACGCGCCCGCCTTCCTCAACGATGCGCAACGCCATCAGTCGTCCGATGCCCGAGCCCGCGCCGGTGATCACCACGCAGGCGCCCGCATAATACTGGTTCGCTTTCATGACCGCTCCTCCTTTGCAACAGTGCCGGAACTATGCGAGATGCCGACCGGAACAGCCGGTCGGCATCATCCTTACTATGTATCGTAACGCGTCACGTCACGAGGCAACGCCTAACGCTCGGGCGCGTCCATGAATCCGAGATCCTTGAGGTAGCCGTCCCCGGCGGTGACGTCGTACTGGATGAGCTTGTAGTCATCCAGCAGCTGCCGGGTTGCGGCGTCCATCTCCGACTCGACCATCGGGTTGCCGTCGGCGTCCAGATAGATCGGCTGGCCCTCCGGGATGCGGTCCCAACCCTGGATGTTGTTCACCACCGGCGGTTCCATGGCGCTGACATGCTCGTGCATCTGTGTCAGGAACGCCAGGAACGGCGAGACCTTGGCGTTCATGTGCTCGGCGGCCTGCGCGATGAAGTAGTTCGGCGAGGTGTAGTCGCTGTTCTCGTTCTTCGTGCCCTGGCTGCTTGATGCCTTGTTGGACCAGATGAAGTAGTCGGTCAGGTGCAGGGCCAACGAGTTGTTCTGGTCCTCGCCGGCGGTCGAATAGATGCCGGGCAGGTGGTCGCCGTAGAACACCACGGTGATCGGCTTGTCGATGGCATCGAGTTCGTCGAGGAATTCCGCCGTGGCTTTGTCGGAGAGCGAGACGCCCTTGGCGTAGGTCTCGATCTCCCGGGTCTCGTCCTCGCCCAGCGGTTCGGCGCCGTCCGTGTTGGTCACCGTGAACTCGTTGTCGGAGTACCAGTCGTTGTACGGCATGTGGTTCTGCATCGTGATGACGGAGATGAACTGGTTCGTGTCGGTCGAAGAGACCTCGTCCAGCACGCTTTGGTACGTCGCCTCGTCGGACACGTACGGCGACTTGTCGATCGTGTCCTGATGCGCGATGACGTCGTCGCCCTCCAGCGTGTAGAAATGCGAGAACCCGAACTTGCGGTAGTTGGTGGCACGGGAGTACATCGACGGCTCGTACGGGTGGAATCCCAGTGAGTTCTCGGCGTCGCCCCACATCTGGTTGACGCTGGTGGTCCACCGCTGGCTGGGCACCAGCTGCTGGTACGGGCTGGTCAGCGACGAGTTGAAGTTCGCCATGCTCATGCCGGTCAGGCTCATGTACTCCAGGTTGGCGGTACCTCCTCCGTAACCGGAGGAGAGCATCAAGCCGCCGGTGGTCTGCTCGCGGATCGCGTCGACCTCGGGGGTCGCCTCCTGGTTCAGCTCGATGCCGGGCACGCGGGAGGGGTCGGAGAACGATTCATTGAGCACGAAGATAACGGTGCTCTCGTCCAGGTATTCGGAACGGGTCTCGTTCATCGTGTCCGCCGCATCGGCGTATCGGGCGGCGACCTCGCGCATCGTCTCCTCGCTGTAGCCTTCCGGCTCGTCCATGACCTTCGGGTTGAGCTGGCGGACGAACGCCACGACCGGACCGTTGCGCTGCGCGTCGTACACGGAATCCCACATCGAGGGGATGTCGCCCAACGCCGAGGAGAATACGTTCGCCCAGGAGCCGACGGTGCCCACATGCATGGTGTACACGCCGAGGAACAGAGCCGGGCACAGGATCAGCAGCAGCCGGGTCACCGCGGCCATACCCGGATTGGTCGCGCGGATCATCCGCCCGTGACGGGCGTCGATGCGGTTGAGCCATACGCACAACGCCACAACCGCCGCGAACACCGCCACGGCGCCCAGCACCACCCATTGCCATCCGGCCGGCACGAAACTCATCAGGTTGCCGGTATTCGGCCCCAGGAAGCCCAAGTCCGACGGCAGGATGGCCTCATACCGGATGCCGATCTTGAAATGCTCGATGACCGCGATGACGATCGCCACCGCCAGCAGCACCGGAGTGGCGATCCAGAAGCGGTTGATCAGCATCAGCAGCACCATGTAGATGACGCCGACCAGGATCATGTTGAGCACCAGTACGAAGTTGGCCTTGGTGAACATCTTCACGATCAGGTCGCCCAGCCCCACCAGCGGGCTGGAAAGCTCCACGCGCGTGCTGGACATCGTCACGCCCCATTGCAGGATGGCGACCGCCGCGAAGTCGAACACCAGGAACAGCACCGCGTACAGCCACCCGGGGAATGGCTTGTGCCGACGTTTCGTCCGCGGCTGCGCGCGTTTGATATCCAGTTCCTCGATGTCGGCCATGCCTGTAGATTCGCTCATATCCTGCACCATGGGGTCCGTGCCCGCTCCTTCCTTGACGCATACAGCCACCATTGTGGGGCGCGGCACGCGTGTCCTCCAAGTGAACGGACGGTTTCTTTACGATTGTTTCCAAACCATACGATAATAGACGCCGCCGCGGTCATCGCACCGGGTTCACCCTGAAGATTCCCTGATTCTTCCCCGACCGTTCGGGGGACTTGGCCCGCATCCGCCGCGCAGGACCTCCGGTGTCAGCCCAGCAGCTCCCGGATCCGATCGACCAGCGTCCCCATCCACGCCACCACATCGTCGCACCCGTCGGGCAGCTGCTCCCCCACCTCCAGCACGGGCACATCCGCGGCCCGGGCCGCGTCGGACAGCTGACCGCCCGCGGCGTCGCCATGCTGGCTGTTGACCACCAGCAACCGGGCGTCGCCTTCCGCCAGCAGGTCGGAGAACGCCTTGAGGTCGGCGGGACCGGGCTCGCTCTCGTTCGACACCGCCTGCAGGTACCCCTGCGGCGTGACATCCTCCATCCCCAGATCCTCGAACAGATATGCGGCGACCGACTCGGTGGCCGCATACGGCGAGGACGCCGAAGACTCACGGACGGCGGCGATGTCGGCATCCAACTGCCGCTCACGCTCCTGCCACTGGGCATTCAGCCGCCGGTAGTCGTCCACGTGTTCGGGGTCGGCGGCGACATAGGCGTCGGTGATCGCATCGGCGGCGGCCGTTCTGGCTTGCGCGGAGAACCACAGGTGCGGGTTGCCGCCTTCCTCGACCCCCGCCAGCGCGCCGACGTCGATCGTGTCGACGCCGGCGGTCCCGGCCGCCGTGGACGCCCAGGTGTCGTATCCCGCGCCGTTGACGACGGCGATGTCCGCCGACGAGATGCCCGCGATGTCGGCGGTCGTCGGTTCGTAGTCGTGGGGATCGGCCGCGGCGTTGGCGATCGCCGACGTCACCACGACATGTTCGCCGCCGAGCGCCTGGGCCATCGTGCCCCATTGGCTGACCGACGCGGCGACGTCCAGCGTGTCGTCATCGGCGGATCGGGACGCCGGGGTGCAAGCGGTGAACGCGGCGGCCGACAGTGCGGCGACCAGCACCGCGCCGATGCGGCGGGCATGGCGGCGGAGGGTGCGGGAGTGGCGGAACGATGACATGCTGTGGTCCTTTCTGCGGTTCCTGTCTGGATTCATGCCCATACCCTATCACATATTGATAATCATTTTCAATAAGAGTGTCGCAAGACACCCCGCAGCCATCGCTTCGACCCGCACTTCATCGGAACTTCGCCGATTCGCGGCATTCCCCGCAGCCATCGGCCCATCGTCGAGCATGCGAGCCGTCATCGGCGCGGCCGCTCTCCCATGGCCGCATCAGGCCCCATCTCGACATATGCGAAACCGGCGGAACTGGCGCGTAACGTCCATCCCGCCGGCGGAGACGATCAGTTATACAGACCGGCCACATTCGGCCAGCTATACATGGTCAGCGGCAATCGGGGCACAGGCCGAACACCTCAAGCGTGTGCGATTCGACCGTGAACCCGTGGGCGTCGGCGATGCCGCGCAGCCACGATTCGCTGGGCGGCTCGATCTCCACGGTTCTGCCGCATCTGACGCACACCAGATGGTGATGATGCCCGTCGTCTCCGCACAGCCGGAACAGCTGCTGGCCGTCCAGCCGGATCGTATCGGCCAGGCCGGCGTCGGCGAGCGCGTTGAGCTGCCGGTACACCGTGGCCAGCCCGATATGCGTGCCGCGCTCCTCCAGCCAGCGGTGCAGGTCCTGCGCGGAGATGAATTCGTCGTTCTCGCGCAGGGCCTCGCGGATGGCGTCCTTCTGCCGGGTCTGCCGCTGCACCATGACCGATTACCTCAGATCATCCCAGCAGCCGGTGGATTCCAGGGCGTCCACACAGGCGGCCGTGTCATCGGTCAGTACGGTGATGTGGCCCATCTTGCGGTCCTGCTTGACCTGGGCCTTGCCGTAGTCGTGCACGTTCCACTCGGGATGCTCGCCGATCAGCGCGCGGGTCGGCGCCACATGCTGGCCGAGCACGTTGACCATCACCGCCGGGCTGAGCAGCTTGGGCTGCGGCAGCGGCCAGCCGGCGATGCCGCGGATGTGCGCGTCGAACTGGTCGATCGAGCAGGCCTCGATGGTGTAATGCCCGGAGTTGTGCGGGCGCGGGGCCAGCTCGTTGACCAGCACCCGGCCGTCCCGGGTCACGAACAGTTCGATGGCCAGCGTGCCGGCGAGCTTGAAGCCGTCGGCCAGCGTGCGGGCGAGTTCATGTGCCCTGGCGGCCACCTCGTCGGGTACCTCGGCCGGCGCGATGGTCATGTGCAGGATGTTGTTCCGGTGCACGTTGCGTACAATCGGGAAGGTGACGTACCGCTCGCCGTCGCCGGAGACAAGGATCGAGGCCTCGAACGCGAAGTCGACGAAGCCCTCCAGGATCGCGGGAGGGAAGCCGTCGTCAGCCCAGACGCGTTCCAGGTCGGCGGCGGAGCGCAGCACGATCTGGCCGTGGCCGTCATACCCGCCCTCGCAGGTCTTGAGGACCGCCGGGTATCCGATCTCGTCCAATGCCGCCTGCAGGTCGGCGCGGGAGTTCACCGCCCGCCACGGCGCGGTGGCGATGCCGTGATCGTTGATGAAGCTCTTCTCGGCGATGCGGTTCTGCGTCACGCGCAGCAGGTCCGTGCCCTGCGGCACCGCGCACTGCCCCTCGCCGGAGCCGCGCACCTCGTCGAGCGCATCGGCGTCCACGTTCTCGAACTCGTAGGTGAGCACGTCGCTCTTGGCGGCGAGTTCGCGGATGGCGGTCTTGTCGTCATACGCGGCGACGATCTGGAAATCGCCGACCTGCGCGGTCGGACAGTCCGGGGTCGGGTCGAGTACGCCGACGCGGAAGCCCATGTACTTGGCGGACAGGGCCATCATGCGGCCCAGCTGGCCGCCGCCGACGATGCCGATGGTGGCGCCGGGCATCAGACGCGTGACCGCGCCGCGGGTTTCCTCAGACAAGCTGGGCATTGGATTCGGCCACCTTCTCCTTGAGTCCGTCACGGTACGACTGCAGCTTGCCGGCCAACTCCTCGTCGGTGGTCGACAGGATGCTCACGGCCAGCAGACCGGCGTTGGTGGCGCCGGACTTGCCGATGGCGGTGGTGGCCACCGGGATGCCGCCGGGCATCTGCACGATCGACAGCAGGGAGTCCCACCCGGACAGGGCGTGGGACTGCACCGGCACGCCGATGACCGGCAGCGTGGTCTGCGCGGCGACCATGCCGGGCAGATGGGCGGCACCGCCGGCACCGGCGATGATGACCTTCAGACCGTTGGCGCGGGCGTTATGCGCGAACTCGGCCATGAGCTCGGGCGTGCGATGCGCGGAGATCACCTGCTTCATGTACGGCACGCCGAACTGGTCGAGCATCGCGCACGCATGCTTCATGGTCTCCCAGTCGCTTGACGATCCCATAATGACCGCAACCTGCGGTGTCACATCTGCCATATCAGCCTCCCGAAATCAGTGGCAAAGAATACGACCCACTCTAGCGGCGGGCGGGGTCAAGTCCGTCTTCCGACCGCCATACCCCAACACGCAGTACCAGTTTGCCGAAGACGTCGCCGGCGGCCATGCGGGCGAAGGCAGCGGGCGCCCCGGCCATCGGGTAGGCCGCGTCGATCACCGGATGCAGGTCGGCGTGCTCGACGAAGCGCAGCAGTCGGGCGAAATCCTCACGGCTGCCCATCGTGTTGCCCTGCACACGGATGTCCTGGAAGAACACGCGGGTCAGTTCGGCCCCGGGCTGGTCGCCGGTGGTCGCCCCGCAGATCGCGATCGTGCCGCCGGGCCGCACCGATCTGACCGAATGGCCCCAGGTGGCCGCCCCCACCGACTCGATGACGGCATCGACCTTGCGCGGCAGGCGGGCCCCGGACTCGAACGCGGCGTCGGCACCGAGCTCCATCGCCTTGGCGCGCCTGGCCTCGGAACGCGAAGTGACGAACACCTCCAGGCCGGCCGCGTGGGCCAGCTGGATCGCCGCGGTGGACACGCCGCCGCCCGCGCCTTGGACGAGGATCGTGTCGCCGGGCTTGACGTTCGCGGCCGTGAACACCAGCGAGTAGGCGGTCAGCCAGCTCGTGCCGAGCGCAGCCGCTTCATCCATCGTCAGGTTCGCGGGCTTGGCGAACACGTTCGCGCTGGGCACCGCGGTCTTCTCGGCCATCGTGCCCGGATAGTACTCGGACAGGATCGTGCGGCGCTCCCCCGGCATGACGCCACAGCCATCATTGCCCACAAACGTGTACAGCACCACCTCGCTGCCGGCCTTGAGCCCGTTCCGGCCGGGGATGTCCTCGTCGAGGATGCCGGCGGCGTCAGTGCCGAGGATCATCGGCGTCTGGGATTCCGCCAGTCCCACGCCCTGCAGACTCCACAGGTCGTGATGGTTGACGGTCGCCGCCTTCACTGACACCGTGGACCAGTACAGGCGCGGCTCCGGCTCCGGCATGTCGCGGACGTCCAGCACGGACAGCGGATTGTCATGGTTGATTCCTGCGGCGATTACGGCCTTCATCGGCACTCCTTACAACGGCGGACGGTTCCACCTGCCATTGTGCGCGAACGACGAGACCGCCAGGCCGCGGCGAACAACCGACGGACACGGCCGCAGCCCGCAGCCTGGATGGACGGCGGCAGATGTGAATCACGGCCGGTCGTCGGACCATGCGGGCACGGGGCACGCCCATGCGGCACGACACGCCAGACACCCCCTGATACGGAGAACTCGGGGACATTTCCGGGCGCTGCGCATCCTTTCCCGCAACGTCGTCTACAATTTCGCCGGTACTCATCGGAAGAAGGAGCGTGTGCATGAACGGTGAACTGTTGGGACGAATCGGATCCCCGGCCGATGTGAAAGCCCTGGATCCCGCCGAACTCCCGCAGTTGTGCGCCGATATCCGTTCCACGCTCGTCGCCTACGGCAAGGCCCATGGGGGGCATATCGGGTCCAACCTGGGGGTGGTCGAGCTCACCGTGGCGCTCCACCGCGTCTTCGACTCGCCCCGCGACCGCATCGTCTTCGACGTCTCGCACCAGAGCTATGTGCACAAGATGCTCACCGGCCGCGCGCAGGCTTATCTGGATCCCGCGCGGTATGACGAGGTGACCGGTTTCACGAACCCCGAGGAGAGCGAACACGATCAGTTCGTGCTCGGCCACACCGGCACCTCGATCTCGCTGGCCTGCGGCCTGGTCAAGACCCGCGACATGATGGGCGGCCTCGACGGTAGCGGCATCGGCAACGTGATCGCCGTCATCGGCGACGGCTCGCTCAGCTCGGCCATCGCGTTCGAGGGACTGAACAACGCCGCCGAACAGGGCGGCAACCTGATCATCATCGTCAACGACAACGAGATGTCGATCGCCGAGGATTTCGGCGGCATGTACGGGCCGCTGGCCCGGCTGCGCGAATCGGGCGGCACCGCCGAACCCAATCTGTTCCACGCCTTCGGGCTGGATTACCGCTATGTCGAGGACGGCAACAACGTGGCCGCGCTCGTGGAGGTGCTCGAACAGGTCAAGGACATCGACCATCCGATCGTCCTGCATGTGCACACGCTCAAGGGATTGGGGCTGGACGCCGAGGACGCGGCGGCCGGGCTCGTCGAGGGCCGTTGCGAGGCGAACCACTGGCAGGATCCGCTGTCCGCCGCCGACCGCCTGCCCGGGGCACGTAAATATTACGGCGAGATGGCGATGCGGGCGCTGGAGGAGCGGTTCGCCACGGAGCCGGGCCTGGTCGTCATCTCCCCCGCCACCCCCGGGTCGAACGGCATCACCCGGGCGTTCCGCGAGCGTGCCGGCGCGCACTACGTGGACACCGGCATCGCGGAGGAGCATGCGGTCGCCTTCGCCTCCGGCATCGCCAAGGCCGGCGGGCGTCCGGTGCTGGCCACGTCGGCCACGTTCTTCCAGCGCACCTACGACCAGCTGCAGCAGGAGCTGGCCCTGAACCGCACGCCGGCCACGCTGCTCGTGTTCGGCGCCGGCATCTCCGACGCCGATAACACGCATTCGGGCGCGTTCGACATCGCGATGATGTCCAACATCCCGAATCTGGTATGTCTGGCACCCACCAGCGGCGAGGAGTTCCTGCGGATGCTCGCCTGGTCGACCAGAGCGGAGAACCACGATCCGGTCGTCATCCGCGTGCCGGGCGACATGATCCTGGACGGGGAGCGCGAAGGCCATTACCCGGCGTTCCGGGCCGACGAATGCCCCGAATCGTTCACCTTCATCGGGCAACGCAGCGACCTGCCCACGCCCCCGGCGCCGGATTGCCCGTGGAACCGGTACCGGATCAGCCATCTGGGATCAGAGGTCGCCCTGATCGGCCTCGGCGATGCCTATCGGATCGCCGAACAGGTCGCGGCCGAGCTGACCCGGGACCCGAAGAATCCGATCGACGCCACACTCATCGACCCGCGGCGGTATGACGCGTTGGACTACCGGACGTTGGACGCAATCGCCGCCGGGCACCGCATCGTCGTCACAATCGAGGACGGTCAGCTGGACGGCGGTTGGGGCGAGAAGATCACCGCATACTACGCCTCGCTGCCGTCGCTGTCCCGGGACCGGCAGACCCACTACCGTGCGACCATTACGCCGCAGCATGTGCTCAACTTCGGCGCGGACAAGGAGTTCACCGACCGGGTCCCCATGGAACGGCTGCACGACCGGTACGATCTGGCCCCCGGACGCATCGTGGACCGCATCCGCACCGCGTTGAACGGGCACCTCTAGGCGACCACCATACGGTCCGATAGGGCAACGGCCGGCCTGCATGCGTTTCCGCAAGCCAACACTCATAAAGAAGGCTTCGACCGGGATGACGTACCCGGTCGAAGCCGTGATCCGGTGACCCCGGGGAGGCTCGAACTCCCGACCTTGAGATTAGAAGTCACATGCTCTATCCAACTGAGCTACGGGGCCAAAACAACCACTAACTATACCACGCCAAGGCCACCCCTCGACATGCGGCGCAAACGGCACCGCCGCGCAGGTACCGCATGCATTCGGTAGGGGATTTTCGCGTTCAGTTGGGAACCTTTCGTTATCAGACGACGCCGCTGACGCCATTTTCAAGGACTACAGGCCCGAAAAACCGAGACATGTTTCCAACCGAATGCAACAATCCCCTACCGAATAGCCTCAAGAGGATACAGGAGCAGACGCATCCAACACGAGGGCTGCAGCGGCATCCCGATTCCGTTGCGAGGCATTGCGTTGCGATGCGATGTGTCGCATCGCAACGGTAGACTGCAGTCATGGGGACCACGCAGGAATCCCGGCCACAGGAGACCGGAGACACCAATCAGGCACAGCACGATCCGAATCATGTCAGCACCGCTTCCGATACGCAATCCGGCACCGAGCCGGCACTGTCATTCAACGAGCTCCGATCCGCATGCGAGCAATCAGATCTCACCTTGGATGACGTCCTGACGGAACACCCCGGCTGGCGCACCGACCGGGGAGACTCCACGAGCACAGCATTGCTGCTATCCGACCAATGCCCGTTCTCCACGGTCTACGTCAGGTTCGCCAACGATTCCAAAGACACGATCATCGGCAAATCCACGCTCACGGGCTCACTGCTCCACCAGATGCGCGAAGCCGAAGCATTCCTGGCCGCCGACGGCACCGGCGACGCCTGGCCGCCGAACGCCGTGCACGAGGCGTTGACCAACGCCATGCTCCACCGCGACTACCAGTATTCCGGACCAACGATCGTCAACCTGTTCCGCACACGCATCGAGATCATCTCCCTGGGCGGCCTGGTTCCCGGATTGAGCAGCGACGATTTGCTCAACGGGATCTGCCAGCCGCGCAACCCGGAACTTGCAGACGCATTCGCGTTGCTGGGCTGGAGCCAGAACTGCGGCGTGGGCATCCAACGCATCATGGACGCCTATGCGGACGCGTCGGACTACCCTCAGCTGCGCGTCGGCCCGGGATCGGTCGCCGTCGTCCTGCCGATACTCTCGCGCCTGCATCTGTCCACCGACGACGACGCCCAGAGCGCACCGCCGGCACCGGCTCCCACCGCCAAACGCTACGCCTTCCCCGCCATGTCCGGCGAGATGGCGGGCCCCACGAACACCGCCGGGCCGAACATCGTCTGGCTGGCGGCGCCGACCCCTGCGTCCGCAAGCCCGGCGGCCTCATTGGAGGCGATGACGTTGCGACTGCTGGCCACGGCGGGACTGCCGCTCTCCCGCACCGAGATCGAGACCACGCTACAGCTGGACAAGAACCGCAGCACCCGCGTCCTGCGCAATCTGGAACGACAGGGCAAGGTCGTCCGGCAGGGGCGCTCCCGCGCCACGCGGTATCGCCTCGCCTGACGCGGCACGACCGCGCCGCCCCGTCCCGTCCCCGATGCCGACTCCGCCCGCCCGGCGTCGGACCGGTCACACCATCCGGTCACTCCACCGTGACCAGCGTGATGCTGTATGGCTTGACGGCTATGGCCACATGCACCTGCGCCGAGGACAGCCGGTATTCGCTCACCTCATGCCGGATATCGCCCCGGGCGGTCCCTGTGTATTCCAGCGACCGCTTGTCCTGCGGCCGGCCATGCAGGGTCTCGACGCGCATCGTCGGCATCCTCCGCCGCAAACCGCCCAGCGTCCGCAGGCCCGATGACACGTCGAGTGTGACCTGCACCGACTCGTCGCCGACGTTCACCAACTTGATATAGCGCCGCGCCCCCTGATCGCCCGTGGCCGACACGAACAGCCGTTTGGGCGCCTCCGGGCTGACCGAGCACGCGTAGGCCATCGGCCCCACGTTGGCGGAGAACAGCCGCTGCACCTCATAGTTCACGGTCGGGTTGATGTGCGCGGGGTTGAATTCGATGAGGTTCTGCTCCCACCCTTTGCCGGGGATATGCGCCAGCAGCGGGGCGTATGAGGTCATGCGCACCACGTCGCTGTTGCGTTCGCAGCCGGTGAGGAACGCGGCCTCGGCGAGCGCCGACCGCCATTGGCAGGCTGTGGCGTAGCGTTGCGGTTGTCCGGCGAAGTAGCCGTTGGCCGAGTATTCGCCGAAGCAAACGCCCGCCCCGCAGCGCGGGTAGTCGTCGAAGCGATGGGCCTGTGCGATGAACCAGTCGGGTGAATGGTAGGAGTGTTCGTCCACGATGATGGCGTCGCCGGTGGCCGATCCGACGGCCGCGACGATGGTCTCCGGTTTGCTCTCGACGCCCGCGTCCTCACCCGTTCGCCCGGATGCGGTGTCCCCGGCACCGGCGGCACCGCCGATGGCGGCGGCCACGCGGGCGACGCTGCGCGCGTGCTCCCAGCTGCGGCGCATCGGCAACGCGAACGGGAACAGCCCCGCGCTCATCACGCACAGCATGGAGGGGTCCTTGGCGTGGATGGCGCGTGCGATGGCGTCGTATTTGGCCACATAGTCGGCGCCGTAGTTCTCGTTGCCGATGCCGATCATATCCAGTCCGAACGGTTCGGGATGCCCCATATCCGCCCGGATGCGGGCCCACCTGCTCGTCTCGGGGTCGCCGTTGGCGAAATCGATGAGGTCCAGGTAATCCTGCACGACCACATCGCGGAAATATTGCGAATCGATATCGATATGCCGCGGATCGCGGTACGGCGACTGGCAGGTGATGCCGGCGAACAGCGTCGGCAACGGCTTGGCGTTGAGGTCCTCGCACAGGCAGAAGTACTCGTAGAATCCGATCTGGTAGCTCTGCGCGTAGCTGGACCCGTCCGGCGTGCGGAACCCCCACATGCTGTACTGCTGGCGGCGGGCCGGCAACGCGCCCACCGTGTCCTTCCACCGGTACTCGTTGCCCGGGGTCACCCCCTCCACGATGCAGCCGCCGGGGAACCGGATGAAAGAGGGCCTCAACGCGGCGATCGCCTCCACCAGGTCGCGCCGCAGCCTGCCGAACCGCCACTTGGGGTCGCCCTTGCCCCAGTACTCGGCATCCATCAGCGTCACGCAATCCATATCGCAGACCACGGGCTCGCCGTTACGGCGAATCAGGTCGATGCGCAGCTTGCCGTACTCGGTTCCCCGCCCTTGCAGGGAGGCGGTCAGCAGATGCCAGTCGTCCGCTTCCCGACGGACCGAGGCCTGCGGATCACGCGCCGACACCGTGGCGGCCGATGCCGACGCATCACACCGGAACGTCGCGGCATCCGTGAGCGGCAGCCCGTACCGATCCACCACCGACACGCGGATATCGCAGTCGCCGGCGACGGGGCGCAGGACCATCGAGAACTCATACCCATGCCCCTTTACGATCGACATCGCGCAGGCATGGGCGTTCGCGCCGCCGCCGTTGTACCCCAGGTTCTCCACCCGGGCGGGCGCCGGTTCGATGCCATGCCCGCCGTGCACGGACAGGCGCGCATACCGGCTGTGCGAGTGCACCGGGGGCGCCGGACAATCAGTGGATACGGGGCGTCCGTGCTCGTCGGGCTGCTGCGTGCCGCAACTGACGGCCGACACCCCCTCGAACTGCCAGAACCGCAGCGGATCGGATTGGGCGCGCCACCGCTGCGAACCCTGCACGCGCAGGCTGTGGTGGTCGAGGTACACGCCGTCGAAACTGTAGTTGTTCACCATATTGGCGTTCAGGCCGCCGTCGGCCCCCAGATTGATGTCCTCGAAGAACACCCCGTACAGCCGATCGCTTACCGCATGCGTCGGCTCGCCCACCGTCACCGTCACCATATTCCTATTATCCCTCCGGACACCCCCGGCCCCCGCGGCACACCGCATCCGACACGATACGTCGTATCGGGGCCCATGCCCCTGCGGGGTACGTAGGCCCGGACGGCGGACACCGCCGAACACCGCGAATTCACCCGATGTTCATCCGGGCTTCAGTTCACCGCCCCCGCAGGCTCACCCGGGGGCGATACGCTGGCCCCGTCCGCCGAACCGCAGCGGCTTGACCTAGGAGAACGACGTGCAGACTTCCACGGGAATCAGGGAACGCATCGACCATGTGTACCCCTCGTTGCGTCCGGCGGAACGTGCCGTCGCGCAGTATGTACGCGATCATCTCGCCGAGGCGTCGGAGCTGACCGTGGGCCAGTTGGCCGAGGTCGCCCGAGTCAGCGAGCCGACGGTGATCAGGTTCTCCCGCAAGCTCGGGTTCGGCGGCTACCGTGAACTGCGGTACGTGCTGCGTCACCCGCAGGCGGAACGGCAGGCCACGTTCGACCCGCTGGAGGGATTCGACCTCAACCCGTGGGACAAGCTCGACGACGTGCCCGAGAAAACCGTGAACGCCGCCAAAACCCTGCTGGATGACCTGCTCGCCTCGCTGGACCGCAAGGAGCTGCGCAAGGCCGTCTCGCTGATCACCCGGGCCAGGCTCATCGACATCATCGGCGTGGAGAACTCGATAGTCCCCGCCACCGACCTGTTCACCAAGCTCAACTACCTGGGGCTGACCTGCCGGCTCAACGCCGACGCCTACATGCAGCAGATCGGCGCCGGGCATCTCGAACCGGACGATGTGGTGGTGGCCTTCTCCCATTCGGGCCGATCAGCCGACACCATCAAGGCGCTGCGTCTGGCCAAGTCCCGCGACGCGCACACCATCGTCATCACCAACACCCCGGACGCGCCCATCGGCAACTGGGCCGATGTACGGCTGCTGGCCGGCCGGGAGGACCGGAAGATCTACGGCAGCGCCATCTTCTCCCGCACCGCGCACATCGCCATGGTCGACATCCTCTACATGGCCGTAATCCTGAGCGACTACGGCCGTTTCTCCACCGAGCTCGACCGTTCGGGGCGCTACATCCAGGACCGCGGATTCGGGGCCTGAACCTACAGAACTACGCGCGATCCGTGTAGTTTCACCCGGAGTTCACGTTCCTTTCCCTCACCTTTCTTCCGCGATGTCCGATCGGCCGCGGCACCGCGGCGACGATGGAATTACGGACGGATGCCGTCCACGCCCATAACCGAACATCGAACCCAGCCGGCGAACGGGCCGGCACCCATATGACGGACGGACAGACACCCTTCGCCCCGTCCGCGGAAGGTAGTAGCGAACCATGCTCGAACTGAAGAACATCACCAAGTCGTTCGGCGACACCCCCGTGCTGAACGGCATCAGCCTGACCTTGGACAAGGGCCGGATCATGTCGATCCTCGGCCCCTCCGGCGGCGGCAAGACCACGCTGCTGAACATCATCCTCGGGATCACCGACGCCACCGGCGGCCAGAAGCAGCGCGTGGCGCTGGCCCGCACGCTGGTCATGAAGCCGAGGCTGCTGCTGCTCGACGAGCCGCTCTCCGCGCTCGACGGCGTGATCAAGGAATCCATCAAGGCCAAGATCAAGCAGATCGTGGACCAGTACAACCTCACCACCATCATGGTCACCCATGATCCGGAGGAAGCCTGCACGATGTCCGACCGCGTGCTGATCCTCAACCAGGGCAGGATCGCGCAGTACGACACCCCGGAGAACATCATCGAGCATCCGGCCAGCGACTTCGTGCGCGACTTCATCCTGCACCAGCTCGAGGTCAAGCGCAACAACATCTACTCGCTGTTCTCCGAGGACCACGCCGCCGACCCCGCCGACCCCGCCCGCCGCGAACCGGCGTCCTGGCGGTGCTGCTCGTCGCCTTCGGATTCGGCGTATTCTCCGGCACCGCGGCGGCCGACGGACAGGTCGTCATCTACACCAACGCCGACGACGAGGGGCTGCCCGTGCCGCAGTCGCTGGCCGATCCGATCTACGCCGGGCAGATCTCGGTGACCGACATGGAGGGCTCCTCCACTGCGGATGTGGACGCCGTCTACAGCCACTTCGAGCCCAAGCTGCTGAGCATCCTCGACCGGTTCGCCGACCCGAAGCCGGGTGTGATCGACGCCGTGGCCGCGCTGCGCGAGGCCGGCTTGAAGATCGGCTCGACCACCGGCTACACCGACGCGATGATGGAGATCGTCGTGCCGAAGGCCGCCGAGCTCGGCTACGCCCCCGACCATTGGGTCAGCGCCGACGGCACGCAGGGCTTCGGCCGCCCCTACCCGTACATGATCTTCCACAACATGCAGGTGCTGCGGCTGATGGATGTGCGCCGCGTGGCCAAGGTCGGCGACACGATCTCCGACATCAAGGAGGGCAAGAACGCCGGGGCGTTCACCGTCGGCGTGACCGAGGGCAGCTCGCAGATGGGACTCTCGCAGGCCGAGTTCGAGGCGCTCTCCCCCGCCGAGCAGGACCGCGAGCGTCTGATGGCGCGTGAGGCGTTCCTTCAGGCCGGTGCCGACGCGGTGATCGACACGATGGCCGAGCTGCCCGCCCTGCTGCTGGGCTGAACGCGCTCATCACCCGGCATATGCCGCAGAAGCACGGTTCTCACAAGGCGTACGATCTCAGCCTCAGCCTGCGGCTCCAAGCCACAGCTCGTGAGAACCGTCTCGGGTGCGTGTTGTCATCTCCGCGCGACAACACGCACCCGAAGTGATGTCTAGGATGCCGTGTTGTCGCATCCGTGCGACAACACGGCATTTGCGTATCCCCGCCGGATCAGCGCAGGTGTTCGGCGAAGAACGTCTCCAGCTTGTCGAAGGGGATCGCGTCCTTGCCGCCGCCGTCGTACAGGTCGGTGTGCACGGCGTCGGGGATGATCAGCAGCTCCTTGTTGTCCGTGTACGGGTTGTCCTTGACCATGGCGGCGTAGGCGTCACGGCTGAAGTAGCAGGAGTGGGCCTTCTCGCCGTGCATCACCAGCACCGCGCTGCGGATCTCGTTGACGTACTGCAGGATCGGCTGGTTCAGGAAGGACATGCAGCCGATGACGTTCCAGCCGTTGTTGGAGTTCAGGGAACGGGGATGGTAGCCGCGCGGGGTCTTGTAGTAGTCGTAGTAGTCCTTGACGAAGAACGGCGCGTCGTCCGGAAGCGGGTCCACCACGCCGCCGGCCAGCGCGTATGCGCCGCTGCGGTAGTCCGCGGTCCGCTGCGCGTTCAGCGCCCGCTTCTTCTCGTATCGCGCGTCGGCGGAGTCCTCCGCGTCGAAGTAGCCTTTGGCGTTGACGCGGGTCATGTCGTACATCGTGGATGCCACGGTCGCCTTGATGCGGGTGTCCAGTGCGGCGGCGTTCAGCGCCATGCCGCCCCAACCGCAGATGCCGATGATGCCGATGCGTTCAGGATCCACGTTCTCCTGCACGGACAGGAAGTCGACGGCCGCCTGGAAGTCCTCGGTGTTGATGTCCGGTGAGGCCATGTAGCGGGGTTCGCCGCCGCTCTCGCCGGTGAAGGAGGGGTCGAAGGCGATGGTCAGGAAGCCACGTTCCGCCATCGTCTGCGCGTACAGGCCCGAGGCCTGCTCCTTGACCGCGCCGAACGGACCGCATACCGCGATCGCGGCCAGGCGTCCGGCGGCGTTCTTCGGCTCGTACAGGTCGGCCGCCAACGTGATGCCGTACCGGTTGCGGAAGGTGACCTTGCGATGGTTCACCTGCTCGCTTTTCGGGAATGTCTTGTCCCATTCCTCGGTGAGGGTCAGGGTTGTGGTATCCGTCATGATTCGTTGTCCTTTCCTTGCGATGGCCGTCGCGACCGGATCCGTCCGACCTCTTCCGGACCGCGGGAAACCGCTGTTCCGGCTCGCTGCGAATCGCAGTATGATCGTAGAAGTTGAAGTTAACTTAAAGTCAAGCATCGTGGCGTGTCGCCGCAAAGGAGGACACCATGCACTATTCAATCGGTGAGGTATCGGACATTACCGGCATTGCGGCGTCCACACTCCGCTATTACGACCGCGAGGGCATGTTCCCCACGATGGAACGTTCCTCCGGCGGCATCCGCGTGTTCTCCGACACGGAGCTGGCCACGCTCAAGGTGATCGAGTGCCTGAAATCCTCGGGCATGTCGATCAGGGACATCAAGGAGTTCCTGGGCTGGTGCCAGGAGGGCGACCCGTCGATCGGCAAACGCCGCGAGATGTTCCATCGCAGGCTCGCCGAGGTCGAGGCGCAGATCGCCGGGCTCGAACGCACCCGCAACATGCTGCGCTACAAGTGCTGGTACTACGACACCGCCTCCGAAGCCGGCACCGAGGACGCCGTGCGGGACCTCCCCGTCGAGGCCATTCCGGAGGACCTGCGCGATTACCGCATCTGAACCGGGCCACGCCGGTGGATCCGGCGACACCCTTCGGCCATCCACGAGGCCCATCCACGCGGCCCGACCACAAGGCCCATCTCACCCGACACTCCCGGCCTACTCCGGACTCTGATACATCGCGACCGTGAAGCGGGAGCCCGGCGACAGCGGGCGGTCAGCCGACGTTGTTGCCGTAGACCTGGGCCTGCAGGTCCTTGCGGGCGGTCTCCATCTGCGTAATCTGGCCCAGGAGAGCGATCTTCTCCTCGCCATCCGGCAGCATGGCCATCTTGCGCTTGGCCGCGCCGATACGCCGCATGAACCCCATATCCAGCAGACGCGCCAGCAGTTCGGAGGCGTACTGCCGCTCCGCCTGGGTCGCCGGACGCAACTGCACCGCGGCCGCCCTGCCACCGCCGCCACCGCCTACCGGCGCGGGCCCTTCCGCCCCGTCGTCGCCGTGTTCCGGAGCGGGCAACGGCAACGGCATCACCGCCAGTTCGTTGATTACCGGTTCCAGCAGCGGGCCGCCGGCCTTGGTCAGGTTGTGCATCCACAGCCCCTGCGGCGTGTCGTCGCTCGGCAGCCCGCCGGCGGCGGCGATGGCCTGGAACAGGGAGCGGAACACCGGCGTCATGAAGTTCGACAGCGTCAGCTGCCCGAACCAGCCGCGGTCGATCGCCCGCGGCACCTGGATCAGCGTGGCCATGAACTGCTGTTCGCAGATGAACACGGCGTCGTCGATCCGGTAATACGTCTGCTCGTTCGCATCGCGGCGTTCGAGCGCCTTGCGTGCCGTCGGGTTCGCGTACGGATTGCGCCCCGACTCCCCCCGCGGCTCGCGGGAGACGGCACCGGCCGCACCGTACCGCCGTTTGGGCGCGTAGGCGTCCTCGTCGCGCACGTTGAGGCGTCGGCGTTCGTTGGCGACCTCGCGCTGCAGGACGTCCAAGTCCACGCCGACGCGCCGTGCGGCCTTGCGGGTGTACAGGTCGTGCAGCGACCGGTCGCGGATCTGGGCGATCAGTGGGGCCACGGCCTTGACCGCGCCCATCTGCCCGGTGGTAAAGGTGGTGTCGAACCGCCCGATCGCCGCGTCGATGACGAAGTCGTACAGCGGTTTGGCCCGCTCAATCAGCGAGCGCACCGCCTCGTTGCCGCGTTCGATGCGCAGGTCGCAGGGGTCGAGGTTGTCGTCGGCCACGGCCACGAAGGTCTGGCTCAGGAACGCTGAGTCCAGGCCGAAGGCGTGCAGCGCGGCCTTCTGTCCGGCCGCGTCACCGTCGAAGGTGAAGACGATGCGCGAGCTCAGCGCCTGCCCCTCGACCTTCAGCGGCCCGATGAGCTGGATGGCACCGAGGGAGTCGTCGGCGATGAGACGGCGGACGATCTTGGCGTGCTCCGCGCCGAACGCCGTGCCGCAGGTGGCGATGGCCGTGTCCACGCCGGCCAGGTGGCAGGCCATCACGTCGGTGTACCCCTCCACGATGACCACCTGACGCTTCTTGACGATGGCGGCCTTGGCCAGGTCGATGCCGTACAGCACCTGGGTTTTGCGGTACAGCTGCGTATCCGGGGTGTTGATGTATTTGGCCGCGATCGCATCATCCTCGTACAGTTTGCGCGCACCGAACCCGAGCGTGCGTCCGGTCGAATCGCGGATCGGCCAAGTCACGCGGCCGCGGAAGTAGTCATAGACGCCGCGTTGGCCGCGCCGCGCCAGCCCGGCGTCGAGCATCTCCTGCTGGGTGAACCCCTTGCTCGCCAGGTGACGGACCAGGTTATCCCACCCCTGCGGCGCATAGCCGCAGCCGAAGCGTTCGCAGTCGGCCTGGCTGAAGTTGCGCCCGCCCAGCAGCTTGCGCGCGGCCAATGCCTCCTTGCTCATGATCTGGGAGACGAAGAAGCGTTGCGCCTCCTCGTTCGCCTCCAGCAGGCGCGCCCGCTTCGAGCCGGTGTGCTCGTTGCGTCCGGAACCGGATTCGTAGTGCAGTTCGATGTGGTAGCGGTCGGCCAGCACCTCGACCGCCTCGCGGAAGTCGATGTTCTCCTGCTGTTCGACGTATCCGAACACGTCGCCGCCCAGACCGCAGCCGAAGCAGTGCCAGACGCCGAGCGAGGGGCGGACCGAGAAGCTCGGGGTCTTCTCGTCGTGGAACGGGCAGAGGCCGACGTAGGTGCCAGTGCCGGAAGGCTTCAGGGTTACGGAGGCGGATACGATGTCGTACAGGTCCGCGGCGGCGCGCACCTTCTCCACGTCTTCCTTCTTGATCATTCCGGCCATGGTTTCCAGAGTACCGCGTGGGAGCGGATTACGCCGCGGTCCCTACGGACACGCGGGATGCGCCGACCGGGTCAGCACAGGATGGAATGCAGGGCGAGCGCGGAGTTGTCGGTCAGGCTGGCCACCTGGTCGATGACCACGCGCAGCCGTTCGTCGTCGTTGGTGGCCTCGTTCCAGTCCTGCAGGAACACCGATTCGAGCGCATCGCTCGGACGCGGCGAGTCGGCCATGAGCACGTCCACCAGATCCTCCACGATGCCGAGCTCCTCCTGATGGAACGGTTCGCGTTCGCGCGGCGCCATGACGAAGTACACGGCGATGCCCTTGAGCGCCAGGATCTCGTAGCTGGTCTGTTCGGGGATCGCCAGGTTGGCCGAATATCTGGTCAGCGGGCCGCCGCCGTAGGTGGCGCGGGTCTCGCGCTCCACCGACCAGGCGAATCGGCCGATCAGCGTGCTGGTGATGTTCTTCAGCTGCGCCAGCGCCTGCCTGGAGCCGTTGAAATGCGCCGGGAACATATGCTCGCGCCGCAGCCGCTCCAGAGCGGCGACCAGCAGGTCGGGGTCCCAGCGCTCGCCGTACCACTCGCGCGTGATCTCCACGATGCGGTCCACGATGCGGGAGTCGGCCAGGACGATCGGATTGAACGCCCCGGTGGCGATGGCGTCCTCCACGTCATGCACGGAGTAGGCGATGTCGTCGGACAGGTCCATCACCTGGCACTCCATCGGCTTGGCGCCGGCCGGCGCGCCCTGCTTGAGCCAGCGGAACACGTCCACGTCATCCGGGTACACGCAGAATTTCACGCTGCGGCCATTGCCGCCGCGCGCCACGGCCTCGGCGTAGGTCCACGGGTATTTGACCGCCGCGTCGAGCGAGGCGCGGGTCAGGTTCACACCGGCCGAGCGGCCGTCGTCATGGAATATCTTGGGTTCCAGCCGGGTCAGCAGGCGCAGCGTCTGCGCGTTGCCCTCGAACCCGCCGATGCCGGCGGCGATGGTCGCCAACGCCTTCTCGCCGTTGTGTCCGAACGGCGGATGGCCCAGGTCGTGCGCCAGGCAGGCGCAGTCGACCACGTCGGGATCGCAGCCGAGCATCGCGGCGATCTGCCGTCCGATCTGGGCGACCTCCAACGTGTGTGTCAGCCGCGTGCGCGCGAAATCGTCGGTGCCGGCGACCAGCACCTGGCTTTTCGCACCGAGCCGACGCAGCGCGGAGGAGTGGATGAGCCGGGCGCGGTCGCGTTCGAAGGCGGTGCGGTTACGCGATTTCGGAGGCTCCGCCGCCCAACGCTCCTCGTCGAACGCGGTATAGCCCTCGCTGTCGGGCAACCGCTCCCCCGAACCGACCATCGGCTCCATCATCGTCTCCCTGCCGGCCCTACAGGATGCCGGCCGGGTCAAGCAGCCTGAGGTCGTCCTCGGACAGCACCTCGCGCGCGTTCAGGTACAGGCGCGGGATGCGCCCGCACAGGCAGGTGAACACCTCATAGCTGATCGTGCCGGCGGCCCGCGCCCAATCGTCCGCGGTCGGCTCGCCGTAGGCCTCGCCGCGGCCCGGGCCGAACAGCATCACCGTATCCCCCTCGTGCACGCCGAGCTCGGCGGCGGAACCGCACAGATCGAGCACGAACTGGTCCATGCACACGCGGCCGGAGACATGCAGCACGCGTGGGCCGTCTAGGGTCATCACGCGCACCGGGCCGCCGGGCTTGTCCACGTGCTGCGCGCCCTCCACGTCGAAGCCGGAGGCGGAGCGGTGGATGCCGTCCGCGTAGCCGATCGGCACGATCGCGGTGCTGGTGCGTTCGCCTGTCAGGTAGGTGCGTCCGTAGGAGATGCCGTGCCCGGCCTGGACGTCCTTGACCGTGCCGAGCTGCGCCTGCAGGGTCATGGCCGGCCTGAGCCGGTACTTGGACGGCGTGCCCATGGCCGGGTCGGGCTCGTAGCCGTACAGGCCGATGCCGGGGCGGGTCAGCTCGAAGCGGATCTCCGGGCGGTCGAGCGTGGCGGCGGTGTTGGCCAGATGCCGGATCTGCGGCGCGATGCCGGCCTGTTTCATCAGCTCGGTGAACGCGTTGAAGTTCTCGATCTGCTGGTCGGTGGCGGCCACGAACTCCGGCACATCGGGGGCATCGGCCACGGCCAGGTGGCTCCACTGGCCCACCACGCGCACCAGTCCCTCCTTGGCCAACGGCGCGAGCCGCGCCACCGCGTCGGGGAAGTTCATCTCCGTGAAGCCGTTGCGACCGAATCCGGAATCGACCTTGACATGGATGAACGCGGTGCGGCCGGTGGCGCGAGCGGCCGCGGCGACCGCTTCGATACCGTCGAGAGAGCCGACCGAGACGTCGATGTCGTTGGCGATCAGCTCGTCCAACGGCGCGGTGGGGCCGCTGTACATCCATGTCAGGATCCGGCAGCGGTCCAGTCCGATGCCGGCCTTACGCAGCAGCAGCGCCTCACGGGCCTGCGCGGTGCCCAGCCAGGTGGCGCCGCCGGCGAGCGCGGCGAGCGCGGACGGGATCAGGCCGTGGCCGTAGGCGTCGGCCTTGACCACGCCCATGACGGCGGTGCCGGATCCCGGCCCGCCGCATACCTCGACCAGATGCCGCATGTTGTCGCGCAATGCGGCGAGGTCCACAATCGCCTGCGCCGGGTATTCCCGGAGCGCCCGCTCGTAGTTCGCCTTACCCTGCTCGCTGGAAAACCGCCATTGCGGTGCTGCGTTCAACGTCATGGTTTCCATTGTGTCCCCTTGCGGTGACGAATACGGTGGCGTTCCGTCACATATTCCGGGTTTTGTCACTTTTCGGCGTATGCCGTGCCGCCCGCCCCCGAGGTGCGCCCCATCGGCATGGACTGTGCCGGCGCGAAACGCGCCACGCGGATGCCGGTCACCATTCGTGGCGCTGGTAGGCGATGCGGGTGGTGTCGGTGGGCCGGTCGAGCAGCTGGATCAGGCCGCAACGGGCGAATCCGCAGGTCTCCAGCACATGCTGCATGGCCTTGTTGTTCGGATGGGTGTCGGCGCGCACGTTGCCGTAGTGCTTGAGCGCCCAGACGATGCAGTCGCGTGCGGCGTGCCTGACCAGTCCCGCCGAGGCGATGCGGTGGATGGTCACGTAGGCGTCGTTGTCGAGCCAGGCGCCGTCAATATGCTTGTAGGTCGGATCCTCCCCGGGGCAGAGCGCGAACTGGGCCAGGATGCGTTCCCTGCCGTCCACGCGGTCCACGAGCAGCATCGTGCGATGGTTGGCGATGTCGTCGAGGACGACCTCCTCCTTGGGGAATGTGGTGCCCCATTGCGTGGGGTTGCCGCTGCGCGCCATGAGTTCGCGGGCGTGCGCGTAGATCTTCTGCATCTGCGGGAAATCCCGCATTGTGGCGTGACGGAACCGCCGCGCGGGCATGGTGTCGGTCAATTGGTCCTCATCTTCCTCATCGTCAACTGACCGATAAAGCTAGCACGGCGTATCGTCTTACGCGCACGCCCGTCCACGTGGTGACGTCCCGCATCATCATGACCATGGCCGGACAATGTCGTCGAGCCATCCTCATGACGATTTCCCGCTTGCGATGCGGGACGTTCCACGCGCGCGGGGTTCGCGCTGCCCTTGTGCGGCGGCCGCTCAGACCACCTTGCGTTCGAATGGGTCGGCGCTGATGCCCTGGGCCAGGATGTCGCGGCACCACTGCTTGGCCGTGAACAGGCTGTGATCACGGTAGTTGCCGCAACTTTCCGCGGTGGTGGCGGGCACGTCCTCCCAGGTGGCCTCGTTCGCGATGAATTCCAGGGATTCCTTGAGCGCGCGGGCCACGTCCTCGGTGGAGTGCTCGCCCCAGGTCAGCAGGTGGAATCCGGTGCGGCACCCGAACGGCGAGCAGTCAATGTATCCGGGGATGCGTTCACGCAGCAGGACCGCGATTGTGTGTTCGATGGTGTGCAGGCCGCCGGTCGGGATGGCGTTCTCGTTGGGTTGGACCAGGCGCAGGTCGTAGTTGGAGATCACGTCGCCGTTCGGCCCGGTCTGCGTGTCGATGTAGCGCACGTACGGCGCCTTGACCTTGGTGTGGTCCAGCTGGAAACTCTCCACCACCGGCTTGTTGTTCTCGCTCATCATGGTCTCCTTTGCTCTTGGCTATTGGTCGAATACCGTCCATTATCCGCCTGCGGCTCTAGACGGATTCCGCGATGGCGGCGAGGAACCGTTCGCCGTAGAGGTTCAGCTTGTTCTCGCCCACGCCGTTGACCGCCAGGAACTCCTCGGGGCTGGCCGGCCGTTTGGCGCACATGTCGCGCAGGGTCTTGTCAGAGAACACGATGTACGGCGGTTTGCCGATCTCCTGCGCGATATCGCGGCGCAGCGCCCGCAACCGCGCGAACAGCGCCTCGTCGCTCTCGGTGAGCTCCGCGGCCTCCTGTGCGGCCACGGCATCCGGCCCGCCGACGCCATGGACGCCGACGCCACGCCGTGATGTGCTCCCGTGTCCCGCAGCGTTGCCGTGCCGCCGTTCCACACGCTTGATCTCATAACGGAATCCCTCGTCCCGGGTCTCCCCGGCCCGAGCACCGAAGTGCACGGTCGGCAGCCGTCCCTCCGAGATGAACAGGAACCCGTCGGTGGCCATCTGGCTCAGCACATCCCGCACCCGGGCCTCGGGCACGTCGCGCAACATGCCGTAGCTCGGGCATCGGTCCAGTCCCCGGGAGACCACGTCCTGCGCCCGCGAGCCGCGCAGCACGGCCACGATCTTGCCGGAGCCGAATCCTTGGTTCACATCGTGCACGCACATGCTGATCGCCCGCGCGATGTCGGTCACGTCGATGGTTTCGAAGGTGCTCTGGCAGTTCGAGCAGTTGCCGCAGCGCGCATCACGCCCGTCATCCGGCTCGCCGAAGTACCGGGTCATGTACCGGTGCAGGCAGTCGGTGGTCCGGCAGTAGCCGATCATGCCGTCCAGCAGCCGGCGTCGGCTCATCCGCACGACCTCGCGCTCCTCGGGGTTCAACCGTTCGTTCTCGTTGTCGGTGTCGAGCAGACGGCGACGGGTCACGATATCGCCCTCGTTCCACAGCAGCGTGCACCGGCTGGGTTCGCCGTCGCGGCCGGCGCGCCCCGCCTCCTGATAGTAGGCCTCGATGCTTTCCGGCATGTTGTGGTGGATGACGAAGCGCACGTTCGATTTGTCGATGCCCATGCCGAAGGCGTTGGTGGCCACCACCACCGGCACCCGGTCGGTGACGAAGTCGCGTTGCGCCCGCCCTCGTCGGTCGGCCAGCATGCCACCGTGGTAGGCGACCGCGATCGGCCCGGGTTCCGCACCTCCTCCCCCGGCCGCCGCGCGCAGCTGCGGCACGGTGCGGTTGATCGTCTCGGCGAGCGCTTCGGTTTCCTTGCGCGTGGAGCAGTACACGATGCCCGAGTCCTGCGGGTGCGCGGCGATGTACTGCGCCACCCATGCGGCCTTGTGCTTGTTCTCCAGGCGGATGACGTCGAAGTACAGGTTCGGCCGGTCGAATCCGGTGACGGTCACCAACGGGTCGCGCAGGCCCAGCAGCGTGACGATGTCCCGCCGCACGCGTTCGGTGGCGGTGGCGGTGAAGGCGGCGACGGCAGGCCGCTGCGGCAGCGAGGCGATGAACTCGCCGATGCCCAGGTACGCGGAACGGAAATCCTGCCCCCATTGGGAGACGCAGTGCGCCTCGTCGACGGCGATGAGCGCGATCGGCACATGTGCGGCGAACCGACGGAATCGTTCGGTTTCCAAGCGTTCGGGGGCCACATACAGCAGCCTGACCTGTCCGGCGGCGGCCTGGGCCAGCACCATGCCCTGTTCGTCCGGGTCCTGCGTGGTATTGATGTAGGCGGCGTTCAGGCCCGCGTCGTTCAGAGCGTCCACCTGGTCGCGCATCAGCGAAATCAGCGGCGAGACGACGATGGTGACGCCCGGCAGCAATGCGGCGGGAATCTGGTAGCACACGGATTTGCCGGCGCCGGTCGGCATGACGCCGAGCACATCTCTGCCGGACATGATCGTTTCGACCACCCCCTCCTGCCCGGGGCGGAACGAATCGTAGCCGAAGTACCGCTTGAGCGCGGCCAGCGCCCGCGCCGCGGTGTCGTCGGCGACACCCATGGCAGCCGCACCATCCACATTGCCTACGCTGCCTGCACCGCCTGCGATATCCGTCACATCCGCATCACCAACCATACCGCCCAAGTCTAGCCGAACGCCGCGGATGACGGTAGATATCTACCGATATTGCGCGGCCAACGCGGGAACGGACGTGCGTTCGACCACGTCGGAGAAGCCATTGGCACGCATCCAGTCGTCATTGAAGATCTTCGACATGTAGCCGCGGCCGGAATCCGGCAGCAGCACCACCATCAGCTGGTTCTCATCCAAATCATGCTCCCGCGCGTATCGGATAGCCGCCGCAACGGCCATGCCCGACGATCCGCCGACCAACAGCCCCTCCTCGCGGGCGAGTCGGCGCGTCATTTCGAACGAGTCGGCGTCCGGCACCGGCACAATCTCGTCGACGACGGACGGATCGTAAACCTCGGGCACCTCCTCCTTGCCAGCGCCTTCGACCAGGAACGGATGGGTATGTCCTTCCCCGGCCGAGAACACCGAACCTTCCGGATCCGCGCCGACGACGGTGACGGTGCCGCCGGAAATCTCCTTCAGATACCGCCCAGTGCCGCTGATGGTGCCGCCGGTACCGATACCGGCGACGAAGTGGGTGACGTGCCCCTCGGCATCCCGCCAGATTTCAGGGCCAGTGGTCAGATAATGGCTCTCCGGACCGTTCGGGTTCGCATACTGGTTCGGCATGTAGCCGCCGGGAATCGTTGACGCCAACCGTCGCGCGACCGAATAATACGACCCCGGATCATCCGGTTCCAGACCGCTCGGGGTCACCACGACCTCGGCGCCGTAAGCCCGGAGCACGTCGCGCTTGTCCTGCGAGACCTTGTCTTGCATGACGGCGATCATCCGGTAGCCGCGCTGCTGGGCGATCAGGGCCAGGCCGACGCCGGTGTTGCCGCTGGTCGGTTCAACGATCACGCCGCCGGGTTTTAAATCGCCGGAGCGTTCCGCCGCATCGATGATGCGTTCGGCAATGCGGTCCTTGGACGAACCGCCGGGATTGAGGTATTCGACTTTGACCGCGATGGTGGCGCGCACGCCGGCGGTGACACTGTTGAGGCGGACGAGTGGGGTGTGGCCGATCAGATCGGTGATACGGGTGTGGATGGTCATGATGCTGCCTTCTGCGAGTTGTTGACGGTTGCGGAATCGGAGTCGGGGAAACAGACGATGCGACCGCGGGTACGGCCCGATTCAGCGACAACAACAGCAGCGAATAATCATGCTGCGAGCATAGCAAAGCCGGATATGGAACTGGTACCACGCGTCCAGCATGCAGACGTTCCCTACCACAGCACCGGCAGTATCTGCAGCCGGGGAATCTCGCGGCGACGCACCAGCAGTGTACACAGGCCGCCACCGATCAGCCATACTGCCGCCACGAACGCCAGCTGCGGCCAGATGCTGAACGCCTGGTTGTAGCCGTAGGGTTTCACACCGTGCCACACCCAGACGTTGCCTTGCACGGCCTGCTCCAGCCAGCGCAGTGCCTGCTCCAACGCGGTGCCGCGCAGCAGATTCAGCGTATCCGCCGCGAATAGAACGGCCCACACCGCCATCACGCCGACGGCCACCCAACTCAATGCGTTGAAATGCGCCACCAGTTCGCCCAGACATTGGCCGATCATCACCGCCGCCAGCAACGTCAATGCCGTGGTCAGCCATAGCACGGCGTAATTCGATTCACGCCGGAGCGTCGCATAACCCATGTAGTACCGGATCGGGCCGAACACCGAGTACGGGCTGTGTGCCAAGCCCGAGGCCTCATCCGAGATGTTGAGATGCATGACCCATGGCGTGCCCGGTCTGGTACCCCATTCCAGCACGGTCAGGAGCAGCGCCGCAACCCCGGCCATCGCCGCGTTGGTCAGCATCGTCGACCGCAGATACTCTCCCCGGCTCACGCCCGTGCCGATAAACGGCCGAAACTCCAACAACGCACATGCCGCGGTCACCGCCACCAACACCCCTATGGTGAACGGCAATGTATTGCCGATGGTGAATTCCAGGGCCATGGACCTAAATAGCCCTCGTTCGTTCCACGCCATCATCACCGCCCACATCTCCCATCCGCAATACCATGCGGCGAGCGCCACCACCGCGGCGACCCGAGGCACGCATTGGCGGCGCACCACACTCATCGGCCATGTCATGCGGATGCGACGCGTCCCCTCAGCTTGTTGAGTCACCTTCGCCACGCGCATGTCACATCCCCTCCCCGGTAACACTCATCACGTAACTTTGCAGATCCATCGGTTGCACCAGCAGACCGCCCGGCACCCCATCCGGCATCCAGCCGCGCAACCCCACGCACACCAGACCACCCAGCCGTTGCATGCTCAACGGCGTTGCACCGATCTCACGCAGATACGCATCCACCGCCGACCGTTCGCCGGTGATCGTATACCCCAACGCCGCCACCGCATCGGTTTCCAACTGTTCGCGGACCCGTCCGGCATCCAGCACGATCACCCGTTCGGTCAGGTTCTCGATCTCGCCAATCAGATGCGAGACGACGATCATCATGCGTTGACGCCGCCCATAGGCTTCCAACATGTACCGGTAGGCCAGTTCTCGCGTGGCGGCGTCCATGCCGGCGGTCGGTTCATCCAGCAGACAGTAGTCGGCCGGCACGCAGATGCCGACCAAGACCTTGAACGCCTGACGCTGCCCGCGGGACAACTGGTGAAATCGCCGCCGCGGCGACACGCCCAGATCCGCCAGCATCCGCCCGGCCAAGCCCCGGTCGAAACCACCGTATCGGCGTTCCGCCATCCGCATCACCGCGTCCAGTCGTTTCCACATTGGATACGACCATTGTTCGTTGCATAACGTCAGCCGACGCAATGACGGACCATCGCTTGCCACGCGCACGCCATCCATCGTCACCGATCCGGCGTCGGGCAGCACATGCGCGGCGATGATACTCAGCAGCGTCGATTTGCCGGCACCGTTGCGGCCGAACAGACCATAGATCACACCGTCATCCAACGTCAGATTCACGTGGTCGAGCGCCGTCACGCCGTGAAACGACCGGCAGAGCTCACGGACTTCAATACTCATCGATACCCCTTCTCAATGGCATGCACCAGTTCTTCGACACCGATGTCCAACGCCTTGGCATCGTCCACCAGCCGGGTGACCTGCACGGACAACAACTCCGTCCGCTTCGCCTCGCGTACACGCTGGAACGCCCCGGTGGTCACGAACATGCCGATGCCGCGCCGCTTCTCGATCAGCCCCTGTTCCACCAGCAGGTTCATGCCTTTGAGCACCGTGGCAGGGTTGAGCTGATAGGTCACGGAGATCTCCGTGGTACTGGGAATCTGGTCCCCCTCCGCATAGGCACCGGAGGCGATGGCATCGCTCAGCTGCTCGGCGACCTGCCGATACAACGGCGTAGCGCCCGAATAGTCGAACCGCATGCCTCGCTCCTCCATCTGTCATCGTGTTCCCGGTGCCGATCGGAATGCCCTTCCAGTTCCACATCCCATCATCAAGCCTAATCGATACGTATGCGTCCATGATGCTACCGCTCTTTGAAGAACCGGAACAGCAGCCGTTCGCGCACGCCGGCGGCAACCAGCATAGTGCCGGCCAACGCCCCAGCGTCCACGGCCACAACGATGCGGGCCAATGCCACCGCCATCGCCAGACGATCGCCCGTCTGGCTTGCGGTAACCGCATACGCCGCCAGCGGCAGTGACAACATCATTCCCGCACAGCAGATGGCCGTAGTCTCCATCGTCAGTTGCGTAATCAGTGCGATACGCCTGTAGCCGGCGTGCAGGGCCGAGGCCAGCTCAACCCTCCGCGACCAGGCCGACGCGCCCGCCGCCAGCAGGGCCACCACCGTCACCACGATGAACGCCATACCGGTCAACCGGTGCCTGAAGCTCGATGCCGATGGCGGAACCGTACCCAGCGTGGCGTTGAGCTGACTGATTGTTGCATCCACTGACTGCGAGCTGTCGGATTCGTTGACATCCGCCGCTGCGGAGGGCTCGACGTCACCGACGGTGTACCGCAGCAGCGCGTCAAGATCGTCGGGAATCGGCCAGGCTGCAACCATGCAGGAGTCGAACATCCCGTTCTCGGGGACGGGTTCGAGCGCCGCGTACCCGTATCCGGAGGCCCGCCCGTCGTCGGGATAGTCGTACACCGCCGTCACAGTGGTCTGCCGACCGTCCGCGAGCGCCAGCCGATCGCCGGCATCGGCCCCGATCAGATCCGCGGCCTCGCGGGAAAGGACGATACCCATGCCGTCTCCAAGTCCGCGCGCCGACGAGGATGCACCGTCGGCGCGCAAGCCGTTCGATGCTATGTCGAACACCGTTACGGCGTTGGGCGTGGTCTGGTAGGTCGGCACTCCCGTGGAGGGGAACGCCGCGAGCACGGTGCGGGTGTCAACCGACCGGAATGCACCAGCCGCCAGCACACCGTCCACCGCCTGCAATCGGCTGCATGTCTGGCCGTCGATGTGTCCCGGCGCGGTGATGACGTATGTGGAGGCACCTGCGGATACCCATGCGGCGGCGTTGCTCTCCAGATTGCGGATCTGCAGCCAGTCGACCGTTATCGCACCGATCATGCATGCCGCGAGAACCAACGTCAGCGCTACGGTTCGGCTGGTGCCGGTCAGCAGGTTGCGACATGCCTCCCGCCATATGGCGCGCAAACACATCGCCGGCCGCGCAGACGCCGATGACGCATGCCGCTCCAGTTTCGCGCTCATTGATAGTCCTCCAGATCGATGACATCGGTGGCAGCGTCCCGCGTACGATGGTCATGGGTGGCGACCACCACGATCGTGCCCCGTCTGGCCAGCGCGCCCAGACGGGCGTTCACGGTGTCTGCGGTGTGGATATCCAATTGGGCGGTCGGCTCGTCCACCAGCAGCAGGTCGGCGTTGCAGGCCACGCCTCTCGCCAACATCAAGCGCTGCGCCTCACCGCCCGACAGTTCGCGGTACTGTCGGTCCGCAAGCCGTTCCAACCCGAATTCGGCCAGCAATGCACGAGCACGGCGTTCCGCGCACTCAACCGTCACGCCCTGCGCCAGATAGGGCAGCATAACGTGGTCGATCGCCGTGCGACGCGCCACGCCGCAGGGGTTCTGGAACACCCAGTTGACCCGCCATACTCCGTGGCGCAGAACCTCGCCTTCCGTCGGCGTCGTCCACCCGGCGAGAATCGACAGCATCGTGCTTTTGCCGGAGCCGGATGGCCCGACCAACGCATAGACGTGCCCGGCCTGCAGAGTGACGTTCACGTCATGGAACAGCATCACCCGTTGTCCGAATCGATGCCCGACTTGTTGCAAAGTCACCGACGGTTCCGCATGGTTCGGCCGCACCTGAGCGTCTACGATCCGTCCCCGACCGCTTATCGACATGACGGATGCCCCTTGCCCTCCACTAGTACATCGCCCAACGACTTCGCCGATTGGGTCACCACCTTGGTGCGTCCCAACCCTGACGCCACCACGGTCACCGCCACCGGTTCGCCGTCGGAGACCACGCAACCGTCCGCCTGTTCCAAGTCATACAGGGCCGATGGTGGCACGTCCCAGACGGTTGCCGTCTCATCGAGCGTCCACGGCAGGCTGACAGTGATGTCGCCGCCATCCGCACCCATGCCTTCAGGCCCGCCGCGCTCGCTCAGCAGCTGCGCGTATGTCGAGCTGGAAGTGATGGCCGAGATCAGATTGGTATCGGTGATTGTCATGATGCCGCCACCGTCGGGAGCGACGAGTGGGTAGGCGGTGCCGTCGATCTGCAACGAACGGCTTCCCGGGAACGATCCGGCATCGGGCATGACCGCTTCGGCATACCCCGGCGTCGCCGTGGTGACGATCAGCCCATCACCCGGATTCACTGTTGTGCCGACCGCAGCCGGGCACGAGGTGACGGTGACGGTAACTTCCGACAACCATAGGTAGGATCCCACCGGCAGCTCCCACCCGTTTTCCGCGGTCAGAGGTTCCGCTCCGACACTGTAGGCGAGCGTGTTGTAGGCCAGGATCGTGTCCCAGGTCATCGTGTCCCCCACCGGCGCGGCGTATCCGAGCCGACGCAGTTCGTCGTTCAGTGATTGCGCGTCGCCGCCGCGCATACCGGATTGCAGATCACGGTAGGTAGGCACGGCCGTATGCAGGGCCAGCTGCGGCGTTTCGTCGATGGACAACGGTGCCGTGCCGGAGGCAACGACAGCGCCGGGCTCACAGCTGGTCGCGGTGATCATGCCGCTTCCGGTGGCCGCGATGGTTTGCGATGCCCCCGTGTGCACGGTGATGTCCACCGTGCGGGCGTCGTCATAGGTGTCCTGCACCGCTGCGACGGTTCTGTTATCGGTCGATACCGGCTGCAGGGAATCCGGGACCGGCCGCCATGTCAGCAGCAGGCCGCCCGTCATTCCCACCGCCAACACGATGACGGCCATAACGGCGATCACCGACGGCGACACCGCGGCACGCCGGGCTTCCGATTCCTTCCGATTGTTGTGTGCGTTCAGTCCCATGGCCTTCCCCGTTCGTGTGAGATTCGTTGCCACCGCGACCGTCTCACGCCGCCCCGCATGCGGTGATCTGCGCCGCCTTGCCCGCGTCATAATCCGGACTCGACTCATCGAGGTATCGACCCAGATATTCCTCATACATGCCGTTGGCACCGGGTTCCACGCCCTCGACCATATCCTCGTATTCCTGATCGCTCATACCTTCGTCGATCAGCCCATGGTCCTTGAGGCACTGCAAGGACTGGGCGTTGCGTTCCTCAATGGAGAGATTGTCCGGGTTCACCGCCATCTCCACGTACAGCCCCGTGATGTCGTCATATCCTGTATCCACTCCGCACTCGTGGACGTCTTGCGATTGATCGCCAGTCATCAGGCCGCCGTTCCCCCAAGTGCCCGTCAGCCCGTTCCCATCAGGAGTCCATGTGACGCCGGCCTTGGCCACACACTGCTGATAATCCGTGGCGATTTGCGCCAATTCGGATTCACTGATTCTGCCGTCCGCCAGAATCTGTTTGACGGCCTCGATGGTGCTGGTATCCCGCAGGTTGGCGATAACATCGGCGTACTGCTGGTAGGCATACTCGCTTGGCGCTTTCGATGCGGACGATGCCGCGTTCGACGCACCGTTATCGTCGCCGTTTCCGCTACTACAGCCACCCAAAGCAAGCACTGCAATGGCCAGCCCTGCAATCAGTCGGACTCCAGCCGAGCTCGTATTCATCTCGTTCATGACTCCACCCCCTGCTGTCGCTATCATCACTTCTATGGTTAGTTACTTAACTAACTAACCATAGAAGTGATGATAGCGCGACGCCAAGAGGAAGTCAATGACACACGGCGCTCCGCTGTTCGTCAACGGCCGGCGGCCGACCCCGGCGTAGCCTGATGATGCCGCTACAACACGGACCTGAGGTACCGACCGGTGAGCGAATCAGGATTATCCGCGATATCCTCGGGCGCGCCGATGGCCACGATGCGGCCGCCGTCCTCGCCGCCGCCGGGCCCCATGTCGATGACGAAGTCGGCGTTGGCGATCATATCCAGGTCATGCTCGATAACGACGATCGTGGCACCGCCGTCAAGCAGTCGCTGCAGCACGCCGATCAGCGTGCGTACATCCAGCGGATGCAGACCGGTGGTCGGCTCGTCGAGCACGAACATCGACGTATGCTGCTTCTTGCCCAACTCGTTCGACAGCTTCAGCCGCTGCGCCTCGCCGCCGGACAGCGACGGCGTATCCTCGCCGAGCGTCAGATACCCCAATCCCAACGACGACAGCGTCTCCAACGCCGAATGGATGCGTCGGCACAGCGTCGGGGCAATACGGTCATCCACCCCGGCCCGTATGGCATCGGAGGTCCGCATGGCGGTGTCGCCCCCGGCAACCAACCCGTTCGACGCAACCGGTGCGGCATCGCGCATCTCGCACTTCACCGACCCCTTCGGATCGAACACCGCCAAGGCCTCATCCACGCTCAACGCCAGCACCTCCGGCATCGTCAACCCTTGCGGACGGGTTGGCGTCACCAAGCGCACCGCGTCGGCCTCAACGCGGAACCGACGCCCCTCGCAGCTCGGACAGGGGATCGTCACATCGGGCAGGAACTGGATGTCCAGGTCCACGCGCCCGGTGCCGTCGCACTGCGGGCAGCGCAGCGAACCGGTGTTGTACGAGAAGTCGGCGAGCTTGAACTCCCGCGCCTTCGCCGCATCCGTGGCGGCGAACGCGCGGCGCAGCATATCCATCACCCCCGAATACGTGGCGAGCGTCGAGCGCACATTGATGCCGATCGGCGTCGAATCGACAATGCGGACACGCTCGATACCCGCGGGGTCGATCGAGGTCACATGCGCCGGCAGCGGCCGGTCCTCCGTACTCGCCTCGATTGCCGGCACCAGCGATTCCAGGATCATCGTGGTCTTGCCGGAGCCGGAGACGCCGGTGACGGCGGTGAGCCGCCCGCGCGGGATCGCGACGTCCAGGGCGCGCACGGTGTGAATCGGCGCGGTGGCCATGCGCAGCCATGTGCGATCGGTTGCGGATTCGCAACTAATCACATATTGGTCCGCATCACCATCGGATACCGCCCCGATCGCAAGGTTCCGCACGTCATCCGAATCCTGGACCCCGTCCGTCGTCCCGCCAAACTCCCCGACGACGCCGGGCACCGGCCCCGTCCAATCCGACGGCAACGGCGGGATCGCGGTGCGCTCGCGCACCACCGACGGCTCGCGACCGGTCAGGAATCCGGCGATGCGTGAATCGGGGTTCGCGGCGATCTCGTCCGGCGTGCCCTGGGCCACGACGCGGCCACCCTCGCGGCCGGCGCCCGGCCCCATCTCGATGAACCGGTCGGCGGCACGCAGCACACGCACGTCGTGGTCGACGAACACCACCGAATTGCCGGCGTCGAGCAGATCATGCATCACGCCGATCAGGCCTTCGATATTCGCCGGATGCAGGCCGGTGCTCGGCTCATCCAGCACATACAGCACGCCGGTGGTCTCGTTGCGCACCGCGCGCGCCAGCTGCGCACGCTGGCGCTCGCCGGTCGACAACGACGCCGACGAGCGGTCCAACGTCAGATACCCCAATCCCAGCTGCATCAGACGGCCGCCCATCTCAAGCAGCGTGGCCGTCAGCGTCTCCGCCATCTCCCGCATATCGGCGGGCAGCATGGCAGGCACCCCCTTGCCCCAGTCCAATATGTCGCGCAACGCCCACGAGGTCACCTCGGCCAGACCGTATGAGCCGATGCGCGGGGCACGCGCCGCGTCACTGAGCCGCGTGCCGTCGCAATCCGGACAGGTACGCTCCGCCAGGAACTTCGCCACCTTGGCGAACCGCTTCTCGTCGACGGCGCGGTCGAGCTCCTTCAAGACGGTGAGACGCGCGTTGCGGAACGTGAAATCCAGATCATGCACCCCCTTCATCGAGGTGACGACGATATGCTTCTTCTCCTCCGGCCCGTTGAACACGATCTCGCGTTCGGTCTCGGTCAGCTCACGGAACGGCACGTTCGTGCGCACGCCGAACTCCCGGACGATGTCGGGCTGCACATTGAACCCGAACGTGCGCCATGGCACCACCGCGCCCTCGTCGATGCTCAGCGACTCGTCGGGGACCAGGGTCGCGTCGTCCACATCGCGAACGATGCCGGTGCCCTGGCAGCGCGGGCAGGCGCCGGTCGAGTTGAACGCCAAGTCCTCGGCGCCCGGCGGCATAATCCGCTCCCCGCATTCCTCGCAGAACATCGGCGACTCCGCGGCCACCGCGATCGTCGGCGCGTGGTAATGGCCGTTCGGACAGCGGTGGCTGGCCAGGCGGGAGAACATCAGCCGCAGCACGTTCAACAGTTCGGTCATCGTGCCGAAGGTCGAGCGCATGCCGCCCGCACCCGGACGCTGGTGCAGCGCCAACGCCGGCGGCAGGTAGCTGATCGAGTCGACCTGCGGACGACGCGCCTGGGTCATGCGGCGGCGCGTGTAGGTGGACAGCGCATCCAGATACCGGCGCGACCCTTCCGCATACAGCACGTCCAACGCCAGCGAGGACTTGCCCGAACCGGACACACCGGCGATGCCGACCAGGGAGTCCAGAGGGATGTCCACGTCCACATTCCTCAGATTGTTCACGCGAGCGCCGCGCACCTTCACCGCGTCCGGACGTCCACCCATCGCATGCTCCTTTCGCCGTTCCCCACTCCCATCGTAACGGTGCCCGATGCGCACGGACTCAGACGCACCAGCTCCCGAAGCTGGCCGCGACCCGCCATATGTCGCGCAATTTGGCAACATGCGCGGGCAGGCCTGCCTTACGTCGGCGTGTCGGCGCCACCCGTAGGAGGGTGGCCCGCACCGCCCGCGGCTAGGATGGAGGCATACGACCCAGCGCCGAGTCACATACCCGGCCATGAAGGAGATCCCATGTCATCCACTGCATCCATACCATCCGTCAATCCGCCCGCCGCGAATCCGCCCGCGAGTGCGCCCGGCCGGATCCCGCTGCTGATGAGGATCTACGGCGTCATCTGCTTGGTCAGCGGCGCGACCGTGCTCGCGTGCGGCGCGCTGATCATCTGGGCGCTGGCCACCGGCGGCACCGATGCGGTCAGCCACTCGCACCATGTCACGCTCACGGTGACGCTCACCGTCATCCAGCTCGTGCTGGTCTTCCTGCACAGCGTGGCCGACGTGGTCTTCGGCGTCTCGCTGCTGCGTAACCGGAGACGGCACGCGGCGCTTTACGCCTATCTACTGGTACTGCTGAACATCGTGATCGGCATCATCACCATCATGCTGTTGGGCTTCAAGGGGCATGTGGCCGATCCGCTGATCCGCATCGCCATCCTGCTGGTCATCGCCTCCACGGTGGATCCCTCGCTGCGCCGCGAGCGCGAACTGGCCAGGCAGCAACGCAACAAGGAGCTGGAGCGCGAGGCGGCCGCCGGCACGCTCGGACGGGCCAAGGACGGCCGCGGATTCATTGCACTGAACTTCTTCAACCTGTTCTGGGTGTTCACGGTCTGCTGCGTGATCGGACTGATCATCGAGACGGTGTACCACATGGTGATTGTGGATCCGGGGCACTACCAGGATCGCGCGGGCATGCTGTTCGGCCCGTTCTCGCCGATCTACGGCTTCGGTGCCACGCTGATGACCATTGCGCTCAACCGGTTCTACAAGGCCAATCCGGCCATCATCTTCCTAGTGTCGGCGGTGATCGGCGGCGCGTTCGAGGCGGCTACCAGCTGGTTCATGGAGACCTCGTTCGGCGCGGTGGCGTGGAATTACTCCGGGTTCACGATTCTCGGCCTGTTCCCCGATCCGATCGCCACGCTGACCGGCGGGCGCACCAGCACGCTGTTCATGTGCATGTGGGGCGCGCTGGGATTCGTGTGGATCAGGTTCTGCCTGCCGTGGCTGCTGCGGCTGATCAACCATATCCCCTGGCGCTGGCGGTATGCGGTCACCACGGTGTGCGCCCTGCTGATGCTGGTCGACGGCGTGATGACACTGCAATCATTGGAGTGCTGGTACGACCGGGAGTCCGGGCTGCAGCCGAACTCGCCGGTCGAGGTGTTCTACGCCAAGCATTTCGATAACGACTACATGCAGCACCGCTTCCAGAGCATGACGATCACGCCGGAGAAGACGGCCCGCGTAGAGACCGCGGATTGAGGTTCGCACTACCTCGGGCATTATTTTCCGACCCCGCGAAATAGGCGGGGTCAATCGTGAAACCCCGAGGTAGTGCGAACGACTGTGGTCAACACAACGGTTGTCCGACCTCCCCAACACCCGCCAGCGGACCGGGGACCACGGCCACGCCGCGGTGCGCACCGAAGTAATCACGGTCGAAGACGATGCGTGTGCCATCGGGGTTCTCGAAGCGCTGCTCCGGTTCGAACGCCCGGCCCAACACGTCGCTGTCGACCATGCCGGCACGGAAATCGTCCAGCACGTCATACAGGTTCGTCTCCAGACGCGGCCGGCCGTCCTCGCCGACCGTCACCTCCACGCTCACCGGATGCTCGGCGTCCACCAGGCAGTCGGTCTCATGCTCCCATGCCTTCGCGCCGTTGAAGTACACGTTGCCGCGGCACCAGACCGGCAGCGCATGGTTGTGCGCCGGATCGAGCTTGGCCATGTCGGGGGTGTCAGTGTCCATGTCGAACATGGCGATCCACTCCTCGTAGGTCGGGTATCCGTTCCACACATGGGTGCCGACCTCGCGGTTCTCCTCGTCCTTGCCGTCATCGCTGTCATGCAGCGTGACGAACGGCTCCGCCGGCCACTTCTGCACGAAGATGTTGTTGTAGAAGCGGTCGTCGCCGTGCAGGATGGTCATGAACCCCATGACCTCGGTGCGGTGCGGGATATGGTACGGGGTGTAGCGCGGGCCGGTGCCGCCGCCCACGCAGGTGAACGCGCCGCAGATCAGGTTGTGGACCATGGCCACGCCCTGGGTGGCGAATCGCAGCGTGGCGTCGGACAGCAGGATGTTGTTGTCGATCAGGGTGGGTCCGTGTCCCACTTCCACGAACAGGTCCTGGCTCATCATGCCGCCCCTGAGCTGCTTGGCGAACGCCGGACGCTGGTTGTCATGCAGCAGGTTCTGGCTGATGCGTGTGCCCTGTGCCTCCCAGTCGCACCAGATGCCCATCGTGCAGTGGTGGATCCAGTTGCGCCGGATCGTCACATCGATGGCCGCGTGCATCTTGATGCCGGCAATCTCGGCACCGCCCAGCTCCATCATGTTGTTGATGTGGTGGATGTGGTTGTCCTCGATCAGCGAGAACACGCCGCCCATGCGTCCGATGATGCCGCCCTGCTGACAGTCGTGGATGTTGCAGCGGCGGATGATGTGCCCGCCGACCTTCTCTTTGAGCCAGCCGTGGTACTGGCCGCGGCAGACGGCGTCGCGCTCCATCTGGGTCGGGCTCTTGACATGCCGGGTGGTGAAGTAGTGGTCGTTGTCCGGATCGTAGTACTTGCCCAGCGAGATGCCCGCGCACTTGCTGTTGCTGATCTCGCAGTCCTCGATGATCCAGCCCTTGGACCAGTGCGGGCCGATCATGCCGTCCTGGTAGGCGGCGGGCGGCGCCCATGTGGTCGCGGCCTTGGTGATGGTGAAGCCGCTGACCGTGATGTAGCCGATCCCGGTTTCGGATGGCATGAAGCATTCGCGGCGCACGTTGATCTCCACGTTCTCCTCGTTGGGGTTCCGCCCCTGGAAGTTCGCGTAGATCACGGTCTGGCCGCCGTCCTGTTCCGCATACCACTGGTAGACCGAGGCTTCCGGCTCCCATGAGGTTTCGGAGGGTTCGGCCTTGATGCAGGCCTCGATGCTCGCCGCCTCGTACATCGCCTTGTCGTTGAGGTAGACGACGCCGGTGTGCTTGCTGCGGCCGGCGAAGTACCAGTCGCCGTACACGTAGGTGGCGTACGGGTTGTAGTCGCCGAATACCGTGTTGTCGACGCGGGCGACCCATACGTCGCCCTGATATGGCTCCCAGTTGCGCACTTCCTCGGCGCCGGTGATCACCGCGCCCAGCGGTTCGACGCTGCGGTAGGTGATGCGCGCGTCCTCGGTGCCCGCGTGGCGGGGGTCGACGTATTCGCGGTAGATGCCCGGGGCGACCAGCACCTCGTCGCCGGGCATGGCGATGCGCGCCGCATCGTCGATATGCCGGAACGGCCGGGCTGAGGTACCGTCGCCGTCACGTTCGGCGTTGATGTCCACATAGATCCGCATCTTGGTTCCCTTCGCGTCGTTGCAGGATCCGGAGCGGCATCGGCACCGCCCCGTTTTAGTTTGCTCGTTTTACATATTAGCGGCGCCCGCCGAAACAATCTATAGGACACGCGCATCCCGCCGAAATCAACCGATGCAACGATTACGCCCGTACTTGGGACCCCGGGACGCCGCGATGCCCCACAGGCATAGGTCGCCATGCTCGCGAACCGGTTCGTGAGACTCGGGAACGCCGCAGCGAGGCGCAGAAGGGTTCGATACCAGACATCTTCTGCAAAATCGCCGCATTATCGCATACTTCCACCCAAAAGAACAGTCTTGTTTTTCCCGTGTTCGTTCGTTAGCTTGACAACCAGATGACCATCCGTCACCAATCCGACACACCCGCCCCTCCCCGGGGTGCGGGGAGGCCTACGAAGGAGCCACCATGACCGACGCGCCACGCACCGCCCCTGTTCCCGCCAAGCCGCCCCGCGGTTTTGCCGCGCTCTCCATCCCCGACCTGATCACGATCGGCGTGTTCACCGCCATCTATTTCGTGCTTGTGGCCGTCTGCACGTTCGCTTCGGCCATCATCTTCGCCGGATTCGGCTCGATTCTGCTGCCGGCGCTGTGCGCGCTGGTCGCCGGCTGCGGACCATACCGCGGTCGGCGTCGCCGCGCGTTCCGGGTTTGACGGCAGGCATCGGCTCCGATTGGATCCGCGCACCAAACTGTTCCTGCTGCTGGAGGCGAACCTGCTGCTGTTCTGCCATGTGAACACTCGCACCGAAGCGCTGCTCACCGCCCAATCCGCGGATACGCCACCCGTCATCCCAGCGGCGCTGGACGACGTTACGCTCACGATTCCCCATGGCGAATTCGTGGTGCTCTGCGGCCAGAGCGGCTGCGGCAAGACCACGTTCACCCGGCTGCTCAACGGACTGATCCCCACGTTCCACACCGGCGATTTGACCGGCACATGTTCGGTGTATGGATTGCGCTCTGGCCATTCCTCAATCGAGGAGTACGCGGCTGTGGTGGGCAGCGTCTTCCAGAATCCCAAAACCCAGTATTTCAACGCGTTCGTAGCCGATGAGCTTGCCTTCCCCTGCGAAAACGCCGGATGGGAGCCGTCCGCGATCCGCGAGCGCGTGCAGGAGGTCGCCGCATCGTTCGGCATCACGCATCTGCTGGATCGGAGCATCTTCCGTCTTTCCGGCGGGCAGAAGCAGCGCACGGCCATCGCATCGGCGTTGATGTGCAATAAGGAGCTCATCGTATTGGATGAGCCGACCAGCGGCCTGGACCTCAAGCATATGCGTCAGGTCGGGGCGCTGCTGCGCACGCTGGCCGACCGCGGCAAAGCCGTGCTCGTGGTGACCCACGATGAGGAGCTGGCCGCGCAGTGGTGCGACGAGGTGGTGATGATCCGACCATAGTTCGCACTACTTCGAGGTTTTCTGATTCAACCGCCGTTTTCCAAGGGGCGTCTCCGCGAAACCCGAGGTAGTGCGAACCGCTATGATGCAGCCTCGATCAGCGTGCGGGTGTACGCGTTCCTCGGCTCCCGCAGAATCCGGGCCGTCGGGCCCTCCTCCTCAACGCGGCCATCGTGCAGGACCACGATGCGATCGGCCAGATGCTGCACGACGCCCAGATCATGGGAAACCACGATCAGCGCCATATCCGGCGTTCGCCTGCGGATGGCGGCGAACGCCTCAAGGATCTGGACGCGTGCCGCCACATCGATGGCGCTCATCGGCTCATCGGCCAGCAGCACCTTGGGATTGTTGACGATGGCGCGCGCAATGGCCACACGTTGCGCCTGTCCGCCCGACAGATCCACCGGATACCGGTTCAGGAACGTCGAGGGCTCCAGACCGACCGTGTCCAACGCTTCGGCGCAACGGCGGGCGACGTCATCGGAGCCCATGCCGCGGTGGCGCAGATGCAACGGCTCGCCCACCGAACGCGCCACCGTCCACCGCGGATTCAGCGAGGCGAACGGATCCTGATACACCAGTCCCGAATCCCGGCGCAACGCCTGATAACCGGCGGCACGGGAGCCGCACGTCACATCCGCGCCTTGGTATGTCACCGTTCCGGCGTCAGCGGTCTCTAATCCCAGCAGGATGCGGGTCAGCGTGGATTTGCCCGATCCGGAACCGCCGATCACGGCCAGACACTCCCCCGCATGCACCGCAACCGACACGTCGAACAGCACCTGCCGACGCTCGGACCGCCGTCCGAACCATTTGCCGATATGGCTCCCCTGCAGCACCACGTCATTCGCCATGCTCATGCCTCGCCTTCGTGTTCGTCCGCTGTTGCATCGTCTGAGGGCGCTGCGCCGCGGTCCGTCTCCCGATCGGCACCTTCCCGCGACGCGCGCAGGGTCAGGGTTCGGGCCGCCCGCACCAGCCGTGCGGTCCGTTCGTCCTGCGGCGCGGCGAGCATCACGGCCGTCTCGCCGGTTTCCACCACCGAACCCTCGTCCAGCACCACGCAACGGGTGGTGGCACGCGTCAGCACCGAGAAGTCATGGGTGATGAACAGCATCGAGGCGCCCGCCTCATCGACCAGGGACACCAATAGATCCACAATCTGCCGCTGGGTAATCGAGTCGAGCGCCGTGGTCGGTTCGTCAGCCACGATCAGCCGCGGCGAGGTGATCAGCGCGGTGGCGATGCCGACACGCTGCCGCTGCCCGCCGGAGAGTTCATGGGGGAATTTGGCCGCCACGTCGGCCGGCAGACCGACCTTGGCCAGCATGGCGTTCACGCGCTCGACGCGTTCGGAACGGGTCAGATCGTAGTGCAGCCGTAACGGCAGCTCGACCTGCCTGCCCACGGGGAGCACCGGATTCAATGATGCGCCCGGATTCTGGAAGACCATGCCCGTATACCGGCCGCGCAGATCGGCCAGCGTGCGGTCGGCGGCACCGATGACCTCCGCGCCACCGAGCATGACCGAACCGGTCACCATCACATCCGGCGGCAACAGCCCCAACATCGCGCGGGCGATCATCGACTTGCCCGAACCGGATGCCCCGATCAGACCCACGCGCTCCCCATCGCCAATCGACAGGTCGACGCCGTGAACGATTTCCTTGCCGCCGATCGCGATGCGCAGATCGCGAATGTCAACGCCCATGGCCGTCCTCCTCCATGCGGGTCACGCCCGCGGCCCGCCGCAGTTCCGGATTCGTCACCGGGTCGATCGCATCGCGCAGGGCGTCGCCGAACAGGTTCAACGCCACAACCGCCACGGTCACCACCAGTCCCGGCCACAGCACGGTCAACGGATACACGGTGATGAACCGCACGGTGGTGGCCAGCGAATGCCCCCAACTGGGGGTGCCCGACGGCACGCCCACACCCAGATAGGTCAGCCCCGATTCGGCGAGCACCGCGGTTCCCGCGGACAACGACAGCTGCACCAGCATAACCGGCAGGATATTCGGCACGATATGGCGGAAGAACACATACGCGCCCGACGCCCCGTTGGAGATCGCGGATTCCACGTAATCCGACTGCGCGGCCAGCAGGGCCTGCGGACGCGCCACACGGGCCAGGTTCAGCCCGTATCCGAAGCCGCAGGCGATGACAATCACCGCAATCGAAGCGCCCAACGGCACCGCCAGCACCAGGGCGATCAGCACGGTGGGGATCGAGATCAGCGCGTCGACCACCACCACCGAGACGCCGGCCAACGCCGTATGCCGCGACACCATGGCGGCCACGAACAACAGCCCGAGCGCGGCGGCGACCAGCACCGTAAGGATCACGATGAGCAGGTCCGTGCGGGAGCCGGCCATCAGCCAGCTGAACACGTCGGCGCCGGTACCGTCCGTACCCAGCCAATGCTCGGCAGAGGGCGACTGCCAGGTGTGGTAGCCGTCGGTCCGCATCAGCGGCTGCGGCGTCCAGAACAGCGACACCACCGATATCGCCGCCCACAGGCCGAGCACCACCAGCGGGAACCGGCCGCCGGCGTGCCGCCACATCGACCGCAACACCGTGGCGGCGTAACCGATTGCAGCCTTCATGCTGACACCTCATTTCCACCGATGGACGCCTTGAGCCTGGGGTCCAGGGCCCGATGAGCCAGGTCGACCAGCAGGCCGATGAGCAGGAAGAACGCGGCAAGCATGAACAGCTCGCCCTGTACGGCGATCAGGTCGCGGTTACCCACATCGGTCACCAGGCCGGTGCCCAGACCGGGCAGGGCGAACAGGTTCTCGATGACCATGACGCCGGTGATCATCTCGGCGAAGGTCAGTCCCACCACGGACACCATCTGCGGCATGGCCAGCCGCAGGCCCACCTGCCGCACCGCCTGCGTTCGGGTCATGCCGCAGGACATCGCCATCTCGATGTATCCGGAGGCGGCGAGCTCGCCCAGCGCCGACCGCGTGTACCGCATCAGGCCGGCGCCCACAATGATGCCCACGCTCAAGGCGGGCAGCACCAGCGAGGTCAGCGCCTGGACGGGGGCGCCCCAGCCCGCGGCCGGAAAACCCTGTGAGGGCAGGATGCCGACCAGCCCCACGCCGCGGCCGAACAGCAGGATCAGCAGCATGCCGCTCCACAGCGCGGGAATGGCTCCGCCGATGATGGAGATCAGCCGGTAGGCGGCGCGAGCACGATGCCCGCGGGCCAAGGTGGCTGCGCACCCCAGCGGGATGCCGATCACCAGGGCGATCAGCAGACCGAACGCGATCAGCGGGAAGGTGATGGCGGCCCGTACCCCCACCTGCTCGCTGACCGAACGGCCGGTGAGCATGGAGGCGCCGAGGTCGCCGTGCAGCAGGTTCGCGCACCAGTCCAGGTACTGCACGGCCAGCGGACGGTCAAGCCCCAGCTCGGCGCGCAGTTGGGCCACGCGTTCCGGCGGCGAGTTCACGCCGGCCATCACCGCGGCCACATCGCCGGGCAGCACGCGCAGCATGGCGAACACCGCCACCGAGATGGCCAGCAACGCCACCACGAACAGCAGCAGTCGCCGCAGTACAAACCTCATCGGTCACTCGCTTTCGTACGCCAGATTCCACAAAGGCAATTGGGTCTGGTTGAGGTTCACCGGGAAGCCCTGCACCCCGTTGACCCAGGCGGTGGTGATGCGGTAGTTGAACAGCCAGTCGGCGGGCGCGTCCTCGGACACCATCCGAGCCGCCTGCCGCAGCAGGTCGTCGCGAGCCGCGTCATCGGTGGCGGCGAGCGCCTGCGCGTACAGGTTCTGGACCTCGGCGTTGTCGTAGTTGTAGTAGTACTCCGGATCGGCCCACTGGTAGAAGTCGTGGCTTTCGTTATGGTCCACGAGCGAGAGGTCGTAGTCCTTGTTCGTGTACACGTCCTGCAGCCAGGTGGAGAACTCCACCACCTCCACCTGCAGGTCGATGCCGATCTGTGCCAGTTGCGAGCGCAGCTGGTCGCCCAGGTCGGTGCCGTAGGTGTTCGAGTATTCCAGGCGCAGCGTCAGCGGGTTGTCCGGCCCGTACCCGGCCTCTGCCATCAGCTCCAGCGCCTTGTCCACATCGTGCGGGTACAGGTCGGTCAGGTCCTCATATCCGGGATCCAGCGAGGGGATCGGCCCGCCGAGCGGCGCGTCGGCGCCGCCGCGCGAGGCGATGAGCTCCTCATGGTCGATGGCGTACCGGATGGCCTGCCGGATACGCGGATCCGAGGTGTGTTCGCCGGCGCCGTTGAAGGCCAGCACGTATTTGTCGGTGCCGTCCCCGGCCTGCACCGTGTAGTGGTCGGGGTCATCGGCGAACTGGCCGGCCAGGTTCTCGCTGATCGGCGCCAGCACCTGCACGTCGCCGGAGGCCAGGGCGTTGACGGCCGCGTTGTCGTCGGTGAAGTACCGGACGACCACGGTCTCGGTCTTCGCCCGATGCTCACCCCAGTAGTTCGGATTGGCCTTCAGCGTGATCGAGTCGTTGGCGCGGAACTCGCTGACCAGATACGGGCCGGATCCGATGGCCTCGGTTTTCATGTCGTATTCGGCATCCTGGTCGAAGACGAGTCCGCAGCGTCCGGCGAGCGTCCACAGCAGGTTGGAGTTCGGCGCGCTCAGGCGCAGCTCCACGGTGTTCGGGTCGACGGCCGTGATCGAGTCGAAGTTGGTCAGCGAGCTGGCGTCATGGTACTGCTTGTCCACCAGTTCCCGGATGGACCAGACCACGTCGTCGGCGTTGAGTTCGTCCCCGTTGGAGAAGCGCATGCCCTCGTTGAGGTGGAACGTGTAGGTCAGTCCGTCCGCGCTCTCCTCCCAGCTGGCGGCGAGCGCGGGCACGACCTGGTTGTTCTCGTCCCGGGCCACGAGGCCTTCGTACACGTTGCCGATGAGGATCTGGTCGAGCGCCGACCCCGACTGGTTGCGGATGTCCAGGTTGGTGGGGGCGAGTTTCAGCCCGATGGTGACGGTGTCGCGTCGCCCGGCCTGCTGTGTTGCGGGACGGTTGACGATTGCGATGATGCCGATGACGACGGCCACCACGGCCACGGCCGCGACGGCGAGCCACGCCCACGGACGGCGATGCGGCGTTCTGACGCGGGCGTTGAGCGAGGCGTCCGTGCTGGCTTCGCTGGTCGGCGATGCGGGTGTTGTTGGTGATGAGGTTGCGCCGGTCCGGCCGTGCGCACCTGGATGTTCAGCCATGACAATCCTTATGCGTTGCGTATGGTGATGCTGTGATTCGTTTGTTGCGGTTGGCCGCCCATCCGGGTCGTCCACCGCGCACCATTGTAGACCCGACCCATGTCCGGACCGGTATGATGGAGGCATGTTACTTGCAGTGGACATCGGCAATACGAATATCGTGCTCGGTTTCCTTGAGGGGGAGCGGATCGTGGGCACGTACCGGATCACCACGAAAGCGGATCACACCTCGGACGAGTATGGTCTGATGATCACCGAGTTCCTGCGGATGAGCGGGTACTCGCCGCAGGATGTGGATGACGTGATCGTGGCCTCCGTGGTGCCGAAGGTGATGCATTCCTTCCGTGCCAGCATCGTCAAGTTCCTGGATATCGACCCCATGGTGGTCGGCCCCGGGGTCAAGTCGGGGATGAACATCCGCATCGACGACCCGAAGTCGCTGGGGGCCGACTGCCTGGCCGACTGCGCCGGCGCCTACTACGTGTACGGAGGGCCTGCGCTGGTGGCCGATTTCGGCACGGCGACCACGTTCAACTATGTCGATGCGCACGGCACGATCACCTGCGGGCTGATCTCCCCGGGTCTGCGCACGGCCGCCGCCGCGCTGTGGACCGGCACCGCGCAGCTGCCCGAGGTGGAGATCACCCGCCCGGATTCGATTCTGGCCACCGGCACGAAGACGGCGATGCAGGCGGGTCTGTATTACAACTTCCTCGGCGGCATCGAGCGCACCATCATGCAGTTCCGCGAGGAGATCCGGGAGGATTTCCAGGTCATCGCCACCGGCGGACTGGGCCGTGTGTTCATGGACGACACCGATCTGATCGATGTCTACGACCCGGATCTGATCTTCAAGGGCATGGCCAAGATCCACGCCCGCAACGTCTGACAACGTCCGAAAACGTCCGACGAGGCCCGGCACCGGCACCCCGACGGCGGCGATCCGGCTTCCGGGTGGTTCCAAGCCGTCAGGAGGCGCTGCTCATCGTGAACCCTTGATTGGTGCCGTATTCCAGCAGGTCGCGCTGCCAGAGGGCCACGCCGTCCATCATGCTCACGCGTTGCCCGGGGTCTTCGGGCAGCGTAATCTGTTTACCGTCCGCGGTCCGCTCCCCCGCCTCGATACGGGCTTTGGCGGTGCTGTACCGCAGCGCCTTGGCCGACCATCGGTACGCGGTGCCGACGGTGTCGCTGAAATCGCTGCGCGCATACACCTCGAACGGCAGGTACTGGTAGCCGACCGACACCTCGCGCGCGGCCTGGGCGAGCACTTCGTTGAACCGCTGCCCCCCGAAGTACGGGATGTCGATGCCGCGGGAGTCGGTGATGGTGGTCCGGCTCAGGAACTCCTCGTCGTTCAGCGTGGCGTTGTCCGCGGGGAAGGCGCCGCCGGCCACGCGGGTGGCGATGCCCTGCGCATCATGGCAGACATAGTCGATGAACCGGAAGGCCGCTTCGGGTTTACGGGTGGAGCGCAGCACGCCCATCGCCGATCCGCCGTTCTCCGCGTTGGTCGGTATGCCGTTCTCGGTGGGCATGGTGGCCACCCGCCATAATCCCGATCCTCCGGGCACATCCGCCAGCAGCAGGGACGGCATCCACGCCCCGGAGAACAGCGACGCCACCTGTCCCGCGCCGAGCGCCGCCTTCCACTCGTCCGACCATGTGGTCAGGTTGGTGGCGACCAGTCCTTCGTCGATCATCCGTTGCCAGAATGCGGTGAACCGGGCCACGCCGGCGTCGGTGTCCAGGCAGACCGTCACCTCCTTGCCGTCGGCGGAGGTGAGGAACGGCCGGCCGCCGGCCAGCCAGACCATGGCGTTGAAGAAGCTGGCATCGCCGGCGTCGGCCGTGATGTACACGCCGATCTCCTTGAGCTTCCTGGCGGCCTCGTAGTAATCGTCCCAGGTGCGGATGGACGCGGCGTCGACCCCCGCCTGGCGGAACACATCCTCGTTGTAGAAGAACGCCATGGGGCCGGAATCCATCGGCAGCCCGTATACGGTGCCGTTCAGCTGCACCGAGGACCAGGTGCCCGGCGTATACTGCCCGGCGTAATCCGCCACACGATCGGTGATGTCGAGCAGCTGTCCGCTGACCGCGTATTGCCCGAGGGCATAGTACTCCAGCTGCACCACGTCGGGCAGGTTGTATCCGTCCTGAATGAAGCGATTGAGGTTGGTATACCCGCTGGTGGCGTCCAGTTCCACGCGGATATCCGGGTTGGCCCGCTCGAAATCCTCGATGACGGCGCGCATGCTGGGCTCCCAGGACCACACGGTGATCACGGTGCGCGTATCGGCGGCGGCCGCGCAGCCGGAGGCCAGCGTCAGCAATGCGGCGCCGAGTCCCGCCGCCGCGATGCGGCGTATCCGCCGCCAGGCTCCCCCGTCACGCGTCATACCCGCTCCTTCAACGTATTACGGCCCTGCTGCACCATTCGGGCCCGTGTGCACCATGTAGTGTACGGCATCCGGCTGGATGCGGAACCACCACCCGCGGTATGCACACCGAATTCCCGCCGTCCGCCGACGCCTCCCATATCCCGCGGCCCTGTCCCGCAGCGCACCACAAACGAGGCGGCCCGCCCCGGTATCAGGCTGTCTCTTATACACATCTGCCGCTGCCGACGACTAGTCGAGTGTAGATCTC